>ENA-OOZA01001239-OOZA01001239.1-human-gut-metagenome-genome-assembly--contig:-NODE-1239-length-13455-cov-1.829851_pt1 | contig 13455 bp, 16 predicted proteins | sample MGYA00241703_ERZ501378 | MGnify/ENA primary metagenome ERZ501378 (study PRJEB25962, sample SAMEA2042916) | human gut metagenome | biome: human gut; feature: human-associated habitat; material: faeces...
ACGAGTTCGTACAGGTCTTGCACCTGTTTCCCTATTATCTCCCCTCCCGGGGAGCACCGACAGTCCCATCTTTTTTATTTTACTCCATATTCCGCGTAAATTCAACCGCTTTTGCTAATAAAATTATCCTATATCCAGCTATAATTTTTGGTTATATTCCCTAATAACGGTGGGAGATATCATTACCAAACCCGGGAATCCACAAGCGGGATTATTTGTGCAAAGATACAAAATTGCGGCAAAGGTCTTGCAAATAATTATTTTCGTGGTATAATTCATTTTGGCTGATTGTATACAAAGCCTCCGCGCCATTCCGGATACCGCGCGGCATAAAATCTAAAATTGAATAAGTAAGGCGGTGCCGCAGCATGAGCAATCATGACTGAGGGTAAAAGGGAAGCAGGTGCAAATCCTGCACGATCTCGTCACTGTATCAGGGGAGCAGAAGCCACGAAGTTCTTCTTCAGCCACTGGGAAACCGGGAAGGCGACTTTTTATGTGTTGATCTGTAAGTCAGGAAACCTGCCTGCTGTTGGTACGGGGATTTTTTAATTCCGGATCACGAGTAATTGGTTGTACCATAATCCAGAAACTCTTAGCCCGGTGCAGGAGTTTTTTTGTGTAAAAAATACATAAAACTATCCACCGGACTATCAGCCGTACTTTGTTATTCATTTTAATTTTCATGAAAACCACAAGTACAGGAGGAAACAAACATGAAAAACAAAACTGTAAAAGCACTGGCACTGGCTATGGCTGTAGCAACAGTCACAATGATGGGATCTGCAAGCATTTATGCTTCTGATGACACTGCAGAGGCAGCAACAGAGGAAACAGCAGATACAGAAGAAGACGCAGATGCTGCAGATACAGAAGAAGACGCAGATGCTGCTGACACAGAAGAAGCATCCGATGATGACCAGGCAGCAGCAGACGAAGTTGCAGCACTGATCGACAAGATCTACGTTCAGGAAAGAAACGATACAACTGACGAAGACTGCAAAGCTGCAAAAGAAGCATGGGACAAACTGACAGATGCTCAGAAAGAACTGGTTGAAGGCGAAGAAGCAAGTCCTGAATATTTCGGTGCAGATACAGGTGATGCATCCAAGGATGATCCACGTAATCAGGATGAAATCGGTGAGAATGAGCTTCTCGTTGTAAGTTTTGGTACTTCTTTCAATGACAGCCGTGCACAGGATATTAAAGGAATCGAAGACAAACTTCAGGAAGCATATCCGGACTGGTCTGTAAGACGTGCATTTACAGCACAGATCATCATCAACCATGTAGAGGCAAGAGATGATGAAGTGATTGATAACATGCAGCAGGCACTTGATCGTGCAGTTGCTAACGGAGTTAAAAATCTTGTTGTTCAGCCTACACATCTGATGCATGGTGCTGAATACGATGAAATGACCGAAGCAATCGATGGATACAAAGATAAATTCGAATCTGTAGCAATCGCAGAGCCAATGCTTGGTGAAGTAGGCGATGATGCGACTGTTATCAACGATGACAAGAAAGCAGTTGCACAGGCTATCACAGATGAAGCCTGCAAGATCGCAGGATATGACAGCATGGAAGCTGCAGCAGAAGACGGAACAGCATTCGTATTCATGGGACATGGTACTTCCCATACAGCAAATGTAACATACGACCAGATGCAGACACAGATGGATGACCTTGGATTCACAAACGCTTTCATCGGTACTGTAGAAGGTGAGCCGGAAGATACAGAATGCCAGGCTGTTATTGCAAAAGTTAAAGACGCAGGATTCAAGAAAGTTGTTCTTCGTCCGCTGATGGTTGTTGCCGGTGATCATGCAAACAATGATATGGCTGGTGATGATGAAGATTCCTGGAAGAGCATGTTCGAGGCTTCTGGAGATTTCGATGAGATTGACTGCCAGATCGAAGGTCTTGGAAGAATTGACGCTGTTGAGCAGCTTTATGTAGCTCATACTCAGGCAGCTATTGATTCCATCACGAAATAATTATCTTGGTATAAATTGTTATTGCAACAGAACAAAAGCAGCTGCTCCTACACTGTGGGGCAGCTGTTTGAGTAATAAAACAAATACGGCACACACAAGTGCACCGTAAATAAAGAAAAAGCAAGGAGAGTTATTATGAAACGTTTAAGTTTATCAGGTTTCCAACTCAAATATATAGCCCTAATTACTATGGTATTCGACCACATTCATTATTTTTTTGATTATACAGGGAAAATCCCTATTTGGTTTGCTATGATTGGTAGATTAGCAGCACCCTTGTTCCTTTTTTGTGTGATTGAGGGTTTTATTCATACCCATAACCGGAAGAAATACTTCCTAAAGATTTATTCTTTAGCAATTGTGATGGGACTGATTCAATTTGGATTCTATAATTTTCTACATCCTCTAGTTAAACCAGATGGTTTCTTTCCACAAAATATGATGCTGTCGTCATTCGCAATTTTGCTCGTTGCTCTTCAAGGGATTGCATGGATTCAAGAAAAGAAATACCTTAAAGGGATACCAACTTTACTTTTTCCATTGTTGCTTCCATGGTTAATGATGCCTTTTTATCTGCTAAGTGTGAACAAACCTATGTTTGGTTTTCTACTAAATTTACTCAATTTCACAGTATTGCCAGTCCATACATTTATCAGTGATGGAGGAACGTGGTTGCTTTTGACCGGTATCGCTATGTATCTTTGTCATAGGAATCTTAAGAAAGAAGTGCTTGCTTTTATGAGTGTTAGTCTCGTTTGGCTGCTAATGGGGATTGTTTTAAGTAGACCTTCTTTTCACGATTTAATATTCAAATACTTTGAATGGATGGAAATATTTTCAGCACCTTTAATGCTTTCTTATAACGGTCAAAGAGGGAAAGGGTCAAAATATTTGTTCTATGTTTTTTACCCAACCCATATTTATCTACTTTACGCCTTGTCAGTTATCTTCTATAGATGATATGATAAGGATAACTTTGAAGGAAAGTAAAGGCTATGGCTCGAATACTTGTTATTGATGATCAAAAAGATATTGTTCAATTGGTTGTAAAGGCTTTAGAGCTCCAAAACCATAATGTGACAGGGCTTACAAGTGTTTTAGATTTGGATAAGAACTCTTTACCTCGATTTGACCTGATTTTACTGGATATTATGATGCCTGATGTTGACGGTCTACAGTCTTGCCATGAGATTCGAAATCAGGTGGATTGCCCAATCCTCTTTATTACAGCTAAAACGCAAGAAGCAGACATTGTCCAAGGGTTGAGTTATGGTGCGGATGATTACATTTGCAAACCATTTGGGGTTAAAGAACTCCAAGCGCGTGTTGCAGCTCACTTGAGACGTGAACATCGTGAGCGTCACCATAAGCTTTCACTTGGGGAGTTTCAGTTTGACTTGTCTGCTCAAGAGCTTTATATTGAGAATCAGTTGTTAGATTTGACAAAGTCGGAATATGGTATTTGCCAGTTTTTAGCTGAAAATAAAGGCCAAGTCTTTTCAAAAGAACAAATCTACACGCATTTGTACGGCTATGAGGATAAAGGCAGTCCGGCAGCAGTGGCTGAACATATCAAGAATATCCGTGCAAAGCTTAAAGAAGTTGGGCAAAATCCTATTGAAACAGTTTGGGGGATTGGTTACAAGTGGCACTAATAAAAAAACGAGAACACTCTCTAAGAACAATCTTGTTATCTTATGTCGTCAGTCTTACAGTTCTCTCTGTAATCAGCAGTCTTCTTATTTTGTATTTGTTCAGCTTGTCTTTTCGTTTTGGAGTTTTGATTCCAGCAAATCAAGTTGAGAGTGATTTGTCTGCTGTGAGAAGTGATATTGAAACTTCTAAGGTCTTTAATCCCGAGATTTTACCTGATGGCACGAGTTATGTCTTTTTAACTAGGGATTTTAAGCTTAAAAAGTCTAACATGCCTGTTAACTTGCAAGAAGAATCCTTACTAAATTACCAATTCAAGAATGCTCACGGTGAGAAATACGGCTATTTTCAGTCTTTTGAACGATCAGATGGCATAGTCATTGTCAATTATCAACTATCACCTCGGTACCGTAATGAGTGGATGAACCAGCATTTTCCCAATGCTGATCTTATGATGATTGGTTCAATGTTTGTATCTATCTTAATCATATTTATTATTTTAACTTTTTATTATGCAAATAAATTGAGTCAGCAACTTAAACCTATATTAAGGGTTACTGAAAAAATTTCCCAACAAGATTTGGATTTTCAAACTTCTCAGTCTACAATTAAGGAATTTAATCAGGTTTTAAGTGGTTTGGATCATATGCGTATAGCACTTCGTGAGTCTTTGATGGAAAATTGGAAGGCAGAGCAAGATAAACAAAATCAGATTTCTGCCCTGACACATGACTTAAAGACGCCCCTAACAGTTGCTCGTGGAAATGCGGAACTCTTAGCTATGACGTCCTTGGATGAAAATCAAACGGACTTGTTAGAGCATTTTCAAAAAGGTATTGCACAGGTTGATACTTATGTAAAAGAGTTGTCAGAAATCAACAAAATGAGTTTGAAGAAGACCCTGACGCTTGAAGAAGTTCCAGCTAAGGAATTTGTTGAAGACATTTACGATCAAACCTTGTCATTAGCTCAAACGAAACAAATCAATGTGGTATTTGACAAGAAGGAAATTGCGAAAGAAAGCATAGGCAATTGGGATAAGTCCTTGTTGAATCGAGCTATTATGAATATTGTTTCAAATGCCGTAGAGCATACACCCAGTGGCAGTCAGTTGCTCCTGACCGCTAGGGTAGAAGAAGATGAATTCAAGTTTATATGCCTTGATTCTGGTCCTGGATTTTCCCTTGAATCTCTTGAAAACGCTACTCAGCTATTTTATCAAGAGGATAAAAGCAGACAGAGTCGCAATCATAGTGGCCTTGGTCTGACTATTGCCAATGATATTATTCGTTTACACTATGGTAGTCTTTCTCTTGCAAATGACAATGGCACGGGTGGTGCTAAAGTGACTATCATTTTACCCCTTTTAAATACAGATGACTCCTAGTCGCCAGATGAGGAGTTTTTTGATATACTACTAAGAGTAAAAATGAAGAAAGATTTGTGGGGGGCAGGATTTCATCTTGTTCCCGAAGAGGTATTAGTGTCATGTCTCAATCAAAAGCAGATTATATTAACGTGATTGGAGCTGGTTTGGCCGGATCCGAGGCGGCTTATCAGATTGCCAAACGTGGTATTCCAGTAAAACTTTATGAAATGCGTGGGGTCAAAGCAACACCACAGCATAAGACAACAAATTTTGCAGAATTGGTTTGCTCTAACTCTTTCCGTGGAGATAGCTTGACCAATGCTGTAGGGCTTCTAAAAGAAGAAATGCGTCGTTTGGACTCTATCATTATGCGTAATGGAGAAGCTCACCGTGTGCCAGCAGGTGGTGCCATGGCGGTGGACCGTGAAGGCTATGCAGAAGCAGTGACAGCTGAAATTGAAAGTCATCCCTTAATTGAAGTTATCCGTAAAGAAATCACAGAAATTCCTGATGATGCTATTACAGTTATTGCTTCAGGTCCCCTAACTTCTGATGCTTTAGCTGAAAAGATTCATGAGCTTAACGGTGGAGACGGGTTCTATTTCTATGATGCCGCTGCACCAATCGTTGATAAAGCAACTATCGACATGAACAAGGTTTACCTTAAGTCACGCTATGATAAGGGTGAAGCAGCTTATCTAAACTGTCCAATGACCAAGGAAGAGTTCATGGCCTTCTATGAGGCCTTGACTACAGCTGAAGAAGCTCCTTTGAATTCTTTTGAAAAAGAAAAGTATTTCGAAGGGTGTATGCCTATCGAGGTTATGGCTAAACGTGGTATTAAAACAATGCTCTACGGTCCTATGAAACCAGTTGGTTTGGAGTATCCTGAAGATTATATGGGTCCACGTGATGGTGACTTCAAGACACCTTATGCGGTTGTTCAGCTTCGTCAGGACAATGCGGCTGGTAGCCTCTACAATATCGTTGGTTTCCAAACCCACCTCAAATGGGGAGAGCAAAAACGTGTCTTCCAAATGATTCCAGGTCTTGAAAATGCAGAATTTGTTCGTTATGGGGTAATGCACCGTAACTCTTACATGGATTCGCCAAACTTGCTTAAACAGACCTTCCAATCAAAATCAAACCCTAATCTGTTCTTTGCTGGACAAATGACTGGTGTTGAAGGTTATGTTGAATCAGCTGCCTCAGGTTTGGTTGCTGGAATCAATGCAGCCCGTCTCTTTAAGGGTGAAGATGAAGTTATTTTCCCTCATACAACAGCAATCGGTAGCCTTCCATATTATGTGACACATGCTGAAAGCAAACATTTCCAACCAATGAATGTTAACTTTGGTATTATCAAAGAATTAGAAGGCCCACGTATTCGTGACAAGAAAGAGCGTTATGAAAAAATCGCAGAAAGAGCTCTTAAGGATTTGCAAACTTTTATAGATGCTTGATGCTAACATAAAAAGCCCTCACAAGAGTGAAGGCTTTTCGTTTTAGAGAGGAGCGAATAGAAATATCGATTAGCCAAAGAATTTCTTAGCGATTTCTTGACCTTGTTTGATTTTAGCCCATTGTTGAGGTGTTGCCAGCTCATTACCTGAGTCACATGAGGCGAAACCACATTGGTGAGAGAGGAAGAGACGTTTTTTTGGAAGGATTTGACTCGCTTTTTCAAGCAAATCGAGAACACGTTCTTCGTCATCTAGGTCAGTCGTTTAAGAAGACAATAGCCCAAATACAACTTCAGCTTTACTGTCTTTAAGGGCTTCCAGAGCTTTGATATCACCAGCTGTATCGCTATCCCATTCAAGGAAGAAGCGGTCATAGTGTTGCTCTGCCAAGAATTTCTTAGCGATGTCTTCGTAAGTTCCTTCAGCAGCAGAACGGATTTCATAATTACCACGACAGTTGTGTGTCCAAACCGTTAAACCAAGTTCGTGAGTATAGTCAACAACCTCATTATTGATAGCAACAAATTCATCGGCCAATTCTGCCAAATCACCATTGCCGTCTGAGTAGAAACTTGCAGGGTTTGATGGGTCAAAAAGTTCCCAGAGGCAGTCATCAAATTGAACGATTTTACCACCAACAGCCTTGTATTCATCTAAGAATTCTTTATAGGCATTAATCAAACCTTTTTTGAGTTCTTCGTTTGTTTCATAGACTTGTCCAGGAACAGCCAATCGATCAAAGATAGCAAGTTCAGTGTAGGCATGAGCAGGTCCCCAGATAGTTTGTTTGGTATCTTCATCACCAGCTTCAGCCTTAACCAATTTGTAAATATCTAGGTAGTGGTGGTTTTTACCTGAGAGAGGATCAGTGATACGAATACCGATATCTTTACGTGTTTCATATTGACCACCATCATGGTCTTTAAAAGTATAACCATGCTCAGCAATGTAGCGTTCAATACCTTTGAGTCCCCAGACAAAGTCCAAGTGCCACATAGAACGTCCAAACTCCCCATCGGTAAGGATGTCAATTCCGTTAGCTTTTTGGTCAGCCACATTCGCTTAATAGATGTAGTTTCAGTTTCTTGATAACCAGGAAGGGCATCATAGAAAGGATACTGGATGTCGTCACGATGCTCAATTTCGTCCTTGTATTTACGGAGATCCGCAGGACGAAGAAGAGAACCGACTAATTGGAATTTAGATTTTGTCACTAAATTTACCTCGAAATGTCTATTTACATCTATATTATTTCTTATAGGAACTAATGAAAAATAGTTAATTTCTTGCTGTGGATATAGTTTTAGACTATATAAGGTTTAGCTCTGCAAAATGATACTTCTTATGATAAAATGGAAAGAAAACGATGAAGGTTGGGAATATGCAAAAAACATTCTTTATTATTAAACCAGATGCTGTTAAACGCCATCTAATTGGTCAAGTGCTTGATCGAATTGAGCGACGTGGCTTCGTTATTGAGCGTATGGAGATGCTGATGCTTGACGAAGAACGTCTTAAAGAACATTATGCCCAATTGGCTGATAAACCTTTTTTCCCTAGTATTTCTGAATTCATGATGAGTGGTCCAGCAGTTATTGGTATTATGTCCGGCCCAGGAGTTATTAAGTCATGGCGTGATATGATGGGAGCAACTAATCCTGGGGATGCTGCTCCTGGAACGATTCGTGGAGACTTTGCAACAGCACCAGATGGTGACATGATTCCAAATATCGTTCATGGCTCTGATTCAGAAGAATCTGCGGCTCGAGAAATTAAGATTTGGTTTGGTGAGTAGGATGGATATAGCACAGATTCAATCAGAATTAGCTCAGGATGGACTATTAATTGATGTCAGGACTCCAGAAGAGTACGCAGAAGGTCATGTTAAGGATGCTTTATTAATACCTCACACGCAGTTTTTCACAGCTGACATTCCAGCTAAAAAAGACGATTCAATTTATCTTTATTGTAAAATGGGATCTCGTGCTGAATTTGCTGCAGGAGTACTGAAAGAACGAGGATATACTAAGGTTACCACCTTAGGTGGCCTAGGTGATATGGAAGCACTAGGGTTTAAGTTTGAAAAATAATACACATAAGGTCACTAGTGGTGATCTTATTTGCTTTCAAAAAGCATGACAAATTATTAACAACGCTTTCATAAAGTGGTAAGATTCTAAATGAGTTAAGAAAAAGCCTATGAAAATGACTTTGCCAGAACTTGATTAACTTAGCATATTCCAATTGAGATAGGGCTTGTGGTTAAGCTTGTGACTACAATTGGTAGAGGAGGATTTCGTATGTCAAAAGTTGCTATTGTTACAGGTGCAGGTCAAGGTATTGGTTTTGCGATTTCAAAACGCTTGGTTGAAGATGGTTTTAAAGTCGGGGTATTGGACTATGACGCTGAAACTGTTGAAAAAGCAGTTGCTGAGTTGTCAGAAGACAAGGCATTTTCCGTTTTAGCAGATGTGTCTAAACAAGCTGAGGTAGCAGCAGCTTTCCAAAAAGTAGTTGATTACTTTGGCGACTTGAATGTTGTTGTTAATAATGCTGGTGTGCACCAACAAAACCCCCTTGACACTATTACTGAAGAACAGTTTCAACGTACATTTAACATTAATGTTGGTGGAGTTATCTGAGGTGCACAAGCTGCCCAAGCACAATTTAAATCACTTGGTCATGGTGGTAAAATTATCAATGCAACTTTACAAGCAGGTGTCGTAGGGAACTCTAACTTAACTGTATATGGTGGAACTAAATTCGTAGTTCGTGGTATTACTCAAACTTTGGCGCGTGACTTAGCTGATTCAGGTATAACTGTAAATGCTTATGCACCAGGTATCATTAAGACTCCAATGATGTTTGACATTGCCCACGAAGTTGGTAAAAATGCTGGTAAAGATGATGAGTGGGGTATGCAAACTTTTGCTAAAGATATTACCCTCAAACGTTTGTCAGAACCTGAAGATGTTGCAGCAGCAGTTAGCTTCCTAGCTGGACCTGACTCAAACTACATCACAGGTCAAACAATCATCGTTGATGGTGGTATGCAATTCCATTAAGGTTAAAAGGGAGAGCGAATGGCTCTCTTTTTTTGCTTGATAAAACATAATGTTTCTGATAATATAGTTATAAATAATTATGTTTTTAAAGGTGGATTCCCATTTCAGACATCTTACACTATATTGCTGAGCACCCGTTTTTTAGTCTTATTCTATTGGGAATTATTGTACTAGCCTTTGGTTTAGCTCCATTTTCAAGTAGTTCAATAGAGAACAAGCGTTCAGCTATTATTAATAAGCACTACAATGATAATTTTAAGAAATAAGAAGGACTAAATGCAGTCATAAAGCAGATATTAGAGATAGGCAAATGCCTGTCTTTTTTGTATAATAGGAGGTGACGGTTCGTTTTTTAACAATCACAAGTAAGAACTAGGAAAGAATAAAATGCCAAATATTGAAGAATTAAAACAAAGACAGGAGAAGATTCGCAACTTCTCGATTATTGCTCATATTGACCATGGTAAATCAACGCTTGCTGACCGTATCTTGGAAAAGACTGAGACTGTATCAAGTCGTGAGATGCAGGCACAACTCCTTGATAGTATGGATCTTGAGCGCGAACGTGGTATCACTATCAAACTGAATGCCATTGAGCTTAACTACAAAGCTAAAGACGGCGAGACTTATATTTTCCACCTTATCGACACACCGGGACATGTGGACTTTACTTATGAGGTGTCACGTTCCCTTGCCGCCTGTGAGGGTGCTATCTTGGTGGTAGATGCAGCTCAAGGGATTGAAGCACAAACACTTGCCAATGTTTACTTGGCACTTGATAATGACTTGGAAATCTTACCAGTTATCAATAAAATCGACCTTCCAGCGGCAGATCCTGAGCGTGTACGTACAGAGATTGAAGATGTTATCGGATTAGATGCCTCGGAAGCTGTGCTTGCATCAGCTAAGGCTGGCATTGGTATCGAAGAGATTCTCGAACAAATTGTTGAGAAAGTTCCTGCGCCCCAAGGTGATGTGGAAGCACCTCTCCAAGCCCTTATCTTTGACTCTGTTTATGATGCGTATCGTGGCGTCATACTCCAAGTGCGTGTGGTTAACGGAATGGTTAAAACGGGTGATAAGATTCAAATGATGTCTAATGGCAAGACCTTTGACGTTACTGAGGTTGGTATTTTCACTCCTAAAGCTGTTGGCCGTGACTACCTTGCGACTGGAGATGTTGGTTATGTAGCAGCTTCAATTAAGACAGTTGCGGATACTCGTGTCGGTGATACAGTGACACTTGCGGATAATCCAGCCGCAGAACCACTTCATGGTTATAAGCAAATGAACCCAATGGTCTTTGCTGGTCTTTATCCAATTGAGTCAAATAAATATAACGACTTGCGTGAGGCTCTTGAAAAGCTCCAATTGAATGATGCCAGTCTTCAATTTGAGCCTGAAACGTCTCAAGCTCTTGGTTTTGGTTTCCGTTGTGGTTTCTTGGGCCTTCTTCACATGGATGTTATCCAAGAGCGTTTGGAACGTGAGTTTAACATCGATCTCATCATGACTGCACCATCAGTAGTTTACCATGTTAACACTACTGACGGTGAAATGCTTGAAGTGTCCAACCCATCTGAATTTCCAGATCCTACACGTATTGATACCATTGAAGAGCCTTATGTCAAAGCTCAAATTATGGTTCCTCAAGAGTATGTTGGTGCTGTTATGGAGTTGGCGCAACGTAAACGTGGTGATTTTGAAACCATGGAATATATTGATGATAATCGTGTTAACGTTATCTATCAAATTCCACTTGCTGAAATCGTCTTTGACTTCTTTGATAAATTGAAGTCATCAACTCGTGGTTATGCAAGTTTTGACTATGAATTGTCAGAGTACCGTCGTTCACAATTGGTGAAAATGGATATTCTCCTTAATGGTGATAAGGTCGATGCCCTTAGCTTTATTGTCCATAGAGAATTTGCCTACGAACGTGGAAAACTTATCGTTGATAAACTTAAGAAAATTATTCCACGTCAACAATTTGAAGTTCCTATCCAAGCGGCTATTGGTCAAAAAATTGTTGCCCGTACAGATATCAAAGCTCTTCGTAAAAACGTCTTGGCTAAATGTTACGGTGGTGACGTTTCACGTAAACGTAAACTCCTCGAAAAACAAAAAGCCGGTAAGAAACGTATGAAAGCCATCGGTTCGGTGGAGGTACCACAAGAAGCCTTCTTGTCTGTGCTTTCAATGGACGAAGATGAGAAATAAGAATGATAGTAGAATGTGATGTTCTGGCTATTTTAGTAAAAAGTTATGATAAAGAGGATTTTAAAATTTACCTTCTCAAAGTGTGGAAGGATTTATGCTACGATCATACTAAATACTTTTCTTTTTAGGGAATGGCGATACAAAGCATGTAGCAGAATTATAGACTGACCTAAAAGCAGATAAGGTAACTTCCAATGAGATTTTTGGTAGTCGTCAACAATATGTTGTACTTAGTCATGTAGAACACACTTACTACATTACGATAAACACTATAAAATCAGACTTTAGAGAATATAAAGAAGCTAGATGAGGATTCATGGGGGGTAGTCTTATCAGGAATCCCTTCGCAAGCATTTTTCTCAGCTTTAGGCTATAATATACAAGAGGAAAGTCGGGAGGGCCACTATGGATATCACAAATTTTATTCCTAGTCAGCGACAGGCTATGTTGGAACGTTTTCAGCAAGTGGAGGCCTTGGGCTTAGGCGCAGTTCGTATTGAGTTGAAGGTTGCGAATCCTGTTGGCATCATTTATGAGTGCTACATTATGTCAGGAGAGAATTATTTTTCTGATCAAGCAGTGGTATCCTTCCGTATTCTTTACGAAAAGGACTTGGACCGCATTTCTTTGGATGTGGTAGATATCCCTGGTCGCTCAAGTTTGTCTAATTATCTCCAGTTACTAGAGATTTTTGAAGGCTTGCAACATTATCTTAATCGAGAGTTTGCTAAGGTAAAAAATACATAAACATCTGATTGTAATCAGGTGTTTCTTTTTGTGCTGGAAGTTCAAAATTTCACAATAGTCAACCTCCATTTGATAATAATTCCACCAATCGTTACGATTTTCGTCGAAGAAGTAACTAGTAGGAATATGTGCAAACGTCTCAGCAATTAACCGAATTTGCAAAGGGTTCAAAAAACCAACTGCTTGGAACCGCTTTAAATACATAAAATATCGTTTAGCGATTAGTTCTCCTGGCTCACCTGATACATTCTTACGTTCTTTGGCTAGTTTATGCCTTTTTTGCTTCATTTTTTTATGTTTCATAACTTTTTCCTTCCTAATTGACTGACCTATATTGACTTTTAATATCATATATGCTATAATTATATCAAATAATCCCTCAAAAGGGAAATAAATGAAAGAAAGGCCTTCCGCTCGTCGGAAAGGTAATGGTGTCCAATGGACAATACTAAGGATCTCTCAAATCCAGAAACAGCAAGTAATAAAGCCCCCTCTAAACTAACCTTTATTTATTATGACGAAGACGAATTTGCAGCGTTTTTAGATTCCCCCTCCCCTTAACTGTAGCGTCAAAGGTTATCGCAAGGATACGAGAGGTTTCTGCTATCGGTATAGCAGAAGCCATGGCTCTAAAGTTAGTCAGAAAAGTAGATAGAAAAAAAGATATCTTTGAGCTTAGAATTAATACGGAAGGCATTTTCGCCCGTTCATTATTTTTCCGTTTAGAAAAAGCTAACGAAGAAGAAGACAATGTGGCTTCACCTACTTATATCATCACAAACTCCTTTAAGAAAAAAACAAATAAATCTAAATTGGAAGACATTTAAAAAGTTTATTGTGATTTATTTATTTTTTTCTGTAATTTCTATTTTTATTAATAATATAACTGGAAGTAATTTAATGATGTTATCTTCACCAGCTAATATTCCAGTAAAATTACT
>ENA-OOZA01001243-OOZA01001243.1-human-gut-metagenome-genome-assembly--contig:-NODE-1243-length-13430-cov-6.461981_pt1 | contig 13430 bp, 9 predicted proteins | sample MGYA00241703_ERZ501378 | MGnify/ENA primary metagenome ERZ501378 (study PRJEB25962, sample SAMEA2042916) | human gut metagenome | biome: human gut; feature: human-associated habitat; material: faeces...
GGCGGCGACGGCTACGCGGCGGCGCGGCTCTGGTGCTCAGGCGGCGGTCAGGCAGACGTGTGGGAAGTGACCAGCGCCGTCCGCGGCGACGCACTGACGAACCGTACCTTGGCGCTGCTGCACGGCGTCCGCATCCTGCCCAGCGTCGACGCGGTGGATGTCGCCGAGTACGCCGCCGTGGTGGACGCGCTCTACGGCACGGGGCTGAATCACGCCATTGAGGGCGACGCGGCGATTCTCATCCACCGCCTGAGCGACCATCCGCAGATTCCGGTCATCGCGGTGGATATTCCCAGCGGGCTGGACGGCACGACCGGGCGCGCACTCGGTGCTGATGTCGTCCGCGCAGCGGAGACGGTCACGTTCCACCGCATCAAGCAGGGCTTGCTTCTGCGGCAGGGCGTCGAATACACGGGCGAAATCACCGTGCAGCCGATTCTCATCCGCCCCGGCGACGACATCGACCTCGGCTTCGACGGTTTGGAGACGCTCTCCCCTGCCGCGCTTACGCCGCTTTTCGCCCGCACGCCCGCGCTTCACAAAGGCGATTGCGGCCGCGCGGTGATTTTCTGCGGTTCGCGCGGGATGGTCGGCGCGGCGGCGTTCTGCGCCAATGCCTGCATCCGCGCGGGTGCGGGGCTGACGACGCTTTTGTGCCGCGAGAGTCTGCTGCCGATGCTGCAAGTGCTTGCGCCGGGCGCGACGTGCGTTCCCCTGCCCGAAACAAACGGGCTGCTGACGCCTCAAGCCGCGCGCATCACCCGCGAGACGCTGGACAAGGCGGACGCGGCTTGCATCGGCTGCGGCTGCGGGCTAACCCCGGACGTGACGATGCTGCTGCGCGTGTTCGCCGAGGCGGACTGCCCCATCGTCTGGGACGCGGACGCACTGACCCTGCTGGCGACGCACGACGGCATCCTCCCGCTGAAGGAGGAGGACATCATCACGCCGCACCCCGGCGAAGCGGCGCGCCTGCTGGAACAGCACGTCGAGTTCATCCTTGATGAGCCGCTGGACGCTCTGTCGCGCCTGCATGACCTGTGCGGCTGCTGCGTGCTGCTCAAGGGCGCGCGGACGCTCGTGTCCGACGGCGACGCGACGTACATCAGCCTCTACGGCACGCCCGCGCTGGCGAAAGGCGGCAGCGGCGACGTGCTGTCCGGCATCCTGACGGCGCTGCTGTGCCAGCGAAATCGGCTGTCCACGTCGCTCTCCACAAGCGCGCTGGCAGCGTACGGCGTGCTGATTCACGCCCTGCAAAGAGAAATCCGCTCTGCGGTTTTCCCTTTTCATCGGGTTTTATAGAAGCACTGACACACGGACTGTCTGCGGATGGTCTTTCTTTATCTTATCAGCAAAGGATGTGAGAACATGGAAAAATCTTTGGAACAGTTGAAGCAGGAATATGAAAAAACCACTGTCCTGCTGGAACGGGAAAAACGGAAAATGCAGCGTTTGAAAAACCGGCAGGCGTATCTGGAAAGCGGTTCCCGGAAACAGAGGACGCACCGGCTGATTACCCGTGGGGCAGCTATTGAGAGCATTGCACCACAGACAAAGGAGCTATCCGAAGCGGAATTTTATTCCCTCATGGAAAGCATTTTGAATCTGCCGCAGGCGGAGCATTTCATCCGGTCTGCCACAGAGAACCACGCCCGTATTTCCGGGCAGGAGAAAGGCGGTGACTAAGGATAGCACTTTATCATTTTTCAATCGCACAGATCAAGCGCAGCGCCGGTCAGAGCGCCATTGCCAGCGCAGCCTATCGAGCCGGGGAGCGTCTTTACAGCAGCTACTATGGAGAAGTCAGCGACTACACCAAAAAGGGCGGCGTGATCGCTTCGGAAATCATGCTGCCGCCCCATGCGCCGGAAATATATCTTGACCGGGCGACCCTCTGGAATGCTGTGGAGAACTGCGAGAAACATCCAAAAGCACAGCTTGCCTATTCCTTTGATATTGCCATGCAGAATGAATTGACGCTGGAAGAAAACATGGAGCTGGCGAGGAAGTTCGTACAGGAGCAGTTTGTGACAAAAGGCATGATTGCCGACCTTGCTTTTCACAGCCCGGAGAAAGAGGACGGCGGCATCCCTAACCCGCATTTTCATGTGATGACAACCATGCGCCCTTTGAACCCGGATGGCACATGGGGACAAAAACAGCGTCGGGAATATCTTCTTGATGAAGATGGAAACCGAATCCGGGATAAAAACGGCGATTATATGTTTAACGCTGTCCATACAACAGACTGGCATGAGCCGGAAACGCTGGAACACTGGCGGGAGCAGTGGGCGGCTGTCGTTAATACAAAATTTGAGGAAAAAGGGCTGGATGTGCGTATCGACCACCGTTCCTATGTGCGGCAGGGGCTTGACCTGATACCTACTGTCCACGAGGGAGCTAATGTCCGGCAGATGGAAGCAAAGGGCATCCGCACCGAGAAAGGGGAACTGAACCGCTGGATTAAAGCCACCAACCGGCTCATGCAGGATGTGAGGAAGAAGATCAAAGCCCTGTTTGTCTGGATGGCAGAGGTAAAAGAAGAACTTTCCAAACCGCAGACACCGAGCCTTGCCGACCTGTTGATCGCTTATTACAACCAGCGCAACGCAGGGGCATGGAGCAATAAAGCCAGAACCGGAAACTTAAAGCAGTTTGCCGAAGCCGTCAATTATCTGACGGAAAACAAGCTGCTCACATTAGAGGATTTGCAGGAGCGTCTTTCCTCTGTCAACGAAGAATTTGAAGCGTTAAGCGACTCCATGAAAAAGAAATCTGCCCGGATAAAGGAATTGCAGGAATTGATACGGGAGGGCGAGAATTACCAGCGGCTAAAACCTGTTCATACGGAATTGAACAATATCAAGTTTAAGAAACAGAGGGAGAAATTTGAAACATCCCACGATGCGGAGTTACGGCTGTTTTATGCCGCCCGCCGTATTTTGAAAGAAAAACTGGACGGAAAACCCATTGCCCTGAAAGCATGGAAACAGGAATACGCACAGTTAAAAACAGAGTATGCCGAACTGTCTCCGCAGCACAAGCCACTCCGGGAGGAAGTCATACGGCTACGGCAGGTGCAGAACGCCGTAGATACCGCACTGCGCCGGAGGGAGCAGCCACAGGCAGTACAGAGAAAGAAACATGAGATGGAGCTATGATATAACCGGCAGCTTTACCGCTACCAGTATTTTTATGGAGGGAGCATTTGAATGTATTTGAAGCGGTGAAACAGTCTGTTACCACCCGGCAGGCTGCTTCATTCTATGGAATCCGGGTGGGGAGAAACGGCATGGTCTGCTGTCCATTCCACAATGACCGCACGCCCAGCATGAAAGTGGACAGCCGCTTTTACTGCTTCGGCTGCGGGGCTTCCGGGGATGTGATCGACTTTGCCGCTTTGCTGCATGGATTGGGGAAACGGGAAGCTGCGGTCAGGCTTGCGGAGGACTTCGGCGTTTCCTATGAGAAATCCGGCAATGCGCCGCCAGATAGGAAGCGTCACAACAGGTCACAGCCCCGACAAAAATCAGCGGAGCAGAGATTTCAGGAAACGGAACGGTATTGTTTCCGGGTGCTATGCGATTATCTGCGCCTGCTGGAGCATTGGAAAACAGCACACGCCCCACAGCCGCAGGATGCCATCTGGCATCCTCTTTTTGTGGAAGCGTTGCAGAGGATAAGCTACACAGAATACCTTTTGGATATTTTGTTATACGGAGAAATAGAAGAAAAAGCGGCATTGATCGCCGCACAGGGAAAGGAGGTGTTGCGGCTTGAACAGCGAATTTCAGAGCTTGCCGCCGGAAACGCAGGAAGCGGTCAAAAGGACGATGGACACAATGGAACCGGCGCAGACACCGGCAGAAATCCGGGAAACATTAGAGGGGACGCAGAAAGGCGGCGTGAAGAACAGCATCCGAAACTGCCTGACGGTGTTCCAGCGTGACCCTCTGTTTCGCGGGGCGCTGCGCCTGAACCTTTTGACGGAGCAGATTGACATTGTGAAGCCGCTGGGCTGGGAGCGCACCAGTACCACGCTGACCGACATGGACATGAACTACCTGCTTTTGTATCTGGAAGAAAATTACGGGCTTACCAGCGAGAAAAAGGTGCAGAGCGCCATCAAGATTGTTGCCAATGAAAACCGCTACCATCCAGTCAGGGATTACCTGAACAGCCTGCAATGGGACGGCACAGAGCGCATCCGTTACGCCCTGCATCACTTTCTGGGAGCCGATACGGACGAATACACCTATGAAGCCTTGAAACTGTTCCTGATGGGAGCCATCCGGCGGGTATTCAGACCGGGGAGCAAGTTTGAGGTCATGCTCTGTCTGGTTGGTGGTCAGGGAGCCGGGAAATCTACCTTTTTCCGGCTGCTGGCAGGCAGGGACGAATGGTTTTCAGACGATTTGAAAAAGCTGGACGATGAAAATGTGTACCGCAAGCTGCAAGGGCATTGGATTATCGAGATGTCGGAGATGATTGCCACAGCCAACGCCAAGAGTATTGAGGAAATCAAGTCATTCTTAAGCCGCCAGAAAGAAACCTACAAAGTGCCGTATGAGACACATCCGGCAGACCGGCTGCGGCAATGTGTATTTGGAGGGACGACCAACCGGCAGGACTTTTTGCCCCGTGACCGCACCGGCAACCGGCGCTTTCTCCCCGTGACGGTGTACCCGGAACGGGCGGAGGTTCACATACTGGACGATGAAGCGGCGGCGAGGGCGTATATCGAACAGATGTGGGCGGAAGCCATGACGGTTTACCGCAGTGGGAAGTATAAGCTGTCATTCAGCATGGAAATGAACCGATACCTGAACGCCCACCAGCAGGACTTTATGCAGGAAGACACACAGGCCGGCATGATCTACGCCTATTTGGAGGACTACACCGGCGACAGGGTATGTTCCAAGCAGCTTTATGAGGAAGCGCTGGGGAACTTAAATTCCCCGGCAGACTGGGAGACACGGGCAATCTGCGAGATTATGAATACCGGCATTGCGGGCGGCATCATACAGGGCTGGGTAGCCTACAAAAGCCCGAAGCGGTATAAGAAATACGGTTCTCAAAAAGGCTGGGAGCGTGTCAACCAAGACCCGCCGGAGGGGGACGGTTTTCAGGAAATCACGGAAGAAGAAGCCCGGCAAATGGAACTTCCATTCTGAAAAGCCACCGGTTGACAGTTTGGTTGACGCTTTGGTTGACAGCCGGTTGACGGGGAAAAGCCTGATATTTGGGGCATTTCTCTCCTTTGTCAACCATGTCAACCAAGAAATCAAAGAAAAAGTAAAAAGTAATAATAGAGCGCCTATGGATTGTTTTCAAAGTCTTTTCTGCCGGTTGACACGGTTTGGTTGACACGGAGACAGTCTGCGGCTGTACACCTGTCTGACATTCCCTTGTCGGGCATATTTCATTTATGGAGGTAACTGCCTATGGCAAAAAGCAAAAACGAGAGCAATAACAAAAACAGCGGCACCCTGCTTACCGAAAAAGACGGCACCCAGTATTTTGTCATGGGGAAAGTCCGTATCAAGGTATCGGAGCATTTCGCACAGGATGGGAAGCCGCTTGACAGCCTGCTGGAAGATGTGATCCAGCACGCTGCCGCCGCTTCCTGAAAAAATACGGAATAACGACTGTCAATCAGCCCACGCTTATGATATACTTGTACCAGCGAGTATTGTATAAGCGTGGGTTGTTTCTTTTAGAAGGAGGATTTTTAACCGTGAAACAACCATACAATACAACGATTTATAACACTGCACTATATTTGAGATTGAGCCGTGACGATGAATTACAGGGGGAAAGCGGCAGTATCCAGACCCAGCGCATGATGCTTAGACAGTATGCCGCAGAGCATGGGCTGACCGTTGTAGACGAGTACATTGACGACGGATGGAGTGGGACAAATTTCGAGCGTCCAAGTTTCCAAAGGATGATTGATGACATCGAAGACGGGAAAATCAACTGCGTTGTCACAAAGGACTTATCCCGTCTGGGAAGAAACTATATCCTGACCGGTCAGTACACGGAAATCTATTTCCCCAGCAAGGGAGTACGCTACATTGCCATCAATGACAATGTGGACACCATCAACGGAGAAAGCGAGCTTGCACCGTTCTTAAACATCCTGAATGAAATGCACGCCCGACAGACCAGCAAAAAGGTCAAGGCTGCCATGCACACAAGATTTGCCAATGGCGCACACTATGGAGCCTATGCACCGCTGGGCTATGTAAAAGACCCGGACAAAAAAGGTCATCTTCTGATCGACCCGGAAACACGCTGGATTGTAGAGAAGATTTTTGACCTTGCCGTACACGGGAGGGGTGCCGCCAGCATTACACGGATTCTGGTGGAAGAAAAAGTACCTACCCCCGGCTGGCTGAACTATGAAAGATATGGGACTTTCGCCAATATCTACGCCGGTGCGCCCGCAGAAAAAGCCTATGCGTGGACGATAGCACAGGTCAAGAGCATTTTGAAAGAGGAAACCTACATCGGTCACAGCATTCACAACAAGCAGAGCAACATTTCATTCAAGAACAAGAAAAAGGTGCGGAAGCCGCAGGAAGAATGGTATCGTGTGGAAAATACCCACGAAGCCATCATTTCCGAAGAAGTGTTCCAAAAAGTTCAGGAGCTGATTGCAAGCAGACGCAGGAAACGCAGAAACGGTACGACACAGATTTTCGCAGGATTGATAAAATGTGCAGACTGCGGATGGTCTTTAGCCTATGGGGAAAACAAGCAGAATAAGAACCCATACGGGTACTACCATTGCAGCAAGAACGGGCAGGGATTACGCCAGTGTTCCATGCACTATATCCGCTATGATGTACTGTATGCCTATGTGCTTGCAAGACTGCAATACTGGTCTATGATGGTACAGAAAGACGAGGACAAGCTGCTGAAACGGCTGCTCAATGCCAGCGACAGGGAAAGAAACTCTGCGAAGAAAAAGCAGGCTGCGGAGCTGAAAAAGGCAGAGAAGCGTAAAGCCGAGGTTGACGGGCTGTTTGCTAAAATGTATGAGGACTGGTCTGCCGGACGCATAACCGAGTATAACTTCAATATGCTGTCCGAGAAGTACCAGAACGAGCAAAAGGAGCTTGAAACAAAAATAAGACAGCTTCACGAAACGATGGAAGCCGCCGTACAGACCGCAGCGGATGCTGAAAAGTGGATTGCCCTGATGAAACAGTATGTCAACCCTGTGGAGCTGACCGCCGAACTTCTGAACACTCTAATTGAAAAAATAACCGTCCACGAAGCTGTCAAGGGCGAGGACGGAAGCCGTGAGCAGGAAGTAGAAATCTACTACCGCTTCATCGGCAAAATCGACTGACCTTTCTTTTTTACCCAACAATATCTTTAATTAAGGGAGACGGGGCTTTCCCAGCCGGAGCTGGCGATCATCGTCGAGCTGGCCGACCTGTTTCAGGTATCCATGGACGTGCTCATTGGATATGAGCTTCGAAACAACGACAGAGAAAGCGTCATTGAACGATTAAAGCAGTATGTTCATGACAGAGATCATGTTCATGGCAGCGATCCCGTTGATGCGATATCCGATGTAGAAAAAGCGCTGCAGCGGTATCCGAACTGCTTTGAGATCGTCTATCGCAGCGCAAGGATCTACCGTGTAAAGGGGCTGTATCTGAAAAACCCTGCTTATTCCGAAAGAGCAATTTCTCTGTATCGCCATGCCTGCCTGCTGATCGGGCAGAATACTGACCCTGAGATCAGCGAGGTATCCATTCATTTGGAAATGGCGCAGGTGTATATTTCCCTTGGACAGACCGAAAAAGGTCTGGAGATCCTGAAGAAGAACAATCCCTGCCGGCTCAATCATCCGAAGATCGGGGAGGTGCTTGCATCTTCCTGTAATGACGCAAAAGGAGCGCTTCCGTATCTTTCGGCCGCACTGCTGGATCTGACCGTCACCCATATGCAGATCGTCATGGGCTATCTCAATCTATATTGCAAGCAGAGGGACTATGAAAACGCGCTGCTTTTACTGGATTGGGCATTGGCGTTTTATCCAGGGCTGAAGTGTCCGCAGAAGCGAAGCTATCTGGACAAGAGCGAAGCAGCCCTTTGGGCGGTCCGCGCGGATGTGCTCTGGCGTTTGGAGCAAAAGGAGGATGCTGCGGACAGTCTCAGAAAAGCGAAGGTCGCCGCGACTGCCTTTGACCGGGAGCCGAATTACGATGCACGGAATATCCGGTTTGTTTCCGCAGCAGAAGCCGCAACAGCCTATGATGACATGAGCAGTACCGCCATGGATGTCATTGATACGATTCTTGCGGACAGCGATGAACCAATGCTGCTCACACGATGGATGAGGATTCAGAATGAAGAATAAACGCAGAGAATATACGGCACAATTTTATAAAAAGAATCATATCGCATTTGCGGCCGCGCTCCTTTCGTCCCTGCTCACCTCCGCGCTGAACCTTTATATCGCGTGGGTGCTCCAGCAAATGATCGACGCTGTGTCCGGCGTCCCCGGCTCCTTTGCATTGTCTGCTCTGCTTTGGTTCGTTCTCAGCGTCATTGCAGCGATCATCTTACTGAAGACTGCGAGTTACTTTTCCAAGCCGTGCTTTATGGAAAAAGCGATGAAGCAATATAAGAATTACGCATTCTGTAAGCTGACAAGAAAAAGCATCTCGGCCTTTGGTGCTGAAAATACCGCGAATTACATATCTGCGTTCTCCAATGATGCGGCAACGATTGAAAACAGCTATCTGGATGCGCAATTCAATATTCTGTTCTCGCTTGTCATGCTGCTCGGCGCTCTCATCATGATGATCGCATACAGTCCGATGATGACCGTCGTTGCCTGCCTGTTCTTTGTTCTGCCCATAGGCGCTTCCTATATCACTGGCAATCGCATCGAAAAAGCAGAGCGAAAAATATCCGAGAAAAACAGTGAATTAACAGCTACTTTAAAGGACAGCTTAAGCGGGTTTGCGGTGATCAAAAGTTTCAGAGCAGAAACCGCAATTTTCAAAATTTTTTCAAAGAACAATGCTGAAGTGGAACAGGCAAAATGCGAGAAGCGAAAGCAGGTAACGGTCGTCAGCACGTTGGCCGGAGCAGCCGGAGTCACCGCACAGCTCGGGACATTTTTAGTCGGAGCGTGGCTTGCTCTGTCCGGCCGGGGGATCACACCGGGTGTATTGATCCTTTTTGTTGACTTGACTGCGTATGTAATAACCCCCATTCGCGAATTGCCGGAACAGCTTGCATCCCGAAAGGCGGCAGCTGCACTGATCGATAAGCTTGCTGATTCCCTGGAAGATCATGTCCGGGACGAAGGTTCTCTCGTTCCGAAGCAGTTGAATTGCGGGATCACATTGGAACATATGACCTTTGGTTATGAAGTAGGCTGTGACATTCTGCATGATATCAATACCACTTTTGATGCAGGAAAGAAATATGCTATTGTGGGCGCATCCGGCAGTGGGAAATCCACGCTTCTGAATCTGCTTATGGCAAGCCACGGGAATTACTCCGGGAAGATCTGTTACGATGGGCATGAAGTGAAAAAGATCAGCAGCGAATCGTTATATGACATTGTTTCTATGATCCAGCAGAATGTCTTTGTTTTTAACGCTTCGATCCGGAATAATATCACAATGTTCCGTGAGTTCCCAACGGCAGAGGTCGATCGGGCCATCGAGCTCTCCGGTTTGTCGACGCTGATCGCCGAGCGCGGGGAGGATTATCTGTGCGGCGAAAACGGCAGCGGGCTGTCGGGCGGGGAGAAGCAGCGCATTTCCATCGCGCGCGTGTTCCTGAAAAATCCGCCGATTCTGATTCTGGACGAAGCGACCTCCGCGCTGGACAACGAGAGCGAGCACATCGTCCAGCAGTCGCTCGAAAAGCTGGCGAAGGGGCGCACCGTGTTCACCATTGCGCACCGCCTGACGACCATCAAGGGTGCCGACTGCATCTGGGTGCTGACGGAGAAAGGCGTAGAAGAGCAGGGCAGCCACGCGGAGCTGATTGCAAAAGGCGGGCTGTATGCGCATCTGTTCGCCATGTACACCAGCGACCGATAATTTTTTGACAAGCGATACTATTCCAAATGAGAATGTGCCAAGATGCGCCGCGAATTTTTCGCGCTGGCTAACGGGAGTGAAATGCAGCGTAGCAGCGCTACGCTAAATGGAACGAACGGACGCCAGCGCGGAAAAGGCGCAAGCAGATGGCACAGGCGAATGCAGGAATAGTATGGGCAAGGAAAAGCGGTTTTCAGCCGTTATCTCTTGTAAAAGCAATTTCATTCTACTATTCCATTTTAAGGAGGAGCACTATTATGCTGCTTACCCGTGGTCTTACGTCCGATTTCGATTCCGTCTGCGCCCTGTACGCGCGCGTCACCAGTGCCATGCACGAAAAGGGCATTGCCCAGTGGAACTGGGGAACGTACCCCAACGCTGACCAGATTCACAAGAGTATCGACGCCGGGACGCTCTACGTCGTGCGCGAAGGGAACACCGTCGTCGCTGCCGTCACCCTCGATTCGACCTTTGAACCCGCTTACGACGCTGTCAACTGGCTCTTCGGCGGCAAGCCCGGCACGTTCCACCGCCTGTGCATCGCGCCGGAAAAGCAGCGGCAAGGGCTGGGGCGCGGCATGATGGGTGAAATGCTCGCCATTCTGCGTTCTCAGGGCTGCACCGCGCTGCGCTGCGACACGCTGGTGAACAACAGTGCCGCTCTCACCCTCTACCAGAAAATCGGGATGCGCATCGCGGGGCATATCCGTTATTCGTCCCTGCCTGACCTGCGGTTCGCCGCGCTGGAAATGCGCCTGACGAACGACTGCCCGCTGCTGCCGCTGAAAATGCACCCGGCGTTCCGTGGCGGCAAGCTGACCCCGTGGGGCGGCGAGAAGCTGCGCACGGTGTACGGCAAGGACATCCGCGAAGTGCCGACAGGCGAAAGTCTGGAGGTTTCGTGCATTCCGGGGCTGGAATCCACCGACGACGCGGGCGTAAAGCTACCTGACCTGATTGCCGCTTACGGCGAAGCGTTCGCGGGCGAGTACGCCAAAAAGCCCTTCCCGCTGCTGCTGAAGCTGATTGATGCCGCCGAACCGCTGTCCGTGCAGGTACACCCGAACGACGATTACGCTGCACGCGTGGAGAACGGCAAACTCGGCAAGACCGAGGCATGGCTGATTCTGGACGCGCCGGAAGGCAGTCAGCTCGTCTACGGCATCAAGCCCGGCACAACGCTTGACACCCTGCGCGCCGCGTGCGAACAGGGCGCGGCAGTCGAGCCGCTCCTGCGCCGCGTGACGGTGCATCCGGGCGACGTGTGCTTCATTCCGGCGGGCTGCGTCCATGCCATCGGCGCGGGCATCATGCTCTACGAAATCCAGCAGTCGTCCGACATCACCTACCGCTTCTACGACTGGGATCGCGTGGACAAGAACGGCAACCGCCGCGAACTGCACCTGCAGAAGGCGCTGGACGTGACCGACCTGACCTTCTCTCTCGACCCGATTCCCGCGCCCAATAAGCCCGTTGCGCGTGTGCTGGATGAAAAATACTTCACGCTGGACTTGGTGAATGTGCAGGGTGAAGCGGTGCTGCCCGCCGTGACGGCGTTCGGGCTTTTGACGGCGCTCGACGGCGACTTGACCGTGCGTTTCGCGGGTGGTCAACTGACGCTGCGCAAGGGCGAAAGCGCGTACATCCCGCACACCGCGCCCGTGCTGACACTGCACGGCAAGGGACGCGCCGCGCTGTCCATGCCACGGTAAATGAAAATCCGGAGGTGAAGCATGAAGAAATACTGCTTCCACCCGCCAAAGAATATCATCGTCGGAACGCTGGCGGCGATGCTCTGGGTCGCCGTCTTCCCGTTCTGGCTGCTGGGCGAAAGTACGCCGCTGAACGCGCTGGTGTCGGGCGAAGTTCCGCTGTGGGATACCCTCACCCGCCTGGTGATGCAGGATTACAGCAACATCACCCGCGCGAAGTGGGACGGAATGCTGATTTTCACCATGCTGACCCTCCTGCTGACGATTCCGACCCTCTTCCGTCGAGAAAAGCGCCGAAAACTGCCGCTGATGCTGATGCTGCTCTTCCTGCTCTGGACAGGATTGTCCTGCTTCTTCGGCAGTCACGCAGGGGAAATGAATGCTTGGGGCGTGCCGACCGTATTGTGGGGTTCGGGGCGGTATGAGGGCTTCGTGACCATCGCGTGCTACGGGCTGATTTTCCTGTGTCTGCGCCGCATGGACGCGAATGTCCCCGCGCTGCTGACGGTTTGCAGCGCCGCCGGGACGGGCCATCTCGTCCTCGTGCTGCTGCAATACGCGGGGTTCAATCCCCTGTCGCTCTTTCCGATGGGCAGGAGCATCCGCACAAACTACGAATTTCAAGGCACTATCGGCAATATCGACCTTGTCAGCGCTTGGGTCTGTCTGCTGATGCCGGGGCTGCTGGGCAGCTTCGTCTTGGGGCAAAAACATCATTGGCTGCATCTGCCGGGCGGGCTGTGCGCTATCCTGCTGACGCTGCTGATGGACGTGCAGAGCGGGCTGATTGTGCTGGCGCTGACGCTTCTTGCGCTCATTTGCCTTGCGCTCCGTCAGCCGGAATGTTTGGCGCGCCTGCTGCTGACGCTGGGCTTGACGCTGCTGCTCTTCGCGCTGCGCCAAGCGATCGTCCTGCCGTGGCTTGACATCTCGGCGGATATCGAATTTGCGCCGGGGCAGGTCAGCGCAGTCTGCACGCTCCTCGGCGTTGTACTGGTTGTCCTCGCGCCGCTGCTGATGTGCCATTCGCCACGTCCCCTGCCGCGAAAGGGACTGCTGGCGCTCGTGTGCGCGGGGCTGCTTGTGGCGCTGATACTCGTCGCCTTTCTCCCCATGCCGGAGGGCGGCGCACTCTGGGAACTGCATGAATTGCTGAACGGCCGCGCGCAGGACGCATTCGGCTCGGAGCGAATCGGTGTATGGCGGATGACGCTGGAAATGACCGCGCAGTCGCCGTGGTTCGGGCTTTCGCCGGATGCGTTCTACGCCGCTTTCCGCGATTATCTTGATGCAACCGGGCAGACCATTCTGCAAAACTTCGATAATCCGCACAATTTTTTCCTGCAAACGATGGTGAATAGCGGGATTCCAGCGGCGCTGCTGCTGATGCTGACGTGCGCCGCGGCGATTGCGGGCGCGCTAAGGAAGCGGGAGACACTGCCGCTGGCGATGATGGCGGTTGGGTTCTTGATGCAGGGGATGTTTACGTTTAGTATTTGCTTGACATCGCCGATGTTCTACGCGGTTTTAGGACTTTGCGCGGCAAAAAAAGCCGCGGAATAAACCAGTAAGGGAAGTGCGCTCAAGCCGGGCTGCCAAAAACGGGTCAAGGGGCAATGCCCCTTGCAGG
>ENA-OOZA01001249-OOZA01001249.1-human-gut-metagenome-genome-assembly--contig:-NODE-1249-length-13406-cov-4.107108_pt1 | contig 13406 bp, 16 predicted proteins | sample MGYA00241703_ERZ501378 | MGnify/ENA primary metagenome ERZ501378 (study PRJEB25962, sample SAMEA2042916) | human gut metagenome | biome: human gut; feature: human-associated habitat; material: faeces...
CTTCCGCGCATAATGGAATTATGCTTTTTCGCAAACCTGGTTGCCTACCGTGCAGGACGTTTTGCAAGCAGACTGACAAGAAGCTGGGCATTCGCCGCAGCCGCCGGTTCTTAAAGTTTTGTTGAGCATTGCTTTATTTACGGTAGTAATGTGTTTTTTCATCGTTCATTCCTCCAAAATCATTATTTATTTTATTTTACCGTGTTTTACTTAAATCCGCAAGCCTTATCGGCAAAAAAACAAACCGCCGAATACAACGCTTTTTAAATACCCTAAAAGATATGAGCGTTCCAGCTTACTTTTAAACTCTTCATCAGTCATATCGCCTTTAATTATAACGCGCCCTATTTCCATGGGATGATTGGTTACCCAGTTTTTATCAACGGCGCCGTTTTTACCTGTAACGGCATAATTATAGCCGTATTTTTGCGCGGCGGCAATTACGTCACTGTCATATTCACCGTTAGGATACGACAACAGCTGCACATAATACATATCAAACTCTTTCTTTAAAAAGAATTTGGAACTTGATAGTTCCCATGCAAAATATTTAGGGTCGATATCCGTAAGAATATTGTGGTTAATGGTATGCGAGCCTAAATCGTTGCCGGCTTTTATTAAGGCAGTAATTTCGTCATGCCCCATATAATTTGGCTTTCCTATTTTGCTTTGCACTATAAAAAACGAGGCATTAGCATTATACTTTTGCAGCAGCGGAAATACATTGGTGTAATTATCCATATAACCGTCATCAAAAGTAAGCACTACGCATTTGCCCATATCTTCATTGTTTTTAAAACCGGCAATCATTTGCTCCATGGAAAGCATACGGTAGCCGTTTGCCTGTAAATAGGCAAGCTGTTTTTCAAAAGCATCCGTACCAATGATTACTTCCGCAGGCCAGTCTCTGCTGCCACCGACTGAATGGTATTCCAATACCGGCACCGCATTCTGGCGGTAAGCTAAGTAACCGTCATGCAGCGGTTTATATGCCGCCGCTGCGGCAATTATCAGCACCGCCAGCAATATTTTAAGCCATTTACTCCTGATGATTTTCATTTATTCCAAGTCCCATCTCTTTTGCAATCTGCTGTAATTTTTTCAGCCTGTGGTTAAGCCCGGATTTTGTTATTTTGCCGCTCATAATACGTACCAGTTCAGCAAGCGAAGCATCCGGATGTTCAAGGCGCAGTTCTGCCGTTGCACGCAAAACATCCGGCAGTTTGCCAAAATAACCTATTTTTTCCAAATAACGTATGCTTTCAAGCTGTTCCCCCGCCGCCTGCACCACTTTGTTCAAATTGGCGGTTTCACAGTTAACTACACGGGTTACGTTATTGCGCATTTCTTTTACAATGCGCACGTTTTCAAATTCCATCAGTGCATTGTGGGCGCCGATAACAGACAGAAAATCCGTAATGGCATTGCCCTCTTTGATATAAACAATATAATCGTTTTTACGGTCGGTAATTCTGGCAGGCAGCGAAAAACCATGCAGCACTTTTACAATGCTTCTGGCAAGTTCTTCGTTTTCCGTTACCAGTTCCAAATGATAATCGCTTGAAGGCTTGCTTACTGAGCCGCCCGCCATAAAGACACCGCGCAGAAACGCACGGCGGCAGCAGGATTTTGCCAATAGTTTATGGCGTTCCGCGGCATCGCTGTAAGGCAAAAGCTGCAGTTCGTGCAGCGCTTTACCGGCTTCTTTGGAGGGAATAACCCTCACCTGATAGCGGTTGTTCTTTTTTAACCTGCGCGAACGGGCTACCAGAACTTCCGTCTGCACATTGTAATTAGTTTTCAGCATTTGCAGCATTCTGCGCGCCAGAGCCGCATTTTCCGTAGAAAAATTAATGCCCATATTGCGCCCTTGCAGAATAACTGCGCCGCTCATACGCAAAAGTCCAAGCAGTTCTGCTTTTTCGCAGCATTTTTTTGCTACTTCTATTCTTGCCAGTTCGTTTTTAACTTCGTTTGAAAATGACATTGCTTACCCTTCTGCCGAAGATTTATTCTTCAGCTTGCGCATACTCTGGCGCATAAAAAAGTAATCGAAAAAGCGGAAGCCCTTGCCAAACAGACGCAGGCGGTAAATGAGCGATATAACCGCCTGAGCAAGTTTCTGCGGGTTGTGGCGCACCAAATCCTTATTGCTGATAAGGCTTTTAGGCACAACTTTAATGCCGAGCCGCTCAATCTTTTTAATATCCGGCGTAACCGGAATAGAGCCTTTTAACTGATACTGTGCAAGCTGCGTTTCCGTTACGTTCTGGTCGTTTACGATAACATAATCAAGGAACTGTTCGCCTGCGTGAGTAATCAGCGCCTGCACATGTTCAAACGCGCCATAGCCGTCAGTTTCACCGGGCTGCGTCATTACATTGCAGACATAAATTTTTACAGCATCGGAACGCAGTACAGCCTCGCGAATGCCTTCAACCATTAAATTCGGGATAACGCTTGTATACAGGCTGCCGGGGCCTAAAATAAGCACGTCAGCCTTCATAATGGCTTCAACCGCGCTTCCCGTTGCCTGTACGTCTGCCGGTTCTATGCCTACACGCAAAATGCGTTTATGCGCTTTCGGTATTTCCGATTCGCCTTCAATAAAAGTTCCATCCGTCATTTCAGCTTTTAAGCGGATATCGCTTAAAGTAGAAGGAATTACATTGCCGCGCACATTTAAAATCTGGCTGGTTGCGGCAAGCCCTGCTTCCATACTGCCTTCAGCTTCTGCCATGGCAGCAATGAACAAATTGCCGAAATTATGCCCCGCCAGCGGTGAACCGTCATTAAAACGGAACTGCATAATGCGTTCCATCATAGGTTCGCTGTCTGCCAGAGCAACAAGGCAGTTGCGCAAATCGCCCGGCGGAATGATGCCCATTTCCTTGCGCAGACGTCCGGACGAGCCACCGTCATCGGCAACGGTAACAACGGCATTGCAGTTGCTTGTAATATACTTCATGCCGCGCAAAAGCGTAGAAAGACCTGTGCCGCCGCCAATAACCGTAATGGCAGGGCCACGGCCGAGCTTGCGCTGCGTAAAAATCTTTTCCATAAGCGATGAGTTATTATCCGGCAATACCGCATCAACAACAGAACGGATTACGCGGCGTGTGGCATAAACCATAACAAAGCCGCCAACGCACAAAAACAAAAAACCGCCCAGCATTGAAACTGTATTGGAATATTTGCCGGTTGTTAAATAAGCCATGCGGAACATCAGTTCTTCCACATAACCCATAAACTGATAATTAAAAAACAATGCCAGCCCAAGCGCACAGCATAAAACGCCTACCGTAAACAAAAGCAGCCAGCGTTTTAAGTTCATGCCCGGGCACAGCCAGCTAATCCAGCCCATAAGCTACCTCCCTTAACGGTTTTTAAGCCTTAAATCGCGGTGGCTTAACAAAACTTTATAGCCTTCCTTGCGCAAATAAGCAGCAAGCCTGTTGGCAATATACACGCTACGGTGCTGCCCGCCGGTACAGCCAACGCTGATAACAAGCTGGCTTTTGCCTTCCGTTACATACTGCGGCAGCAGCAAATCCAAAAGTTCTTCTTCTTTTTGCAAAAACTGCTGAGTTTGCGGATAATGTTCAATGAACTTTGCAACTGGCTCATCATTGCCGGTTAAAGTACGCAAAGCATCTTCGTAAAACGGATTCGGCAAAAAGCGTACATCGAAGACAAGATCCGCATCTTCCGGTATGCCGTATTTAAATCCAAAGGACAAAACTGAGATCATCATATTGCTGAACTTACCATTCTCTACAAAAATATTGTTCAGCTCTTTTTTGAGCTCCCTTGTCAGAAGATGTGTTGTATCAATAATATAATCTGCTCTTTTTCTTAAGAATTCTGTTTTCTGGCGTTCCAGCCTTATACCGTCATCCACTCTTCCGTTAAGTGCAAGTGGATGGCTGCGTCTGGACTCTTTATAACGCTTCACAAGAACTTTGTCTTCTGCATCCAGAAAAAGGATTTCGAAAGTATTTCCTTCTGCTTTAAGTTTATCAAGCACCACTTCAAGTTCTTCCAGTGCCTTGCCGCTTCGTGCGTCAATTCCAATGGCTGCATTCTGCACATCTTCTTCCTGCGAACCGCTCATCAGCGAAACGAATTTCCCAACCAGTGCGATTGGAAGATTATCCACGCAGAAATAACGGGCATCTTCCAACATTTTCAGCGCCGTTGATTTACCTGCTCCGGAAAGTCCGGTCACTATTACAAGTCGCATATCTTATCTCCCGTCAAATTCGCCTAGAAATTTTACCTCCGGTTCAAGTTTTACGCCAAATTTCTCGTATACTATATCCGTCACATTTTTCATAAGCGTCACCACATCTTCCGCGGTTGCACCTCCGGCATTAATCACGAAACCGCAGTGCTTTTCAGACACCTGCGCACCGCCGACACGATAGCCGCGAAGATCACTGTCCATGATCAGTTTTCCGGCAAAGTAACCTTCCGGACGCTTAAATGTACTTCCTGCACTCGGATACTCCAGCGGCTGTTTCTCAATTCGCTGCGCGCTTAACTTTCTGCCAAGTGCGGTAATTTCTTCAATATTTCCTTCCTTAAGTGAAATTACTGCTTCCAGTACAATATACCCGGCAGTCTTTATGATACTGGTCCGATATCCAAGTTCCAGCTTATCTGCCGGTATCGTAAGAATCTCACCATCCTGATTCATCACAGTAACTTCTTTAAGGACATCTTTCATTTCACCACCATAGGCACCGGCATTCATGGTCACAGCTCCGCCAAGCGTTCCCGGAATTCCTCCCGCAAACTCAAAACCGGTCAGAGATGACTTCCTTGCAGTTGCAGCAATTGTAGAAAGAAGTGAACCTGCCGCCGCCCGTATCTCTGTACCCTTCACTGTGATTTCTCCCAGATTACGGTCAAGCTGAATGATCACGCCACGATAGCCATGATCACTGACCAGCAGGTTGCTGCCGTTTCCAAGAATAAAATACGGGATCTCTGCCTGACGGCACTGCCTGATCACCCATGCGATCTGCTCATAGGATTCCGGCATCACAAACACTTCTGCCGGTCCGCCGATCCGAAATGTCGTGTGATCACACATCGGTTCTTCAAAGCGAACACGCTCGTCTCCGAGCTGTTGACAAAATCTCTGTTTTATTTTTTCATTCACAGATTGTGTCCTCTATCTTTCTTTTTTTTTTTCCGTAAGAAGATCTTTCACCACTTCACTGGCAATCAACATGCCCGCCACACCCGGAATAAAAGAAATACTTCCCGGCTGTATATGCTCATGGTTTTCTTTCTGCCTTCCGATGCGCCGCTCCCTGTATGCCTTTTCTCTGGAACACAGCACCTTAACCTTACGGATATTTTTTTTGCGAAGTTCTGCACGAATAGCTTTTGCCAGAGGATCGTTACTGACTCTGGAAATATCTGCTATCTCAAGTCGTGCAGGGTTGATTTTATTATCTGTTGCAAGACAGGAGATCACCGGGACTTGGCAGTTTCCCGCCCGCTCTATCAAGAGCACTTTGGATGCCGATACATCCATGGCATCCACAATATAGTCAAAGGACTGCAGGTCAAACATTCCTGCAGTTTCTTCATTATAATATGTTTCATATGTGTGAACAAGAATGTTCTCATCAATATCCCTGATATGTTCCTTGGCTGTCTGGACTTTCTTGCGTCCTACGGTAGACTGTCCCGCATATAGCTGTCTGTTGATATCAGACTGTACGATATCTTTATGGTCTACCAGTGTAAGGCTGCCTACTCCACAGCGTGCCAGAGCTTCCACTACATAAGAACCCGCACCGCCAATTCCAAAAACTGCAATTTTTGCGCTGCCAAGGCGGTTCACAGCTCTGGTTCCCATCAGAATCTCCATGCGAGAAAACGCATCATACATGTGCAAACCTCCCTATGACTTTCATATTATTTAAACTTTCTCTATCCCCACTCCGTTTAATTATACTATTCACGCAATCGAATGTACAGTTTTTCATATTTTTTTTAGAATTTGCGTATGATTTTCTGCAATTTCCATATAATATCCATCAATTCCCTCTGAAATAACATCTTGCCGAAAGGGGTGCGGTTATGTGGCAGCAGATTTTTCTGATTTTCGCGGGCTTAAGTTCCGGTATCATCATTGCCGGTGGTGTCGTCGGTCTGATGATCGGTCTTTCTATCGTTCCACGCTACGCCGGAATCACGCACACCGCGGATCACATGCTGTTATACGAAGACCTGACCTTCCTCGGAGTTGCGCTCGGAAATCTTTTCTGTCTGTTTAAGCCTTCCCTTCCACTGGGGAATCTTTTTCTTATCTTATATGGTGTCTTTTCCGGTATTTTCCTGGGAAGCTGGATTCTTGCCCTTGCGGAAGTTGCCGATGTCTTCCCCGTTTTCTGCCGGAGGATCCACCTCACCCGCGGGCTTCCCGTCATTATCATTGCCATTGCCGCCGGAAAATTTACAGGATGCTTCCTTTTTTACTTTCTCAGATGGCAATAAGCCTTCTCATTATATGCATAAAACACAAAAAAGTCAAAAGAAATCCTGTCTTTTCTCAAACATTTTCATATATCCAAAAAATTTATCAGGAAAGGAATGATTTTATGAAACAACATGCAAACGGAAACAAAATTTATAAAGAAAATCAAAAAAATTACGTAAAATATGTAAACAGCATCACTCCCACACACAGTCTGCCTCTCAACATGATAAAAGCATTTCTGACCGGAGGACTGATCTGTGCGTTCGGGCAGCTTATTCTCAATACCGCCATGACAATCGGCGCAGACCGCGAAACCGCCGGCAACTGGTGCTCTTTACTTCTGATCCTGATCAGTGTCATCTTAACAGGATTAAATCTTTATTCCAAAATCGGCAAATTTGGAGGTGCCGGAGGACTTGTTCCCATTACCGGTTTCGCCAACTCTGTTGCTGCTTCCGCGATCGAATACCGTGCAGAAGGACAGGTCTTCGGCATCGGCTGTAAAATCTTTACGATTGCCGGCCCTGTCATTCTATATGGAATCTTAAGTTCCTGGATCCTCGGAGTCATCTATTTTATTTTTCAACTTGTGGAGGTGATGTAATGTCTGTCGGAAAGCAAACAGGAAAAGCAAGTATTTCTTTTACCGATCCGGTCTATATTCAGAGTACAGCCTCTGTCGTCGGACCAAAAGAAGGAGACGGCCCGCTAAAAGAATATTTTGATATGATCTGTGAAGATTCCATGTTCGGCGAAAAGACATGGGAAAGCGCAGAAAGCACCATGCAAAAAGAAGCCGCCACACTCGCAATCGGGAAAGCCGGACTTACACCCCACGATATACGCATGGTATTTGCAGGTGATCTTCTCGCCCAGACAATTGCCTCCTCTTTCGGCATTGCAGAAATGGGCATCCCATTCTACGGGCTGTACGGTGCCTGTTCAACCATGGGTGAATCCTTATCCCTCGGTGCGATTGCTGTATCTGCCGGATACGGAGCACATATCCTGTGCGCTACTTCCAGCCACTTCGCAACTGCCGAAAAAGAATTCCGTTTTCCTCTCGGTTACGGTTCCCAGCGTCCGCTTTCTGCCACCTGGACCGTGACCGGAAGCGGTGCCTGTGTCATCGGAGCAAAAGTCCCCTCTGCCAGTTTTTTCCCCGGAGCATCACCTCTTGTTCATGCAAACGGCTGTGCCGCTATCACCGGCATCACAACCGGAAAGGTGATTGATTTCGGTTTTCGCGATTCGCTCAACATGGGAGGCTGCATGGCGCCTGCGGCATGTGATACCATTTTTCGAAACCTCGAAGATTTTTCACGTTCCCCTGAAGACTACGATGCTATCATCACCGGTGACCTCGGCATGATCGGTCAGCACATTCTTCTTGATCTCCTTGCCGAAAAGGGAACAGATATCTCATCCGTACATCAGGACTGTGGCCTTCTGATCTATGACAATCAGGTACAGGATACTCATTCCGGAGGAAGCGGCTGTGGATGTGCAGCATCTGTTCTCACCGCATGGCTTCTGCCACGTATCGCCAGCGGAGAACTGAAACGGGTTTTATTTGTCCCAACCGGTGCCATGCTCTCAAAAGTAAGTTTTAATGAGGGTGCCCCCGTCTCCGGCATTGCGCACGGAATTATCCTCGAACACATTCCCACTCCATGCAAAGGAGGTAAAAGCTGATGGACTATTTTAATGCATTCTGGACCGGTGGCCTCATCTGTGCCCTTGTTCAGATTCTTCTGGATAAAACAAAACTGCTGCCCGGCCGCGTCATGGTTCTTCTCGTATGCAGTGGTGCCCTTTTAAGTTTTCTCGGGTTCTATCAGCCATTTGCAGATTTTGCCGGCGCCGGCGCCACGGTTCCGCTGCTCGGATTCGGACATACTTTATGGAAAGGTATGGTAAAAGCAATCTCCGAAGATGGATTTCTCGGACTGTTCACCGGTGGTTTTACTGCCTGCGCCCTCGGTGTCTCCGCAGCCCTGATCTTTTCATATTTATCCAGTATGATTTTCCGCCCACAGATGAAAGAATGAGGTGAATTTCATGAGTGATACCCTGTATATACAGACAGACATGAATATTCTTATAAAACATCCTCATGTCTATCTGCAGGACATTGCAAGACTTTCCTGCAGCAATTCCAAAGTCCTCAACCGCCTCCGGGTACTTCCCGTTGCCAACTTAAATCCGGATACTCCCGGGCGCTATACAATGTCTGTGATGGATCTTGTCGATCTGATTCAGAAAAAAGAACCGGATCTTGATATCACTCCTCTTGGAGAACTATCTTTTATCCTAACCTACCAGCCACCGGGAAAACCTCAGATGATTTTTGAAATCCTGAAAGTGGTTTTTATATCACTTGCATCCTTCTTCGGTGCTGCTTTTTCAATCATGACATTCAACACCGATGCCGATGTCGGAACACTTTTTAAGCAGATCTATCAGCAGGTAACCGGAAATGTCTCCAACGGATTTACAATACTGGAAATTTCCTATTCCATTGGGCTTGCTGCCGGTGTTCTTTTCTTCTTTAATCACTTCGGGAGAAAGAAGTTTTCTGCTGATCCCACGCCGATGCAGGTGCAGATGCGGCAGTATGAAGACAATATAAATACCACACTCCTTGAAGAAAGCAGCAGGAAGGCATCTTCTTCCTGACCGGCATTTTGTAATTCCTTTGTATGATTCAAAATAATTTTGTTGCCTTCTCGCTTTTTTTCGTTTATAATGTACCATATTATCATTTTACAACGTTAAAGGAGCGAAAATATGAAAAAGTTATGGAACAAATGGACCGAAATTGCTCTGGTCAAAAGAATCCTTGTCGGACTTGTACTCGGAGCGATCCTTGGTCTCACAATCCCGGGAGCTACCGGTATCTCCATCCTCGGAGATGTCTTTGTAAGCGCTTTGAAAGCAATTGCACCTCTGCTGGTATTCTTTCTGGTTATCAGTTCTCTGTGTAACGCAGGAAACTCCCACGGCGGTGTTATCAAGACAGTTATCATACTTTACATGTTCAGTACCGTACTTGCCGCTGTCATCGCTGTATTTACCAGCATGGCATTCCCGGTAAAACTTACACTGGCCACTGCCGCAGCTACAGACACAGCCGCACCACAGGGCATCGCTGAAGTGTTAAACAACCTTCTTTTAAATGTGGTTGCCAACCCGGTATCTTCCCTTGTAAATGCCAACTACGTCGGCATTCTTACGTGGGCGATTCTTCTCGGACTTGCATTCCGTGCAGCAAATGACATGACCAAAAATGTACTGAATGATATCGCAAACGGAACATCTACTGTTGTTTCCTGGATCATCAACATGGCTCCGTTCGGTATCTTCGGTCTTGTATTCAACACTGTATCCACAAACGGTCTGGAGATCTTCACTACTTACGGAAAATTGCTTGCTCTGCTGGTAGGATGTATGCTCTTTATCTACTTTGTGACTAACCCGCTTCTGGTTTACTGGTGTATCCGCCAGAATCCATACCCGCTGATCTTCCACTGTCTGAAGAGAAGTGCGCTGACCGCATTCTTCACCAGAAGTTCTGCTGCCAACATTCCTGTCAATATGAAGGTCTGTGAAGAGATGGGACTTGACCGTGATACTTATTCTGTAACGATTCCGCTTGGTGCTACAATCAACATGGATGGTGCAGCAATCACGATCACCGTCATGACCATGGCAACAGCCTTTACACTTGGTATCCACGTAGATATCCCGACCGCAATCATTTTAAGCCTTCTTGCAGCACTGTCTGCATGTGGTGCATCTGGTGTTGCCGGCGGATCTCTGCTTCTGATCCCGATGGCATGCTCCCTGTTTGGTATTTCTGATGACATTTCCATGCAGGTCGTTGCAGTCGGATTCATCATCGGTGTTATTCAGGACTCTGTAGAAACAGCCCTGAACTCTTCTTCTGACCTTCTTCTGTCAGCATCTGCTGAATTCAGACAGTGGCGTCTGGAAGGAAAAGAGATCCAATTCAAATAATCGTACGCAGACGGTTCAGAATTTTCTTCTCCATCCGCGAGATCTGAACCTGTGATACGCCGAATTCATCTGCTGTTTCCATCTGAGTCATCTCCCGGAAATAGCGCATGTAAAGAAGCTTTCTTTCCTCCGCGTTCAGACTTTTGAGAAGCTCTTCAAGAAAGATCTTGTTCAGAAGTCTGTCGTGGAGGTTTTCTTTTTCCGGGATCTTATCCAGAAGTCTCAGTTCATTTCCCTCCCCCTGATAAATGATCTGATAAATAGATTCCACATCATTTGCCGCATCCATTGTCATTGCCAATTCTTCCGGCAGCATCTGCACACTCTCTGCCAGTTCCTTAAGCGTTGGTTCCCTCCCCAGTGTTTTTTCCAGCTCTTCTCTTTTTCGCCCGATGCGATACTGATTCTCCTTAATAGATCTGCTGACCTTCAGGATCCCGTCATCCCGCAGGAAACGTTTGATCTCTCCGATGATCATTGGGATAATGTATTATAGTGGAAATTTTGAAATTTCCTTTATCCAATAGGGTAATTATCTTGAATAAGATATATGAAATTTCACACGCAAGAAGATATATCCCCTTGCGATGTATTAACTATAGAAATGTAATTTACTGTAGTGTCAAAAGATCATTATACTCAATTTCAACATAATCATTCGATATTTTGATCTTTTTGATATATTCACGTACAGTCTTCTGTCTTTCATTGAAAGACATGAACTCCCAGCTGTCAGCAACACTTTTGAATGCTTTAGCTCTTGCTGTCATATCTTTAGCTCTGGTGTTCTTTAATGTGTACTGTTCTATCTGTGTATTCAGATTTTCCAGTTCTTTATTGATCTCACCAATCGTCTCCAGCAGGACACTATTATTGGTATCGGACGCATATAAATTATACAGGGATTTCAGCTTACCTTCAAGAACTGATTTTCTCTGGTTCATAGCTTCAAATCCTTTTTGATTTTGCTGTTCTGATTTTTCCTCGATTACCTCATACTCCTTTGATAATTTCAGCATATCACTAACAACAACTTCTTCAACTTCAGCTGCATCCAATTTTCCATTCTGGCAATTTGGATTCTTAACCAGGTGCGGTTTACTATGGTCTAATGAGTAACAGTAAATCATCACTCTTCCACCGCTCCATTTTTGATAACGCATCTTTGCCCCACATAATCCACAATATATTAACCCAGTAAGTAAATACTGTGATTTATGAGAAGTTGCTCTCGTTCTTGTTTTTCGCAATTCCTGAACTTCATCAAACAGTTTTTTATCAACTATCGGCTCGTGAAGACCATCAACGATTTCCTTATTATATTTGAGCTTTCCAATGTATGTCACTCTGGATAACATATCGGACACTTGTTTGTCTCCTTTTAAATCGAACATCTTTGCCAGTGCATACGTGGAATAGCCTTCCTTATATAATTCAAAAATCTTTCTGACTGTTTCTGCATCTTTATTTGGCACAAGAACGTCATCACCGTTATTATAGTCATAACCAAATGGTGGTTTCGTCCCTCTCCATTTTCCGGTTTTGATTCTCTCTGTAATTCCCATCTGTGTACGTTCACGAATATTTTCACGTTCATACTGAGCAAATACAGATAAGATACCTACCATTGCTTTTCCATATGGTGTTGTTGTATCAAAGTTCTCATTTAAAGAAATAAATCCAACATCATTTGCTTCAAACACATCTTCCAGAAGATAAATCGTATCTTTCTGACTTCTGGACAAACGATCAAGTTTAACAACTACAACTGATTCCACTTTGCCCTCTTGAATTTCTTTAATAAGACGTTTCATCTCCGGTCGATTCAGATTGCTTCCTGAATAGCCACCATCAATATACAGATCATAATTATCAATCTCCTGATAATTACAATACTTTTCAAGCTTCTCTGTCTGAGCACCTACTGAATATCCTTCTTCAAACTGAAAATTTGTAGAAACTCTGATATACAATCCTGTTTTTTTATTATTTGAGGTATTCTTTCCAATTCTTATGTTTCTCACCTCGCTCTTTCCTCCTCTCACGTATACTATACCATCCTTCCAGAAAAATTTCAACTTATTTTATTTATCTAAGTATGTTATACGAAATTTCTTCTTTCAGCTGCATCGACTTTAATATTATCAACTGCTCCCATCTCTTTATTCATCTGATATAAAATCTGACGAACTACCGGAGAATCCAATTTGAATCTTTCTAAATCTTTATCTTCGATCACATTACCATTTGCATCATATCTTCTTACAATTTTTAATGCCATCGCAATCCCTCCCTTTATAAATCATATTCAATCGTCTCTAAAAAATCACCAGAACCGCTCGTCCTGTATTGTCATTCTTTTGTGTTATCTACATTTTATAACGTCGTTTTCTGTTGAATTGTCGAAAGCAGGAATATCATTGCTCGCTTTCGTTCATTCCCATTTGAATCCGTACTGCTTTCAGTACCCGATCCAAACTCCACTTATTTACTCTTCCGCATTTCTCAATAATGCATTTTGTAGAAATGCTCATAACCTGTTCAGCCAATGCCAGGCTTCCTTTTCGGATCCCTGTCATATCGTATTTACTGATAAATACATGTGTTGGTAAATACCGCTTCTTATATATTCTTGATGTCAGCGGAACTACTGTAATGACTGAACTGTATGTATTGGCTTTGTTGTTACTTACTACGATCACCGGTCTTACTCCACCCTGAACCGAAGTTGTCGGGAACATACCGAGATCCGCCCATAAGATATCTCCTCTTCGAATCGTCACTTGTCATCTCTCCAATCTTTTTAATTTGTAAAGCATCCATAGCGCTATATTGGCTCCACAGGAATACGGCAGAGTTTCTTTCCCATAAGGAAAGCTCTGCCGCA
>ENA-OOZA01001251-OOZA01001251.1-human-gut-metagenome-genome-assembly--contig:-NODE-1251-length-13400-cov-2.049457_pt1 | contig 13400 bp, 15 predicted proteins | sample MGYA00241703_ERZ501378 | MGnify/ENA primary metagenome ERZ501378 (study PRJEB25962, sample SAMEA2042916) | human gut metagenome | biome: human gut; feature: human-associated habitat; material: faeces...
GTATTATATCCTGTAACAGAAGTTCCTACAGAAGCAGCTGGTAAGAAAGCTAATACAAAGAAAGTTGATTTAACAGCTAAGTTATTCGACGAGTATGCACCAAAATATGCTGAACGTAACGGTGGTTACACAAGAATCGTTAAGATTGCTCAGCGTAAAGGTGATGCAGCATTAAAAGTAGTACTTGAATTAGTTTAATCAACAGTTCAATACTGACTATATTATTTAAATTCCAAATCGACAACAACAAAGAGGTCTTATTCCGGAACAACTGGGATAAGACTTTTCTTTTTTTATGGGAAATAGTATACTATCCTTATTACGGATCAGATAGGAGAATATTATGTCCATATTGAAAATAAAAGACTTAGTTCACAAATATGTGACCTATGGAGATACAGAAGAAGACAAACAAGAGATTGCAGCAATCGATCATATTGATATCAATGTTGAGAAAGGTGAATTCGTAGCAATCCTTGGAAAGAATGGTTCCGGGAAATCATCGCTTGCGAAGCACATCAATGGACTTTTGATGCCGACAGAAGGCACAGTATATATCAAAGGAATGGATACAAAAGATGAAACTACCCTCTTAAAAGTCAGACAGAGTGCAGGAATCGTATTTCAGAATCCAGATAACCAGATCGTAGGAACAACGGTAGAAGAAGACACTGCCTTCGGTCCAGAAAACCTCGGAATAGCTTCCAAAGATATCTGGACAAGGATCACAGCGGCTCTTACAGGTGTGGGAATGATCGCATATAAAGAAGCAAGTCCCAATCATCTTTCTGGCGGACAGAAACAGAGAGTAGCGATCGCAGGGATCATGGCAATGGAACCAGAATGTATCGTATTAGACGAACCAACAGCCATGCTAGATCCAGAAGGCCGCAGACATGTTTTATCTCTTGTGAAAGCATTGAATAAAGAAAAGAATATTACGATCCTTATGGTAACACATCATATGGAAGAAGTAATCTTAGCAGATCGTATCATCGTGATGGATCAAGGAAAGATCGTCATGGATGGAAAACCAAAAGAGATCTTTTCAAGAGTTGATGAGATGAAAACATTAGGTTTGGAAGTTCCGTACGCAACAGAACTTGCATGGGAACTAAAAAAAGAAGGTGTTAATTTGTCAGATACGATAACAACAAAGGAAGAGCTGGTGGAGGAATTATGTCAATTCGTTTAGAACATGTAAGTTACGCATATGAAGATAATTCTAGTAAGAAGAATTACGCATTAAAAGATGTAAACTTAGAAATAAAAAAAGAAGAATTCATTGCAGTGATCGGACACACAGGTTCTGGAAAATCAACATTGATCCAGCATCTAAATGGATTGATCAAACCAACGTCTGGAACAATATATTTCGATGACGAAGATATATATTCAGAAGGATACCCATTACGAGAATTACGTGGAAAAGTCGGTATATGTTTCCAGTATCCAGAACATCAGCTATTTGAGACAACGATTTTAGATGATGTATGTTTTGGACCAATGAACTTTGGAAAGACAAAAGAAGAAGCAACAGAGATTGCTGTCAAATGTTTAAAAGATGTTGGATTATCAGAGAAATTATATCAAAAATCGCCATTTGAATTATCTGGCGGACAGAAGCGAAGAGTAGCAATCGCAGGGATTCTTGCAATGGAGCCAGAATATTTTATTTTGGATGAACCAACAGCAGGACTTGATCCGGTCGGAAAAGATCAGATCTTAAATCTGTTAAAGAAACTCCATGAAGAAAAGAAGATCACGATCATTCTGGTATCACACAGTATGGAAGATGTTGCAGACTATGCACAACGTGTGATCGTTATGAATGGCGGACAGGTCATGTATGAAGGAGATAAAAAAGAAGTATTCTCTCACAAGAAAGAACTAGAAGAAGCAGGACTTGCTGTGCCGTTTTATCGTCAAGTATGTGAAGAACTCGCAGACAGAGGGTTCCCGATCCAGAGGGATTTATTGACATTAGAAGAAACAAAAGAAGCAATTTTAGAAGGACTAAAAGGACTGAGAGGAAAATAAAATGCTCAAGGATATAACAATTGGACAATATTATAAAGAAGACTCTCTGATCCACAGACTCGATCCGAGAGTGAAATTATTTGCAGTCTTGATCTACGTCATTACATTATTTATGCATAAAGCACCTGCAACTTATGTGATGTCACTATTATTTTTGATCATAACGATCAAGATTTCAAAGGTACCTGTAAAATATATTTTAAGAGGATTAAAAGCAATTGCAGTGATCTTATTATTCTCTGTAATGATCAATATGTTATTTATTCCAGGAAAACCAGTGATCCAGTTCTGGATCATATCAATTTCTGCAGAAGGGATCAGGACAACTATTTATCTGGGAAGCCGTCTGATCATGCTGGTATTAGGAACGTCTTTACTGACATTTACAACAACACCAAATGAACTGACAGACGGACTAGACAAATCACTGGGATTTTTAAATAAAGTCGGAGTACCAGTACATGAGATTGCTATGATGATGTCAATCGCACTGAGATTTATTCCAATCTTAACAGAAGAATTAGAAAAGATCATGAAAGCCCAGACAGCCAGAGGAATCGACTTTGAATCCGGAGGTCTGTTAAAACGAGTAAAAAGCATGGTTCCAATTATAGTACCACTGTTTGTAGCAGCAATCCGAAGAGCAAATGACCTTGCAATGGCAATGGAATCACGTTGTTACCATGGCGGTGTTGGAAGAACTAAATTAAAACCATTAAAATACGAGAAAAGAGATAAAATAGCGTATATCGTCCTGTTTGTATTTTTAGCAGTGATGATCTATTTATCCTTTTTCAGTCCATGGAGGTAAGATACGATGAAACGAGTAAAATTAATCGTAGCCTATGATGGAACTGGTTATTGTGGATGGCAGGTACAGCCAAACGAGATTACAGTCGAAGGTGTCTTAAATAAGCATATATCAGAACTGACAGGAGAAGACATCAAAGTGATCGGAGCCAGCAGAACGGATTCAGGAGTCCACGCATTAGGAAATGTAGCTGTATTCGACACAGAAAGCCGTATTCCGGGAGAGAAGATGGCAAAAGCATTAAATGCAAGACTACCAGAAGATATCATTATTCAGGACTCCAAAGAAGTGCCATTAGACTACCATCCAAGGTTTCAGGATACAAGAAAGACATATGAATATACCTTTTACAATGCAAGATACGACAATCCCGTGACAAGCAGACATCATCATTTTGTATATGTACCACTTGATGTGGAGAAAATGAAAGAAGCAGCTTCTTATTTCTTAGGGGAACACTGTTTTATCAGTATGTGCAGCAGTAAAGCACAGGTTACATCCTATGTCAGAGAGATTTACGAATGTGATGTGACACAAAATGGCAGATATATCACAATGAGAGTCACAGGAAGTGGTTTTCTCTATAATATGGTACGTTTAATGGCAGGAACGCTTTTAGAGGTCGGAAGAGGTAAAAAAGAGCCAGAATGGGTCAAAGAAATCTTAGCATCCAAAGAAAGAGTTACACCAGGACCAAAACTTCCAGCAAAAGGATTAACATTAATTCAGATTGAATATCCGGAGGATCGAGCGAATGCAGAATAGCTTTATCATATTTCAGAAATTGTTAGTATTGTTTGGTTTTATGCTGATCGGATACCTAAGTTACAAGAAAAAATGGATCAGTGATGATACAAGTTCACAGATATCAGGACTGATCGTAAATATATTTAATCCTGCATTGATCATATCAGGCGTGATCGGTTCCGTTGGAAATGGAAACTGGAATCTTGTGATCATGGACCTGATCTTTGCAGTGATCTTATTTGTGGCATTGATCCTGATCAGTCCGGTATTGGTTCGTATTCTAGGTGTTAAAAAAGATGAAAGAAATATCTATGCAGTGATGCTGATCTTTTCGAATCTTGGATTTATGGGGATTCCGATCATTGAAGAATTATACGGTAGAGGAGCTATTTTTTATGTAGCACTGTATACACTGGTATATAATATTCTCTTTTACACCTATGGAATTTATCTTTTTGAGAAAGAACGTGCCATGCAGACAGGACAAAAAGCCAAGATCACATTCCACTGGAAAAAGATGATCAATCCAGGAATGGTCGCATGTCTGGCTGCGTTATTGATTTTTGCATTTCAGATCAATGCACCGGCACCTGCGGTAAGTTTTGTACAATACTTAGGAAATGCAGCAATCCCACTCTCCATGATCATTACAGGAGTATCTTTAGCAAAGATGCCGCTGATCGAAGTTTTCAAAGACATCAAGATGTATCAGTTTACATTTTTAAAGATGCTGGTGATCCCAGTGATCGCAGCATTTGTGATCCGACTGTTTCATTTAGATCCTGTTCTCTCAGGAATCATGGTATTAATGTTTGGAATGCCAAATGGAAGCATGGCAGTGATGATGGCGATCGATTATGGATTAGACAGTTCCATTTGCAGCAGAGGAATCGTTCTGACAACCTTATTATCGATCATAACATTGCCAATTGTGGCGTACTTGATCTGAGAAAATAAAAATTAATCACATTTTTATAGGAAATTACAAGATTTATCAACATTATTTCAACATACATAGGGATAATACACCCATATGTTGTGGAAAGAATTATAAAATCAAGACCATCTTGTGGATAATATCAAAAATTTATCAAAAACAACAAGAAAAAATCTTGACACACCCGGCTGCGTATTATATAATAAGAAACTGTGACATGCAAGAGAATACTACCCCAATGCCCCGGTGGGAGTATTTAATATAGACACATATGATTGATAGAAATTTTAAGGAGGAACACCATGAAAAGTTTTATGGCCAGCCCATCAACAATTGAAAGAGAATGGTATGTAGTTGATGCTACAGGACATACATTAGGACGTTTAGCATCTGAGATCGCAGAGGAAAGAACAAACCTCAGTTTACACCACACGTTGACACAGGTGATTATGTAATCGTTGTTAACGCTGAGAAGATTAAAGTAACTGGTAAGAAATTAGACCAGAAGATCTACTATCATCATTCAGACTATGTTGGTGGAATGAAAGAACAGACATTAAAAGAAAAATTAGCTAAAAAACCTGAAGACGTAATCTATCTTGCAGTTAAAGGAATGCTTCCAAAAGGACCTTTAGGAAGACAGATGATTAAGAAACTTCACGTATATGCAGGTGCAGAGCACAACCATGCAGCTCAGCAGCCAAAAGCATTAGAGATCAAGTATTAATTTTTGAAGGAGGAAGAAGCAGTGGCTACAGCAAAATATTACGGAACTGGTAGAAGAAAACACAGTGTTGCCAGAGTATATTTAGTACCTGGAACAGGAAAAATCACAATCAACAAAAGAGATATTGATGAATATCTTGGATTAGAAACATTAAAAGTAGTTGTACGTCAGCCATTAGTTGCAACAGATACAATTGACAAATATGATGTATTAGTAAACGTTCATGGTGGTGGATTTACAGGACAGGCTGGAGCAATCCGTCATGGTATTTCCAGAGCTTTATTACAGGTTGATGGAGAATTCCGTTCAACATTAAAGAAAGCTGGATTCTTAACAAGAGACCCAAGAATGAAAGAAAGAAAGAAACCAGGTCTTCGCAAAGCACGTCGTGCACCACAGTTCTCAAAACGTTAATCATACGTTACGGAAGATACAAAGAATATACAGAGCCTTTCAATGGAGAAATCTATTGGAAGGCTTTTTCTAATGATTTGGTTCGGAAAACTTAATTTCTTAGAAATATAGCGGCAAAAGATATGCTAAGCTATATTTCAAAAGCAAGAAGTGGTTCTGGTATATTTAATGCAGAAAAAATGTCAGTTTATGTACCACTAGGAACACAACAAATGTTATCTGATTATGGATATCATATTGTAACAGAATAAGATAGGAGGAAGGTAAAATGAAATTAAAAAATCTAACAAAAAAATTAACAACTTTAGCAATCACAGCCTTAATGGCAACAACATTGGTTTCAACTCAAAATGTATTAGCTGCATCAAAAAAAGCACAGAAGAAGGCGAACAAAGCCTATGCACAAGCAATCAAGAAAAACAAAGTAGCCAAATTTACAAGCTATTCATTAATTGAAGTAACAGGAGGCGGAACAAAAGAACTGGTCACTGTGAATTTAAATAGTAATGCAGAAGGTAAAGCTAGAAATTTAAATATTTATACATACAATAAAGGAAAAGTAAAGAAAATTTGGTCAACATCGGATCAAATAATTGCATATAATAAAAAACAGAAAACAATTGCAGGCTTACAGTATTCAGTATTAAGTGAAAATGGTTCTGAAAGGGAAAAATATTATATTTATAAGTATAATGGGAAGAAAATTGTAAAAAAAGCATCATATTTCTTTGAATGTGAAGGACATTTCGAAGATGAGGATGGAAATAAAGTTACAACAAATTTAGAAAAATCAGAAAAAACAGTACATAGAGTCATTGATAAAGAAATATATAGCAAAAAGGAAAAAGGAAAGTTGACATATATTTCAGAAAAACAATATAGAAGTGCAACGAAAAATGATGTACGTGTATGGGCATATAATAATACAACGAAAAAAGAGTTGATCAAAAAATTAAGAAAATAATCAACTAGGGGATATATGATAATTATTATCATATATCCCCATTGATTTTTCCATCCAAATCTAGTATCATAAATAGCAGTTAGACAACACTAACTAAAAACGTGAATGAATCATGTGGACTCCTCGATTGAGATCGACACCTGCAACAAAATGATCTCAAACTGGAAGCTTACCCTTCTTCCAGCGAGGAGTACTGCTATGTATAGGGAAAGGAGTCACAATCGAAATGAATTATTTAGAAATTGAAAAAGTAGTCGGAAGAGAAATCCTAGATTCCAGAGGAAATCCAACCGTAGAAGCTGAGATTACATTAGTTGATGGAACAGTTGCAAGAGGAACAGCTCCAAGTGGTGCATCTACAGGAGAATTTGAAGCACTAGAGTTAAGAGACGGAGATAAAGAAAGATATTTAGGAAAAGGTGTTACAAAAGCCGTAGAAAATATCAATACAAAGATCAGTGAAGCAATCATCGGATTAGATGCTTCTGATACATATGCAGTAGACAAAGCAATGATTGATGCAGACGGAACAGCTGATAAATCAAACTTTGGAGCAAATGCAATCTTAGCTGTATCGATCGCAGCAGCAAGAGCAGCAGCTACATCTCTTGAAGTACCTCTATACAGATTCTTAGGTGGAGTATCAGGAAACAGACTTCCAGTACCAATGATGAATATCGTAAATGGTGGATGTCATGCATTATCATCAGGACTTGATGTACAGGAATTCATGATCATGCCAGTTGGAGCTCCATCATTCAAAGAATGTTTAAGATGGTGTGCTGAAGTATTCCATGCATTAGCAGCAATCTTAAAAGAAAGAGGACTTGCTACATCCGTAGGTGATGAAGGTGGATTTGCGCCAGCATTAAAATCAGATGAAGAAGCCATTGAAACAATCTTAGAAGCAGTGAAAAAAGCAGGATACGAGCCAGGAAAAGACTTCAAGATCGCTATGGACGCTGCCTCTTCAGAATGGAAGAGTGAAAAAGGTAAAGGATATTACAAACTGCCGAAAGCAGGAACAGAATACACAGCAGAAGAACTGATCGAGCACTGGGCTGCATTATGCGAGAAATACCCAATCATCTCGATCGAAGACGGATTAGATGAAGAAGACTGGGAAGGATGGAAGAAACTGACAGAAAGACTTGGAGATAAAGTGCAGTTAGTAGGAGATGACTTATTTGTAACAAATACAGAAAGACTTTCTAAAGGTATCGAAATGGGAGCAGGAAACTCTATCCTGATCAAATTAAATCAGATTGGATCTATCTCTGAAACATTAGAAGCAATCAAGATGGCACACAAAGCAGGATACACAGCTGTAACATCTCATCGTTCTGGAGAAACAGCAGATACAACGATCGCAGACTTAGCCGTCGCATTAAATACATGCCAGATCAAGACAGGAGCACCTTCAAGATCAGAACGTGTTGCGAAATACAACCAGTTATTAAGAATCGAAGAAGCTTTAGGAAACAGTGCCGTATATCCTGGAATCAAAGCCTTCAACGTAAAATAAGAAGAACACAATTATAAAAAACGTAAATAATAGCCCTTTTAAGTCTCTGGATTTAGTATCCAGAGGCTTTTTTCTTTGATTTTTATAAGAAAATATAAGAGAGTATGTTATAATAGAAAGCACTTATTTGGATAGAAATGAAGAGATTAAGGGAAATAAATGAGAATGGATAAAATATTGGATATAAAAAATCCGGCAAACACAAAAATGTAATGCCGGATTCTTTTATTTGCTATATTATTATGAAATATGTATCACGGATATCCTATCCCCAAACTTCCTCAGCAATCTCCTTAATAAGAGACATCTTCTTCCACTGATCTTCATCAGTTAAGATATTTCCTTCTTCTGTAGAAGAGAAACCACACTGAGGACTTAAGCAAAGCTGGTCAAGTACAACATACTGAGCAGCCTCTTTAATACGTTCTTTAATCTCAGTTTTATCTTCAAGTTCTGGATCTTTAGAAGTAACAAGACCTAACACAACCTTCTGATCTTTGATAAAACGTAATGGTTTGAAATCACCGGAACGGTCACTATCATACTCTAAGAAGAAACCATCGATCTTACATCCACCGAATAAAGTCTCAGCTACTGGTTCATATCCACCAGAAGAGAACCATGTAGAACGGAAGTTACCACGGCAGATATGCATTGTAATTGTCATATCCTCAGGTTTAGCTTCTAAAGCTTCGTTGATCATTTTCACATAATTCTTAGCAATCTGGTCAAGGTCAAGACCACGGCTTGCGTAATCGTCGCGTTTATTCTGATCACAGAATTCACCCCAAGATGTATCATCAAACTGTAAGTAACGGCATCCACGAGCGTAGAATGCTTTGATCGCTTTCTGATAAGCAAGAGCAATCTCATGATACAGATCATCTTCATTTTTATAACGATCGATCGCTTTGTAAGTTTCGCTTCCACGAACACAACAGATCAGATGAAGCATTGCAGGAGAAGGAATTGTCATCTTGCAGTCAACATCCCCAGCAATTTCTTTCAAGTAAGAGAAATGATCTAAGAATTCACTGTTTTCATCAAAATCAATTTTGTCAACAATCTCAAGAGTTGCGGCTTTTGGCTGATGTCCCTTAAAAGCAACAGACCAGTGATCAGCTTTGATCTCCTCGACTCCGACTAAGGAAGCAAGGAAATCAAGATGCCAATAGCGACGTCTTAATTCTCCGTCAGTAACTGCTTTTAATCCAACAGCTTTCTCTTTTTCAACTAACTCTTTGATCGCTTTATCTTCAACTTCACGCAACTGGTCTGCAGATAAAGTTCCTTCTGCATATTCAGCACGTGCATCTTTTAAATAATCTGGTCTTAAAAAACTACCAACAATATCATATCTGTATGGTCTCATAAATCTATCCTTTCCATTTATATAAGTCTAATAATTTTCTATCGATAAGCTATACAATAACAGATAGAATAAGGCTTGTGAAATACATAAAAATAATAGTTTGCCATAACTTTAAGTTATAATGATAAAAATTTTCAGATAATTGTGTCTTTCTTTTAACAATAATTGTATGCAATATACGGACAAAGTCATCGTTAAGAAAATGTTAATTGTACAATTTTAAAAAAATTGCATATTTTTTGTACTTTTCTTTAAGCATTGTAGAGAAAAAAGAAAATATTTGTTATAATGCACATAGATAAAAAAATAACAATATCTAGGGTGTTTTAGTTAAGTGTTTTTTAAGGAAGGGTAAACTATTATGTATGATGTAACAAGCATTCAGAATCTGAAAAAAGATGTACTGTATTTCGTAGCAAAGGCATCGTTTGAAGGGACTTTAGAAGAAGAAAGAGATCTGATCCCAGAGAAGATGATCGAAGGACCAGAACCAACATTCCGTTGCTGCATCTACAAAGAAAGAGAAATCGTAAGACAGAGAATTCGTTTAGCAGAAGGTAAAGCTCCAGGAGCAGAAGATGATGGAAATATCGTGCAGGTAATTAAATCAGCATGTGCTGACTGTCCGATCTCAAGCTATGTTGTAACAAACAACTGTCAGAATTGTCTTGGAAAAGACTGTATCAAAGCATGTCGTTTCGGAGCGATCGAACCAGGACATACAAGATCAAGAATCGATCCTCAGAAATGTAAGGAATGTGGTATGTGCGCAAAAGCCTGTCCATACAATGCGATCGCTCATGTATCAAGACCATGTAAAGACAGCTGTCCAGTAGATGCAATTTCTTATGATGAGTATGGAGTATCAGTGATCGATGAAGAAAAATGTATCCGTTGTGGACAGTGTGCAGCAAAATGTCCATTCGGTGCGATCGGAACAAAGACATGGATCACAAACGTTATCGCAGACTTGAAAGCAGGTAAGAAAGTCTACGCGATCCTTGCCCCAGCAACAGAAGGACAGTTTGGTAAAGATATTACAATGGAAAGCTGGAGACAGGCAGTAAAGAAAGCTGGATTTGAAGATCTGATCGAAGCAGGTTTAGGTGGAGATATGACAACATGCAGCGAAGCAGAAGAATGGTTAGAAGCTTACAGAAACGGTGAGAAGAAAACAACTTCATGCTGTCCAGGATTCGTAAACATGATTCGCAAACATTATCCAGATCTTGCAGATATGATTTCTACAACAGTATCTCCAATGTGTGCAGTATCAAGAATGATCAAAGCAAAAGATCCAGATGCAGTTACAGTATTTGTTGGACCATGTGTAGCCAAGAAATCAGAAGTGGCAGACCAGAAGATCGAAGGAAATGCAGATTATGCATTAAACTACAACGAGATCTTAGCAATTCTGAAAGCAAAAGACGTAGAATTAGAACCAGCAGAGAATACATATCAGGATTCTACGATCTTCGGCAAATTCTATGGAAACTCTGGTGGAGTAACAGATTCTGTATTAGAGTACATGAAAGAGACAGAACAGAACGAAGATATCAAAGTATGCAAAGCTAACGGTGCAGCAGAATGTAAGAAAGCTTTAATGTTCTTACAGAGAGGAAGATTACCAGAAGACTTCATTGAAGGTATGGCATGCGAAGGCGGATGCGTTGGTGGACCAAGCCGTAACGAAGAGATCATCAAAGCTCGTAAAGTCAGAGAAACAATGATCAAATCCGCAGATGATCGCAAGATTACAGACAACTTAAAACGTTATGATATGGATAGCTTCTCAATGCATAGATAATTAGAGTTGCAGGAAGCATCCAAAGAGATGATAAAGAATCCCTGGAGCAAGATTGAAGTTTTGTTTCGGGGATTTTTGTATCTGAAAAGAAATTGTATTAAAAATAGTAACTATTACTACTAGATATTTTGGTAAAACTATGTTATAGTAAGAAAAGTTGAAAAAAGCAAAATGAATTTAATTTTGGAGGTAAGACAATGAAGGATATTAAAGTTACAGATTCAGTAAAATATATTGGTGTAGACGATCATGACATTGACTTATTTGAGAGCCAGTATGTAGTACCAAATGGTGTTTCTTATAACTCTTATGTGATCTTAGATGAGAAAGTAGCCGTTATGGATACTGTGGATGCACGCAAGACAGATGAATGGCTTGTAAACTTAGAAGAAGCATTAGATGGAAGAAACGTAGATTACATTGTAGTATCTCATATGGAACCAGACCATGCTGCAAGCTTACAGGTATTAGCAGAAAAATATCCAGAAGCTAAGGTTGTAGGTAATGCCAAGACATTTAATATGATCCCTCAGTTCTTTACATTTGATCTAGAAGGACGTAAAGTCGTAGTAAAAGAAGGAGATACATTATCTCTTGGATCTCATACATTACAGTTCGTTATGGCACCAATGGTTCACTGGCCAGAAGTTATGGTAGCATATGAAACATCAGAGAAAATCTTATTCTCAGCAGATGGATTTGGTAAATTCGGAGCTTTAGATGCAGATGAAGATTGGGCATGTGAAGCAAGACGTTATTATTTCAATATCTGTGGTAAGTACGGAGTACAGGTACAGAATCTCTTAAAGAAAGCCGCAGGATTAGATATTGAGATCATCTGTCCATTACACGGACCAATTTTAAAAGAAAACCTTGGATATTATATTGGATTATACGACACATGGAGCAAATATGAGCCAGAGAACGAAGGAATCCTGATCGCATACGCATCTATCCATGGAAATACAGCAGCTGCAGCAAAGAAATTAGCAGAAATCTTAGAAGCAAAAGGAGCTCCAAAAGTTGTAGTAGCAGACCTTTCCAGAGATGATATGGCAGAAGTGATCGAAGATGCATTCCGCTATGACAGACTGGTACTGGCAGCAGCAACATACGATGCAGGAATCTTCCCATGCATGGAAGACTTTTTACATCACTTAAAAGCTAAGAACTATCAGAAACGTAAAGTTGCATTTATGGAAAATGGATCATGGGCACCAATGGCAGCAAAAATCATGAAAGGTATCGTAGAAGGATTTAAGAATATCGAGATGGTAGATCCAGTTGTAACGATCAAATCTACGATGAATGATGAGAATATTAAGACTATGGAAGAATTAGCTGATAATTTACTGTAAATTTTAAATTTGTAAGTTGGCCAACTGTAGTCTTTCAGTATATAATAAAAAATAAATAAGCAACCGAAAACGCAGCGGTGGAATTTTGCTCACATTTTGAACAAATCGCTTATCCGCCCAATTTCCTACGAGAACTCGCTCTGAAGTTTTGTTTCAGACAAAAGTCTTTGAAGCTCAGACACTCGTCCAATTGGGCTGCGAATTTGTTCAAAATATGGCAAAATTCCAATGCTGTGATTCTGGTTTCTTATTTATGTTTTATCATATACATCAAGTGTACAAGTGGCAAAAGGAAATAATTTAAAGAAATTAATATAATTTTCCTGATTTATTACAACTAATTGTAACTGTCCTTGTAATTGTTTGAAGATACACATCTTTTTTATATTGTTTAAAAGATGCAGTTGCTTTAGCTGATGCTCCAGATATGTATGCTTTTTTTCAGAAAGTTTCCAATTACTTGCAGGGCAAGTTGTGGAAATTTCTGATTTAATACATTTGGATGATGAAGTATCTGCTGAATCGTCAATTAAAATAGATTTAACATAAGTAAGGTACTAAAAAATAAAATTATAAATTTTTTCACACTAAATTCCTCGCTAATTTATTTTGTTTCTTCAACAGGTCCTTCTTTTTCATATATTATTTGTTGATCTTTGATCAAATTAAGAGCTTGATATATTGTGTAACTTTCATAA
>ENA-OOZA01001259-OOZA01001259.1-human-gut-metagenome-genome-assembly--contig:-NODE-1259-length-13305-cov-1.885283_pt1 | contig 13305 bp, 13 predicted proteins | sample MGYA00241703_ERZ501378 | MGnify/ENA primary metagenome ERZ501378 (study PRJEB25962, sample SAMEA2042916) | human gut metagenome | biome: human gut; feature: human-associated habitat; material: faeces...
TCATGATTTGGGAGATTATGCTTATGATGGCGGAGATGGGATAAAACTGTTGGATTGGTTAGTGGAAAATAGTCTTTTTTATCCAATAAAGCTTCATACTATGAATCCGGTTGGGAGAGAGAATATGTTGCGGATGATTCGTAGATATTGGGGATGATACGAGAATTCCCTGTACAAAATGAAAATCAAATAAATCCACACTCCAGTGATGCAGAAAAACACTAGTCGCACACAAAAAGTTATGATATACTTACCAAAGACACATAAAAACAGAAAAAAACATTTGAAAACAAAAGCAACAAAAAATTCAGATGCTTGATAAGGAGGACATAAAATGTTAGAAGCAGGAGTCAAAGGGGAACAGAGTGTAGAAGTTGTATATGAGAATACAGCAACAGCAGTAGGAAGCGGTGTACTGGAAGTATTCGGAACACCATGCATGCTTGCATTAATGGAAAAAACAGCAAGCGAGAGCGTAGCTCCATATCTGGAAGAAGGCTGTGGCAGCGTTGGTACACAGGTAAATATCAGCCATGTAGCGGCTACTCCAATCGGAATGACTGTTCGTTGCGAGACAGAGCTTACCGAAGTAGACGGACGTCGTCTTGTATTCAAAGTAGCAGCTTATGATGAGGCAGGTCTGATCGGTGAAGGAACACATGAGCGTTTCGTCGTACAGAATGAGAAATTCCAGACAAAAGCAAATAACAAGCTTTCAAAATAATTTTATATCTGAAATAGCGAGATTAAAAACTCCTTTTGTGATAAGTGGTCACAGAAGGAGTTTTCGATTTCGCTTTATATATGTTATAATCGTACATAGCATAAAAACAGTAGCACCCCACAGGAAAGGACTGGTTTCCGAATGGAACAGACAAAGACGAAAGAAAAAAACAGAGAAATAGATATGCTGCATGGAAAACTTGCCGGAAAGCTGATCATGTTTGCCCTTCCGCTTGCTTTTAGCACAATCCTGCAGCAGTTATTCAATTCCGCAGACGTGGCAGTTGTCGGCAGATTTGCCGGAAGCAGTGCACTTGCAGCAGTTGGAAGCAGTGTCGCTCTGGTCGGAATATTTGTAAATCTGATCACAGGACTTTCCGTGGGACCGAATGCAGCTCTGGCAAATCTGATCGGTCAGAACAAACGGGAACAGATCAGTGCTATGCTGCATACGATTCTGATGTTTGGTCTGATTCTTGGCATCGGTCTGATGTGCCTTGGATTTATCATTGCAAAGCCGGTTCTTGTGGTGTCAGGAACGCCGGACAGCGTCATGGATCAGGCGATGCTGTATATCCGTATTTATCTTTTGAGTATTCCATTTATGCTGCTTTACAATTTTGGTGCGGCGGCGCTGCGAAGTTACGGAGACAGCAAACGTCCGATGTATTATCTTTTACTGGCAGGTGTGGTAAACGTTGTACTGAATCTTCTTTTGGTAGTAGGCGTTCATTTGGGTGTGGAAGGTGTTGCCATCGGTACGCTGGCATCTAATGTACTGAGTGCGTCACTGGTTTTGCTCTGCCTGTATCGGAGAGAGGATGAGTTTCAGTTCAGATTTGAAAACATGCAGATTCGAAAAGATTTTTTGCGTCGTGTTCTGGTAATCGGAGTTCCGGCGGGAATTCAGGGAGCCATTTTTTCTGTGTCAAACGTATTTATCCAGAGTGGTATTAATTCCTTTGGGGAGGATGCCATTGCCGGTGCTTCGGTCGGATTGAATTTTGAATATTTTACCTATGCCATTGCATGTGCCTTTGCACAGGGCGCGGTAACTTTTACCAGTCAGAATTATGGAGCTGGCAATCTGAAACGATGCAAGAAAATTTTTTGCTTAAGTATGCTGTTTGGAATCGGATTTACCGAGATTTTAAGTGTGATTTTTATTGCAGGCGGCAATACATTTGTACATATTTATACTGCCAGTGACGCGGTAGCCATGTATGCACTGATCCGCATGCAGCATGTATGCTCTCTGGAAGGTCTGACCGCGACTTACGAAGTGGAGAGTGCAGCATTGCGTGGCATGGGAAAATCACTGGAGCCGGCAATCATTACTATTCTTGGAACGGTTGTATTTCGAATGATCTGGATGGTAACTGTGTTTAAACGGGTTCCGACGTATAACATGCTGATGAATGTTTATGTTGCTTCATGGGTAGTTACCGGTGGTCTGATTTTTATCATATATATGCAGCATATGAAAAAAGAAGAGAAACGGAAGAACAATCTTGTTAGGACTGTTCTTTTAAAGTAGGAATTGTTCCTGAAATCATATGACGTTTCATCATGGCGGTGATCTGTTGTGGTGAAATGTCATCTTTACGGGAAGACCACCAGCGAACTGTCACAAGAAAATTGTTGACCAGAAGTTTTGCATACCAGTCAGCAAACTGTTTTTTCCCCAGTGAGATCGTTGGATGATTCTGATTGAGGGAATTGAAAATGCTGTCACAGCAATGGAGGTATATTACAACGATTTTGCTGGTCTTGGAAAAAGCACCATCGTACTCGGCGGTGGTCTGGTAGGCTGTGAGGCAGCAGCAGATTACATAGATCACGGTGTAGAGACAGCCATCGTAGAGATGAAAGGTGCTTTGATGCCGGAGACAACCGGTTTGTACAGAACTGCTGTACATGACTTTATCGATAAAAACGGTGGTAAATACGAAGTAAATGGAAAAGTTATCAAAGTCGGCAAAGACTTTGTTGTAGCTGAGCAGAATGGAACAGAAATTACTATCAAAGCAGATTCTGTTGTCAATGCAATGGGACGCCGCGCACATGCGACAGCAATCAAAGAAGCTGGTATTCCGGTATGGAAGATCGGTGACTGTGTCCGTGCCCGTCAGATTGGTGATGCGGTAAGAGAAGGCTGGATCGCAGCAATGGAAACTATTTAATAGTTTGTTTTTGGGATGAAAATTTAAGTAGTGAAAGGGACTGAGTTTATTTTGTCTTCGCGGCTAACAATCGCCTGCTAAGAAAAAATGAACTCAGTCCCTATTTACGTACGTGATAAAAGTGAAGTATTTGCAGGTATGAATAAAGAAATGAAAGCCGTTTTTGACTGACGATTAACATTTAAGTAAACCATGTTATACGTAACGTAAATAAAGGACTTCTGGCTATTTTCTCTCGGCAAGCGATTGTTAGCTACAGAGATAAAATAGCCAGAGGTCCTTTTCATAACATAAATTTTTATCTGCACAAGCAAAAACTAAAGTCTGCTTATAATGTCACGTTTATAATTCAAAAATGTTTCCGTCAGATAAAAATCATCTGGTCGCGGTTTCTTCTCACGAATCACGATCTCATCTTTAATCTCACCCGGTGTACCATTCAAGATGTAAATGCGGTCAGATAAAAGAATCGCTTCATCAATATCGTGCGTAATAAACAGCGTTGACAGATCAATGTGTGTCATAATATTCAGATACCACTTATGAATATTGGATTTTGTAATGGTATCCAGTGCGGAAAACGGTTCGTCCAGCAGCGCGACACCGTTGGATGACAGATATGTCCGCAGAAGCGCTGCACGCTGACGCATACCGCCGGAGAGCTGACTTGGATACTGATACTGTGTACCATCCAGGCCAAAATCTGCAAACAGTGGATCTGCTTTCTGGCGTGCATCTGCTTTTTTCATGCCCTTTAAGACAAGGGGCAGCGATACATTATCAATAATTTTCTTATGAGGCAGCAGCAGATCTTTCTGAAGCATGTAGCTGATCTGTCCCGGAGTGGAAGTGATTTCTTTATCATTCAGATACACATGTCCTTCCTCCGGTGTGGTCAGGCCGGAAAGAATGTGAAACAATGTCGTCTTTCCGGAACCGCTGACACCAAGAAGGCATACCAGCTCACCCTGATTCAGTTCGATATTGATATCTTTGATGATCGTTCGCTGTCCATATATTTTTGTAATATGTTCTGCTTTTAATAATGCCATTTTTATTTCCTGTTTGAAATCTTAATTACCACCTAAGTAGTCGTTTGAAAATCCCTGTCCGGTCAGATCTTTGGAGGTAAGTCCGTTATCTGCCAACCATTTGTAGAATGCATTCCAACGATCCTCATCGATGAATCCCCATTTCTGAGCATCTGCGATGTACTGCTCGGAAATATACTGCTGAGAAGCCTGAACCAGATCTTCAGATCCTCCTAAGGAACCCGTGTTGTCACCGGCGATCAGCATGTTTGCGGCATCTACCGGATTCTGGATGGCATATTCATAACCTTTCTGAGTTGCCTCAAGGAATTTTTTAGCAACATCTGGGCTGTTCTGTAAAAATTCATTGTTTGCGATGATAACCGGTGTGTAGTAATCAAATACCGGGTTTACATCTTTAAAGAAGAAGAAATCACAAGGTGTTTTCTCTACGTTTGCATTGATTCCGCCCCATCCGTAGAATACCCAGATGGCATCTGTTTGATGAGCAGCCAGAGCAGCCGGTTCATCTGTGATATCGTTTGGAATCAGGTTTACTTTATCAAAATCACCGCCATCGCCATTGATGACAGTTTTTAAAGTTGCAAGTTCGATCGGAGACTCCCATGTGGAATAAGTTTTGCCAGTCATTCCTTTCGGAGTGTCAAGGCCGTCGCCCTGACGGGAAAGGATACCGGAAGTGTTGTGCTGGAGAACCGCAGCAACAGCTGTGATACCAAGTGGATTCTCAGAATCCAGAGATGCAGCCATAGTATCCTGTGCTTCGATGGCAAACTGAGCCTGACCGGAAGCACACATTAATGCAGCACCATCCTCTGGCGGCTGAACAATCTGAACATCCAGACCTGCCTGCTCATAGTAACCAAGCTGTTGAGCAACGTATAAACCTGTGTGGTTTGTGTTCGGTGTCCAGTCCAGACAGAATGTAATCTTTGTCAGTTCTTTATCTGATTTGGAAGTGTTTTCAGCGGCAGCAGAAGAGCTGTCGGATGCAGTTCCATTTGCAGCGTTGTTGTCAGCATTTCCGCATGCAGCCATGGAAAATACCATAGCAGCTGCCAAAGATGCGGCAGCAAGTTTCTTTAAAAATTTGTTTTTCATACTTCTTTTCCCTCTTTTTCTGTTCTTATCCAAGGCATGGATAAATTTCTGATAATGTTGACTGCGAGCATCAGTAGTAAACTGATGATCACGATAAAAATAATAACGGCAAACATTTTGTCAAAGGCATATGCCTTTTTGACACGGGTCATATAGACGCCCAGTCCGTTAAATCCACCGAGCCATTCCGCTACAACTGCGCCAACCACGGCGTAGGAGGCAGAAATCTTCAAACCGGAGAAAAACTGGTTCAAAGCGGATGGAAATTTTAAATGTCGGAAAATCTGAAATTTCGTCGCTCCCATGGCGCGCATCAGATTGACCGTATCCTGATCCACACTTTTATATCCGTCCAGCAGACCGACTGCAATCGGGAAAAATGTGGTGATGACAACCAATGCAACTTTCGGTGCCATGCCAAATCCCATCCAGAGAACCAGAACAGGCGCAATGGCAATGGTCGGGATCGTCTGTGTGATAACCATCAGCGGATAAAATGCCCGGTTGATGGTCAGAAAACGATCCATCAGTGTGGCACTGACAAAGGCCAGCAGGATACCGATACAGAGACCGTAAAATGCTTCCTGCAGGGTGTATCTGGCATGCATTAGAATCAGTGGCATGTCTGAAATCAGTGCTTTTGCCACATTGACCGGGGACGGCAGCATATAAGCCGGAACCAGCCCGGATATGCAGATCAGATACCATGCCAGCACGATCAGGCATAACGCAACAATGGCCGGGATCTTACTGGTGATACTTTGTAACTTTTTTGGCAATGGTCAGTACATCTCCCTCTGGTTTAAAAGAAATTTTTACATAGGTGTTAATAGCCGGGCAGCCTGCTTTTGCAGCAACCAGCTGGCAGTTTTTTACGATTTCCATCAGTTCGTCATAATCGCCTTCGATGGATGTCTCGCATGGTCCCACATAATAGTTCAGACCTGTAGATTTGATATAAGCAATGACTTCGTCTACGATACGAATGACTTCAGCTTCATCTGTGACTGTCGGTAATACTTGAATAGCTACACTTGCGTTCATTATTTGTTCCTCCCTGAAAAAATAGTACATTAAGTTGCATTTGCTGATGCCATAACATAATAATAAATTAATCATTCGTCAGACCGGAAATGTGTAAAATCACACGTTTCGGAAAAAAAAAAGCATCCGCCAGTCGGCAGATGCGCATAGAAGTTTCGATAGTTTATCTAATACTAATATGTGTAACACTTCCTCCGATGGCATTGCCCAACAGGTATAAGGGTCTAAGGTTTATCCTTACTCTCAGCAAATTGCTCCCCTGGTTAATTTATAAAGCGAAAAAACGCTTGTATGGCACTTTACGTGTAGAATGTTAACGCAGGGGAGGGGAATTGTCAAGGAAAAACAGCAAGAGAATGATATTGTGAAAAATCTCAAGGAGATGGAATTATGATATATGAATTCGCTTTTAAAAACTTTAGCTCCTATAAATCAATGGCAGACCTTCTATGTCCATTGAGGAACTGGAAAATACAGTTAAAATATCAACAATTGAGAATTCATATTACAAATTTGATGATGTCAGTTGTAATATTCCATATATCGTTCAGTCAGAGGATTCTTTCTTTCAATCAGAAATTTATAAAAATATGTCTGGAGGGCATCCAACTGCTGTTGCATATAGTGGAATGGCAAATGCTTATGAAAGACTTTTAAACGAGTGTATAACTGAAAATCAAGATTATTTTTTTGATACATATATGTATGATTGACGAGTGGCAAGGATTTGAAAATACACAGCTTTTAGATTTTAAAATAGCAGGTTTGGTGAAGAATTTCTTTACAATGTAAGAAAATGAATGCATAATGTTGAAGGTGAAAACAAAAAATCAGATGGGAGAATCTAAATAATGAAACGAGTACAGGAAATCGTACAAAGTATGTTTAGAATGCTAAATAGTGCCATTGCTGGTATATATGGTTTAATGATGATATTTATCATGATATGTTGTATTTTCTTTGCGCACATACGTTATTGGACATTATCTTATAGTGAAAACTTTTTGCCTGCAATTGTATTATTAATATTTGGTGGAATCACAATATGTGGCATTGTGACAATTTGCAAAAAGGCAGATAGAGAATGTAAAATAAAACCTATAATTTTCTGGATAGTTGTTCCGGTAATGATATTTTTAATGCAGATATATTTTGTGTGGAATTATTATGTGTATACAGATTGGGATGTGGCTTCAGTAGTAGGGCTTGCTGATAAAATTGCACATAATGAATCAACAGATATATATATTAATTATTTTTCGAGATATCCAAATAATTTATTTTTGGTATTTGTCTTTTCGAAGATAATGGAAATTGTTCATTTTTTGGGCGGTCATGCGCATGAATATTTTATGCTTTTGTGCGTACAATGTGCGTTTAATACATGTACAGGAGTACTTCTTGCAAAAATAATAAGTAAATTGTTTCATAATCGTGTTTTAACGATGGTGGGATATAGTATATACTTTTTTTTAATAGGCTTGTCACCTTGGGTTTCGATTCCATACTCTGATTCGGTAGCATTAGTATTTCCGATTTTGATAATGTACATTTATGTCAATAGAGAAAAATTTAAGTGTTTTTCGTGGTTTGCGATTCCGTTTTTATCTTATATTGGATATAAAATTAAACCACAAACAATGATAGTCGCTATTGCAATTATGTTAATAACAATTTTAAATATAAAATTAAGCTGCATTGGAAGAGGATATTTAAAAAAAGTGGCAGCTCTTATCTTGGGATTCTTATTAGCATTAGGAATTTCAATAGCCGCAGTGAGAAGCTTGAATATACAGCTTGATGATGAAAAAGCTTTTGGAATAAAACATTTTTTTATGATGGGAATGAATACCCAGACAATGGGAGTATGGTCCGGGGACGATGTTTCTTATTCAGATTCATTTCAAACAGTGGAAGAACGTGATCAAGCAGATCTGCAGAAAGCATTTGAGCGTATTGAAGATATGGGTGCAGTGGGTTTCTCAAAACAAATGATAAGAAAAACGCTAACAAATTATAATGACGGAACTTTTTTCTGGGGTGGAGAAGGGGCGTTTTACATAAATGTTATGGAAAGAAATACAAAAATCAGTGGTTTCTTGAGAGGACTTTATTATAATAGAAATTATAGTTCTGTTGGAAAATATAATACAGTTTGGATAAATTTTGTCCAAATGATTTGGTTAACTTGTCTGGGATTAGGAATTCTGGGAGTATGCTATAAAAATCAAAAAGAAAAAAGTGTACTAATGCTTTCTGTTATAGGATTAACGATATTTGAATTACTTTTTGAGGCAAGATCCAGATATTTATATGCTTATGTTCCATTATACATATTGTTGGCAATATATGGAGTAGCACTTTTACTAAATAGAGCAGAGAAAAAGAAATGAGGTGTTTGAGTTGGATACAGTGTTGTGGATAGTGATACCCTGCTATAATGAAGAAGACGTTTTGCCAATTGCATCAGAATTGTTTTTGAAAGAGTTAAGCCTGTTGATTGAAAAAGAAAAAATTTCGAGTAAAAGCAGAATACTATTTATAAATGATGGAAGCAGAGATAAAACATGGGAAATTATAAAAAATCTGGCGGAAAAGGATGAACATTATATTGGTATTTGCCAAAGCAGGAATCGAGGACATCAAAATGCTGTATTGGCAGGTTTAATGGAAGCAAAAAAATATGCGGATATTACAATTTCTATTGATTGCGATGGACAGGACGATATTACTGCTATGGAAGCTATGATAAATGAATATCATAATGGATGTGAAATTGTATATGGTGTCAGAAGTAAACGAGATACAGATACTTTTTTTAAAAGAGTAACAGCAGAAGGCTTTTACAAGTTGCTGAATACTATGGGAGCAGAGGTTGTTTATAATCATGCAGATTATCGATTGGTTTCCCGAAAAGTGTTGGAAGCATTTTCTGAGTTTAAAGAAGTGAATCTGTTTTTGAGAGGCATGTTTCCGCTTGTGGGATTTAAAAGTACATCTGTTTATTACGAGCGGCAGGAACGTATGGCTGGTAAATCTCATTATCCACTCAGAAAAATGCTTGCTTTGGCATTTGATGGTATAACAAGTCTGTCGGTTAAGCCTATCCAGATGATTACTAATTTCGGAATATTGGTGTCAATTATAGGATTTATAGGAGTTATATGGGCTGTTATTAGCTGGGCACTTGGAAATACGGTTTCGGGCTGGGCAAGTATGATATGTGTGATATGTTTTATTGGTGGTGTTCAATTATTATGTACAGGTGTGATTGGTCAGTACATTGGGAAAGTTTATATGGAAACAAAACATCGTCCACGTTATATCATAAGTGATCGAACGTATGAAAAGCAAAATATGGACGACAAATAGTATAATATTGATATGGCAATAAAAATAGGACGGGAAGATAAAAGACAAGTCTTCACGTCCATATTTATTATATGCAAATCTTAATAACTGAACTCCCGGTCTTCTCCGGCTCCAAATCGAACCAGATTGATTTTTCGGCTTTCTGGTCTGATCACAACGACATCCCAGCAGTCTTCTGTATAAGTACCCAGCTGGCGGTGTGGCTTAATAGCACCTGATGGCCAAAGATTTGGATCACCATTCTCATTTTCAAATCGCTGACAGTTTGTCATAATTGACAAATAAGGTGAGGTAAAGGCTGCGTCTACATGATTATGTCCGCTGAACATGGCAATGATTTCTTTACCGGAATTTTTATATTCGGCAAGAAGGGTCTGCACTTTATATCCGTTATAACAATACTTGTTATCGTAATCATGGGAGGATTCGGGATCCATATGTGTAAATATACAGATAGAATATCCGTCAGGAGTCTGAAGTGCTGTATTTTCCAACCAGTCTACGGTCTCATCGGAATATCCATATCTTTCATCTACGTTTGCGTTCAGCCAGATGAAACGTATTTTGTAATCTGGCAGATCTTTATAGTAATTTGTACCGGACATGGATGAGTCCATGACAACATCATGTGTTAACTGCAAATAAGATTTTTCAATCTGATCCAGGTTGAATAATTTTTTATATCGGTTATCATCATGATTTCCGATACACGGATAATATGGAATGTCAATGCCCTGGAACAATTGCATGAGATAATTATTTCTGGATAAAGTCTGTCGTTTACCTGACATAATCCTGTATAGTCGTAATTTACTTTCCCATTCTGAACCAGCCAACGGCTGTTTTTCCCATCTGCAACAGTAGTTGCACTATAGTCTAGCTTCCCATTTCGGCAGTACCAGGTTCCATATTTGTTATCAGCAAAGCCGGTATAGTTGGAAGAGATATGTCCGTTTTTGGTATAAAATCAGCTGTTGCCAATTTTTTCAACATTATTCTTTGATTTTGCACTTGCGGATAATGGATTTAGACATAACATGCAGAATACCATTATCAACAGTAATAGAGTAACTTTTTTTAAAAACTTTATTTCTAACCTCCATCATTTATAAAATGTATTCTCGGAATCTTCCTAGATGAAGAAGTCTATGAAGAATTCTGAGAGTACATAATAAATACACAGTGTATTATAACTATTCCACACTATGCAATAGTTTACTACAATTAATAAAATAATTCAAATTATGAAATTATGAAGAAACGAATGGAAGGGGATTACAAATTGACAGTTCCTGTTTGCATATGCTATATTTCATTGCTGTATGTATGGTATTCTGTTCAGAATGGGTGAGGAAAGGATTATTTCTTGTAAAAATAATGAAAAAGTGATAAAGTGAAACATATTAAATACTTACAGAATGTACGAAAATTGTCTGTTTGTATTATAATGGAGGAAATTTATGAATTCAAAAAAAGATTATAAGAAAGTTCAGGACAGCAGAATTGTAAGCGTGACAGAATTACTTTTGGAACTTTTTAAACGAATTAAGCTAATAATGTTGGCTGCAATTGTCTTTGCTGTTGCTTTGGGCGGATACAAGTACATAAAGGATAAAAAATCCGCAGATATTAGTCCAGCGGAGGTGTCAATAGAAGAGGCGGGAAAAAGCCTCACAGAGGAAGAACTGGAACAGGTAAGATTAACAGAATATACACAGACATCTCTGGAAAAGAAGCAGGAGTATGCAGAGAAATCTGTATTGATGCAGCTGGATCCGTATAATGTCAGTACAGCGTCCATTCAGTTTCTCATTGGAACAGATAATAATGAACAGCTGGCAGATCTTAAATATGCATATTATATGTATGTAAATGATGGACAGTTACTGGAAGATTTAGAAGACAGCGGAGTAAAAGAAGAAACACAGTATCTGAATGAAATCATCAGTTATGAAGATGCTTCGGCAAATAATGGAAGCAATACGACTGGCAATATGGTAACGACGAATACAGGTAGTACTTTTGGAGTGAAGGTAAAGTATACAGACATGGAATCCTGTGAAAAACTTGCGGATAATATTATTTCCTGTATCTCAGATTATGCAAAAACACTGAGTGGAAAAATGTATACTCATACAGTAACAATGGTTAACTGCTCTTATTCCAATATGGTTGATTCTTCTGTTGCACAGAAACAGTCAGATTGTATGACAGCGATCACTACGTTGAAAGATCAGACAAAACAGTTGACAGAGCAGTTAAACGCGACACAGAAGCTTGTGTTGGAAAAAGAGAATCAGGAATCATCTTCTGATGAAGATAAAGCAGCAGTTGTTACAAAAGTTTCTATTAGTAAAAAGTATATTGGACTTGGCGGAGCGATAGGAATTGTTCTTGCCGTTCTCTATATAATTATTGCATATTTGCTGCGTGGAACAATCAACTCAAGTAACGACATTAAATATTTATATAATAGCAGAGTGCTAGCTGAAATCCCGGTATCCGGAAAAAATGCTCTTTACAGAAAAGTAAGAAAGAAACTTTTAAAAGACAGTGCGTCAAATGACAGAGAATCAGCATTAAAGTTACTGGTGTCAAATGTAAAATACGAATGTGAGAAAAATGATATCCATGAAATGATTATGGCATACGCATGCGAAGATAAATATATGCAGACATGGATTGGAGAAGCGGAACAGCAGTTACAGGAAGCAGGAATTAAACTTTGTAAAGTATCAGGTGGATTGGAACAGGCGCAGGCGGTGGAAGAAATGAGCCGTTTAAAAAATATTGTTCTTGTAGAAAAGCTTTCCGGTGCCCGTTATGAAACCATAACCCGTGAAATGGAAATCTGCATGGAACATAATATGGAGCTTATAGGTATTGTTGCATTGAATTAGAGGAGATTACAATGACTGAAAGGAAGAGGGGGCTACTCAATGAAAAAAGATAATATAAAAGTATGCTTGGTTGGATCTTCAGGAGGTCACCTGACGCATTTATATATGTTAAAGCCATTTTGGAGTACCAGGGAACGTTTTTGGGTTACTTTTGATAAAGAAGATGCACGAAGTTTATTGAAAGATGAAAAAATGTATCCATGCTATTTCCCGACAAACAGAAGTTTGAAAGCATTGATCAAAAATACAAAAATTGCATGGAAGGTACTGAGAAAGGAACGACCGGATCTGATCATTTCATCAGGAGCAGCAGTATCTGTTCCGTTCTTTTATCTGGGAAAACTGTTCGGTGCAAAGTTGATCTATGTGGAAGTGTTTGACAGAATCGATAAACCGACAATGTCAGGTAAAATGGTATATCCGATTGCAGATAAATTTATTGTGCAATGGGAAGAACAGAAACAGGTATATAAGAAAGCAATCAATTTAGGAAGCATTTTTTAAAGGAAAAAACAATGATATTTGTTACAGTAGGAACTCACGAACAGCCTTTTGACCGTCTGGTAAAGGCAATTGATGAGTTAAAAAGGGATCAGCTGATCACTGATGATATATTTATTCAGACGGGGTATAGCACATATTCTCCAAAATATTGTGAATGGAGTAAGTTTGTACCGTATGCGGATATGGAGAAAAAGATGGCAGAAGCCAGAATCGTTATTACACATGGTGGTCCGGCAAGCTTTATTATGCCTTTGCAGATGGGAAAGACACCTGTGGTAGTGCCAAGACAGGCAGAATATGGAGAACACGTAAACAATCATCAGGTGGAATTTGTTGAAAATGTTTCAAAGCGTATGGGAACAATTATTCCGGTGTATGATATCGCCGATCTGCGGAATGCCGTATGCAACTATGATACGATTATTT
>ENA-OOZA01001260-OOZA01001260.1-human-gut-metagenome-genome-assembly--contig:-NODE-1260-length-13304-cov-2.772436_pt1 | contig 13304 bp, 13 predicted proteins | sample MGYA00241703_ERZ501378 | MGnify/ENA primary metagenome ERZ501378 (study PRJEB25962, sample SAMEA2042916) | human gut metagenome | biome: human gut; feature: human-associated habitat; material: faeces...
GGCTGAAATTGAGAAGCTGGATATCTTTGCCGACGTCAAGAACAGTGACTTTGAAGCAGGTATAGCAAACGGCAGCATCCAGTATATTCCGGACGAAGTCTACACTGTATTCGTGGAGCAGGTTAAGAGTCAGTCGGTTCTGTTTGGTGAAGAGGTTAATAAAGATGTAGCCATCGTGTACAGCCCGCTGAACGGCACTGGTCTGAAACCTGTGACCCGTACCTTAAAAGAAATGGGATACACCAACATCACCGTGGTCAAGGAGCAGGAGCAGCCGGACGGCAACTTCCCGACCTGTCCGTACCCCAACCCGGAAATCAAGGAAGCCATGGCACTGGGCATGGAGTATGCCAAGAAGTGTAATGCTGACTTGTTGCTGGCGACTGATCCCGACTGCGACCGTGTGGGCATTGCCGTCAAGAACAAGGCAGGAGAGTATGAGCTGCTGACCGGCAACCAGACGGGCATGCTGTTGCTGGACTACATTTGCAACCAGCGCGTAAAACACGGCAAGATGCCTGCTGATCCGGTTATGGTCAAGACAATTGTCACTATGGATATGGGCGAGCAGATCGCTACCCATTATGGCCTGCGTACCATCAATGTATTGACTGGTTTTAAGTTTATTGGTGAGCAGATCGGCAAGCTGGAAAAGCAGGGTAAGGCGGACAGCTATGTGTTTGGCTTTGAGGAAAGTTATGGTTACCTGACTGGTTCCTACGTCCGCGATAAGGATGGTGTGGACGGTGCCTATATGATCTGCGAGATGTTCAGCTACTATGCTACTCAGGGTATCAGCCTGTTGGACAAATTGGACGAGCTGTACAAGACCTACGGCTACTGCCTGAACACTCTGCACAGCTATGAGTTTGATGGCAGTGCCGGTTTTGCCAAGATGCAGAGTATCATGCAGGCGTTCAGGGGTGATATCAAGGAATTTGGCGGCAAGAAGGTCGTGAAGCTGCTGGACTACGCTCCCGGTCTGGATGGCCTGCCTAAGTCCGATGTGCTCAAGTTTTTACTGGAAGATAATTGCTCCATTGTGGTGCGTCCTTCCGGTACCGAGCCGAAACTCAAGACCTATATCTCTGTCAGCGCAGAGAATAAAGAAGCCGCCGAAAAGGTGGAAGCAGCGATCTGTAAAAGCGCGGAAGAGTTCTTGAAGTAAAGATAGAGGAGAAAAAATTATGAATATTATTTTACTTTCCGGTGGTTCTGGTAAGCGTCTTTGGCCCCTTTCCAATGATGTACGCAGCAAGCAGTTTATCAAGCTGTTTAAGAATAATGATGGGTATGAGTCTATGGTGCAGCGTGTGTATCGCCAGGTCACCACGGTAGATGCTGATGCAAAGATTACTATTGCAACGAGCAAATCGCAGGCAAGTGCCATCAAGAATCAGTTAGGTGAAAAGGCTTCTATTTGTGTAGAGCCATGCCGCCGCGATACCTTCCCAGCTATCGCGCTGGCTGTTGCCTATCTGCACGATGAACTGGGTGTGGCAGAAAATGAAGCCGTAGTTGTCTGTCCGGTTGACCCTTATGTAGACAATACCTATTACGAAGCTGTCAAAAACCTGCAAGAACTGGCAAAGCAGGGTGGAGCAAACTTGACTCTGATGGGCATTGAGCCGACCTATCCCAGTGAAAAGTATGGTTACATTATCCCTGAAAGTGGCGAAAATGTCAGCAAAGTCAAGGAATTCAAGGAGAAGCCGGATGTGGAAACAGCTAAAAAGTATCTGGCTCAGAGTGCGCTATGGAATGCCGGTATCTTTGCGTTCAAGCTGGGTTATCTGCTGAACAAAGCACACAGCATGATTGACTTTGAGGATTACCGTGATTTGTTCAATAAATATGATACCCTGACCAAGATTAGCTTTGACTATGCAGTGGTTGAGAATGAGTCCAGCATTCAGGTTCTGCGTTACAGCGGTGACTGGAAAGATGTCGGTACATTGGGATCTTACTGGGAAGCAAATATGGAACTGATCGATATCATTCCGGAATTCAATCTGTACGAAGAATTCTGGAAAATCTATACAAAGGGAGACATTATTCCACCACAGTATATTGCTGAGGATGCCGTGACAGACCAGTGTCTGATTGGAGAAGGCGCCGAGATCTATGGTGAAGTATATCATTCTGTGATCGGGCCGAACGTAGTGATCGGCAGGGGTACTGTTGTGCGGGATTCGATCATCATGCGTAATTCGCAGATCGGGGAAGATACTGTTCTTGATAAGGCAATCGTAGCAGAGGATGTTGTGATCGGAAATAAAGTTACACTGGGCTTCGGAGAAGAAGCAGCAAACGTACTGAAACCGGCAGTTTATGCATTTGGTCTGGCGACAGTCGGAGAACGGAGTGTAATTCCTGATAATGTAAAAATAGGTAGAAATACTGCCATATCCGGAGTGACTACAGCAGAAGATTATCCGGGAGGAATCCTGGAGAGCGGACAGGTGATCAAAGCAAAGGATGGTGAGCAGGCATGAGAGCAATAGGTATTATTCTGGCTGGCGGAAACAACAGCCGTATGAGAGAACTGTCGGATAAGAGGGCTATCGCAGCGATGCCTGTAGCGGGAAGTTACCGCAGTATTGATTTTGTACTGAGTAATATGGCGAATTCTCATATTCAGAAGGTCGCTGTACTGACACAGTACAATGCCCGTTCGCTGAATGAACATTTAAGCTCCTCGAAATGGTGGGATTTTGGACGTAAACAGGGCGGTCTGTTTGTATTTACACCTACGATCACGAAGGACAATGGCCTGTGGTATCAGGGAACAGCAGATGCCATCTATCAGAACATTGATTTTCTGAAAGAAAGTCATGAACCATATGTAGTTATCGCATCCGGTGACTGTATATATCGGATGGATTATAATAAAGTGCTTGAGTATCATATCGCAAAGCGTGCGGATATCACTGTCGTCTGCACCACCTGTGAAGATCAGAAAGAAGTAGAACGCTTTGGTGTGGTACGTATGAATGATGACGACAGAATCGTAGAGTTCGAAGAAAAACCAATCGTTTCTTCCTATAATACAATTTCTACCGGTATCTACGTAGTACGAAGAAGACAGCTGATCGAGCTTCTGGAGCGCGCGGCACTTGAAGGCAGACATGATTTTGTAAACGATATTCTGATCCGTTACAAAAATCTCAAGAGAATCTACGGATACAAGACAGATGCTTACTGGAGCAATATTTCTACTGCAGAAGCATACTATCGTACCAACATGGATTTCCTGCGGCATGATATCCGGAATTATTTCTTTAAGCAGGAACCGTCGATCAAGACCAAGATTGACGATCTTCCACCGGCTAAATATAATCCGGGGGCAGTTGTTAAAAACAGTCTTGTTTCAAGCGGATCGATCATCAACGGAACCGTCGAGAATTCTGTTTTGTTTAAGGATGTCTATGTAGGCAACAACTGTGTGATTAAGAACTCTGTGATTCTTAATAATGTTTATATTGGGGACAATACACGTATCGAGAACTGTATTGTTGAGAGCAGGGATACCATTCGTGCGAATTCCTGCTACTGCGGCGAAAACGAGATTAAAATCGTCGTTGAGAAAAATGAGAGATACGCATTATAATGCGAACTCATAAATGCGTATGAAAATGAAAGGGGCAGACACGATGAATATTACAGACGTACGTGTAAGAAAAGTAGCAAAAGAGGGAAAGATGAAAGCAGTTGTTTCTATCACGATTGATGAGGAATTTGTAGTTCATGATATCAAAGTGATCGAAGGCGAAAAAGGACTGTTTATCGCTATGCCGAGCCGCAAGGCCACAGACGGAGAGTACAGAGACATTGCTCATCCGATCAATTCCGGTACGAGAGACATGATCCAGACACTGATCCTCGGCAAATATCAGGAGATGTTGGATGCAGAACCTGCCGAAGCAGTTGAAGCAGCAGAGTAAACCGGAACAGAATGTATGGGCTGGGATTAAATAAAGAAAATACAAAAACAATAAAATAAAGAGAAGGTATGCCCGGATGGAGAAAATTACTTACAATTGAAGTGAGAGATGTTTCCCGTCCGGGCATTTTTTTCTATGTGGAAAATTATAAATACGATTGGCATGTTAATACTGACCGGATGAATTTTGATGCTTTTTATGCCAACGCAAAAAAACACCGAAAGCCTTATCTCTAAAGCTTTCGGTGCCCCTGCCAAGTAGTCGAAGTGACAGGATTTGAACCTGCGGCCTCTGCGTCCCGAACGCAGCGCTCTACCAAACTGAGCCACACTTCGTTATTTGATTTTGCTTCGTCGCTTGACGCAAGACATATTATATTATAGTGAAATGCAAATGTCAACAACTTTTTTGAGATTTTTTAAAAAAAAATTTAAAAGTACACTCAACACATGTTTTGTCGGTGTTCTTTCTTGCAAACGAGTACATAATACGTTATATTTATATCAAAGATCTGTTCAGGATGATTCGATATGAACATCAGAACAGAAAGGAGTTTTCTCATGATTGATGTAAAAAGTATCAGCACACATTGTACACGGACAGAATTTGTGGGGACCACCGTTCTTGACACGATTGGACTGGTGATTTCCGGAATTGATGATACATTATTAAAAGAAATGAATGTGGGTATCAGGTATCATGCACTCGGACTTTTCAGTTCAAGGACAGGCGCGGCAGGACAGATCACAGCGATCGATGATGCGGTCAAAGCAACCAATACGGATGTGCTTTCCATCGAATTTCCGCGTGATACCAAAGGCTGGGGTGGACACGGAAACTATATCGTGATTGGTGGTAATGATGTTTCAGATGTACGGCATGCGATTGAACTGGCACTGGAACTTACAAAGAAAAATGCCGGTGAACTTTATATCAGTGAGTCCGGTCATCTGGAGTTTACTTACTCAGCCAGTGCTGGCGCCGCATTACAGAATGCATTTCATGCAGTTCCCGGTGAAGCATTCGGATTCATGGCGGGTTCCCCGGCTGCAATCGGTCTTGTAATGGCAGATACCGCAATGAAGGCATCAGCAGTAAATATTACCTGCTATATGACACCAAGTATCGGAACCAGTCATTCCAATGAAGTGATCCTTGGTATTTCCGGCGATGCCAGCGCAGTTAAGGCAGCTGTACTTGAGGCACGCCAGGTTGGCCTGGAGCTTCTGATCGGTATGGGTTCATATCCGGAAATCCCCGGTACACCATATCTCTAAAATAACGTAACGCAAAACAGCAGACCTTCATGGCCTGCTGTTTTTATGCCAAAGTGGCAAGTTCTCTGTATATATTAAATTCCCCTTTAGTTTAACTGGTACACATCTGCATACTGTAATCCGAAGCTCAGTGCCTCGCTATGGCTGCCGCAGTAAATATCAACATGTCCATAAGGAGTTCCAAGGTCTTCTACGGTATAAACGGTACCATTGATCAGAAGCTGTGTTCCAAAAGGTACACCAGCCATTGCTACGGTATGTCCTGCTGTTGGCATAACACCGCTTGCTGTTGCATTTCCTGCTGTTCCGCAGCACTGTGCGCAGTTACAATATCCTGTCAGCATAAAGTTTCCAAGGTATGTTCCCTGGCTGGAAGAACCGGAATCGGAAGAACTGCTGTCAGAACTGTCTGAAGATGTGTCCTCAGCGGATGAAGTATCCGCAGATGTATCGTCTGAAGTGCTGCTGTCTTCTGCGCCGAATGTATCCTCCGTCGCATCAGAAGATTCAGAGCTGCTATCGTCTGTAGAAATTTCTTCTGCATCTGTTGTCGCTTCCTCAGAACTGTCGCCTTCATCAGCTGCACCAGTATCTTCTGTATCCCGGGCTGCTTCTGCTGCCACAGCCGCTTCAGCCGCAGCTTCCTCTGCTGCACGTTCCTGCTCTGCCTGTTCCATCAACTGTGAAATGCTGCTGTCTGCACTGTTTACCTGTGCCATCAGTGCACTTGCCTCTTCCTGACTTGCACTGATCTGGTTTACATAGGAACTGATATTATCGTTGGTAGTGGATACCAGATTCTGAACTTCCTGCTGCTTGGAGCTTTTTTCTGTAAGAAGATTGCTGATGGAAGTAGATTCTTCCGCCACCTGTGCCTCCTGAGTTTTGATTGCTTCCTGTGTTTCTTCATATTTCTTAAGCATATTTCTGTCATATGTAGAAATAGAAGCGATGTTGCTTGCTTCATTTAAGAAATCTGAAAGATTGTTCGAAGAAAGAAGGAGCTCAAGCATTGAGCTTCCGCCATTTTCGTACATATATTTAATACGGATCTTCATGGCTTCATACTGATCCTGTGCATCCTGTTTTGCTTTTTCAAGCTCCGCCTGCACATTTTTCAGTTCTTCTTCTTTTTCAGCGGCTTCTACACTAAGCTGTGAAATACTGTCTGTAAGTTCTGTATATTGAGTATTCAGTTCTGACAGGTAGGATTCAAGTTCCTGTTTCTTGCTTTCCAGATCACTGATGTTCGCCTGTGCCTGAGCAAGTCCTGCCTGCGCCTCCTGCTTCTGTTCCTGTGCTGCTGCAATCTGATCTTCTGTGGAAGCAAATACGGTTGTTCCCATAGATACGGTCACTGCACATGCAAGAAGCAGTGAAAGAACTTTTTTGCTTTTCATAAAATAACACCTCTTAAATATTTTGTACGCTAAGTATAACACATTTTCGTAAATAATCAACACTTTCATTTTAATTTTGTAACAAACATGTAACATTTCGCATCTTAAACACATCTTTCACAGCAGAATGCCACATGAAAATTCCAAATTATTACAAAAACATTTCATTTCCCAATCAAAGTTCAAATTTCCAGTCTCGTATTATAGTGCTAAAAAGTACTAAATATCTACTGGTCAGATCGACGATTTACTGGTATAATATACAAAAATGTGTGTATATTCATTCAGAGGGGTGTCTGACATGAAAGAACATAAGCGATATACTATTGGAATTCTGATTGGTGGTGTACATACATACTTTCCGAAGGAACATATCCTTGGAATTGCAGAGGCAGCAGAAGAACTGGATGTCAATGTCTGTTTTTTTCTCGGAACGCAGACAAAAGACTTTTTCGAGGATATGCTTGGCGGAACACATAAGAATTCTTTTGACTATCAATTTAATACAATTCACGATTACAGTCTGATTGGTGGACTTGACGGTCTGATCATCAATTATGGTACACTCGGACTTCAGCTGAAAAACGAAAGCGCCGAGCAGTTTGCATTGAAATTTAATTCCATTCCGACAGTATTTCTCACAGAAATCGTGCATGAGCCAAACTGCCATTCGCTGATCTGTGACAACAAACAGGGAATCCGGCTGGTTATGGCGCACCTGATTGAGGAACATCATTGCAGCAATATTCTTTTTGTATCCGGACCGGCACAGAATACCGATGCAAAAGAGCGAAAAGCCACCTATTTTGAAATGATGGAAAGATATCATCTTCCGGTCAGTGACAAGATGATTGCACAGGGTGATTATTCCGAGTTTATTGACCGTCAGGTAGATCATCTTCTTGATGATAATCCGAATGCCGAGGCAATTGTATTTGCCAACGATGAAATGGCATTTGCCGGTTACCGTGTATGTGAAAAGCGTGGACTGAAAGTAGGAAAAGATATCCTGATCACCGGATTTGATGACTGCGAGCGAGCATCGGGCATGGATCCTGCACTTACAACTGTTGTGCAGGATGGTGTTCTGATGGGCAGAATGGCGGTCTACGATCTGATTTATAAGCTTGACGGAAAGGATGCACTGTCAAGACGTGTCCCGGTTTCTCTGTGTGTCAGGGAGTCCTGTGGATGTCAGGAAAAAAACGGCAAAACACAGAATACACCACTGAATCTTGTCGATCAGATACATAAATTAAACCGTACCATTACAAATATGAAACTGGAACTGATCAATTTTCAGAGAAAGTCCTGGTTTATTCCGTCTCTTGCACGAAATTTGAATGACTGCATGGATGATGAACATGCTTTTCTTTTGGAAGCGATGGAAAATATGCGGGAACTTCGGACTAAATGTACTTATCTTTTCCTTTTGGACGAGCCTGTTGTCTATCGCAAAGATGAGGAGTGGAAATGTCCGGAGAATCTGCGTCTTGCAGCATATTACAAAAAAGAAGAAGTAGATGCATTTCATCTTTATGACCGTCCGTCGGTTTCAAAAGAAGGTGGAATCTGTCAGCTTATGGAGGATGGAGAGAGACATCAGTTTATGATTTTTTTGCTGTTTTCCGGCGAAAGACAGTACGGCTTACTGGCATGTGATATTCAGCAGGAAGAATTTCCGTTCTTCTATGTGATCAGTCTGCAGATCGGGCTTTCTCTCCGCTATCTTGAAATAAGTAAGGCAGAAGCGGCGAGACGCCGTGAGATGACGAAAGACCTTGAGGTGATCCGGGAACGTAATCGGATTCTGGGTATCATGTCTGCGAATGACGAGCTGACCGGCCTTTTGAATCTCAGAGGATTTACAGAAGAAGCAAAAAAAATCTGTCATGAAGAACAGGAACAGCGTGCTTATATGATCTGCGGAGATCTTGACCATCTGAAAGAGATCAATGATAACTGGGGACATCCGGCAGGAAACTTTGCACTTCGAAGTGTGGCGGAGATTCTGAGCGGATGCATTCGAAGCGATGACGTTCTGGCGCGTGTGGGCGGAGATGAATTTCTGATTCTTCTGAAATGTACCGAAGAAGGGTATCAGGAAACATTCCGTAAACGTGTGAAAGACGCCTGCATATATTTTAATGAAAAATCAGATAAACCGTTTCTGGTGGAGATCTCTCTCGGAATCGCTGAGTTTTGCTCCGGGCCGCAGACGGATATTCAGCAGGTGATCGCGACAGCAGATCAGTTTCTCTACGAAGCAAAGAAACATCGGCGGAAGTCGATACGGCGACCGTAAGAATTTAGATCAGTTTTGATATAACAGACATTATCTGTGTGCAAACAGGTAGTGTCTGTTTTTTATGTAATAGGAAATTACTCCGTAATGTTCCAATAACGTAGAAATTTGATGACAGAAGTCCATAATGGACTAAGGAAAAAGAGAAAATTATAAGAAGCAAAAAAGAACGAAAAAATTATTTTAATTTAATCAGATCTTTGAAAAAGTCCCCCACTTCGCAGTGAAAGATATCTGCCAGTGCCATCAACTCGCTTACCTTGATGTTCATGCGGTTGGTTTCAATCTTGGCATAGCTGCTTTTGGAGATTGGGAGACCCATCAGATTCATGCGGGCAATTACCTGCTCCTGTGTGAGTTTATTCTGGTAGCGCATCTTCTGGATGTTGCTGCCAATGCTCATGTCCATTCTGATTTTCTGTATCATAATTATCCCCATATCCTGATATTTCGTAATAAAGAAACATCTATGTATTGATGATATCGAGGAATTTCGTTATAATGTTTCGTAATAAGGAAACGTTTGCCGCTATAGCACAAAGGCAAAGCTAACGGTGAAAGTTTTTTCGTATGGACGTGTGGAGGAGAAAAAATGAATAAGGACTGGGGAAAAGCAATTGCACAGCTTTGCGTCATAATACAGAACAATACGGACTTGAAAAAGCCTGTATTACAGTATGTGGAGTTTATGAAAACAATATACGGTATAGATGGAGCGGATTTTCTGGATATCTACAGAGAATGGGAACGAAGTGGAGAGATTGTGGATAAACGTGAAAAAGTGAGCTGTACCGGTCTGGAAAATATGGAAAAGAACTTGTACCCGAAGAGTATGGACGGACTGTGTCGGCTATATGATGAAGGAATACTTGAAGAAGACGCATTTTGCGAGACTTTGTTTGAAGAAGATTATGAGATAAAGAATGGGGCTGATGGAAAATTTATTGGATTTTATCCGCAGTATCCAGGATGTATCGGCTTTGCGGATAGCAGAGAAATGCTGGATATGAAAATGCAGAAATCCCTGAAAAACTGGATCAGAGCGGCATATATTCTCTGGAAAGAGAATAAGATTCTTGTGAAATAAAAAGCGGGAGGGAGCTGTTTGGCAGCGTATCGGCGTTTTGTAGCATATTTGTATGAATACCGAAAAGACAAAAAAGGGGTAAACTGTGGATTCGTGCGGATTGAAGCATGGAGGAATGTATGCAGGATAGAACTGCATCTTCTGTGTCCGGGACTGGTTTCGGGCTCAGAATGCAGTGTTTATGGATTTGTCCGGAAAGATGAAAGTATAGACGGAATCCTTCTTGGTGTGTGTGAGACAGCAAAAGAAGAGATTAATTGCATATTGGAGAGCTCTGTTGAACATATGGGGGACAGTGAACATTCCCTGGAGGAAATGGGAGGAATGATCATTACGACTGACCAGGGTGGATTTTTCGGAACAGAGTGGGATGATATGCCGATTCGGCCGGAAAAATTCCGGGTTGTTCCGAGAATACAGGAGGATACGTCGGAAAGTGCAGCGTCAGATGGAAAGGCAGAAACTGATGAGATGGTGAAATCCGGCAAAGATGAAGAAAATAGCAGAACAGAAAGCAAAGAAGATAAAGAACATCCGAAGAAAGATAAGTCAGCTGCAGAAATAGCAGACACAGAGATGCAGAAAGCAGAAGCTGCACAGACAGAAGTGAAGACACCGGAGAGTCAGGAACTCCACACACAGTCAGTGACAGAGCCGGACAGTACATTAGTTCAAAATTCTGAAACAGTATTGCCGGATCAGGAAGTGATGAATGTGCAGGAGAAGAAATCACCGGATCGAAAACCACAGGAGCAAAAGTCTCAGAACTATCGGAGATGCGGAACTCCGTGTGAAGTGTTTCAGGATGGGGAATTGCATGACTGCCATAAAATATCTCCACAGGATCTTTGCAGTATGGGACGGCGGACCTGCCTTCTGCGAAATAATCGTTTCGTCCAGTATGGCTATTATCATTTCGGACATCTTCTACTGTGTCAGAACCACTGTGGTCAGCCGGTACTCGGCGTACCGGGAAGATATGATCAGCAGGAGAGGTTCATGGCGAACATGTTTGGCTTCCCATATTTCAAAGAAAGCAGCGAGATTCAGGTACCGGGCGGTAAAGGCGGCTACTGGTACCGCCTAATCGATTCCACGAATCCCAACAACGGGAATGGTTGTTAAAAGAATTTTGCGAAAATGTTCCAGTTCTTCCAGAGAATAACTGCTGAAACCGGGCTGCAGGACTTCTTCGGAGTCCTTGTATGCCTGGAGATAGTAGCCCCTGGCTCCTTTTAACCACTGACCGATGCGGACGAAATCTTCTTCATTGTGAAGCTCTTTGACAACGGTTGTCCGGAATTCATAATCAAGATTTCCGTGAAGCAGAAAATCAACTGTCTCACGTACAGCATCCAGTGGAGGATGCAGCAGGCCGGACAGAGAAGGATAATTTTCCGGACAGGCTTTGATGTCCACGGCGGCTTTCTGGATCAGACCTTTATCAGCAAGATTTTTCAAAACTTCCGGATGCGTGCCGTTTGTGTCAAGCTTGACAGAATAACCGAGATCGTGGATTTTCTGTATAAAGTCTTCAAGGTCAGGAGAAAGCGTTGGTTCGCCGCCGGAGATACAGACACCTTCAAGGATTCCCTGACGCCTTTTTAAGAAAGAAAGAACTTGTTCTTCCGGAATCTCAGGTTCTGCTGCCGGATTTAATACGAGAGCGCTGTTCTGGCAGAACGGGCAGCGGAAATTGCAGTGTCCCAGAAAGATTGTTGCGGCGATTCGTCCGGGATAATCAAGTAAAGTTGTTTTGTTTAAACCATGTATTTTGGGCATGTTCATACTTCCTGTCTATCTGAAATTTATAGGTCTATTCTAATTTTTATTCATTGATTTTGCAACCGGCATTTACTATACTGGATAAAACAGGACGATAGTTCGAAAGAATTGCGATTTGGAGGAAATCCCTTTGACAGAACAGGAAAAATATATGAAAGAAGCTATCCGGCAGGCCAAAAAGGCACGCGTACTGGAAGAAGTGCCGATCGGATGCGTGATCGTTTCGGATGGTAAGATTATAGCAAGAGGTTATAACCGGAGAAACACAGACAAAAATACACTGTCCCATGCGGAACTGAATGCAATACGAAAAGCAAGCAAAAAACTTGGTGACTGGCGTCTGGAAGGGTGTACCATGTATGTGACACTGGAGCCATGTCAGATGTGCGCCGGAGCGCTGGTGCAGTCGCGAATTGATGAAGTTGTGATTGGCAGCATGAATCCGAAGGCAGGATGCGCCGGTTCGGTGTTGAACCTTCTGGAGGTGGACGGTTTCAATCACAAAGTAAAAATCACACGGGGAGTTCTGGAAGAAGAGTGTTCTGCAATGCTGTCTGATTTTTTTAAGGAACTCCGTGAAAAGAAAAAACGCCTGAAAATGCTGGCAAGACAGCAGGCGCAGGAAGCAGCGGACGGGGACAGATAAACGTCTGAACACTTGTTTTTTGACGGAAAAGTGATATGATGATAACAGTTTAATGAACGAGGAGGAATCTTGAAATGACACTGGAAGCATTAAGAAAAGATATGGTTGCAGCCATGAAAGCAAAAGATAAAACAACAAAGGAGGCAGTTTCTTCTCTTGTATCCGCAGTCAAAAAAGCTGCCATCGACGAGGGATGCCGTGACGATGTACCGGAAGCACTTGTTGACCGTGTGATCCTGAAAGAAATGAAAACTGTAAAAGAACAGCTGGATACCTGCCCGGAAAGCCGTGATGACCTTCGTGCAGAATATCAGGCAAGATATGATGTAATTGCGAAATATGCACCGCAGCAGATGAATGCAGATGAGATCCGTACTTATCTTGAGGGAAAATTTGCCGAAGTTCTTGCAACAAAGAACAAAGGACAGATCATGAAAGCTGTTATGGGAGATCTTAAAGGCAAGGCAGACGGCAAACTGATCAATCAGGTCGTTGCTGAAATCTGCAAATAAAGGCCGGCAGGCCGCTGAGCCGCCAATATGAATAATACCCTCCTTACCGGGAAGAACCGGCCGGGAGGGTGTTTTTGCTTTATAGGAAATTACTCCGTAATGTTCCAATAAAGCAAAAAATGGATAAAAAAATACTCCGTGGAAATGATATCCACAGAGTATGAAATAATCTCTTTTTCCGCGCGCCGCACCTCGAAATGTTCCCATGGACGTTACCTTTACAGTTAACTCGGCCCAGGCACCCTCACGGCACACAAGAGCTTCTGCTTAGTGCTGCTGCATTCCTGCCCTGACACGGTTCACAGATTCCTGTTGCGTGAGACCCAAACGTCAACGCCACTTATAAAG
>ENA-OOZA01001272-OOZA01001272.1-human-gut-metagenome-genome-assembly--contig:-NODE-1272-length-13205-cov-2.218403_pt1 | contig 13205 bp, 8 predicted proteins | sample MGYA00241703_ERZ501378 | MGnify/ENA primary metagenome ERZ501378 (study PRJEB25962, sample SAMEA2042916) | human gut metagenome | biome: human gut; feature: human-associated habitat; material: faeces...
TTAATGTGACTGAATCAATATGACTTAAGACATGTATTTGACATTTTGCTTCTTTTCCATTTTTTGATTTGACAGTAATTGTTGTATCTCCGCCACCTACTGCTTTTACTTTTCCATTTTCATCTACTGTTGCTACATTTGTATTACTACTTGTCCAAGTATAAGACTCCGTAGCATCCATTGGTTCTATAGATAATCCTAATGTTATTTCTTTATTCTTTTCTATTGTAATATCAGCATTATCTAATTTTATACTTGTAATCGGTTTTATAACGTTAATTTTACATGAAGCTGTTAATCCGTTAACAGATGTTGCTGTTATTATAGCTACACCTACTTTATTGGCTGTTATATTTCCATTTTGATCGACTTTCGCAACTTCTTCATTGTCTGATTCCCAAGATAATGTTTTATCCATAACTGTATTTTCTGGAATGATTCTAGATTTTAATTGATATATTGAATTTAAATTCATATATAACTCATTTTTATCAAAGGCAATTTGTAATATTTTTGAATTGTCTTCAACCAATCTAAATCGTATAGCTTCAATATTCTTCTTTTCATCTCCTGCTATTTGTCCCGATTTTCCCCAATTTTGCCAGCCGATGTTTGATGAATGAACTTGATATTCTAATCTATATCCTGGCAGATCCAAGTTTAAATTTATAGCTTTAATTGCTTTATTTTGACCTGTTGTACCTAAAACTGTATTTGGATTTATTTCATCATAATTTTGCCAACCTTTTCCATCTACATATACTTTTCCCGAAAGGTTATATTCTTCTGCATTGTCTATTCCCAAATGAAACGCTTGCAAATAAATTGATTTTCCAACGGTTCCACCTATTTGTGAATCAGGAACATAATTTAGCCAACCTTTATCTGCAATATGTCCATTATAATAAATCTTTGGAGCAGTTACCTTGATATCATCATCTTTCACTAGCTTAAAGTCTATTGCTTGAATTTCATTATTGCCATCACCTGCTTTATTTCCCTGTTTTACCCATGATTGCCATCCTAAATTAGAACTATGAACACGATATTCTAAATGATAACCTGGAACATTTTCTAAACCAAAATTAACTTGTGTCATTGCTTTTCCATCAATTCCTATCAATGTATCATTTTCAATATTATCATAATTTTTTTGTCCAGCTGTAGTTTTTATTGTTCCATAAAGGTGAGTTGAATATGGAACATTTAATAAATTCATTTTTAATTGATATAGCTTAAGTGATCTTCCCGTTGTTCCTGTTGAATTTGGTTCTGTTACTTGATTCTGCCAACCAATTTTTTGAGTTTTTGCATTATATTGAATAGTTGGTGCATTTGATGCCTTTCCCGTACCTTGATTAACAACATTGCTAGTATTCCTATCGTTTTGCGCATAGCTATTATATGCTGAAACAACTAAAGACTTAAAGCTTTCCCATCCCATAGTTCCTTTTGTTCCTTCTATAGTATTATGTGGACAGTTTTTCCCACTCCAATCTCTATGCATTCTTATCGCATCACTTGGTAAACCACATTCATATAACAATCTAGCTGCTAGGTATGCCGCATTTCTTTCTGCTTGTGCATAATTTCCATCTGAATTTTCACAAATTTCAATAAAAACCGACCCACAATTTCCCATTGCTTGTCCATCACCAGCGTGCCAGGAATTTTCATTGATTGGAATACTTTGCCAAATTTCTGTATTATCTACAGTATAATGCCAAGAAGCCGTTCTATTATTTCCATTATACTGCAAATTAGCGTGAGCACGAGCATTAGCACCTTTCCCCGAACTTGCTGTATTATGAATTGTAATATACTTTGGTTTCATACTATAACCAGCTCGTGCATCATCTGAATATCGAGGAATTATTTTTTGATAGATTGGTATACCATTGACACTTCCTACCGACAAACTACTTGGAACATCTAAAAATGTCATTCTTCCTCCACTAATATAATTCCCATTATTATCACAACTTGTACTAATCCATCCATCCCCATAATCAGTTTCAACATAAACAAATGAACCTGCAACATATTTAGCAGTATAATATCCAGCTGGAATAGTGGTATTAGTACGATACTTACTTGAAAATGCTGGTTCTTTAAATAAAGTAGTTGCTACATATGTTTGTACAGCTGTATCTGTATCGATTATCTCTCTTACTTTTTTATAAGTTGTCGATATACCTCCATTATTTAAATAAAATGTAGAGCCTACTCTATTATAAGCATAATATACATTATCATCATTTCCATGAACAACGTAATTTCCTGATCTTGTATAATTACTTGCAAGATACCTTACTAATCCATTATCCTCATTTTCAAATGAATCTATTCCACTTTGATCTTCAAATTCCTTAGCAAGTTCATCTCTTCCTATTTCTTCGTTATCCTGATCTAAATTATTAACATCCTGCGAAGATACTAATTCATCTCTGTTTTCTAACTTTTCATTATTATTTATATCATTTATTGCTAGTACTGTCCCCGGAGATAAAAGAAACATCGATATAGCTAATGATAAAAAATTTCTCCCTTTCATTTCATTATTCCTGGTATATTGTAATTGACCCATCTGAGTAGTCATCTACAATATACATTCCTTTCTATCAATCTTATTTATTCGCGATTGATTACGTTTTGTGTATTCTGTAATATTGAAATATGTGAATGTGGATTTGTATTTTACTCCTTGTGGCTCGACTACTTTGAGGAGTTTCTTACCACACCTTATTCCTAAACAATGATTAGTTAGATGAGTCTTTGAATTCCTATTTTGAACCAGGTTTTGTGGTTTAAGTGTTGTGGACACCATTTCACATAATTTACTTTGAAAGGATTTTTTACATATGAAATTAATTGGCATCGACATTGGAAAAAACAAACATTTCTTTTGTGTCATGGATCAACAAACTGGTGAGATCATCTCTCAGCCTGTTTCTTTTTCTAATGACAAAGAAGGTTTTGATTTTCTAGTACAAAAAATCAAATCTTATCCAAAAGATTCTATTCTTATTGGTATGGAAGATACGGGACATTATCATTTTGCTTTGTTGAAATACCTTCTAGACTTACAATATACTGTTGCTTTAATTAATCCTAAAACAACTGATTTCAATCGTAAGATGCAAGGTGGTATTACTAAAAATGATAAGCTCGATACAATCAATATCTGTGATGTTCTTGATACTCCTGAGCGTAAAAAACAATATCGTATCACTAAAGTCAACAGCTTTGATCTTTATGAACAAAAACAGCTGACAAGACATCATCATAATTTGAAAGAAGAGGAAAATGTCTATAAGAATCGTCTTCAAAAATGTATCGATATCGTGTTTCCTGAATTCAATAAACTGTTCAATTCTAAATATGGCATTGTTTATATGAATATTCTTAAAATGTTTGGGAGTGCTGAAAATATCGCCAATACAGATATCAGAACCATCCGTAAATGCTTTGAAATCGAAGGCAGAGGCAATCGTATTTCTTTAACTCCTGAAAGACTTAAAGAATGTGCCATATCTTCTATTGGGATTTCTTCATCAGCGGAAGTTATTCAAATAAAACATTTAACCGCTCAAATAGAACTGATTGAAGAACAGCTAACTGAAATAGATAAAAAAATAGAAGAGTTCTCCATCCAAAATAACTCTCCTATCCTATCCATACCAGGAATATCTCACTTCTCTGGTACTTCTATTCTAGCGGAATTAGGAGATATAAGCAACTATTCTAAGCCTTCTCAAATCATTAAATTTGCAGGAGTTGCTCCTTTACACTATGAATCAAGTCAGTTCAATGCACAACATACAGCTATTACCAAGAAAGGATCCAAATATTTAAGGAAGACCCTATATCAGATAATACTTCCTGTAATAAGACACAATCCTGTGTTCAATAAGTATTATCAGTTAAAGATTTCTCAAGGCAAAGGTCATCGTTGTGCTCAAGGACACTGTGTAAGAAAGCTGCTTAGAATCATCTATCATCTTTTAAAAACAAATCAACAGTTTGATCCTCAACTGTTAAGATAGCACTTGAAAATTTTAAAAATGGCCTTTCGAGGTCTTTTTCAGCATGTCCAAAATTACAAATCACTATTCACTTTTCAATGTTCTCTTTCATTTCTAACTGAAAATTCAAATTTTTAAATATTTTCAAACTTTTTCATAAAATCACTTGAATTTTATATAGTTAGCTCCTATAAAATATTTTATAATTTTTTAAATTATAAAAAAAGGTAAATACAAATATTTATAGAATTTATCTATAATATTTGTACTTACCTAATAATCAATTATTTTTTATAAAAACAGTTATTAGTATCTCCGGGAGCATTTGCACCTTTTTTTACTAATTGAATTTCTATAGCTTCTAATCGTTTAGACATTCCTTCAGTTCCAGCACTTTGTCCATTACATGCCCAACCAAGCCATCCATAGTCTTGAGCATGAACACGATAATAAATATCATATTTTTCAGACATTTCACCAGTTAAACTAATTTTAATTGCTTCTAATCTTTTACTTAATCCACTAGTTCCAGAAATTTCACCATTAGATTTATTTTCTTGCCAACCAATGTCTTGAATATGTGTTTGATATTTTATACTTCCAGCATATTTTGCATTTTTTATATTAATTTTGATTGCTTCTAATCTTTTTGATTCACCAGTCGTTCCAGATATTTCACCATCGTATTTTGAACCTTGCCATCCGTAATCTTGAATATGTGTAGAATATTCTAATTTTGGTTCAACACATGGTCTATTTGTTGCTCCCGGCGCATTTTCTCCTTTTTTAACCAATTTAACTTCAATTGCTTCTATACGTTTAGAGAGTCCAATAGTTCCTGCACTTTCACCATTTTTAGCCCAGTCTAGCCATCCATAATCTTGTACATGTACCCTATAATAAACATTATATTTTTTAGAAACATTTCCATTTAGCTTAATTTGAATTGCTTCTAATCTTTTTCCAATTCCTACTGTTCCTGAAATTTGTCCATCGCTTTTCCATTTAGATTGCCATCCTTCATCTTGAACATGTGATTTATATAATATTTCTCCATCAGACACATCTGAAGTAAGTTCTAATCTAACAGCCTCTAATCTTTTAGATTCACCTATTGTTCCTGAAGTACTTCCATCTTTTTGCCAACCAGATTGCCATCCATAATCTTGTACCTGTGATTTGTATTTTACAGATACGTCATCTTTATTATTAGGACCATTAACAACAATACTATCCGTATATTCTTTATCTCCACTTTCACCAATAGCTTGAATTTCTGTATTGTCTCCTACGTATTTAACATTGTCCCAAGTAAATACACCCTTTTGTTGAAGCTTTCCATATCCATAATCTTTACCAGCCACAACCAATCTAACATTTTCACAATTTGAATAGACCTTTATTGTACTATCATTTGCTGTTCTTTCTGTTCCAAATGTTTCATAGCTTCTTTTAATAGAACATGATCTACCACTTTCTCAGATTCATTTTCTCCTTTTGATAACTTATCCAGCAGAGAAATCTCACTGCCATCCTTCTGATATGCACTCTGATGAATGGATTCTACTTCATTGCTTGCCTCTAAGGATGTTACGATCTCTTCTCTTGTGATCTTCGTGATCTCACTGATTTCTTCGATCGTTGCTTCCCTTTGATACTGCTGACAAAACTTTTCTCTTGCTTTCATGATCTTGTATACATTTTCTTTTAAAGATCTGCTGACTTTGATCATACCATCATCTCTTAGGAATCTACGAATCTCTCCTGTGATCATCGGTACTGCATAAGTCGAAAATTTCACGTCATAAGACAGGTCAAACTTGTCCACGGCTTTCATAAGTCCAATACTTCCAATCTGAAACAGATCCTCAGACTCATATCCTCTGTTTGTAAATCGTCTCACAACACTCCAGATCAATCCAACATTATTAAGAATGATCTGCTCTCGTGCTGCTTCGTTTCCTTCTTTGGTAAGCCGTAACAGTTCCCTCGTCTTATCCATTCAGCTTGTCTTGATCTCCTATTTTCTTTGTCATGATCACTGTCGTTCCTTCTCCTTGTTTTGAAATAACCTCTACTTGATCCATAAATGCTTCCATAAAAGAAAATCCCATTCCAGTCCTTTCTTCTTCTGGTTTTGTTGTAAACATCGGTTCCATCGCTTTCTTGACGTCTGGAATTCCGATACCCTGATCTTTAATCTCTATTCGCAGGATTCCATTCTGATCGGAAAGATCCATACTGATCTTTCCATCTGGGTCGTGATACGCATGTACAATACAGTTTGTCACTGCTTCTGACACTGCGGTCTTGATATCATCCATTTCTTCCATATCCGGATCAAATTTCATGATATAAGCAGCCGTCACAATTCTTGCGATTCCTTCATTTTCTGAGTCACTGTTAAATTCTAAATGCAACATTTCTTATCCTCCCATTTCTCTATATTTCTTCTATCAGTTGATGCAATCCTGCCATATGAATGATCTTTCTTACTGATGCACTCATATTGCTGACTTTCACCGTTCCTCCCATCGCCTGTACCTGACGATATCTTCCTAAGATCACTCCAATCCCTGAACTATCGATAAATCCTGAATTTTTAAAATCAAACTCAATATCTTTAATCGGATATGATTTTAAAATGATATCGCATTTATGTTTTACTTTCTTCGCTAAGTGATGATCTAGATCACCATCCAGATAAATATATAAAACCCTGTTTTCTATCTTGTATTCTGTTGCCATATTCTGATCGCTCCTTCCTGCTCTTTGCTGTGATACGTTCCTTTCCAAGATCATCTTGAATTTCCTGATAGAAAATAAAAAAGAAAGAAGTTCAAACTTTCGCTTGTTCTTCTTCCTTTATCTTTTGTTTGTAAACTTGTATTCTGTGTAATATTAATTATAAACTTTTGGCACTCTTTTTACCCATTGCATCAATTCGACTCTTCGCATTGATCGCCTGAGATGTTCCTGGGAACTTTTCGATGATCGTCTGATATGTCTTCTTCGCATTCTTCTGATCGGAAGCACCTTCATAAGCTTTGGCAAGATAATCATATGCATAACGGTTTGTATCGCTGACTTTGATCGCTTTCTTTAAATAAGAGATCGCTGTCTTGTAGTCTTTTGCCCAGTATGCATTCTTTCCTTTGCTGTATAATCCAGTTCCTGCACTTGGATATACCTTTGCTGTCAGATCTTTGTAGATCGCTTTCATATTCTTTGTTGTTAGTTTCTGACTGTCGATATCTAATAACGCATCTGCAGATCCTGTATAATCACGATCGCTGTATTTCTGTAAGGCACTTAACAACAGATCATAGACACCGTCTTTCTTGCTTGTTCCAATGTACTCATCTAATTCATCTTCTGCTTTCTTCTGTGCTGCCTTTGCTTCTTTAACTTTCTTCTCGCTTGCTTTCAACTGTGTGTCTTTGGCAAGGATCTGTTCTTTATAATCTTCTACCTGTGTAGAGTTCTTATGACTGAAGCTTGCACGTACTGTTGGATAGATCAAAACTGCTGCCACGATCACACCGATCACAATTCCTGTTACCATGTAAAACATCGGGCTCTTTCCAGCTTCGTTTTCCTGAATTGAAGAAATATTAAATGGATTCTTCTTTTTCTTTGGTTCTTCTGGCTGGCTCACAACTTTTTTCTTCTCTTTTTTCTTCTTGTCTTTCTTCTCTGGCTCAGTTGTCTGTGGCTCTTCTTCGACTACTTTTGTCTCAAATTCTTTGCCATATTCCACTGCTGATTCGTTGTTTGGATCGATCTTTAAGATCGTATCAAGGAATGTTCTTGCATTATCATAATTCTCTCCCTTGATGGATAATAATGCCATTAAAAGATATGCATCTACAAAATTAGGAATAGCTGCCACAACATTCTTTAACTGTAACATCGCAAGGTCATCATTCCCTTGCTTGGCGTAGTTTAATGCCTGATTGTATTTCTTGATCATCTGGTTGGCTTTATATAATTCTGTCTTATTCTTCTTGATCTCTTCTAATTCTTTCCCATATATATTCTCTTCCGCTTCTTCCAAATCTGCACATGGTTGAAACTTGGCTAATTCTTCGTTAAAGTCTAACATTCTCTTCCTCCTGATTTATAAACTCTTTGGCCATGCCTGCCAGATAAAAAGATCCGACAACAAAGCATACCGTTGTTTCCTGATTCCTGTCTATCATCTTACGAAAAGCATCCTGAAATTCTGCTTCGTCGATTCTTCTCTTATGAATCCCCACTGTATAAAAGGCTTCAATCTCTGGAATCGTCTTCAGAATGTTCTTCATGTATTCTTCTTCATTCTGATGAGATGCTGCAAATAAGATCCGCTTCTTCATTCCATGGTAGTTTGCCTCCACAGTCTGTACAAATCCTTGCATTCCTTGGATATTGTGCGATACATCCACAATGATCCCTGGTGCGATCTCTTCCATCCTTCCGCTGATCCTGATCTGGCTCAGTGCTTCATAGATCTTGTCTTCATTGAGTCGTCCACAAATAAGTTCTGCTGTCTGCAATGCTGCTGCAAGATTAGACTTCTGAAATTCTCCTGCAATGTTGGTCCGCACATCTCTTTCCTTATCATACGCATTGGCATTTAAAAAATCAATATATTTTCCTGCTTTTTCTTTAAAATTAAGATTATCTTCAGAAATGTCATAAATTCGTGATTTTTTCTGCCTTGCTTCTTCAGAAAGGATTTCTTTTACCTTTGGTTCCTGTTCTATTGTCACAACTGGAATTCCTGGCTTAATGATCCCTGCTTTGTGTATTGCGATCTCTTCCAATGTTTGTCCCAGAAATTCCATATGATCTTCGCTGATCGAAGTGATCACACTGACCTTCGGACAGATAACATTGGTAGCATCATATCTTCCACCCATTCCTGTCTCAATCATACAGATATCTGGTTGTTCTTCCTGAAAGATCACCATCGCCATCAGAAATACTGCCTCAAAAAATGATGGGCTGTTCTTTCCTTCTGTTATTCCAGTTTCAATGGCATGTCTTACCTTCACCGCAGTTGATGCAAATCGTTCATCACTGATCTCTTTCGCACACAGCTTGATTCGTTCATTGATCTTCACAACATGTGGCGAGGTAAAGGAAGCTGTCTTCTTTCCATGCTGGGTAAGGAGTGCTTCTAAAAATGCACAGACGGATCCTTTTCCATTCGTCCCTGCTACATGGATCATATGCAGCTCTTTTTGAGGATTTCCCAATCGTTCTAAAAAGTATTTTATATCTTCGAGAGAAGATTTTGTGGCGAATCCTGCGATTTTGTATAAATATTTTATAGACTCTTCATAAGTCATGGTCATTTCTTCTGTTAGCATAATTCACCACTCAGTACTGCTTTCAATACCTGAAGTACCCCATCTTCTTTGTAAGATGGTGCTACAAAATTCGCTGCTTCTTTTACTTCATCTCTGGCATTCTCCACTGCAAAACTGTGACTTGCACGTTTTAACATCTCGATATCATTTAAATTATCTCCAAATGCCAGTGTTTCATCTGGTGTGATTCCGTATTCTTCCTGAAAATGTCTTAAGGCACTTCCTTTGTTTGCACCTTTGTTGGCGCAATCAACCCAGCATTTTCCGGATACTACAACATTCATCTTCTTGCCCCATCGTTTGATGAACTCATCCCCAACTACATCTTCGGCGCAATTGTGATGAAAAATACTCATCTTACATACACCTTCTGGATTCCCTAAAACATCATCTACAAGATCACCTCTGTAGCCATAGTCTCCGACCAGATGCTGGTAAATCCCGATATTCTCCATATATGTCATGTTATCTTTATTGATCGCAATCTCACATCCTGGGAACTGTCTTGCTTCTTCAATATAAGTTCTTACGATCTCTGGGTCGATCACATCTACATATTGATAATCCTTGGAATGAATACAAGTTCCATTTTCTGAAATAAAACTGATGTCATCAAGTACTGGCGTGAATACTTTCTCGATACTTGCTCTCTGACGGCCGCTTGCCGCTAACACGATCGTTCCTCTTCGTTTCAGTTCTTTGATCACGTCATAATATTCCGGATTCAGATCCAGTGTCCCATCTGCCACTAATGTTCCATCAATGTCTGTTGCGATTAGTTTGATCATTTGTTTTCCTTTCTTTTCTCCATCTACATGCTGTATCATTATTTCAAAAAGGCTGCCATACTTTGTACAGCAACCTTTGTTTTATTTGTCTTTTTCCAGATCGTATGGTGTCACCTGATATACATAATAATTCAGCCAGTTATAATACATAGCATTTGCATGACATCTCCATGACTTCACTGGTTTCTTCGTTGGATCATCATCTTTGTAATAATTCTTTGGTATATCTGGATTCAGTCCTCGTTTCACATCCCTTACATATTCATAATGCAGTGACATCACATCATATTCTGGATGTCCTGTGACAAATACCTGACTTCCTGTGGAATTCAAAATAATGTATGGTCCTGTCTCATCTGATTCTGCTACGATCGTTAATTCTTTATTCTTGCGAATGGCTTCTCCGTCAACTCCTGTATTTCTAGAGTGTGGCACGTAGAACTTATCATCAAATCCTCGAATAATAGGAAGTTTATTATGTAATGGATGATGTTCATAAACACCTGAAATCTTCTTATTCAAGATATGTTTCTTGATTCCATAGTGATAATAAAGTCCTGCTTGTGCTGCCCAGCAGATATACAAAGTTGATGTGACATGTGTCTTGGACCATTCCATGATCTCAACAACTTCATCCCAGTAATCAACTTCTTCAAATTCTTTTAACTCTACTGGTGCTCCTGTAATGATCAGCCCGTCAAAACGTTTGTCTTTGATCTCTGAGAAATAATTATAAAATTTCTCCATATGTGACTCTGATACATGAGTCGGAACATAAGATTCTGTCTGTAAAAAAGTGATATCTAACTGTAATGGTGTATTTGATAAACTTCTCAGCAAATGAAGTTCTGTGTCTAATTTGTTTGGCATCAGATTTAAAATTGCAATCTTTAAAGGCCTGATATCCTGTGTACATGCCCTTTCTTTATCCATCACAAATACATTCTCTTCTTCTAAGGCTGCCTTCGCCGGCAGATCGTTGTCTATTCGAATTGGCATTTTATCAAATCTCCTTCTCTTTTTTTCGATTGCTTTTTAAGCTGACAGCATTTTTCCTGTCAGATATTTATTATAAAACTCTTGCATTTTTTATGCAATCTATATTTATTATCGTCCGATCAGATCAAGGAAATCTTCTTCGCTCAGTATTGGAATGTTTAATTCCATCGCTTTCTTATTCTTTGATGACTGCGACATTTTATCATTGTTGATCAGATAGTCTGTTTTCTTTGACACTGATCCTGTGACCTTGCCTCCCATCTGCTCAATCTCTTCCTTTAGTTGTTTTCTGTTATCAAAATGATCAAGTGATCCTGTCACAACAAATGTTTTTCCTTCTAATATCTGTTCTGTCTTACTTTCTTCTTTCTTCTCAAACTGCACATATTGTAACAGTTGTTCTAAGATCTTCTGATTATGTGGTGTATGAAAATATGATACCATAGCTTCTGCGATCATCGGTCCAATCTGATCGATCGCAATAAAATCCTCTGCATCGGCTTCTCTGATCGCATTGAAATCTTCTTTAAAATGTTTGCAGATCAATTTTGCATTGGAAAGTCCTACATTCGGAATTCCCAGACTATAAATAAAGTTTGCCAATGCAGGCTGTTTGGAATCATTGATCGCATTGATCAGATTTTGGTAGGATTTTTCCCCAAATCCTTCTAATTCCAGAATCTCTTCTTTGTGATCTTTTAAAGTGAAGATGTCATAAATTTCATTTAATAGTCCAACATCGATCATCTTCTGTAATGTTGCTTCGGATAGTCCATCAACATTCATTGCATCTCTTGATACAAAATGCGAGAATGATTTGATCTTCTTTGCACTGCAAAATTCATTGGTGCAGACCAAGGTCCTGATTCCATTTTCATCTTCGATCTTTGTCTCACCACCGCACGCAGGACAAGTATGCGGAATCTCTATATTGCCGCTCTTTGTTTTATTCTCTGCAAGCTGTGGAATGATCATATTAGCTTTGTATACAACGATCTCATCGCCGATTCCTAACTGCAGTTCTTCCATCACACCAATGTTGTGGAGACTGGCTCTGCTGACAGTCGTTCCTTCTAATTCTACTGGTTCAAAAATTGCCACTGGATTGATCAGTCCGGTTCTTGATGGGCTCCATTCAATCTCAGTTAATGTTGTCTCCGCTGTCTCATCTGCCCATTTAAATGCGATGGAATCTCTTGGGAATTTGGCTGTTCTTCCAAGACTTTTTCCATATGCAAGATCATCATAGACTAATACCAGTCCATCTGATGGCAGATCAAATTGTTCGATCTTCTTTGAGAATTTCTCAATCTCACCTCGGATCGTATCTTCTGTGACTCTGATATGTTCTACCACATCAAATCCAAGGCTTGCTGCCCAGTCTAATTTCTTCTCGAAGGAATTATCAAAATCCATGCCTTCAACATCACTGACACTGAACGCATAGAAATGAACGTGGCGTTTGGCTGTAATCTCATTGTTTAACTGTCTGACGGAACCACTGCATAAGTTTCTTGGGTTCTTATACTGACTGTCAACATCTTCGATTTCTTCGTTCATCTTATAAAAATCTGAATATGGTATGATTGCTTCTCCACGAATGACCAATGTTCCCTGATATGCAATGTGTCTTGGAACATTTTCAAAAACCCTTGCGTTGTTTGTTACAACTTCTCCAACTTCCCCATTTCCACGGGTCACGGCTTTGAGGAGTTCTCCATGTTCATAGGTCAGAACGATCGTTAAACCATCGAGTTTCCATGACAGGATTCCTTCCTGGCCGTTCAGCCATGTTGCCAACTGATCTGGCTCCTTTGTCTTGTCTAATGATAACATCGGAGATGGATGTGCTTCCTTTTCCAATGCTGTCATCAATTCATACCCTACATGGATCGTTGGACTGTTTGATAAAACAGTGTTCGTCTTTTTCTCTAGTTCTAAAAGTTCATCATACATCTTATCGTATTCGAGGTTGCTCATAACTTCTTTATTCTGCTGGTAATTCCAACCAGCGATAGCGACTGTAGCGATAACTG
>ENA-OOZA01001274-OOZA01001274.1-human-gut-metagenome-genome-assembly--contig:-NODE-1274-length-13187-cov-2.922784_pt1 | contig 13187 bp, 6 predicted proteins | sample MGYA00241703_ERZ501378 | MGnify/ENA primary metagenome ERZ501378 (study PRJEB25962, sample SAMEA2042916) | human gut metagenome | biome: human gut; feature: human-associated habitat; material: faeces...
CCTCCGGAAAGGAGGGGATGCCAATGGTTACATATGAAAATCTTTTTGCATATACCATTGTGTTGATAACCTTAGTTGGAATCTGTTATCAGATTTTTAAGGGAAAAAAATAAACCGCCACTCTAACCCTTTGGCGGTTTATTCTGTAAAATAAAACTAACGGGGAGAATGTTTCAACTTCCCTTTTTCTATATTTACTGTATCACACCTTAAACCAAAATGCAATAAAAAGAATCGAATTCTTTTCTCATTGCTCAACCTTGTAATATAACAATGTTGTTGATACAGTTAGATACATAGCGTATGCTAAAATCATAAAGAATGTGAACTTGTTCCATTTGTGATAATTTTGTAAGGAGGAGTCATATGGAAATTAATAAAGAGGTACTTACGCTTAGTGATATAGTCGATATATGTAATAGTGATGTCTCAAATTGGATAGAAAGCGATACAAGTTTTCCAAAGCCTTTAAAAAAAACACCTGCGGGATCAATTTGGAAAACTGAAGATATTATTGACTATTTATATAAAAAAGAGGATTCGAGTACTGTTATATCTAAAGCTAATTTAAAAACAAAAACAATTGCAATTATTGGCAGAGCAAGAAGTGGTAAGTCTTTTTTCAATTCTCGATTTGTTAAGGATAGAGTGGGATTTACTAAACTATTTTGCGGTAATAACATTGATAAAACAGTGTGTCCAATATATATTCAAGTTTCAGAGTCAACCCTTCTGGAAAACTTTACTTTTCATACAGATTTTAACTCCATCTACAATGAATCAGATTCTAAGGAAATGGCTGCTCTTAAGGATAAGGTGATAGAATTAACAAAACATCGTTTTATTCAGAGCAATATATCTAAAATGGAAGAGATAGAAAATGTAATTAGAGAAATCAGGGAAATTGAGCAGAGTAAAAGATATCCAAACAAAGAGAAGGTATCTTTCCATATCAATACCTATCAGAAACCAAGTTTATTTTGTGAGGAACTGCTAAAGGAGTGTGATTTGGATGATGTTCAGATAATAGATACACCGGGCGTTTCAGGTAATGTTGAAGCTAAACGTGTTGCTAAATCTGACATATATATTTTTTTAATAAAACCTGATAATAGTGATGAAGCACAAACATTGAAAGATATAGTGACACAAATAAAAGCAGACGTTGCAACTAGCAAAGTAGCCTTCTTGTACAAAAAAGAAGGATTCTTTCTTACTTTGCAAAAATATAAGTCAGCACAAAATAGCGTAAAAGAAGATATTAAGGCTTTTTCTGATTTATTTTCTGATTTAAAAGGAAACATCATTGCAACGGAGTTAGATGTATTGAATCCATCAAAGCATTGCATCCTTTTTCCAACAATGGATGCTGGCGAAGTTACTTTGCCGGAGGAGTTATTTTTACAGGATATAAAGAAAAAACTTGTAAAAGCATTTAAACCAGTAGACGAAAAAGAAGAGGATGAAATATTTAAAAATATAGTTTGTGAACGCGGTGATGAGGCAGAAACTTTGGTTCTTAATATTATGGAAGGTATAACGAAACATACTTTGGAAAAGGGTGAGAATGATTATGATGAAAATAATATTATCAAAGAAAGGCATAACCGAGTAATGACAAATGATAATTATGCATTACGTAATGATTTATATGCTGCATATAATCAAGAAATCAGCCTTTTAGATAATTATTTCTCTGAATTCAAGGAAGAGGAGTATCCAGAAGATTGGAAACAAGAAATAATAAAATATATCTATAAGAGACTAACGCAAAGTGTTAGACAGGATAGAGGTTTGGGAGTGGGCTTCCACCCTTTGGAAGAATATCCTGCAAAAACGATGTTGGTTGAAGAGTCAATATTTGCAGACCGCATTCTTTCAAGTATTGAAAGCAAAGAGAAGGAAATGATAAATGAATCGTACAGAGATGCTCTTAGTAAGGTTATTAGAAGTTCTTCATGGAATCATGTTGAATGCGTAGATAATCCTGAGAGAATAATCAAATTAGAAATTGTAAAAAATTACTTGTCACAAATAAAAGTACATACTCGTCAGGATTTGGTTTTGTGTAGATATGTGGGCGGTTTAAGGCAAATAGCGCAGTACAAGATATTAAAATTAATGGGAAAAGAAGATACTGTAGCGATGGATATATTAAGAGAGATGCCATTTTAAAAATTTCCCCATATTAATCACGCCAGATATTTCCGCTGAATTCGATTCTGTGGTATAATGTTACTGACTCCAAAATCAAGGGGAAAGTGATATCGTGCCAGTGGACAGTTTCTTACAAAAATTCTTTTTTTTGTGGAACGTGGTACGATAAGACTGGTCGAAAATATGCGACCAGAAAAATTAAATAATGAAGGGAGTTTTTATCATGACAGAAAAAACAGCACGTAAAATCTGTAAACAGACATTTGCATGGGTACTGGCATTGATGATGATTTTTTCCGTATTTCCGGCAACCCAGGTAAATGCAGCAACAAAGCCTAAACTGAGTAAAACAAAGATTACAATGACCGTTGGGCAGAGTAAGAAACTTAAGGTGAAGGGTATCAGCAAGAAACGGACCAAACGTATCAAGTGGAAATCTTCTAAGAAAAAGGTTGTTACTGTCACAAAGACTGGAAAAATCAAGGCCCGTAAAGCAGGTAAGGCTACAATTACTGCAAAAGTAGGCAAGAAAAAGCTGAAATGCAAAGTTGTGGTCAAAAGGAAGCGCAAGAAAGCTACGAAGAAAAAAGAATCGAATTCGTCTTCTAAAAAGATGTGGTTAAGCAAAACAAGTGTTACTCTTCAAGCTGGTAGCGGTGTTGATTTAGTTCTACATAATGCAAAAAATGTTGTAAAATGGTCCAGCTCTAATAAGAAAGTAGCATGGGTTGAAAGAGATACTACTTATAAAAATCATGGGGCTGTTCAGGCAGTAGCCAAAGGTACAACTGTTATCACGGCAAAAGTTGATGGAAAAACTTTCAAGTGTCATGTAAAAGTTATTGCAGATGATTATCATGCCAGTGAAGAAACTGAAGCAAAGATAAAGCAGGCTTTAAAAATAGTCAACAATAGCATGTCAACACAGGAAAAAGTCCTAAAATTAACCATTTGGACTTGCGATCATTTAAAAAGAGTTTATGGAGAATACTGGTCATATGAGCCAGAGAATACTGTAAACTGTATTTTAAAGGGGAAAGCAACACAATATGGCTACAATGATTTCCTGGATGAATTACTTTCTAGCGCAGGAATTAAAACCATGTATGTGAATGAATCTTATGGTGGAGCGAGATTAAAAGTTTCAATAGATGGAAAGTGGTATAACTTAGATGTTTATCGTATGGACCCTTCTACACAAGATTCTTCTGGACACGGACTGTGGAGTTATTCAATGCCATTCTTTTTATTTTCCGATGCGGAGGCGTATAAATATCATTCCCAGTATTATAGCAAACCAAGTAAGGAATTTGAAAAATACAATCCTCCTGCTACAAGCACAAGATTTGATTTTCTAAGTATGATTGTTAGCAAAGGAAAAGAAGATAATCCTGTGGATTTTGAAGTCAATCCTGAATATTTCATGCAAGCATATACAGAAGATTGTGCAGGTAATCAGTACAATCCGTGGGTAACCGGAACATGGCGTAACTATTAAACAAAGCATCAAAAACTGAATATAGATAGGTATATGTATATAAAATTTTATTAATGCTATACAGATAGCATTTGGGAGCCATGCGTGGCTCCTTTTTTGTTTTCCATAAAAAACATAAAATTAAACAAATTAAATGTAGTAAAATTTCCAAAGATAGAATATCAATATAAATTTTTATAAACATGCGAGAAAAGCGGATAACTATGAGTATTCAGAAACTAATAGATACATATGCACATTGGTTAAAAGAAGAAATAGTCTTTAAGAAGATGGGAGAATTTTATGAAATAACAACCCCATTTTATAATAATGCAAATGATTGCATTCAGATATATATACGGCTGGAGGGAGAGACAGTATTGTTTACAGACGATGGCTATACTTTGAATCCATTATACATGACCGGATTCCAATTAGCACCTGCTCAAAAAAAAGCGTTGGATTCCATATTGCGACAATATGGAGTAACTTTAAATGGTAATGCGCTTGAAACAAAGTCTAGTATAGAAACATTTGCTCAAAGAAAACATTTGTTTTTGCAAGCAATCATGCGTGTAGATGCCTTTTTATCAGATGTATGTCTCATGACATAAAATTTGTACATATTATTAGAGAATTTATAAAAGAAGGAGAGATGTAAAGTGACCGAAACTTGCTGTAATATTACGCCATTTCATATTAAAGATGAAAATAAAGAAAAACTTTCAAAAACTATTATCTATGCAGATGAAAAAGCTCTCGATGCATTAGGAGAAAATCGAAAAGTGAATGTAGAACTTGGACGTCCGGGAAAAAGTTATATTATTAGAAGATATATAATAGGTAATAATATTATATATATGAAAAATAATACAATCACAGAAATTTTAAAAAAGAGATAAACCATAAAATTCAAAATTCATTGTTTCGATGTTCTTTTTTTGATCATAAAAAGATTTCATTTCACTTAAGTTGTTTAAAATGATATATTTTACCAAATCAAATGCTGTTGGGATACAATCCATTATGTCTTCGCTATTAAGATAAGAAAAATTTATTAGCTGATTTTTCTTAAATTTTTTAAATTCTATGTAACGGTGTCTCCCATCGAGGATTAAATTTTTATGCATAGGTTTAAAAAATATTGTTAAAATATTATTATATGTATGAGGAAATATATTTTTTACAGAATTATATATTCTTTTTATCTCTTCTTGAGACTCTTTTAAATCAGATGAAAAGATTTTTTCAAAATCTTTTAGGCTTATATATCTTGTTGTGTTAAACTTCAAAAATTTTTTATAAATCAAGTCAACATCCCAAGTAAGGTTGACATTTTCATTAGTTGGAAAATAAAAACAATGTGTATCTCCATGATTAAGTATTCCTGTATAAATTGGACTTGGACAAGAAGTATTCTTATAGTGTGTATACATATTTTTGTATAATTGTATCTGTTCTACAAAATAATCTGCATTATGCTTTTTCATGTCTTTTTCAAACAAATCTAAATATTTTATCATGTTGCCCTCACCTTTTCTTATTTTATCAAATTAATAGTAATATAACAGGATTCCATACATAAGTAAAGCAGTTCGTGTCTTTAAAAAAGAAGTCATAATGACTTCTTTTTTTATTTCTATCTCAAAAAGGAATTCGATTCTTTTTCCATCTTCCTTTCAAAAAATCAATTTTACATATTAGGTGGGACTGTGATGGAGCAGTCAGAAAGGAGGATGTCTTATGAAATGCCGAGACAGACCAAATCCATAGACTTATAAAGCAAACAAGCTTGGGTGCTTTATATAGCACTATGGTACCGTACCTTGAAAATTTTATAAAACATAACAGGAGGTCATTTATGTTTAGAAGTCTGAAAAAAATCGCTTCTGTCGTAATGGCTACGGCAATGGCTGTGACGACAGCTGTGCCTGGAACAGCGATTGTTGCTAATGCTGAAACAACGACAATAAAGACTCGTGTAAAGAATTCGGATAAGAAGCAGAATACAATTAATGCGGCAGATATGAACAAATTAAGTATCAATACAGAAAATGCAACTGTTACTTATTCTTCTAGTCTTGCTACTGATAATGCAGCAGCTAAATGGGCTAAGAAAGAGATGAAAGACAGCGAAAAGCCTAAACTTGGTACCCCGATTGCGGGTAAGTTAGATGCCAGTAAAATCAATGATTCTAATAATGGATATTGGATCAAATATTCCGGTGTAACTCTTGACGGAGCAGAAAAAGGGCAAAAATATGATTTAAAAGTATCTGTGGAACAGGCTCATGGAGCTATTAGCGGAGCGGATGGACCATATATCGCATTTCATAAAAAAACGCCAACGAGTATCCGATGTAGTGGATATCAGTGGATCGTGGTTACCTACACTTTAACGGATGCAGGGAAATCTACTTTAGGTTCTACTTGGAAAGGAAATATGACATTTTGGGATATTGACTCCTATCAGGGATTAGAAATTCGTACCCCAGGGCGTGTTACTTGGGCTGGACTTTCAGATGATTCTCATTTAGGTTTTAATATCCCAGATAGTAGATTACCATCAGCTAGCGTAAAAGATAACACCGTTTATTCCAATAATGGACATGATGCAACAGATGGAGCTACAGGAACACATGCGCAGCAACATGCTTTGTATCTTCAAACTCAATTAACGCCAGCTAATAACAAAATGAAAATCCGTTTTTTTACAGGTGGAAAAGACGGTAAACAACCAAATGGGGTCTTTTTATCTTTTGATGCCCGTAATAGATTTGGCAATAGTCCTACGATTATTAATTTTCCGTTAACTAAAACCGTTAATGGAAAATCAGATGTTACGTTAGCTAATTCGTCTGATTCATTCGAATATACCTTATCTACAATGTGTGGTAATGCGGTTGGAAGTCAAATAAAAAGTTTTGTTTGGGATGATACATTGGAAAGCGTTCTTGAATTTACAGGAAATCCTACTGTAATTAGAGAGAGGGATGGAAAAACTGAAAATGTGACGGGAGATTTTACCGTTAAAACAAATGGACAGGTGTTAACAGCTACTGCAAATAAACTCACTGATGATGAAATGCGTGGTAAATTTACACTTCATTTCCATGCAAAAGTAAAAGCGGGGGCTAACCTTTCCAAATATCTTAATGCTGATAAAACAGAAGTTGTTATCCCTAACAAGGGTACGTTAACAACAAAACAGGATAGTGGAACAAAGACTAACACATCCAATACTGTCAATGTCCGTATGAAGATGGCAAAACTTGCTGTTGACAAAGTCGTAGACCAGTATGAACATAAAGTGGGAGATACTGTAAACTTTACGATTACAACAAAGGAAACAGGAAATGCAGCAGATGCAGCAAATGTAGCTGTAACAGATACCATTCCTTCTGAGTATAAGATTACTGGTGTAAAAACAGAAGGTGTTGAAGCAAATAGTTCTTTCTCTGGACAGGATGTTAAGGTAACAGCCGCTTCCCTTCCAGCAGGAAAAGAGTTTAAGACGATCGTTACTTGTACTGCATTGGAGAGCGGAAACGCAAAAGAAAATTACAATACTGCAAAAGCTACAGCAACGAATGCCATTGATGCTGTGCAGGATGATGCTGAAGCTTATACAAACAGCGGCGAATTATCTATTGATAAAGTCGTAGATAAGTATGAGTATGAGGTGGGTGATACCGCAAACTTTACCGTAAAGGTAAAAAATAACAAAGGTATTGCCAAAAATATTACTATCGTAGACACACTTCCAGAAGGCTTAGAGCTTGTTTCTGGTTCTTTAAAGATGAGCGGCGTACCTGATTCCGTGACAGAACATGTTGCCGGAACAGCAGACCCAACCAATAAATTGAATCCAGAACTTCGTAATGAGACAGCAACATCAAAAGTTACGTCCAATATTGCAGCAGACGGAAACGGATACAAAGCGACTATCTCCGCTCTGCCAAAAGATGCGGAAGTAACAATCACATTTTCTGCTAAGACAACAAAAGCTGGAAATGGTAAAGAAATCGTCAATGTCGCTTCTGCAAAAGCAGATAATGCAGATGAAGTAAAAGACGATGCAGAACTTTACATCAATACGGCAGACCTTTCGATCGCAAAGAAATACATCAATGAGTATAAAGCAAAGAAAAAGGATAACCGAGCAGATAATGAATTTCGTGTATACGAAAAAGAAACAGGAAATGAATTAGTAAAATATCAGGTAGATGTGACATCAAACGGTGTAGATGGCACAGTAGCAAAAGATGTAGACATTTCTGATATCAGTTTACCAGATGGACTTATCTTAAATTATGATGATATCCAGATCGTAGAGACAACAAAAGATGGTAAAACAGTAGCCTTTAAAGCCGCAGGCGGTAAGGGAACAACTATCAAATATCATGTTGCTGGAACAGCGGATGAAACAAATAAGTTAAATCCAGATAAATATAACGAAACCGAAGACCGTACTCCTGAGATCACTCTGGAAAAGAGCGGTAACGGATGGAAGTTAAAAGATACTTATCTTGCCTCCGGCAGCAAACTGACGATCACTTATACTGGTAAAGCAACAGAGATTGCTAATGGTACAGAAGTAAGAAATACTGCAAAAGCAACTGCTTCCAATCTTGAAAAAACAGATGGCAAAGCAAAAACAGTAAAAGCGGATGCTCTTGTATATATCAACAGTCCTCGCCTTGTTATCACAAAGAAAGCGGATAAGGAAAAATATGCGATCGGTGATACGGTTACTTACAAAATCGATGTTACAAACTCCCAGATCGGTACAGTCGCAAGAAACCTTGTAATTGATGATGATATCCAGACAGAAGGTGTCGAACTGCAGAAAGCCAGCATTGTGCTGATGGATGCAGAGGGTAATGTTATTAAGAAAGAATCTTATGACGAAGCCGTTAAGAACAACACCTTCGCATTAAAGACAAAGAGACACCTTGTAAAAGAAGGAAATTATAGCCTCTGGGATCTTGAAGCTGGAAAGAAACCGGAAACACAGAAGACATGGAACCCAGTCGGAGTGACAAAAGAAACAAAGCTGCAGATTGAATACCAGATGGTCATCACAGATAACAAGCTTGCTGGTAAAGAAATCAAGAATGTAGCCAATGCCGTATCTGATGAAGCTTTAAAAGTAACGACAGATGCAACTGTTACACCAAACGGCCCATCTATCACACCGAATAAAGACTCAGATAAAGCAACGTATTACTTAGGCGAAGAAGCACAATATACGATCACAGCCAGACAGAGCCGTGAAAATGTAACTGCTGAAAAGGTTATCATCAAAGACCAGTTCGACCAGAAAGATAACTTCCTTATTAAAGAAGGTTCTTTCCATGTAACATTTAATGGTAATGATATCACAAAAGATGTTAAGATCACATTAAATGAAGCAAAAGATGGATTTACTATCGAAACTGGAAAAGACCTTACAGAAGCAGATACGATCAAAGTAACATATCGTGCGACCCCACAGGCAGCATCCGTTGGAAAAGAGACAACAAACTCTGTTCTTATCTGGGGAAGCAATGCACCACAGGTACTTGCTACAAACAGAGTAAAGACAGAACCTGTTACACCGGAACTTTCTATCACAAAGAAATCCGATAAAAGCGTTTATTCTATTGGAGAGACTGGACACTACACTGTAGTAGTCAGACAGACAAAGAAGAATGCGACAGCAGAAAATGTTGTTATTGCTGATGCCATGCAGGTAGCCGGAACAAAGATCAGCAATGTTAAGATCATGAAAGGTGAGAAAGACATTACTGAAAAAGCAGAGATTTCTGTGAAAGATGGAAGTTATTCTATTAATACAAATGAAAACCTTGCAAAAGATGAAACATTCACAATCACATACGATGCATTGTTTGAATCTGATTCCTTAGATGGAAAGAAAGTGAAGAACATTGCTGATGCGAAAGCGGATAATGCAGATGAGGTAAAGGCTGATAATGAAGTAACCCTTCATGCACCAAACCTTACTATCACAAAATCTTCTGATAAGAAGGTTTACAATCTTTCCGATACTGGACATTATACTGTAAAGGTAACACAGGATAAGAAAGATGCAGAAGCAATCAATGTAAGGATCAATGATGCACTGCAGGTTAAGGGCGTAAGCATTGTAAAAGATTCTGTTAAGATTGCTGATACTACTGGAAAAGACATCACAAAAGATGTCAAGATTGAGACAAAAGATGATAGCTACTCTATCAACACTGGCAGAAACTTAGCGTATGGTGAATCTTTCACTGTAACTTATGATGTGGTATTTAAGGATGCATCTTTAGCAAATAAAGATATCCCTAACGTAGCTGAAGCTGTTGCAGACAATGCAAAAGCAGAAACAGATAATACCGTTACACCAGTTGATATTGAAGACGGACTTACAGCTATCAAAACGGCAAATCCAGAAAGTGGATCTGTTGTAAATACAGGTAATGAAATCACTTATAACATCACTGTCACAAATACTTCGAAAGAAGATAAGAAGAATGTAATGATCCGTGATATGGTTCCAGAACTTACGGAATATGTATCTGGTGGAACTCTTAAGACTATCAGTGGCAAATCTTATGTTACTTTCTTAGTTGATACTTTAAAGGCAGGAGAGTCTAAGACAGAATCCTTTAAGGTAAAAGTAACAGGAACAGGACTTGCAACGATCAAAAACGTAGCACAGGTAAAAACATCTGATGAGCCAGATAAGCATTGGGAAGATGATGATTTTGTTGATACCAATAAAGTTATCCACACCATCCCATATATCGTAACAGAAGTTGTTCCTGCTCTTTCAATCGAAAAATCATCTGATAAAGAGACATACAGCGTAGGCGATACTGGACACTATACTGTAAAGGTAAGTGAGACAGAAAAAGATGCGGCTGCAAAAGATGTCATCATCAAAGATGCGATTGAAAATAATGCAGCAGATATCTTAACAGATACAATCAAGATCACAGATCCTGATGGAAAAGATATCACAAAAGAAGTAGAAATCAAATCTACAAAGAGCGGCTATACTATTAAGACTGGCAAAGATTTAAGCTATGGTAAGGCATTTACCGTAACTTATGATGTGAAGTTTACAAAAGCGTCTGTTGCTAATGAGAAAGTACGAAATGTAGCAAAAGCTACTGCCGGAAACTTAACAACAACGACAACAAAGGATGTAACTCCGGGAACTTATAAGGATGAAAACGGAAATGCACTCTTTGAGATTGTAAAAGATTCTGACCCAGCAAATGGCAGCACTGTCAATGTGGGGGATGATATCAAATACTCTATCAAAGTAAAGAACACATCCGAAAAAGACATCTCAAACATCCATATCCTTGACGCTGTACCAACCGGCACAACATACAAAGATGGCGGGAATGTAAAAGATATCAACGGTGTATCTTATGTTGCATTTACGATCGATACTTTAAAAGCAGGAGAAGAAAAGACCGTATCCTTTACGGTAACTGTTAATGAAAGTGCTGACAAGCAGGTTGCAAACAAAGCGTTAGTAAAAGTAACTGACAAAGACGATGATACTGATTTAAGCTCCTATCAGGAGACAAATGAGGTAACCCATCCACTGCCATCATGGGTAGAGGATGATAACGAAGTTACTGTGATCGCTCCAAGCTTAACTATCCAGAAAGCATCTGATAAAGATGTTTATCAGGTAGGCGAAACTGGACATTATACAGTAACAGTAGGAGAGGATACAGAAAATGCGGTTGCAAAAAATGTTGTTATCAAAGATGCTTTACAGGTAAAAGGTGCTGAGATCCAGACAGCTACAATCAAGATTGTAGATACAAACGGAAAAGACATCACAAATAAAGTAGATAACATCACAAAGGATACATCTGGTTACACGATCGAGACAGGAAGAGACCTTGCCTTTGGCGAGACATTTACTGTGACATATGATGTATTGTTCAAAGATGGCTCTTTAGCAGGACAGGCTGTAAAGAACATCGCAAAAGCAAAAGCGGACAACGCATCTGCAAAAACAGACAACGATGTGACACCGGTTACTGTAGAAGACGGACTCACTGCATTAAAGAGTGCCGAGCCAGCTTCCGGTACACAGGTTAAAGCCGGAGACGAAATCACATACAATATTGAAGTAACAAATACTTCTAATGAGGAAAAGAAAAACGTCCTCGTTCTGGATGCTGTACCAGACAAAACAACTTATGTTGAAGGTTCTGGCGGTAAATTAGTCGAGATCAGCGGAAAATCTTATGTATCTTTCACTGTTCCAAGCGTAGCAGCTGGAGCGTCAGAGAGCGTTTCCTTTAAAGTAAAGGTAGCTGATACTGTAACAGATGATGATGTGATCACAAATGTTGCACTTGTAAAGAAAGCAGATAAGGAAAATCCAAAAGATCCTTCTTCATGGACACCTGATAGCTTCGTACCAACAAACGAAGTAAAACACCCAACATCTGATTGGGTAGAGACAGAAAAAGAAGTCACAGTAGATGGTCCGGAAATGGCTATCGAAAAAACATCTGATAAAAACGTTTATGGTGTTGGCGAAACAGGTCACTATACTGTAAAACTCAGCCAGACAAAAGAAAATGCTGAAGCAAAGAATGTCATCATTGAAGATGCCTTACAGACAGAAGGTGCTGAAATTCTTTCTGATACGATCAAAGTATTGGATACAAAGGGTACAGACATCACAAAATCTGTCCAGATCGCAACTACAAAAACATCATACACTATTAAAACTGGTATGAATCTTGCAAAAGATGAATCCTTTACTGTTAATTACGACGTTAAGTTCACTTCCAAGTCCCTTGTAGGCAAGAAAGTGAAAAATATCGCAATTGGTAAAGCAGATACTGGTGAAGTAACAACTGACCATGAAGTTGACGTTGATAAGGGTACGGACCCTCGTTTAGTAGTGAAAAAGACATCTGATAAAGATTCTTACAAAGTAGGCGGGCAGGGACAGTACACTATCACTGTAACAAACGACCGTAAAGGTACTGTTGCAAAGAATGTAGTCATCAAAGATGCCTTACAGACAACGGGAACTGTCATTGATGAAAAGAGCATTAAGGTTACTGGTCCAGATGGAAAAGAAATCAAAAAAGCTACGATCAAGATGACAAAGAACGGATTTACCGTTAAGACAAAATCCAACTTAGAGGGTGAAAAATCCATGAAAGTAACTTATAAAGTAACTTTCAAAGATGCATCCCTTGCTGGAAAGAATGTAAAGAACGTGGCAACGGCAACTTCCGATAATACAAAGCCAGGAAAATCCACGAAGACTGTCAAAGTTACAAAAGCTACTCCGAAGAAATCCACACCAAAGAAATCTTCCGGAAAGAGCAGTGGAAACAGTGGCAGCGGAACTTCCTCCAATGGTGGAAGCAATGGCACATCAAAGACTGTTAAGACAAGCGATATCATTTTTATGGCATTGATTGGAGCAGCGGTTGTATTTTGTGTCAGCGGCGTTGTATATGTCATTAAGAAGAGAAAAAGAATCTAACATTTAGATTTATTTTTTACACCT
>ENA-OOZA01001285-OOZA01001285.1-human-gut-metagenome-genome-assembly--contig:-NODE-1285-length-13100-cov-3.213262_pt1 | contig 13100 bp, 9 predicted proteins | sample MGYA00241703_ERZ501378 | MGnify/ENA primary metagenome ERZ501378 (study PRJEB25962, sample SAMEA2042916) | human gut metagenome | biome: human gut; feature: human-associated habitat; material: faeces...
AGCCATAAGGTTATTGCTGAATAACACATTATCGCCGCCAAAAATACCGCCGTATCCGTGACGTCCCTTTGAGTGTCCGGAAACAGTAAGACTCTCAGAAATAACACACCACTGAACCGTACCGTCTTTACCTCTGTAAGTTGAAATTGTCTCATCTGTATTCCAACTGAATGAACAGTGGTCAATAATAAATGTTTTATTGTCCCTGCCCCAGAGTGCATCCATAGAATCACCGCCTGTATGTACATTGGCAGCACCCGGTCTGAATCTCATGTATCTTATGATAAGATTTTCCGAATTGCTTATATCCGTGTCATAACCTGACAGTGTAATTCCGTCTCCAGGAGCTGTCTGTCCCGCAAGTGTTATGTTCTTTCTGCCTGCAAATGTAAGCCTCTGTTTAAGTGCAATTGTACCGCCCACATTAAATACAATCATTGTACCGCCGTTATTCTTGGCTGCTTCCTCTATTCCATATCTTAATGAACCCTCTACAGGCTTATCATTTCTTCCGTAATCTTCAAGATTTGTTACGACATAAACGTCATATCCTCGTCCACCTGTTGCATATCTTCCACCGCCTTCTGCTCCCGCAAATGCAAGAAGTTTGTTATTTTCTGCTCCATATGCAAAAATCCCCGTCGGAAGTGACATTCCCGATGTTGCCATAAGAGCCGCCATCATTACCGCTGTTGCTCTTGTAGCTTTGGCTTTTCCTGACTTTGCACGTGATTTTTTCATTTTTCTCCGCTGCTCACGATTTTCAAATTCGTTACCCACTATTTTTACCTCCTGAAAATATTACCCTTGTGAATTGTTGTAAAAAGAGTGTAAAAACTTCCCTTAATTTACAAAATAATCATAATATTTTCACATTCTATTTTAAAGATACAATAGAATTTAATGTAAAAAGTATCCTTATGTAATTCTTTTTTATAAAAGTACTTTATAAAACCTTGCATTCAGACTGTTAATGGCTTATGATAAAAGAGCATGATACATTTTTTTATCTTAACAAATGTATCTTCACTCACAGAATCATGGAGGTCTGCTTATGGACAAAAGTGTAATTATCAACGGATTTATTCATCAGCTTTTTACAAAAAATGAAATCGTCACAGACGCAGAATGTCTTGATATACTGCATACATATTTCAAGCTGCCTCTTTATACGATTGCTGCTTTCGCTCCCGATACCAAAAACAATAACGGCTCTTACCAGCACGACGTAATCTCCTTTATTCCCGGATACGCATCCGGCTGCCGTGATTGTATCGTATGGTTTTACCGCACCGAAAATCACGAACTTCTGCTGATTTTTAATCACAATGAAGATTTTAATATTAAAAACTGTATCACCGGCATACACAATTATTTTTCAAAAAGATACAACTGCCGTACTCTGTGGGGCATAAGCCGCCCATGCGGAAATTTTTCGGAATTTATATTTGCAAAAAAAGAGGCACTTACATGCCTTTTTAATACAATGCAGGAAAAAGATTTATATATTATGCAGTATGACGATTACGTTTCATTCACCGAATCAGATTCATTTAAACATTACTATCCCGATACAGCTGCAAATCTGCTTATAAATGCAGTCAAATACAACAATAATCCTTCTTTGGAATTTGTCATGCACATTCTTTTTGATGAAAATGTAATAATCCGTTCGCTTGACACATCAGAAATGTTAAAACTGCACCACAGCATAACAGCAAGCCTTATGACACTTAATCCGACAAAAAACAATTTTCAGGATATTCTTTTAAAATTCAATCAGGATATGTCAGAAATGCAAAACAATCCAAAACAGTATTTTGCCCTTCTTACAGAGACATGCCGCCAAATAAGCCTTGCATTGAATTCTCACAGAATTTTGCGAAAAAGACTTCCTATTAACGAAGTTAAAATTTACATGTCAGACAATTTCAGCAACCCTAATCTTAATCTCGCTTGTACAGCAAGACAATTTGACGTTTCTGAAGGATATCTCTCGTCATGTTTTAAGGAAGCGACAGGCATATGCTTTGCGGACCACCTTGAAAATATCCGCATTAAAAAAGCATGCGAACTTCTCGCCTCTTCCGATAAAACAATTGTCGAAATTGCGGAAAAAACAGGCTACAACAGCGTGTATTCTTTCAGGCGTGCTTTCAAACGCATGATGCACAAAAGTCCTTCGGATTACAGGGGAAAATAAAAATTGCTCATATTCAAGTAATAAAGTGCACCTGAATATGAATTAAACGGCAGGCAAAAAATTTATCTGTTTAATCAAAAATTTTTGTCTGCCACCAATTTTATCTATTAAAGTTATAATTTAAATTTATGTTTTAAGTTATATAATCAAATCCTCTCCCGTTTCATGAGCTGCATTTCCAAGCACTTCCTCTCCAAATACGTTATCATTCATTAATTTTACTATACACACAAAATCTTCATCATCATTTATAACTTTTTTTAATTCATTTCTCAAGGATATTAATTTCGACGGTGTCATATCCCCTCTGAATACAGATTTCTGGTAGTGTGATAAATATTTTTTGCATATTTTAAATACTTTTTGCACACGCTTTTCTCCTACATCATAAAACAAAAATGCATAGTTGTAATTTTTTTCTCTTTTCACTATAACCCTTCTTTCAACGAAAATGGAATAAATTCTTTTTCTTCCAAAATACTTTTTATAAGCTTATAGCAATCAAGTTTAATTGCTGTTCTATAACTGACCCTTCTTTTTAACGACGGATGTAAAAAAACATTTTCAAGCCTTTCCTCAAATGCCTGAATAAATATTTTTCTTCCCTCTTCGTTCAAAATACAATAATTCACGTTTTTCTCAAAATGTTTTTCAACTTGCAATTTACGATTATTAACCATATCAAATATTGTCCTGAACACTATAACAGGTTTAAACACTTCACTTATATCAAGACTCAGCGAAAATCTTCCCTCAGACGGTTCATGTAAAAAACTTATTCTTTGGTCAAGATGCGTCTGATATATTGCCGATATTGTTTTGGTATATAATAAAGTATTACCAAATGATATAAGTGCATTTATAGGATTATCCGGCGGTCTCTTAACTCTTTTATTCATTACAAAATCTTCCGGGAGAAAATATTTAAAATCGGCATAAAATTTCATCCATACTTCGCCCTCATAAGACATTAATTCTTTTACGTCTTTTGCATTGTCAACAGATGGAATAAAATTCTTCTTAATCCAGTCGATTGTTTCTTTTACCTCTTTTTTATCATGTTTATAATAATGGTACAATATTTCATATATATTTAATCCTATTCCTTTTACAATAGGTCTTGCTATACTCATCCTGTCTTCATTATATTTATTTACCTGCTTGACAAGCAGTTTTCCGCTAAGATAATGGTCTCTCGGATAATATGTACCACTATATCCGCCATAATAATTATAAAAATGTATTATAATATTATTTTGTGATAAAAAATCCAATAATTTTATATTTATACTCACTTCATTAAAGCAAAATATTTCTTTGGTATTTTCCACCGGAATATATACATTCTTACCGTCTTTTCTAAAACATAACGAGTTATCTTTTCTCGTAAGTTCCCCCATCGACATAATATACCTTGTACTCCCCATATAAACCTCCGTTTCATAGATGTATTTTTCAGTAAATAATTGGCATTATATTTTATTAAATATAACAATATTCATAATATGCACACTTTTTACAAGTTGACTTGTTGATAAATTCAGGAATCCTATCTTGATTTAATAATTGTTCTATTTCATCAATATATTTGTCCAGTTCCTTCTCTACTTCATCCGTAAGTTCTATTATTATAATCTTTTTGTCTTTTTTATTTTTTTCAGCAAATTCCAACTTGCCTTTTCTTATAACACCTTTAGTTTTCAACACTTTTAAATAATATAACAACTGCCATTTTGCGGCTTCTGCGTCGGCATCTGACTTTTTAACTTCTGTAAGATACTCTTTTGTAAGCTTATCCAATCTGATATTATCTATGGCTATTTCCGTATTGTTTTTATTTTCTGCCCTTTCTTCATGTATAGCTTTTCCAATTTTCACCTGTTCGCTATTATCTTCCATATTAAGCCTGTTGCCATGTAAATAACATTGCCTTTTACAGTGGAAATAATAATTAATTATTGTTCCGTTAATATTCATATCACCCCTCCGTTCACACTTTAATATTTAATTTAATGATTTTATTTTTAATGCCTGTTTATGTTGCTGTGACATTAACAAAATAAATTAAATTATAGTACATCTTATGTTGCTGTTTAAACTGTTGTGGTAGTTGCATGCCCACTCTCAACATCGTTTCAAAACATTTTATGTTATTGTTTAATACATTTACTGTTCAAAGTTTGACGCAACTGTCACATTTCAAAATATCCAATATTATTGTTTAACAAACTTGTCAAATTGTTTTACCGACAAACTTGATAAATTTCAAAACATCCTATGTTACTGTTTAACACGTGTCTTGTATAGGTGCAGATGCCGTATGTGAAAGATTTCAAAACATCCTATGTTACTGTTTAACAGGTCTTTTGACAGCAAAACATATCAGACATTTCTATTTCAAAACATCCTATGTTACTGTTTAACCTAAAGCTCCGTCAGCAAGCTCCTCAAGCTGTACGTTATTTCAAAACATCCTATGTTACTGTTTAACATTACAAAATGATAACCCTGCCGTCCCCATTTTTTCATTTCAAAACATCCTATGTTACTGTTTAACTATAAGCATCAGACCTCTCATAAACATCAAGACGATTTCAAAACATCCTATGTTACTGTTTAACGTCAATCGGATTCGGAAAAGTGGCAAAGGGAATCTCATTTCAAAACATCCTATGTTACTGTTTAACCAGAACGCAGAAGAAGTTTTCCATGATGGGGAAAATTTCAAAACATCCTATGTTACTGTTTAACTCTTTCATCAGCCTGTAAAAACTGCAGTCCAGCTTATTTCAAAACATCCTATGTTACTGTTTAACCCTGCTGAACCGGAATATAAACAGCCAAGTCCAGAATTTCAAAACATCCTATGTTACTGTTTAACTGTTTGATGTACTTCTCATCTGTTCGTTTACATCATTTCAAAACATCCTATGTTACTGTTTAACGCTGTTTATCAAATCGTCAGTCACTTCACTGCCGATTTCAAAACATCCTATGTTACTGTTTAACCTGTTTGCCGGGTTTAAAAAGAAAAAGCCTAAAAAATTTCAAAACATCCTATGTTACTGTTTAACAGCAGCGTGTGCCAGAAGAGCAGCCGGAAGAGCCATTTCAAAACATCCTATGTTACTGTTTAACACTAATGATTGTGTTGTTGAAAGACACGAATTTTGATTTCAAAACATCCTATGTTACTGTTTAACAGCAAGCTATTCAAATGGAAAGCCACAGCTTACAAAATTTCAAAACATCCTATGTTACTGTTTAACCGGTACAACACGCCCTGTTGCGTACCTTTTAACTATTTCAAAACATCCTATGTTACTGTTTAACAAAGATATGTAACATTAAAAAGCAGCAGGTCTTAAATTTCAAAACATCCTATGTTACTGTTTAACACTAAATAAATGTGTGGGTTTAAAGGGGCAAAGTTAATTTCAAAACATCCTATGTTACTGTTTAACCAACGTATTTAAGCCGTTTTCACAACTTAAATCTTTATATACGCCCATATTACACTATCTTATTCAAAATTACCAGCCAGCCAATCATCTTTTCAAGTGCGTCTTTATATAAACTTTAATCTTAGAATTTTACTGTGTTTACTCGATATTCCCAGTAGTAAGCGGTTGGTAATTTTTACGGCATTTATAAAAATAATTCTTCATTATCCTCAATAAGGTCTAAATCAATCATTCCATACTCATCAAGATAATCCTGTCCGTTATCAATATAATATATATCACCTATCTGTTCATAATCGCCGCATTTAACCCATTGTAAATTTGGCCGGACCTGATACATAAAAGTATTCATTTTGCTTCTGACATCCTGCAATTTTACTTTTTTCTCGGGATACCTGTTATTAGCAAGCTGTGTATCCTCAAGCAATGACCTGTATTCTTCCCAAAGCTCCTCTGCCGTATAATCAAGTCCGGGCTTTTCTATATTAAGATACAAATACATCTTTACACAATTGTCATCAATCAATTTCATGTGTTCTGATACATTTTTCATATCAAGATGTCCTGCGTTCTTTTTAAAAAAATCGTTCAGGTTATTTTCACCATATTTCCCGTACACATATGATAAATCTTCAAAAACCGACTTATAAAAACTGTCAAATTCTTTACTTTCAAGCATTAATCGAATATTATCATCTTCAAGTGTTCTTCCTGTATTTAGACGGGCGTCGTTTATATATATTTTTCCTGCATCATCATAATTGAAAAAATATACTATACAATTTTCTTTTTTACACGATCTGTTAATTCTCCCCATAAACTGCTCTTCACTGTCAAGCCTCGATATATCCTTATAACCTATATCCATATCTATATCAACACCTGCTTCTATAACCTGTGTTGCCACAAGAATCACAGACTCTAATTCCTTAATTTCATTTATAATATCTTTTCTTTCCTGAATATTACTGTTGCCTGTCATTAATCTTACAGTAACCCCTTCGTCTGTGTCATTTTTTATTAACCTATAAAATTCCTGTGCCGTTTTCTTTTTAATAAATTCAACAATTACACGTTTATGCTGATTTTTTAACACATGAACCTTTAACTCTTCTAATGTTATCTTTTTGTTTCCTTGTTTCAACAATGAATAATCCGGTATAACTCTGTTTTTAAAAATAGGATTAGCAAAATATTTTTCCCTATTTTTTATAAGCCTCACACTTGCTTCATTATTATTTATAAGATTATCCAAATTCGGAAGCGTAGCAGACATAATTATTATTTTAATATTAAACAAATCCGCATACGCACTCAAAAATGTTATAATCTCTCCCCACAAAGAATTTTTATATGTCTGAATCTCGTCCAGCACTATCACCGAATTACATATTTGATGAAATCCGAATAAATCTTCTTTTCTGTCACTGAATAACATATTAAAAAGAGTTACATGTGTCGATAAAACTATCGGATAATTAAAAAACTGTCTGTCCAAAAGTATTCTCTGATAATCCTTATCAATTAATTTTTCTTCATTGAAATTATCCGATTTATTTTTATACGGGGTAATTGAATTAACAACTGCTACTTGTGACATTATTCTGTTGTTATTTCCAAATAATTTTTCAATACAAGCTATATTCTGCTCAACCAATGTATTATATGGATATATGTAAAATATTTTATTTATATCCGCACACTGTTTCACAAGATTAAAACTAAGATTCATTGATGTATTGCTCTTACCGCTTCCCGTCGGTGCTTCCAGATAAAAAATATTCTTATCTATATTATCCGACAATTCATTTTCGGCATCCAGATACATTTCAGTTCTTAAATTATTAATATTTTTTGTCTTTTTTAATTGTTCTGATGACATCGGATATATATTATATTTATAATTTTCTATACTTTTTTGAACTTTTCCGTTCGTGTATTCTTTATAAATACAATCTATACTTTCAATCTCTCCAAATTCCGTTATCTTAACACCATTCATAAACTCTGATGTTGCATAATAATCACTTGCTACCAGTAATGAATACAGAAATCTTGTCCAGCCATACAGATACACACTCTTTTTATTTTCATCTTTGGAAATTCTTTTATACATTTTACTTTTATCCGAAGAACTGTATTGTTTTGTCAGTTTAACAACATCATTCATTTTAAAATTTTCATTATATAATTTATTTTTCTCAATGTTTTTATCAACATTTTCTGACCTAATCCCTTGTTTCCATAACTTATACCATTCATATGCCCGGTATCCGATATTATCGGAATAATCCGGTTTAAAACTAATCATATAATTCTGAAAATCAATTACATTTCCGTGATGTCGCGATATAATAAATGAATATATGTAAGCAAAATCTTTTAATACCAACATTTCTTCTTTGCTGATATTTTCCTTGTCTTCCTCTGATGCAATTTTTTCTATAAAATAATCAAGATAAAATATTGATGAAATAATAGAATGATTACTCTTTATATTTCCGTATTCATCTGCCTCAATTTTAAAGTAAAGTTTATTACGCATCTTATCTTTCTGAAACCGCGGATTTATCTTTCCCATATCGTGCAGCGTAGGAATATTAACACTCATATATTCAAATAATTCCAGTGCTTTTTCGCTAAAATTCAGTAAATATTCATTTTCAAATATTTTTATTATTTTATCAAACTTCTTGTCCTCGGCAAGCATAATAAAATATTTCTGACAAAGTTTCGTATGCTCTGTTAATGTTTCTGTTCTTGATATTTCTTCCGATGTTTCTTGTATTATATGTGCATAATATTTGTCTGAATAATTTATAAATTCATCAACAGACAACATTATTTTTCCCCAATTCATCCCCTGCTCCTTATTTTATATTTGAAAATTTATTTTATTTTAAAAAAATTGTAATATGTCATTTTCACATTTATACAATTCACCGTTTTTAACAATAACAGGTACATTTGTATAGCAAAAATCATCATACTCATAAAGATTAGTATATGCATTAAGTGCGACCGGAAGTTTTTCACAATATCTGACTATTCCCGTATCGTCATCTTCATCTAATTCCGCCATTTCACCCGTATTTTTTAAAAACAGACTTGAGATCACGATTTCCTTATCTGTTATATTTCTTAAAGCTAATCTTTTTACATCTTTAATATCTGCCGGATGGTCATTTTTTCCAAGATACGGAAAATATACACAACTTCTGCTTTGAAGAAGCTCCGCTATGTGCTCTGACTCATTGCAGTCAAGCAATATATATATATCCCACACAGGCTTTTCAAGCCATTGTTCTTTTACAATAAGATTACCATCTTTATTTGCATAACCCACGGAATTATTAAATGTATGAATTTTTTTTTGAATATATCCGTTTTCATTCTTAGGTACAACAGCTATCTTAATTTGTTTTAATTTTTCATAAAATTCCGGATAATCTTCACTAAGTATTTTGCTTTTTTTCACAGTCTCATACTTTGAGCCATATCCTTTATATCCGGCTATTGCCCCCAACATTCCAAGCAATGCAACCTTATGTATATGTCCGTAAGTAAAATAACAATACTCATTAACATCGGGTTTTTTAAAAAAAGCATTCTGTCCGGCAAGTGTAAATTTTAAAGTTTCCATATATTACACCTCTTTTTGCGTAACTATATTATACCTTTTCTCGTTATTGATTCCTGAAATCAATTCAGTTGTATATGGATTGTAATATATCTCAACGTCTTTTATCCTATCTGCAACTTCATTAAGAATCTCTGACAACTTACTTATATTAATTATATTAAGTTCTTCACCTTTTTCAAATGTTATATACTCTGTAAAATTAGGAAGATATAACTTTGCATCGGTCTCAACAAAAATTGCAAATTCATTTTCACACCCTTCTTTTGAATTAGTTGCAAATGCTGTTGCCGATACAATCGCTGTTCGCTTAAAATTCTCATAATCTTCTTGTGTATACTCGGAATTTTTTATTCCAAGTTCCTGCATTTCTTTATATGCAAGCGGATTAATTACAAACGGATAAAAATAATGTGCCTCATCACAAACTATCTTAGTTCCCAATGTGGTATTTCTTGCCTCTTCACTCTTACCGTTATCCCCCTCTTTTTTCTTTCCATCTCTGAACGGTGATAATATATTCTGCTCTTCTATGCTTGTATCACTATATTTGTTAAATCCCTGTCCAAACTGAACAGCTCCCGTAATTGAAAAATTATTCTTCGCTTCCGCAAATGTCGCACCGAAATTTTTAACATCCACCGCTGACATCAAATTGCCAAGCACCTCTTTTGAATCCTTGCAATCCTTTAAATCATCAACTTCAAATAGTTCTTCATAGCGTTCTTTTAACGTCTTAGGAATCAATGCCCCATCAGAAAATCTCATGCTCTTAATGTACAAGACTTTCTTTCCTTCATCATTCCACATCTTTTTCATCGGATATTTTAATGCCTTATCGCTTCCGTATATATCTCCGTTTTCAACTGTCTTTGGATTTCCCGAAAAATCTGCATTCCAATTTGCCATTATTGACGAAATTCCCAATACACCATAAACTCTTTTATCCATAATCAATTTTCCTCCTTGTCAGATTCATATACCAGATTATCGCTTATATATCCGGCAATAACCATTGTCGTGTCTATCTTTTTGTCATATTCATAATTTGAAACCAATGTATACAATTTATTGCTTCTCTTGTCACTGACTTTATAGTTATAATTATATTTTTTAAAATAATGCTCAAGCTTCTTTGCCAACTGTTTACTGTCAGTACAACTCAAGAAAGGATTTGCAAGCGAATGTGCCTTGTCTTTTATCTTGCTAAGTGATACAAAATATCTTATAAGTTGTCCCGCCGCATATAAATATTCATCATCGCTTTCACATACCTGATAATCGTTACTGTTGATTTTTGTTTTAATACCTGAACGAATCTCACTATATTTATTCTTCATATCTTCTCCTCCAAAATATTCTTCAAAAGAAGCCAGCATATTAAACTGTAATACTGCTTTCCCCATATACCCCGCATTTATTGAGTTTTTAATTATATCAATACCGACATTTTTTATAACATTCCGGACACTGTTTTTCTGCCCCTTATAAATCCATGCAAATATTATATCTCTTGACATAATTATATTTCTTTTAATACACGGATTATCAACCATAATATCTTCCACATCATTAAAAAGATTTCTTTTTAAACATTTAAAAAATAATACGTCATCCAAAACCGTAAATATTTTATTTTTATCCGTATAAGTATCATAGTAATTTTCATATACATTATTACTTTGAGTTGAATTCTTGTTTGGCGTCCAGTTTAATATTTTCTTTAAAACAAAATTTTTCTGAAGATTATATCTGTAATCAACTATTGTGTCCTGATATTTAATCAATACAGATTTTCCCTTTTGAATCTGCAAAAAATATCCCGAAAAATCCCCCTTTTCAAATTCACCGTTCGGGTATGCCGTAATTTCCCTGCTTTCATTCTCAAAGAAAACATTCGTAAGCCCGGCATTTGCCTTGTTTGCCAAAAAATCGAAAAACTTTCTCTGCAATAATACCTGTTTTACATCTATCAGATTAGGCACAGGTAATTTTCTTGTTTTATGCTCAAGATACGGTTTCTTTGAATTAAGTCCCAAATTATCATTAGGCAGTCCGTACATATTATTATTAATTTCTATGTTATAATCATTTTTATTATAAATCTTAGTCATAACATATCTTTTTTCTTCTCTAATATATGTATCCCTGTCATCTTCAAAAAATATTTTAAGATACTTCTTTTTTTGTAAATTCAATTCCGTTTTATCAAGCTGAAATATATTCTCTTTTATCCATTTTCTGTTGCTTTCCAACTGTTGTGTATCAACATCACCTATCTGCTGATAAATAAAATCATACATAACACGGTCAGCATTTTTATACTTTTCTCTTGGATTAATAAGCACGTCAAAATACCTGTCTATTGCCTGAACATCTAATTTACCGTTATCGAAGCTTTCGTATTTCACCCAAAACGACATATAATTATTAGAATGTACTATCTTTTTAGAGTCCTGCGGTTTATCCATGCTTATAAGCCGGCTATGATAATCATAAAAACATATATCTCTATATAAGAAATCTGATTCGTTAATTCCTTCCAGCGTCTTTTTTTTCTTATCTTCTTTTATAGAACATGACATCAATGAGCCGTCTTTTTTTACAATTATATAATCACCTTCAGCAGGTCTGTATTCATCTAATATTATATCTCTTCCTGCCTTGGCTTCTTTTTCCATCTGTTCTTTAAATATTTCTATACATTCCTGTAACACTACATCCACCTCCCCAATTTTATTTAAGTGCATTTACGTTAATTACATTGGTACATAATTGCAAAATCCAAATCCTCTCGAATTGGAAGTTGCCAGTCCGCTTCCCAATGCAAAATATGCCAACTCTTGTGCTGTACTGTTGTCAGCGATTTTAATACTAATCTTGTCACCTAAAAGTTTAATCTTTCCTTTATAGAGATTAGCTATCGGTTTCTTGTTAATAAATTTTATATGGGTATAAAGTTCAAAGTTCTCGTCCAGCTTCTGATTAGTAAACTCATTATATTTCTTTATGAGATTCTCTTTTAAAAGCCTTTCGTATTCATCTAACGATATTTTGTTTTTCCAATACCCCTCATCGCTTTTCATTATCACCGGTGTCAAAGCGTATAATTCCGCTATCATTTTTTTATGAATTATTCTATTTTCAACAGTAAGCCCCTTTAACTTATCGGTATAATGATTTCTTAATACTTTTGAAAAATATGATGCAAGTTCAGGATTAACTGTTCTGATAATAATTGTATATATATTATCCTTTTTATACACACCTTCTTTTTCCAGCGGATGCATTCCATTGTAAACGTATAATTTAAAACAATTACATTCGTGGAATCTGCCCCACTTCTCATCTTTAGCAAGAGCCGAATCAATAAATGCCGCCTCTGACGAAAGCATATCCTGATATGTTATATCTTTTAATACATATAACTTCAATCTCATTTCATATACATGTATTTTCATACTCTGCTGCCTCCTTTCTTTAATCATTCAAATAAATTTATTTTCAAACTTATTATATTTGTATAATACATCTCAGATATATTCATGTCAACAGCATTTTTAATATTTATCTTACTTTTTTCATTGAATTTCTTTATACTTTTTTGTATGATATATAGGATATTAAACAATAATATATTGATATATTGAAATAACTTTTTATATTTGAAAAGTTTTTATTTAACCTCAACATGTGATGTATTTTATAAACTGCTTACGTCCATTGAAAAACAAGGACTTGCCCTAATAAAAAATAGGCTTCGCCTATTCAACTCCCCTACCCCTCAATCTTG
>ENA-OOZA01001286-OOZA01001286.1-human-gut-metagenome-genome-assembly--contig:-NODE-1286-length-13091-cov-3.003452_pt1 | contig 13091 bp, 10 predicted proteins | sample MGYA00241703_ERZ501378 | MGnify/ENA primary metagenome ERZ501378 (study PRJEB25962, sample SAMEA2042916) | human gut metagenome | biome: human gut; feature: human-associated habitat; material: faeces...
AATATAACACTTATTATTAGCACTGTCAAGAGGTGAGTGCTAATTTTTTTGTGAAGAATTTGTGACCCTAAAATGAAAAACTAACTTCCACCCTTAGCCTATATTGTTCTACACTGTGAAATAGGGGTGGAAGTTAGTCTTGCAATCGTTTATCCTATAAGAAATACCAGGGCTCCCCCTGGTCATATCCTCCAACTACCGGAAATGGAATATTTTTATTACATAGGAGGATTCATTTATGTCTACGAAAGCTACTGGAAACAAAAAACACCTTACCCTCGCTGATCGTGCTGCCATTGAACATGGAATCAGCTGTGGGGAAAATTTTACTCAGATTGCCCACAGGATCAACAAGGATTCTTCCACCATATCCAAGGAGATCCGACGGCATCTTTTCCGGGTTCCTCATTTTCAAAATGAAACCCAGCGGAAACGCTCGGAATGTGAGCATTATCAGAACTGTGAAAAACAGCATATCTGTGGGAATCAGACTTGTAATTCCTTATGCTGGAAATGCCGCCCCAAGCGCTGCTCCATGTATTGTCCGGACTTTACTCCCAGGCTCTGCGACAGGTTAAAAAAGCCCCCATATGTGTGTAATGACTGCCCTCAGATACGCAGCTGTTCTCATGATTTCTATTTTTACAGGGCCAATTATGCCAATGATATTTATAGTGAAACAAAATCCTCCTCACGGTCTGGGATTAACCAAACTCCTGAGTCCCTGGAACAGCTTGACCGCCTGGTATCTCCTCTTCTCCTGCAGGGACAGCCTTTGTCCCATATCTTTGCTTCTAACCAGGATTCTGTCTCATGTTCTATAAGGACCCTCTACAACTATATAGACCAGGGATATTTCACTGCAATCAACCTCGATCTTCCCCGTAAAGTCCGCTACAAAAAGCGCCGGAAGGCCCGCAGGGAGCCCGACAACACTGGGTATAGAAAAGGCCGGTCCTATCAGGATTTTGAGCGGTATCTGGAAAAGTTTCCAGATACAAATGTAGTGGAGTTAGATGTGGTGGAAGGTGCCGGGGGAAAATCAGAAAAAGTACTCTTGACCCTGCTTTTCCGTAATTGCAGCCTTATGCTTATTTTTCTGATGGATGCCGACAGACAGGACAACGTGGAAGATGTGTTTCAGCGGATATACATCCATCTGGGGGCCGATCTGTATAGAAAACTTTTTCCTGTCATTCTTACAGACAATGGAGCTTCATTCAAAAAACCAGACATTTTTGAACGGCCTGAAGGTGAACTTCTGTCCCATGTCTTTTACTGCGACCCAATGGCTTCCTGGCAGAAGGGACGCCTGGAAAAGAATCACGAATTCATCCGTTATATCATCCCAAAAGGTATGACGTTCGCAGGTTTGAACCAGGAGCAGGTAACTCTCATCACCAATCATATCAATAGCGTAGCAAGAGCCAGTTTAAACGGCTGCACCCCGTTTGAACTGGCTCAGTTGCTGATAGACCGAAAACTGCTGGATCTCTGCCAACTGGAAAGGATTCCCGCCAACCAGGTAATCCTTAAGCCATCACTCTTGAAAAAGTAACTGCAGGATCCTTTTCCGGTATTGGTTTCATTCTCAGACCGGTGGAAGTTACTTTTGCAAAAGAACTTCCAGTGGTCCCAAAATCATGCCCGTTCTCCAGAAAAAAGCGCTGTTTTCTGCCTTTATTATATGTCAGGTTTTACGAATAATCCAGAACTATATGGAAGTTAGTCCTGCAAAAAGCCTTATTCTATCTGCAACAATACACGGTGGAAGTTACTTTTTCATTCAACCAGAATTTGTGAACGCTACGAGCCATGCAAAATGACAAAAGTTTATACCACAACAGTCACAGTTTCTGGCAGGTTCATTTTAGACATCTTATTCTCCACATGAAACTTCTCTGCAATATGATTATCTTCTGTTTTTATATATTATTACCATGAATTTGCATTGCTCAGTCTACAATCCCCAATAACCAGTCTCTGGCATTAATACGTCGAATTCCCTCATATTGTTCTTCTGGTTCTTCATCCATTGTTAAGATAATCTTTGGATAATGATCTCGTATCGCCTGTAATGGTCTTAATTCTCTCAAAAGTGTATTTTCATCTCGTACAGTCAGTGCCACCTGGAAATATACTGTTCCCTTTTTATTCTGTGCCACAAAATCCACTTCATATGAATTGATTTTTCCAACATACACATCATATCCTCGACGTAACAATTCCAGATAGACTATATTTTCCAGAACATGTCCTGCATCTGCCTGCCTCGACCCTAAAAGCATATACCTCATTCCAATATCAACTATATAATATTTTTCAAGAGTTTTTAAATATTGTTTTCCCTTTATATTATAACGTTTTGCCTGATATATAATATAACTCTCGCTAAAAGCCTCTAGATATTTTTCCACCGTTTTTGTATCAATTTTTCGCCCTTCTGAGGTCATCGTATCTGCAATTTTTTTTGATGACAATGGATTTCCTATATTATCAAACACAAATCTTAAGACACTCTTAAGCATCATAGTATCTGTGATTTTTTTCCTGTTTATAATATCCTTTACAACAATCGTATTATAGATTCCTTCCAGATAATCTCTGATCTCATCTGGCTGATTTTTTAATTCCAGTGTAAACGGAAATGAGCTATTCTGCAAATACTCAGCATATTTGATTCCTCTGTCATTCATACTGCCAGTACTCTCCATATATTCCTTAAAAGACAACGGCAACATTTCAATCTGAATATATCTTCCTGAAATCATAGTTGCAATCTCACTGGACAACATATATGCATTGGAACCAGTCACATAAATATCTATGTTTTTTTTAATATAAAGACTGTCCAGCACTTTCGGAAAATCTGTTACATTCTGAATTTCATCAAGGAAAATATATGTCATTTTTCCATCAATCAGACGTTCCTTTAAATATTTATATAATTTCCTGTAATCTGTCAGTTCTTCATAATCAAGATCTTCAAAATTAATAGAAATAATCTGTTCTTCCTCAATCCCATGCTCTTTTAAATAATTGCGATAAATTTCCAGAAGCATAGATTTTCCACAACGTCGTACACCTGTAACAATTTTAATCAACTGCTTATCTTTCCAGGCTATCAGTTTTTCTAAATATTCTTTTCTTTCTATAATCATAATAATGCTCCCTTCTTTTTTACTAATTATATTCCAAAAGTGATATAAAAATCAATAGTTTTTGGATTACAATCCAAAAACTATTGATTTTTATATTTTTGTAGGAACAAAAGTTTTGCATTTAAACATAAATCAACTCCACCCTCTATCTTTCATCCCCAAACGTTTGTCCAAATTTCTATTCCATTACAGTGTTTTTATGATACGCTTGTTTTATGCAGCATATTACTATTATGTATTTATCAGGGAGGGTTTTACTATGCAGATTAAATTACAATCTGACAATTATCATGTACTTTTAAACACACTTGGTGCCGAATTAAATTCCTATTCCAATCCATCCGGGAATGAATACGTATGGAATTCTGATCCCGCTTACTGGCTTCGATCTTCTCCGCTTCTTTTTCCGACTGTAGGAAATGTCCGCAACGGAGAAACTGTTATCAAGGATCATATATACCAGATGCCCAAACATGGTTTTTGTAAAGAATCTGAATTTGAAGTAACAGAACAGACTGAAAATTCCGTCACTTTTTTACTTAAAGCAAATGAAGAAACATTAAAACATTATCCTTATGATTTTGAACTTTACCTGTCATATCATCTGAATGGCAGTACTCTGTCTATGGACTATAGAGTAATAAACAAAGATTCCGACATTATGTATTATCATATTGGTGCACATCCCGGTTTCATGTGTCCGGTCAATAATGGAGAAAATATTGAAAATTGTATTTTAAGATTTGAAAAAGAAGAGAATTTTATTTCTTATGAATATGATATAAAGAATCTGGAATTTAATTTTAATCACAAAGTATCCCAGAAAGCAGAAGGCAACACACTTCCTCTCACAATTTCCATGTTTGATCAGGATGCTGTTTTCTTTGAACACACGAATTCACACTATGTTTCTTTCGTAAATGCAATTACAGGAAAAGGTGTTTCCGTATATTATCCTGATTTTGAATCCCTTGCAATTTGGACACCGGCCGGAGGAAAGGCTCCGTTTCTCTGTCTGGAGCCATGGAACGGTTCCGGCATTTTTCACCAGGATGATGATATTTTTGCGCATAAACATGGAATCCTCACGCTGGAATCCGGAAAAGAAAAAGCATATCATCTTGAGATTTCTCTGATAGAATAATCTTTTATTTTTCAGTTTTCAGATTCCACATGACCTGTATTGCACCATCCATCACATGGAATTTCTTAAAATAGGCTTCCTCCTTTGGGATCCACATATTCTGAAATTGTTTTGCCTTTTCCGGGCCATTGCGCTTTTTTATATTTTCCATCTGATCTTTGGGAGAAATATTTAAAAATACACGAAGTTGATAAGGGTTCTTAAAGTATGGATGCATACTGTAGGAACCCTCTATAATATTGAGTTTTTTATAAGGAACAGGATATCCCTCCAGCAGATTCCATTTCCGGCAGCTGAACGGCTGATAAAAAACTGTCTGCTTCTGAAAGATCGGTCTTAATACCGTCTCCTCAAACCGCTCATAATCCACATTTCCTCCTGTTTCTTTCAGGCGCTGCGGCGTACGCTGTTCCATGCGCAGAAAAAAGTCATCCATTCTGAACAGATTACAGTCGAATATCAGCTCCAGATATTCTCCCAATGTAGTTTTCCCACTTCCACACCTGCCATCAATTGCAACGATCAGAGGCTCATCCAGTCCTTCCTTCTCTTTCTGCAATTGTCTGATTGCCTGAACTACCGGTTCAAATCTTTCTTTGCAGCGTGCCTTTAATTCCATTCTACTGTTCCTTCCATATTATATAAACGTTCTACCAGGGCCGGGATCAGAACAAGCTGGATCAGAATTCCCGGCAATGCATTTATAAATCCTCCCATCAGAAACAGTTCCCAGGTAAAGATTCCTCCTGTAAATGCATATACTGCTGCTGAAACCAGTCCCCATACGATCCGTCCACACAGCATTGCTGCTATGAGTGAAATATACAGGGATTTTATATCTTTTTTCATTTTTTCTGATAAAATTCCTGCCACCAGCCCATAAGTGGCAAGTTCAAACGCCATACAGAAGGCATTCGGAAAAATTGCCGGCATTCCGAACAACACTCCTCTTAAAAGAGGTGTAATAATCCCAATAAGCAAGCCATATGGCCATCCGCAGATATATCCACATAATAACACCGGTATGTGCATCGGGCAAAGCATTTTCCCTACTGTCGGTATCTGCATTGTGATAAATGGAAGGATCAGTCCGATTGCAAGAAACAATGCTGCTAAAATTCTTTTTCTTAAAGCTGTATTTTCTTTCATATCCCAAATTCTCTCTTTCAGTATAAAAATGCCAGTGATATAACAAAGCACCCCTGTCAGAAACATAAAAACAACTCTGGACAGGGATGCTCTATACTATAAATACTATACCCTACTATATAATGAAATTATATCAGCAGCAACATGGATGGCGATGTCCATATTCATCCATGCAATCCTGTGCAGGATCTTTCATGCAAAGATGTACAGCTGCTTTTTTGAATGTCATTGGCAATGCCAGGATATTAGGTTCCTGACCAACATATTTCTTCTTGGCATCTTCCAGTGCTTCTTCAAATGTAGCTCTTGTTTTTAATCCCATTCCTCTTGCGTATCCTGGTTCCTCAGCACCTACAATATAGATTGCACTGGTATTCATTTCTGCAATATGTCCACAGGACATCATAGAGAAACCATGGAATGGATGGAATGCATTTGTATAACGATATTTACGGATATATTCTTCATTTGTAGCAAAATACTCACCAAGACGGTTCATATCCGGCAGAGTATTCATATGATCATGCTGGAACAGATCATATAATTCTCTTAAATATGGCCAGCGCTCATCATGGAAATATCCATTACATATAGATGAACAGATGATTACACAGTTATCACTCATAACTCTCTTGAATCGAAGCACCTGTGCACTTAAAGCCTGCATCATCATGATCGGGTTGGTTCCCATTCCATCACCATAATGGAAATTCTGTGGCATACCAAATACGAGTACATCATATTTCTTTTCTGCCCAATGTACATAAGTTCTCTTGTCAGCAAGCTTCCAGCTGATTGGCATCATTTCTTTTGCATAGCCGGAATAAATTGCAATCTGCCTGGACTGTGTATCAAGAACCGCATCACAACAAAAGAACGGATGTCCCATTTTTTCTTCCATGTGCATGCTGATCTCATCAAATTTATTACGCATCAGACTTCCACCATTAACCGGTGTAAAATCATCTCTGTGCATAACAGACGGTACATGATGACTTGCGATACATCTCCAGTTAGTGATACCTGTTGCACTGTGTTTGTATCCACCTGAATATCCGCCATAAGGATTTCCCTGTACATGACCGATAAGAATTGGAATATCACATTCAAATACATATTTATTCATGTACACCGGATCACCTCTGTGAGTGGTTCCAAGATATATCATATGTTCCTGATCTTCACTGTCATGGCTGATAATCTGTCCTGTATGCCAGAATTCATTGAATAATTCTTCGCCAAAGATAGCTTTTGCATCTGCTTCTGTACTTCTTGGATGAAGTCCATTGGAAATAATAAAAAGAATATCTTTCTTTTCAATACCTGCAGCATATAATTCTTTTAAAATATATTTAATACTTAATTTTCTGTGGCTGGTAGCCTGCTCTCCGCCTTTTACACGGTCCGGAACAACGATAGTAACTGTTTTTCCAGGTCCTGCCAGTTCTGTTAAAGTAGGCATTCCAATAGGATGAGCCAGGCTTTCCAGATAAGCAGCCTCAAGCTGATCTTCCGGAATGTAAGCCGGATCTTTTACAGTCTCTCCTGGAATAAATACATCAGTATTGTCCGGCAGCTCAGCCGCCATGGTTCCCTGTCCATACTCAAAATTAAGTTTCATAGTAAATCTCCCTTCATTATATATGCTTATTTATTATTTTCTCTACCCATATAGAGACGGATAATTTCAAGGTACTCTTCCGGATAGTATCCAATCTCACCCTGGAATCTTGTCAGTGCGATCAGACCACCATCAATCTCATCAATGGAAGCAAGCATTTCTGCGTTATCCTGTTTCAGACCACCGCCATATACAATGTCCATACCATTTGTCTTTTCTTTTACAAATTTTGCAATTTTGGTAATGTATTCTTTACCTGCCGGTGTTTTTCCCGGTCCTATGGACCAGATTGGTTCATATGCAATCACAACTTTTGAAGTATCTACATCTTTGAGACCAATTTCAAGCTGTTTTCCAAGAACTTCCTGCCACTGCTCCTGTTCCTCACTCTTTTCACCAATGCAGTAAAGAACTTTCATTCCTCTTTCAATCGCACATTTGATTTCCTGATTCAGAAGACGATTTACAGCATCTGTATCTGTAACACCTGCTTCTGCGAGAATTCCTGCTTTGTCATTTCTTTCTTCGCAATGTCCGATAATAGTAGTCTCACATCCCGCAGCAACCATAGCTGAAGCCGGTCTGTTTGTAGTAAATGCACCAAAATTTCCACCAACTGCAGTATCTGCTCTGAATACACTCTGGCATCCAATCTGAACAGGGCTTCCTTCTGTTTTTGCAGCCACTGCATTCAGAAGATGCACCTCTGGAAAATACATACCAAATTCTACTTCAGTAGGATCATATGTTTTTAATTCCTCCTGTGTATTTTTTACGATACAGGATGCCCAGTCAGCAACTGGAGCCAGACGGTTTACACCTCCGAATTCCACTGGGACATCAAATCTTTTTAAATTCAGATAAATATGTTTCATAAGATTCTTACCTTTCTCTTTAACAATATTAACAAGCGAATATCTGCCATCCGCTTTCGCTGTCTGCTCATACTCTCCATAAAAACTCACGACAAAAGGAGATAGCTTCCAGCACATATCATAAAAATATATACTGTTTTTTTGATTCCGGCCATAGTAAGTCGTCGAAACAAAAACATTCCGCCTGCTGTCCCAACCGCTGTTCCTGCCAGTGCTGCTCCAACTAAAGGCAGCATAGATCCCGATACATGACCCTGAAATACATGAATCAGAAAAATACTGATCGTATTGATTGTAAAAAACATCTGAAGTGTAGCATTATATTTTTCTTTATCATCTGTTACAGAAAGAAAATATGCTACCATGGGCGGACCTCCGATGTTAAAAAGTCCTCCACAAAAACCACTGATCGCACCGGCAGCCAGACCGGAAACAAGGCTGGCCTTCAGATGAACTTTACTGCTGAAGAAGATAAAATATACAGCCAGAATCAGAAGTACTGTTCCCATGATTTTCGACAGAACATCTTCATCCAGAGCCATCAGCGTGTTCACACCCAGAAAACTGGTTACTGTAGCCATGATCACAGGCGGCAGAAGGAGTTTCCAGTCAATAAACTTCCACAGCCTTACAGCAATGTAAATTACCATAAAGAAAGCTGCAATGGCTTCCAGTATGGAGGCTGTATAAAAAGGCATAAACATGGGCCATATAGCCATACAGATAATCGCATAACCGAATCCACTGCTGCTCTGTACAAAACTTCCCGCAAAGGCCACCAGTGCAGTCAATATATACATTTACATACCCTTTTTGATCAAAGTCCCTTACGATAGCGTTCTGCCATTTCATCCAGACTTGCCATCTCTACCAGAGGAGCCTTTCCATAAGAGCCAAATTCTACGATCAGAGTACCAATCGCTTCTTTTACCCCCTTTTCAACTACAGCCATAAGAGCAGCAACATCCTCATCCGGAATAATACCGTACATAACAGTGTCCATGATAGGTGTCAGGAATGCACGTGGATCAAACTGCTCTTTCTTTGCTTCCAGAAGACGATATACCTCGCCAATAGACTGACTTTCTCTCTTTTCAGGATGATTTGCAAAGAATTCTTTCATATTTCTTGTAACAGCAAGACGGATATCTGTATCTACATTGATCTTGCCGATTCCGCATGGAATTGCAGCTTTCAGTTCGTCAATAGAAATTCCGTAAGCATTCTGGATATTTCCACCCAGTGCATTGATCTCATCTACAATATATTTTGGTACAGTTGAAGATCCATGAGATACCAGTACCCCGAAAATGCCTTCATGCATCATACATTCCTTGATGGCAATAGCGATTTCTTTTCGTAATTTGACATTTTTTCCTTTGGATGCACCATGCATGGTTCCATAAGAAATTGCAAGTGCATCAACACCTGTTTTCTTAAAGAACTCGATAGCTTTCAGAGGATTGGTATAAGTAGAAGTAGTTGAAAATACATGATCTTCCACGCCGGCCAGAACACCGAGTTCACCTTCTACGGAAACACCTCTCTCATGTGCATATTTAACAACTTCACGAGTCAGTTCCACGTTTTCATCAAATGGAAGACTGGATCCATCAATCATAACAGAAGTATAACCACCTTCAATAGCCGCTTTGCAGGAATCAAAATTTTTACCATGATCCAGATGAAGAACAACCGGAATCGGAGAATTTTCTGCATATTTCTTTACAGCATCTGCAATATTTTTTGCACCGACTTTTTTATCTTCCAAAGTAGCATTCTGGAAATCTGTTCTTCCGCCCATAAATCCATTTGCAAGGTCTGCACCCTGAAGAATCGCTGCGGAACGGAACATCTCATGAACTTCAATCGCTGCTTTTGCCTGAGCTACTGCATTTACATTAAAAGCGCCCTGAGCAAAGTGATATTTATCTACAGTTTCCAGTAATGGTCTTAATGGTATTAATGGCATAATCTTTTCTCCTTATAATTCTATTTTTCTACCTTTTACAAATGTATCAACGACGGAATACTCTTTATCCAGAATAACCACATCCGCATCTTTTCCGGTATCAAGACTTCCAATCCTGTCATATACATCCAGCATCTTAGCCGGATTGCATGTAAGAAGCGGTAATATCTCTTCAAGAGGTCTTCCTGTAAATTTAATCAGATTCTTAAGTGCACATCCTGTCGTAAGTGTACTTCCTGCTCTGGAATCTCCATATTTCAGTTTTGCGTCTCCATCTTTTACAATAACCGGATTGACTCCCAGCATGTATTCTCCATCCGGAAGTCCAGCTGCCATAATAGAATCTGTTATGGCGATCACTTTATCCAGGCCTTTCATCTTCAGAAGGAAACGAACGGTTCCCGGATGCAGATGGCGTCCATCGCAGATGGCTTCACAATAGATATCAGATTCCAGAACTGCTCCCATAATAGCCGGAAAATGCTGATGAAGAAGTTTCATGGCATTAAATGTATGCGTAGCTGATACGGCACCCTCATTGATACATTTCCATGCAGTCTCATAATCCGCACCAGAATGACCGATCGCAACTTTCATACCAAGATCAATCATTCCTTTAATTGATTCCGGCACTCCTTTTACTTCTGGTGAAACAGTAATATAACGGATATTTCCACCTGCTGCTTCCTGATATTCTTTCAGAAGATCCAGATCAGGAGAAATCAGTAAATGTTCCGGCATAGCCCCTTTATATTCCGGTGAAAGGAATGGTCCTTCCAGATGAATACCAAGAAGATCTGCACAATTTTCATGTCCGTTCTTCTGTGCCTCCTGATGTTTCACAGCCTCTTTTATGGTCTTCAAAGTCTGTTCTTTTGTGTCTGTCAGTATAGATGAAAGCCATGATGTGGTTCCCTGTGTGGCAAAAAAATGTCCGATCTTTTCGAATCCCTGCTGATCAGCCGCATTCACATCTACCCCTGCGCCACCATGAGTATGTACATCTATAAACCCCGGTACTACATAGTTTCCTTTTGCATCATAGACTTCTTCTGCATCTCCATCTTGAGCAGAAACGATTTTTCCCTCTTTCAGAACAAGCTCTTCTTCTGAAAAAGCTCCATTTTTATATACTTTTCCATTTATGATTCGAACGCTCATGTTCTTCCTTCTTTCTGTTGTCTGTTACTTATCTTATCAATCAAGTGCTGCAACAAACTCTGTGATCTTCAGATTGATGTCCGGATGTGATGTAAGAAGAGATACCGGGAAATCAGAAGTTGCTTCTCCATATGCTGCTCTTCGTACTACTGCCCGGTGCCAGTTTCTGAAACATCCCAGACGAATCTTCCTTGCATGTGAAATCTCATTAATTCCAATGGTAATACAATAATGAGGCATGTCTTCCAGAGCTCCATTAAAATCACCAATCGCATTAGCTGTTCTTGTTTCTTTTGTAATCTTAAGAACACGGGTTTTCTGAGCAAGAAATTCTTCATTTGTAAGGGATGGATCTGCTTCATTAAATGCTACATGACCATTAATTCCAATTCCACCGAAACAGATATCAACGCCCCCCAGTTTTTCAATCAGTTCAGAAATATATTCCGGATGATTCGGATCCGGAAATACTCTCTGATCTTCCGGCATTACCAATTCCGGGCGAACTTTATCATAAACTGTACGTTGCATGAAGCCTCTGAAGCTTAACGGATGATCTTTTGAAATCCATTGTTTCTCATCATCCAGATATTCATCCATGTTAATAAACCATACATTTTTCAGGCTGATATTCTGCTCATTAACCATATCTACAAAATATGGATACTGTCCTACAGGACCTACAGGACAGATAAATACTGTTTTTTCTCCATTTTCGTTATGTTTTCTGATCTCATCCACCATTTCAACTGCCATAGAATGAAATACTTCTGCATTGTCTTCCATAACAATTACCGGAAGCTTCGGTCCATTACCCACTAACTCTTCCTTTGTATAGCTATAATAACTATGTCCCATATTGCTTTACTTCCTTTCATTTATTATCCAGCTCGTTACCTTTATTGTTGTATTTATTATAGTAGATAAAATTTTTTTAATCAACGAATTCCATGCAAATTTGCCTGGAATCTGCGCAAACGTTTTCTAAGAAATAATCATTGCTCTGAGGATTCCGGGACATTCATACTGACGTTTTCCGGCTCCAATCCCTATTTTCTTTATTTCAAATTCCTCCGGAAGCTTATCTTTCGTTCTTATTGCTGCCACAATAGCAGCACCTGTAGGTGTTACAAGTTCCCCCTCAACAGCTGTCACCTTTATACACAAATGATTTTCGCTTATCACATTCGCAACTGCAGGAACAGGAATTGGTAAAATTCCATGCTGACAGCGGACAGTTCCGCAGCCTTCATAAAGTACAGGTACAACTACATCCGTAATATCCAGATTATCCAGACAGACTGCCACAGATACAATATCTACAATGGAATCAACTGCCCCGACTTCATGAAAATGTACCTGCTCCACAGGCACATCATGTGCCTTGCTCTCTGCTTTTGCAAGAATCTCAAATATTCTCAAAGCAATCTTTTTTGCATTGTCAGTCATTGCACTATGTTCTATAATATGCGCAATTTCTTTCACCCCTCTATGTTCATGGTGATGGTGACAATGTGCAGTTTCTCTCTCATGTGCACATGCATGGTCTGCAATAACATGTTCATGTGTATGAATCTCAGACTCTCCCTCAGTATTCTCATTATGACCATGCAGATACTTCATATCATGATCATGGTTTTCATGATCTTTATCTAACATAACGTCAAAATCACAGGCTTTAATTCCGGATTTTACCACTTTGCCGGTTTTTATCTGAAACCCTGATACAGGAAGACTTTGCAGTACCCTGTCCAAAACTGCCTTATCCGCCCCCAGATCAAGAAGTGCACCGACAGTCATATCACCACTAATCCCTGAATAGCACTCTAAATACAATGTTTTCCCCATAAATAAATTTAAGCACCTCCACTTTAGTTTTATGTACTCTATCAAAAATTATATAAGTTTTTACTTTTTTATCAATAACTTTGAGTTGATTTTGCATTCAAAGTACGCAAACGTTTTCCTTCTTTTTATTGGTTTTTTTATAAATTTACTGTATAATTAA
>ENA-OOZA01001287-OOZA01001287.1-human-gut-metagenome-genome-assembly--contig:-NODE-1287-length-13079-cov-2.073710_pt1 | contig 13079 bp, 15 predicted proteins | sample MGYA00241703_ERZ501378 | MGnify/ENA primary metagenome ERZ501378 (study PRJEB25962, sample SAMEA2042916) | human gut metagenome | biome: human gut; feature: human-associated habitat; material: faeces...
GCCGCTGCCGGGCTTCCGCTTGTAGGCGATAACAAACACGCTGAAAAGACCACAACTTACGGCGTTGGGCAGCTTATTAAAGATGCCCTGCACAATAAATGCAAAAAACTTATTATCGGCCTTGGCGGAAGTGCCACCAATGAAGGCGGCTGCGGTGCTGCTGCTGCGCTTGGCGTGCGTTTTATTAACAGCAGCCGTGAAAGTTTTGTACCTGTCGGTGAAACCTTAAAAGATATTGCCGCTATTGATATTACAGGGCTTGACCCATTGCTGCGTGATGTACCTGTAATTACCATGTGCGACATTGATAACCCGCTTTGCGGACCTCATGGCGCTTCCGCAGTGTTTGGCCCGCAAAAAGGCGCTGACGAAAATTGCATTAAAATGCTGGATAATGGTTTGCGGCATATGGCTGAAATCATAAGGCGCGACCTTAACAAAGATGTACTGGAGCTTCCCGGCAGCGGCGCAGCAGGCGGCATGGGCGGCGGCATGGCAGCATTTTTTAACAGCACTTTGCAGCCAGGTATCGAAACAGTGCTTGATACAGTGCATTTTAATAATCTTCTGCAAGGCGCTGACCTTATTATTTCCGGCGAAGGCAAAATAGATACCCAGTCACTGCGAGGCAAAGTTGTTATAGGTGTAGCACGCCGCGCCAAACAATCAGCAGTTCCGCTTATCGCAGTAGTCGGCGATATTGGAAATGATATTCAAAAAGCGTATGATGAAGGCGTAACCGGCATTTTCAGCATTAACCGTGTTGCGCTTCCCTACGAACAGCTTAAACTGCGCGCCAAAGATGATTTACGCCTTACGGTTGACAACATAATGTACTTTTTAAAACATCTGCGTTAAAACCGGATATAAAAATTAATCCTGCTCAGCAAACTGCCGGGCAGGATTTTTTATTTATAAAATATTTAATTAATCTTCGTAGCGGTCGTCATCCCATGGGTCATCATCTTCATGTTCATAACGGTCATCGTCCCAACGGTCGTCATCTTCATGTTCGTAACGGTCATCATCCCATCTGTCATCGTCTTCATCTTCGTAGCGGTCGTCGTCCCACCTGTCATCATCATGTCTGTCACGCCAGCGGCGGTCATCTCTATCCCAACGGTCATCACGGTCATGTCCGCGGCGTCCATTATCATGGCGCCATTTGTCGTCATTGCCGCGCCCTCTGTCATGGTCAAACGGGCTGTCTTTACCACCGGCAGCACGCAAAATATCGCTTACAACACCATAATTTATTTTTTCAGATACGGTTGTTCCGGAATACTGTTCAAAAGACATTGCATCTTTTTCCATAAAATTATTTTCTGCAGCTGCTGCATAAAACGGCATAGCTGTTAATAATGCTGTCATTAAAACCTTTTTTAACATTATCCGTCACCCTTTCTTAACTGCGTTACTATCTTAATTTAATTATACAAAAACAAAATACTTCAAAGCAATATCTAACCAAAATTTTACATTAACTTCGTTAAATTAACACAATTACATCAGGATAAATTCTTTAATATTTATTTTTCCGTAAATTTTACGTCAAAATATCATAGAATATACAACAACACTCCAAAAGCTGAATCAGCTTCGGAGTGTTGTTAATTTTCATTATATTAAATTATAATTCTGCTTTTTTGGCGATAATTGCTTCACAGGCTGCACAGGCAGGGCAATCGCAATATAAAGCACCTTTACCCTTAATTTCTTCGGCATGGTTTTTTACGTTTTTTGCCATTTCTGCGCCGAAAACTTTTGCGCCTGTTTCACTTCCTGCAAAGACAATTAAAGTATCTATTGGCATAATATCTGCTTCAACTTCTGCCATCAGTTTTTTAGTAGCTTCCGCTTCTTTATCAGTGCCGGCAGCATCAAGCCACTCGCGGCAAACGGCTTTTGCCTCCGCGCAACAGGTTGTGGCTTCCATTAAAGCCGTTACCTTTTCAATCATATAAGTTTTTAATTCTTTGGTCATTTTTATCATCCTTTCCTGTAAATTATTCAATCATCGTGCCCTCCGGCAATATAATATCTCCATCGCCGCTGGCATCAAAAAAGCCAACGCCATGCTTTTGCGCAAGGCTGCGTACTTTTTCGTATGCTTCATCAGCGAGCGACCAGCTAAAAGCAGCATAAATAACATTATAGCCAATGCTGTAATCAGTTAAATGCTCTTCTAAATTTTCATCATTTTCAATAGCTTCTTCATCCGGCGCAAACTCCCCATTCATTGGCGGAAAAGTATCTTTCATTTCCATAAACCAGTTTTGCAAAGCGGCAGATGTTACGCCCACAGTTTCATAATCATGTTCTTCCGCCCATTCAGCCTGCTTATCATACAAATCCATAAAATCTTTTTTTGTTTTGGGTGCTTTTGTTATTTCAAAAACCATTAAATCATAACTCATAAAAACAGCCCCTTTCACCAATCGCGTTCGCGGATAGCTTCTTCTTCATCAATAGGAATATCAAACCATTTTAAAACATAGTATACTGTTTCACCAATGCAATCTCTGGCGACAGTTTCAATTTCGCTGTCATTAGCATCAAATTCATCTTGCAAATCATTGATAGCGCATGTTATTTCATCAAGTTTTTCCTGTACAATTTCAACATCCGTTTCTCCGCTTTCCAGTAATTCAATTACTTTTTGTATTTCAGCTTTTACTTTATCAACTAAAAAATCCGGATAATATTCATCATTATACATTTCTTCCAAAAGAACATAATTGGGGTCAAATTTTTTCATGGCAACCATCCTTTATAAATTAATATTCAATTTTAAGAGTCATGCCCGGCAAGGAAACGCCTTCACTATAAGTTATTGCGTGTTTGTCTTCGGCGCTGAAACCTATTGTTTCTCCGTCTTTAAGGGTTACATCATATGCAAGTACATAACCTGCAAGGCTGTAAATAAAATCGCGTAAATCGTTAGGGTCTGCATCGGCATCCAAAACTTCCATTTCATCTTTGCCAAATTCCACCATACCGTAGGTGTATCCGCAAATTCCTTTTTCGCTGCGGTACAGGCCAATCCAAATCCAGTTATAAACCGGCAGTTCGCCTTCTTTCATTATGTTGGCAAATTTTGCATAAAACCATGGTGCAAACACTACGCCGCTGGTATATACACCTAAAGCACCGGGCTGAGCACAGCAGCAGGCTAAAATTTTGGTAAACAGTTTGCCGCGTTCCAGTAAATTTTCTTCTTTGCCGATAATTGCCACCATAATATGCGCTTTATGTGCTTTGGCTATGTCTACTGCTTCCGGCCACATATAGTTATTTGCGGCATTGGCTTCTGCTTCTCCATTGGGTATCGGCGCCGGCATTAAACTTATGGCAGCAATCATATTGCCGACATCAAATACCAACGAATCCTCTCTTTTATCCTCGCTATCCTCAACAGCTTCAATTCCCCATTCTGTTTTTAAATCATTAATGAGCTGTTCCTTATTCCATTTGGCTTCTGCCATCAGCACAAAGCCTGCAAAACTGCCTGCCCTGTTTTTACGTTCTTCAATCTGCTTTGCCTGTTCCATCCAGTAATTACGTACCATCTCTACCATTGCCGTAGCTTTTTCAACGGCAGTTTCTTCTTCATAGGCTTCCATTTCACTGAATACATGCCCGCAGTGTTCAAGCCCGTCATTTTCATAACCGCCGCATACGCCAAGCAGCCAATCTCCGCTAGCTTCAGGCTGATATTTAAACAGATAATATAACATATCGTGCAGTTCAAACGTGCCTGCACATTCAATTACAGCAGGTTCATGCCCAAGTTCCTGCGGATGAGCCAGCCACTCTGCCATAGCTTGTTTTGCTGCCTCCATTTGTTTCATATTCATAATCATTCCTCCTCATCTTCATCACTGTAATCGCGTTCTATATCAATAAACTGAATTATAAGCTGGCAAACTGCGCCATTTTCATCGTATCCCCAATAAACCGGGTAAGTGCCGTCCCCAAAACCAGCCTGTAAAAACGGAACGTGCAAATCCGTACCGGGAACCTGCCAGTTAATCCAGTCTCCGCCATCACGCTGATACTGAGGATTTTGTTTATAACTTTCTTTAAACAAGCCATAAAAATAATCGTTGTAAATTTCGCCGTCCGGATTTTCCTTTTCCCATTTTTCCTGCCATTCACAAATAATTTTATTTGTTTCGGCATCGCAGATACATCCTAAACCGGCATCTACATTAAAGCCAAAATATTCTCCTTCTTCAAAGTTTTCCAAATCTTCATTGCCAATAAGCGCCTCATAAAATTTTACTGCGCGGTTTTGATTAAAACGCAGACGCACAGCAGCATAACGCGCACAGTCACCATCATACGGTTTAATAACACAAACTTCCGTTGGATAACTTCCGGCAGGAGCCTGTACTAAATAAGGTATGCAGTTTTTATCAAGGTAAACCAATGGGTCAGCAACTATTACTTTGCCGCTCGGCAAATCGCATATACCAATATTCATTACATCCAAAGCCATCCCGGCAATTTCTTTTTCTTCAAAATATTTATTAAAATCAACCATACTTTTAGTTAATTCTTTTTTCTGTGCATATAAAGCAAGCCATTCTTTTGTAGGTTCCATAAAATCACTCCTTATCTTCCGGAAATATAACAACTTCTTAGCATTTTCTATTCTTTATTTGGATATTTTTAGTGTTTAGCTTCATATTTTATCTATCTTTTAAAAGCTGCAAACAATAAGTATTAAGCCCAGCGCGCCAAAAATCAAACGGTACATGCCGCGGCTTAAAAGATGTGCATCAGGTTTGCCGGCCGGGTCGCAAAGCCAGTCCCAATTTTGTACAGAGCCTACAACCAGCACCAGCCCCATTACAATCGTTATATAATCATTGTATTCAGCTATAAATGCCGATAATTTTGCTTTGTCCATGGTTATTATCCTTCTTCTTCCATATCCATTTTATGCAGTTTACCATCCGCGCCACGCTCAAACGCAGTATCAAACGGGCTTTTTAGAATTTTTAAAATTTCAGGGTACAAATTACATAAAATATTTAAGTCGTAAACTCTATAATGGTCTTCTTCATCGTTATAGACTTCATCTTCATCACCGGCTTCAAAACGCCAGCCACTGTCCCAGCCTGTATCATCACTGTCGGGTTCTTCGTGGCAGCAGAAACCTATTTCGCAGCCGTCATACATAATACGGTCACTTGCCAAACATTGGCGCGCACCCTGCCAATCGCTTAAAAGCTCTTTAAACTTCGTTTCATCAAAAGGCAGCACTTTGTCATTTTCATTATTGCCGTCTAAAGCCATTAATTCATCAAAGCGTTTGTTAATAATTTTTTCAACTGCTTTGTAATAATCTTCGTTCCACGGCAAAAGCAAATATGCCGTTTCCTCATCATAATCCGGCTGCCCTTTAAAATATTCCGCTGCGTATGCTTTTAAATCTTTTATATAGGCATAAGGCATGCTGCGGTTGCCGGTATTATACCAGTTGGCTAATCTTACGCCGGTGCGGTTGTAATCTATTATCATCAGCCTGCCGCCAAGTTCATCACGCACAAAAGTGCGTAAGTCTGTCATAGTGCTGTTTTTTACAGCACTAACTATGTTTCCATGCTGCTGCAAAAATACATCGCCCATTAAATTATGGTTTATGCACCAGCGTAAATATGCTGCCATGTGGTTATATGCAGCCATTTCTTCTACATGCAGATTATGCTCGTGTATCAATTCTATATGTTCTGCGGCATTGTCCATTTCACGGTCGTCATAATTCAGCGTTTCCGCATCGGTAATAGCATTTAAGCGCACCGGGTTAATGACTTCCAGTATTTCATCCGGGCATTTTTGCAGAAGTTTATCCACGCTGTTTTCAATTTTATAAGTAAGTTCTTCTCTGTAAAGCGGTATGGTCTGATAAAAATTAACAACTTCGCCGTTCGGCAGGCGGCATTCATAGCTCGGTTCACCAAAAACACCGGGGCTTAATGTAATGGCAGTACACAATTTAGTGCTGTCATCAAAACTCTCAATATCGTCAAATTCCATAGTGCTGCCCCAGCAAAAATATAAATCATTATTCAGCGGGCTGCGTGCCATATATTTTAACAGGCGTATAGGCCAGTACCATTTTTCTTCTTTCAGCGATTCTCTATCTAGCTTCCAGTCTGCCGGCAAATTTATTAAAAGTTCTGCACGTTTTAAATCTTCATATTCTTCATCTTCCGGTACCGGCATTTTAAAGGCTCCCATGCCCATTGTTACCAGCGTATAATATTCATGTTCTTTTCTTGGCGGAATAACGCATATGTCTATATGAATATCCGGTGATACCAGTTCGTGCATCACGTTATCATATTTGCCAAAATGTTTTTCGATATGTTCACCGACAGCTTTCATCTCCTCAAAATCATATACTATCGGCTCTTTATAATTTTCTTCTACATATTCTTCAATGGTTTTTATTAAATTCGGGGCATCTTCATCATCAGGGTTTAATTCCTGCCATTTGCGCGCATGGGCCAGCGCTTCAAGTTCTCTGCCGCTCATCATCCACAAGGCATAAGCCATACGGCAGTTCCAGTACCAGTCATCCATGCCCTGCAAGCGGACGCTTTCCAAAACTTTAAGAGCCTTTTCCATTAAAAATATATCTACGCCGTCAGATTCTGCTTTTTCTTTATGGTCGCCGAGTACGCCTAAATTGCTGTATGCCCTGCCTAAAAGCACCGTCAGTTCGTAACCGCGTTCAGCTTCCGGTATTTTTTCAATAAGTTCAATGCATTTGCTGTATTCATCGGCATCGTTTAATTCATTAATTCTTTTTAACAAATCCTGCTGCATATAAAATCCCCCTTTTGTTCTCAAAAAAGCAAAAAGACGCTTCAATATCTGCTTAATGCAGATACCAAAGCGTCATTGTTTGTAAATCAGTTTTTTCAGCATAACAAAGCACAGACACTACCCTAAACATAGCGCCGTTTGCTCGTTTTAATCATGGTGGCCAAACTTAACATTTTTGTCAACCCCTTGTTATGCTTTATTTAATTATACTAAATTTTTCATGCTTTAACAATGCTTCAGCCCATTTTGGCAAAGTAGTATTTAACTGCTGCCGCCTGCAAAGCCAAAAGCATTGCCAAAAGGTAAAATACCTGCGTAATGCCGAATCCGTGCGCTACAAAACCTAAAACGGCAGGCCCTAAAATAACGCCGGTATAGCCCATGCTCGTAATCGCGGTAACGGCAGCGTTAATAGGCATTACAGTTTGATATTTTGTAAGCGAATATATTGTCGGCACTATGTTAGCAAGCCCAAGCCCTATCAGTACAAAGCCGAATTGTATGGCGTAAAAATTTTCTAAAAATATTACGCTTAAAAAGCCAAATACGCCAACAGTGCTGCCCAAAATCAAAGTTTTTTCTTCGCCGAGAACGGAAACGATTTTATCGCCAACAAGCCGCATGGCAAGCATTGCCACTGAAAATACCGCATAAGCAACACCGGCAAGCGAAAGTTCCGTATTTTTAACTTCCGTCAGCAGTACGCCACTCCAATCCATAACGGCACCCTCGCCTAAAAATGTTATGCACGCCAAAGCACCGAAAAACATAACTATGCCTTTAGGTATAGCAATAGGTTTTTCATTGCCCGCGCCCTTAAAATTCAAAAAGTAACGGCTGTAAATGAAAGTGCATATTAACACGATTGCAGTATGGACAGCGGCAATAAGCGTTATGCCTATGCCTGCTTTTGCCAGAATGCTGAACAGCCCGGCACCGGCAAAACAACCCACGCTCCATAATGCATGCATGCCGCTCATCATACGTTTTTTGCTGGCATTTTCTACAATAACGGCATTAAGGTTCATATTTACATCAATGCAGCCCATTGCTGCGCCAAATACTGCCAAAAATACCAAAAAGCCCCAAATGCTTTCCAAAAGCGAAAGCACTATCAAATCAAGCGCCATAATGGTTATTGCAACGCGCAGAACTTTTTTGCAGCCATATCTGCGGCTCATCATTCCGGAAAGCGGCATAAAAATAAATGCGCTTATGCCGATGCTGAGCAACAATAATCCTAAAACATCTGCGCCAATCTGCAATTTTTCCTTAACGGCAGGAATCATCGGCGCCCATGTGGCAACTGCAAAACCGGATATAAAAAATGCCATGCGGGCAGCCATCTGCTCATTTTTGCCTACTTTAAAATTTGATAAATACTCATCTACCAGACCCATAAATTACCCTCTTTTACGGTTTGCAAATGCCGCATGGCGTATAATCTTTACTGATAAGCTCATTACGGCTGCCTTTAAAATTCTCTTTATTTTTGGCGTTTATATCTTCAGCGCCTCTGCAATCAGGCTTATGGAATTTTTTGCTTTTGGTATTCAGCACATAATTTTTAACGGCAAATTCATCGGCAGTTGGACATACAACCGTTTTTTTGCTGTCTCCGGCAAGTTTGCTTTTGCCTGTTGCATAATCAATTTCTACCCCCGGCTGCACATTATAGCAGTAAACATTAAAGCAAATGCCTTCGCCTTTATCTTCAACAGAAAATGCTTCCATCTGCACGCCGCTTGCTACAAGATTGCTGCCCTTAAACACCGGCGTTACACGGTACAAAACATGGTTGCCAGTTTCTTTTACATAGTCGGCTATCATGTTTTCAAACGGCAGCATGCCCTCGACATTCATATAACGCGTACCGGTAATTAAATTACGTTCATTGGCATTTTCAGCCGTCAACTGAAAGCCTATTAAATGGCAGCGGTTATAAAGTGATTTGCCGTCTACGCAATCATATCTGGCCTGCACCCAGCCACTGGGCTTCACACTGCTGATGCTCCCTCTATCTTCCTTCGGCATGGTATCGCGGCTTACGTTGGCAAACGCCACACCGCAGCGTTTTAGCCTATCAAGCGGACTGTATTTTTCAAAACTTTCAGTAGTTAAATCTTTCTCACTAAAAGCAGGCACATTGCCGTTTATTTCAACATACGGCTTACCGCTGTATGCCGGTATGCTGCTTAAATCGTTTGCAGAAACTGCATTTGTACTTACCGCAGGCTTAGCATTAGCTGCAGCATCATTTTTTTGCCCGCAGCCGCTGATGATAACGCTTACAGCTAAAAGCAATGAACATATTAATGCAAATATTTTTCTCATTTTACATAAATCTCCTCTGTAATTTTATCATGCGAAGAACCGGCAAAATCTGTGCTTTGCATAAGCCGCCAGTTGTTTAAATCTATGTCAAAATATAAATCTGCCGGATAAACTCTGTTCCATTTATATAAAATTATCTTTTCCATGTCTTTTTCATATTTATTCAAGCTGATATTTTCAGCAAAACAATAATCACCGCTGTCAGCTTTAGCCATAAAATCTTCGTCAACGGTTATTCCCTGTGCAGCAGCATCAAATTGTTTGCGGCTGTAAGTATTCATCCACAGCTTTTTACCGGCACAAATGTTTAAAATCCGGCTACGCAAAGCACTGTCCATGCTCTGGCGGCGCTTGTTAAACAGCATGCCCATTTTATCATCAACGCAGGCAATTAAAACCAATGCATTTACCTCCATTTTTATAAAATTACAACAGCTTCATCATACCATTATAAAAATAGCTTTGCAAGCATACATTTTAAAATGTTAAAACACCTCTTTACAAAATGCAAGTGCGCACTCTGCAAAGAGGTGTTGAAGTTTAAATATTAAATTTTAAAGCCGTAATTACAAATTAGTAATTTACTTTGCGAAGTTCAAAATATGCTTTCGGATGGTCGCAAACCGGGCAAATTTCCGGAGCCTGTTCAGCAATTACGATATGGCCGCAGTTGCCGCAAATCCAAACCTGTTTTTCTTCGCGTTTAAATACACGGTCATTTTCAATGTTGGCAACCAGAGCATTATAACGTTCTTCATGTTCTTTTTCAATTTCGCCAACTTTTTCAAACAAAGTTGCAATGTAATCAAAGCCTTCTTCTTTTGCAACTTTGGCAAATTCAGCGTACATTTCGGTCCATTCGTAGTTTTCGCCGGCTGCTGCGTCTTTAAGGTTGGTTAAAGTATCGGGCAGGCTGCTGTGTGCTACGCCGCCGCTGGTTAAAAGTTTAAACCAGATTTTAGCGTGTTCTTTTTCGTTGCCGGCAGTTTCTTCAAAAATATTGGCAATTTGGTTATAGCCTTCTTTTTTAGCAACACCTGCATAATAGGTGTATTTGTTTCTTGCCTGAGATTCCCCTGCAAAAGCGGTTTGCAAATTAGCTTCGGTTCTGCTGCCTTTAAATTCCATGTTCCATTCCTCCATAAAAATAATTTTTATTTGTGCTGCTGCACTTATTGTGCGTCCTTAGCCGCAAGTTTCTGGCATTCGGGGCACAATCCATTAAAGACTATATCATGGTTCTGCATTTTAAAACCGGTTACCGCAGCAACCTTTTCATCAAGGTCTTCCATATAATCCATATTTTCAACATTCATAAATTTACCGCAGCCGGTGCATTTTATATGGTAATGTTTGGTCAGCATATGGTCAAACCTGTCTGCGCCGCTGGGAACGGAAACCTTGTTCAAAAGCCCGCTTTCAACCAACGAATTAAGGTTGCGGTATACAGTTCCCTTGCTGATATCGGGATACTCCATTGTAATGCGCTCGTAAACCTCATCAGCAGTGGGATGGTCCGCCAGGAAGCGTACTGCCGCAATAACAAGCTGTCTTTGAATAGTATTGCGTTTCATTCTGCCTCTCCCTTCTAACAAAACTTATTCTTAATTACAATTATATACCCAAAAGCAATCTTGTCCAGTAACTTCACTGTTTTTTCACCGCATGCCAATTTTAAAAGCTAAAAACACTATTTTTATCTGTTTTTTCAGTAAGCAGCGGCTTATTCAATTTCATGATTTTTAATAAAGAATATTTTTCATTTACGTTCTTTTAAGTATTTAAATGCATTAAATTTGTTTAATTGCCAATAGATTAGTGGTATAATAAATCTGCAGTTAGTTATGAGTAATCAAATAAGGAGAAAATAAATATGGATGTTATTACGCTGAATAATCTGGCTATTGGGCAAAAAGCCACGATTATTACCGTTGGCGGCGAAGGCATTTTGCGCCGCCGTTTTTTAGATATGGGGCTGACCCCCAAAACCAAGGTTATGGTGCGCAAACGCGCCCCTTTGGGTGACCCGATTGAAATTTTCCTGCGCGGCTACGAGCTGACCCTCAGACTGGATGACGCTAAAAAAATAACCGTACAGCCGGAGGAAGCATGAAACTGACATTTGCACTTGTAGGAAACCAGAACTGCGGCAAAAGCACGCTGTTCAACTATCTTACCGGCAGCAATCAGCATGTCGGCAATTTTCCGGGCGTAACAGTACAGAAAAAAGAAGGCATCCTGCTTAACGATAAGGATATTACCGTTATCGACCTGCCCGGTATTTATTCACTTTCACCCTATACTTCTGAAGAAATTGTTACGCGCGATTTACTGCTGCGCAATAAGCCGGACGTTATCGTCAATGTGCTTGACGCCACCAATATTGAGCGCAGCCTGTACCTGTCCCTGCAGCTTATAGAGCTCAACACGCCTATGGTTATCGCCCTCAATATGATGGACGAATTGCAGGCAAGCGGCGGCAGCATTGATATTAAAACCCTTGAGAAAAAACTTACAATTCCTGTAATACCAATTACAGCCAATTCTGGCGCCGGCGTTGACGAACTTGTGCGCCGCGCCAAAACGGCAGCCGAAACGCACCAGCTTCCCGAACGCATCGACTTTTGCAAAGGCCCTGCGCATGTGGCAATTCACTCTATCGCCCATTTAATTGAGCATAAAGTACGTACCAAAGGTTTGCCCCTGCGTTTTTCAGCTACCAAGCTGATTGAAGGCGATGACCTTTTAATGCAGGAACTGGAACTCAGCGAAAACGAAAAAGACATTATCGGGCATTTAACAACTGAACTTGAAACTGCTCTCGATACCGATAAAGAAGCCGCACTGGCAGATATGCGCTATACTTATATTGAAGAACTTTGCAGCCTTACCGTGCATAAACCTGACGAAAGCGTTGCCCAGCAGCGTTCCGTAAAAATGGACCGCTATCTGACCAGTAAATATTTTGCCATTCCTATTTTTCTGCTGACGATGTTTACTGTTTTCTGGCTTACGTTTGACGTTATCGGCGCAACGCTCAGCGAGTGGCTGGAACTTGGCATTGTTGCCTGCCGTTACCGAAACCGCAGATGCCGGACTTACGGCGGCAGGCGTCAGCGCTCCTATTCATTCGCTTATCATTGACGGCGTATTTACCGGCGTCGGCAGCGTGCTTTCGTTTTTACCTACAATCGTAACCCTGTTCTTCTTCCTGTCCTTACTTGAAGATACGGGCTATATGGCGCGCATTGCTTTTGTAATGGATATGCTGCTCAGAAAAATAGGGCTTTCCGGTTCATCTTTTGTGCCTATGCTCATAGGCTTTGGCTGCAGCGTACCGGCAATTATGGCAACACGCACGCTTGCCAGTGAGCGCGACCGTAAAATAACCATTATCTTAACGCCGTTTATGTCATGCAGTGCCAAACTGCCTGTTTACGGTGTATTTATAGCAGCCTTTTTTGCAGAAAACCGTGCGCAGGTAATGATGTTCCTCTACCTCACCGGCATTTTGGTTGCAATACTTTCCGGACTTCTACTTAAAGCCTTTGTCTTTAACGGACAGCCGGTTCCCTTTGTAATGGAACTGCCTGCATACAGGCTGCCGACCGCCCGCAACATTGGGCTGCACATGTGGAGCAAAGCCAAAGACTTTTTATACAGAGCCTTTACCATTATCTTCCTTGCCAGCATTGTAATCTGGCTGCTGCAAAGTTTTAATACCCTCTTTTACATGGTAGATAACCCGGCCGAAAGCATGCTGGCGCAGATAGGCAGCTTTATCGCCCCGCTGTTTGCACCTCTTGGCTTTGGCGATTGGCGCGCAGCAACAGCGCTTATTACCGGCATTACGGCTAAAGAAGTTGTTATCAGCACACTTTCCGTACTTACCGGCAGCGGCGATG
>ENA-OOZA01001302-OOZA01001302.1-human-gut-metagenome-genome-assembly--contig:-NODE-1302-length-13021-cov-2.757905_pt1 | contig 13021 bp, 15 predicted proteins | sample MGYA00241703_ERZ501378 | MGnify/ENA primary metagenome ERZ501378 (study PRJEB25962, sample SAMEA2042916) | human gut metagenome | biome: human gut; feature: human-associated habitat; material: faeces...
TTTAAAAATTGAGGTAAAAATATTAATGTTATTGCACAAAATAATATTGAAACAATTGTTGATAACATTATTCCATTACCAATTCCTGTTTCTGCTTCTTTTTTCTTTTTCTCTCCAAGTTTTAAACTTAAATATGCTGATGCTCCATCTCCAAACATTAATGAAAATGCTAATCCTATCATTACTAATGGGAATACTACGTTTGTTGCCCCATTTCCTAAATAACCAACTCCCCAACCAATGAATATTTGGTCAACTATGTTGTATAGTGAGTTTACTAATAGCGATATTATACATGGTATTGAGAATTTTCTGATTAGTTTTCCGATTTTTTCTTTTCCTAGTATGTTTTCTTCGTTTTCCATTTGTTCCTCCTTTTATTTTTAACAAAAAAATACAACACTTTTTGTGTTGTTCGTTAGTCATTATTCTTTTTGAATAATGTTCGTTTCCAATTATACCATTTGTGTTATTTTTTGTTATTTGTGTTTCACAGTTAGTTATATTATCATATTTTTTGGTTTTTGTCAATTGAAAAAAAGCACTTTTTTACCTATATGAGTATCAAAGTGCTTCTTTTCTATTATTTTATTTTTTCTATTTCTTCTTCAGGTAATTTTGTTACTTCACTTATTTGCGATATTGGCATATTTAGTTTTAAAAGGTTTTTGGCTATTTCTAAGCATTGTTGTTTTAATTTAATTTTTCCTTCTTCTCTTGCCTCTTTTCTGCCTTCCTTTCTACCCATATTTATATACATCTTGTTTTCGTTTCTTATCATATCTACTAATGCTAACATTTTTCCTTCACCTCCATCTATTTTTTCTATTAATTCTTTTGTTTTTTCTTCTCCTATTTTTTCTCCAAATAGTATTGATATTACTCGTTTTAATAGTTCTTTTTCTTCTTTATTTGTATTTGGTATTATTTTTTCTAACATTTCTATTGATTCTTCTGTGCTTTCACTCTTTTCTAGTAACATCATTTTTGAGATTAGTGTTTTTCCTTGTAGCAGTTCCTCTTTTGTAAAATCATTGATATCTACTAAATTGTAGTTTCCTGCTTTTATTTCTACACCATCTAATGTTTCTTGGCTTTCCTCTAGATATCTTTTGGCATCCCATTTTTTCTTGCCTGTGTACAAAACTATTGGGATTACTAATGGTAGTTTGTATTCTTTATTTTTTACTTTTCTTATATCTATTGCACTTTTCATTATTTCTATTTCGTATTCTAATATTCGGTATGGCATTGAGTAATCTATTTTCGTTTGATGCTCTATTAAGAAAAATATGTTTTTATTTTTGTATTTATACACTATGTCTGCTTCTCTATTTTGAAATATTTTATTTACAAAGCTACTTGTATATTTTTCTATTTCTTCTGCTTTTAGTTTTGTTTTTATTGCTTGATTTATTAAGGCAATCGCTTCTTCTTTTTTATCTAATATTGTTCTAAATATTTTGTCGTGTTTATTTGTTATATTGTAGCTTTCTTTTTGATCTGATAATTTTGATATTTTATATTTTTTAAAAATATCTTTATATTTCAGATAGTCTCCATATGTAAAAATTTCTATATTAATTCATCTCCTTTATTATAATTACTTTTTATTTATTTGTCAATGTTTTTTCTGTAGTAAATTTGTATTTTTTATAATTCTTTTTTTTACTTTTTTGTATTAACCTCCTTTTTCCTATTTTCTATGATATTTGTGGGATTTTTTTAGATTTATTTTTGTATTTCCTAAGTTGTTTTGATTTAAAAATTTATAAGACTATACATTGACAAATAATGTATGGTCTTATATTATCATATTTTTTATTTAATTTCAACATAAATCGTTCGGCAAATTTCGAACTTAAAAATTTTCTACTTTCATTTTTGTTGCTTTTTGTCTTATATGTTTTTTATATGAAATTAAAATTAGTGTTTTTATTTCTTTTATTCTAAGAACAATGTCGCTCTAAAACCAAAAGTATCATAAATTGAGGTTATACTAAAGTTCACTCTACAGCCTGCTGGTGAATACGTACTATAAAAACTACCTCCACGCAATATTATTCCCTCACTTGCACCTGGCACAATTTCTGTTGTATATTCTGCAACGTTTCCTCCCATATCAAAAATATTACTTTTTGATGTTGTTTTTCCTGTTTTAAGTCTTAGTGGTTCATCGGCTACTTTTATTACATTTCCAAGACTATCTTTTACTTCTTCTCCATACCAATTTTCATTAAATCCTTCTCTGGTTGTTGCATAATTTTCTGTTCCTGTATTTTGTATAAAATTAATTGCTGTATCCCAAGCATAACTTGAGCACAGATATGTTGTGGCTCCAACTCCTCCACCAATTCCTTTGGCAAGCGCATAAGCTTTATACCATTGTATATTTGTATATGGCTCTTGATCTCTCTTTATTACTGCTACATTATTTTCATTTCCAACTTCATATCTTCCTATATAATATCCACCATACTTATTAACACTATTTTTTTCTTTTTTTATTTGTTCTGCTATTTCATTTTTTATTTCTGTTGTTAATCCATTTGCTATATCATCATTTGAGCATATTGCATCTGTTAAAGTTAATTCATCTTTTGAAGCTCTTGTATTTCCGTTTGCTGTTACAATCCATTCATTTCTTTTATATTTTAATATTGTTTCTGTTTCATTTGTTGTACATAAAATCCATACATATTGATTACTATTTTCATCCTCTACTACAATTCCTTGCTCAACTGTTTTGGCATTATTCGTTGTATCATCAGCTACAACTTTAAACCCAGCAGGAACTACAACTTTATTCCCATTTTCATCTTGCAACGTGGTATTCTCTGTTAGGCTTAATACTTTTCCTATATTATCTTTTAACTGTGGTATCTCTTGAGGCAAATATATTTCTGTTTGTTTTATATAATTGTCTAGTATTTTATTTTCTTCTTTTTGTGCATTTTCAGTTGCATTTTTTGCTTGCTTTGCATTTTCGAATAATCCTGTTTGTGTTAATGTTGTTATTGCTACTCCTGCTAGAATTAATAAAATAATTATTGTAATCACCAATGCTACTAATGTAATTCCATGTTCTCTAACTTTACCTTTGTTTTCCATACAATTTCTCCTATGTATAATTATTTTCAAATATAAATTTCTCATACTAAAAATGATAAATTTTATACGTTTATTATACATATAAATACCCTACTTGTAAATAGTTTATCTATATATTTTATTTATAATAAAATTCTTTTGAGGTGAATTTTATGTTGAATTTTAATATAGAAAAATTACTAAAAAAGAAGAAAAAATCAAAATATTGGCTTTGTCAAAATATGAATATAACAAATCGAAATCTTAATAGAATAATTAATGGAGAAACAACTTCTATTTCCTTCAAATATTTAGAAGAATTATGTAAGTATTTAGATTGTAATTTAACTGAATTAATAAGCATTGATAATGACAATAAAAACATTTCATAACATCTACTATTTCCGACCGCTCCGAACAAAAAATGGCTTGACATTCCGCACTATTTGGCATATACTAGATACATAAAAATTTGCTTAAAAGCATTTATAAGAGGAGGCTATTTTAATGGATAATTTAATAGAAATTAGATGGCATGGTAGAGGCGGTCAAGGAGCAAAAACAGCTTCTTTATTACTTGCTGATGCCGCATTTAATACAGGAAAATATATTCAAGGATTTCCTGAATATGGTCCAGAAAGAATGGGTGCACCAATTACTGCTTATAACAGAATTAGTGATAATCCAATTACTGTTCATAGTAATATTTATGAACCTGATTATGTTGTAGTAGTTGATGATACACTTTTAGAGAGTGTCCCAGTTACAGCTGGTTTAAAAGAAACAGGTGCAATAGTTATTAATACAACAAAATCTCCAGAATATCTAAAAAAAGCTTTAAATGGATATAATGGAAGTATTTATACAATAGATGCAAGAAAAATTTCTGAAGAAGCTCTAGGAAGATATTTTCCAAATACACCAATGCTTGCTGCCATTGTAAAGGTTAGTGGTATTATGACAGATGAAGCTTTTCTTGAAGATATGAAAGGTTCATTTAAACATAAATTTGCTAAAAAACCTGAAGTCATTGATGGTAATATGAAAGCTTTGGAAATTGCTTTAAAAGAAGTTAAGAAAATTTAGAAAGGAAGTTATATTATGGCTGATATAAATAAAACAACACCTATGGAAGATTTAACAATAGGTGGAAATATTTATGAAGCAGGAAATGCAAAACATTTTAAAACTGGTGACTGGAGAAGTTCTAGACCAGTATGGATTGAAGAAAAATGTAAACAATGTGGTTTATGTTTTCCTGTTTGCCCAGAAAATGCAATTCCTGTTTGTAAAGATTCTTTAAATAGAACAGATTTTGATTTTGATTATTGCAAGGGCTGTGGAGTATGTGCTCAAGTATGCCCATTTAAAGCAATAGAAATGAAAGAGGAGGGTGTTGAATAATGAGTATTCGTGAAAGACTTAGTGGAAATGAAGCTGTTGCTACTGCTATGAAACAAATAAATCCAGATGTTGTTGCAGCATTCCCTATTACACCATCAACAGAAATTCCTCAATATTTTTCAACTTTTGTTGCAAATGGTTCTGTTGATACAGAATTCGTTGCTGTTGAAAGTGAACATAGTGCTATGAGTGCTTGTATTGGTGCAGAGGCTGCTGGTGCAAGAGCAATGACTGCTACATCAGCAAATGGTTTATCTTTAATGTGGGAAATGATTTATATTGCTTCAAGTTTAAGATTGCCTATAGTTTTAAACTTAGTAAACAGAGCTGTTTCAGGACCACTTAATATTCATAATGACCATTCAGATGCAATGGGTGTTAGAGATGCTGGTTGGGTTATGCTTTTCTCTGAAAATAACCAAGAAGCTTATGATAATACATTAATGGCAAATAGAATTGCTGAAAATAAAGATGTTCAATTACCTATAATGGTTTGTCAAGATGGTTTTATAACATCACATTCTATTGAAAATATTGAACTTGAAGAAGATTCAGAAGTTAAAAAATTTGTTGGTGAATATCACCCAGAACATTATTTATTAAATAAACAAGAACCAATTGCTGTTGGTCCACTTGATTTACAAGCTTATTTATTTGAACATAAAGCTCAACAAGCTGAAGCTTTAAAAAATGCAAAAAAAGTTATTTTAGATGTTTCAAAAGAATTTGAAGCTTGGACTGGAAGACATTATGGATTATTTGAAGAATATAAATTAGATGATGCAGAAATTGCAATAGTTTGTATGAATTCTACAGCTGGAACAACAAAATATGTTGTTGATAATTTAAGAGCTAAAGGAATTAAAGCTGGCCTTTTAAAAATAAGAGTTTATAGACCATTCCCTGGTGAAGAAGTTGCAAAAGCTTTGTCTCATTTAAAAGCTATAGCTGTTTTAGATAAATCAGATTCTCTAAATGCTATCGGTGGAGCTTTATTTGAAGATGTTTCATCTAGTATGTATGTTAATAATTCTCATGTTCCAATGTGCAATTATGTTTATGGAATTGGTGGTAGAGATACTACTGCAAATGATATTGAATCAGTTTATACAGATTTAATTGAAATTGCTAAAAATGGTAAAGTAGAAAATCCTTATAGATATTTAGGATTAAGATTTGATAGACAAAATTTTGAAAAAATTTTGGATAACGATGAGCGAAGCGAAAGGGGGGCAAAATAATTATGGCATATAATTTAAAAGAAATAGTTGCAAATAAGCCTTCTAGATTTACAGAAGGACATAGAATGTGTGCAGGATGTGGAGCTCCAGTTGTTGCAAGACATATTTTAAGAGCTTTAAAAGAAGAAGACCATGCAGTTATATCTTGTGCAACAGGTTGTATGGAAGTATCAACATTTATTTATCCATATACAGCTTGGACAGATTCATTTATTCATACTGCTTTTGAATGTGCTGGTGCTACTCTTTCAGGTGTAGAAGCTGCATATAAATCACTTAAAAAACAAGGAAAATTACCTGAAGATGAACACACAAAATTCATTGCCTTTGGTGGAGATGGCGGAACTTATGATATAGGTTTACAATCATTATCTGGTGCAATGGAAAGAGGTCATGACATGGTATATGTATGTTATGATAATGGAGCATATATGAACACAGGAATTCAACGTTCATCAGCAACACCAAAATTTGCTGATACAACAACTTCTCCTGCTGGTAAAGTGCTTCCTGGAAAAATGCAATCAAGAAAAGATTTAACACAAATTATGGTTGGTCATCATTTACCATATGTCGCTCAAACAATAGCTGTAAATAATATGAAAGATTTATATGAAAAAGCTGAAAAAGCAATTTATACAGAAGGTCCATGTTTCTTAAATGTAATGAGCCCATGCCCTAGAGGTTGGGGTTACTCAACACCTGATTTAATGAAAATAAATAAATTAGCTGTTGAAACTTGTTACTGGCCTTTATATGAAGTAATTGATGGAAAATATAAAATAAATTATAAACCAGCTAAAAAACTTCCAATAGAAGAATTCTTGAGACCTCAAAAGAGATTTAAACATATGTTTAAACCTGGAAATGAATGGATGATTGAGGAATTCCAAAAAGAAGTTGATAATAGATGGGAAGAACTTTTAAGCTTAGAAGAAATGACTAATAAATAATTATTATTAATAAATTTAAATAGGAGGTGAATATAATGGCATATAAAATTACTGATAAATGTATTTCTTGCGGAGCTTGTGCAGCTGAATGTCCAGTAGGTTGCATCTCTCAAGGAGAAACAAAATTTGAAATAGATGCTTCAGCATGTATCTCTTGTGGAACTTGTGCAGGAGTTTGCCCAGTAGGAGCACCTGAAGAAGAATAATTATAAAAAATAAAGCACTACTTTTAATCTTTGTAGTGCTTTTATTTTATATATTTTCTGAATTCTTTTCATCTTCTTTTTCTAATTTTTCTAGTTCTTCTAATTCTTTTTTATTTTCTAACTCTTCTTCATCTATACGTTCTTTTGCAACATCTTTTATTACTTTTATATCTTTAGCATCATATCTTTTATATGTATAGCCATCTCCATCTTCTGTCTTAAATTTTACTTTTACTCTTTCTTTTAATGTTTCTACTCCGTCAACTTCTCCTTCGCCATCTTCTGTTTTTACTATTGCTCCTACATTTGGAAGTCTTTTTAATTTATCTTCATATACTTCATTTTCATATTTTAGACAACACATTAATCTTCCACAGTTTCCAGATATTTTTGAAGGATTTAATGATATGTTTTGCTCTTTTGCCATTTTTATTGATACAGCTTCAAAGTCACTTAAGAATGTACAACAACAAAGTTCTCTACCACATACACCATTTCCGCCAATTCTTCTTACTTCATCTCTTACACCAATTTGTCTCATTTCTATTCTTGTTCTATAAATTGCTGCTAAGTCTTTTACTAAATCTCTAAAGTCTATTCTTCCATCTGCTGTAAAGTAAAATATAACTTTGCTATTGTCAAATTTACATTCTACTTCTGTTAATGTCATATTTAACTTATGCTCTTTTATTTTTTGTTTGCATATATCAAATGCTTCTTTTTCTATTTTTCTGCATTCATCATATCTTTTTATATCTCTATTATTTGCAATTCTTACGACTTTTTTCAATGGTGCTATTATTTTTTCATCTTCTACATATCTATTTGGAATTAAAACTTCTGCAAGTTCTTCGCCTTGTGTTGTTTCTACTATTACTTTATCGCCTTTTTTTACTTTTAATCCTTTTGGATTGAAAAAATATATTTTTCCTAATTTTTTAAATCTAATACCTATTATATTCTTCAAGTTTTTGTTTCCTTTCTAATAATTCACATTTTCCCATAAACTTAATAATAAATTATCAATGCACATGTCATAATTTGCATTTGATTGTAATCTTCTTTTTGTTTCTTCTACTATTGCTATACAATCTGCATATTTACTATTTATTTTTGCTAAATTTATAAATAATACATTCATGTAATTTAATATTTCTAATTTATCATCTTTGCTTTTGTATATAAAATCTGACATATTTAGTATATCTATTTTATCTTTTCTTTCTAAACTGTTAACAACTTGTTCTGTATTTTGATATAATTCTTGTTTATCTTTTATTTCTAGTGCTTTTCCAATGCTGCCTTGGCAAGCTTCTAACATAATTTTGCTATTAATTTCTGTTTGATGATTGTCTTGTAGATATTTTTGTATTTGTTCATCTGATATTTTTTCAAAGTGCAGTATCATACATCTTGATTTTATGGTACTTAAAAATGAATTTTCGTTTGAACCAATTAAAATTATAGTAACAAATTCTGGTGGTTCTTCTAGTGTTTTTAATAAACAGTTTTGAGCTTCTACTGTCATTTTATCACTATCATTAATTATATAAACTTTTTTGTTTGATATAATTGGTTTCTCAGAGACTTTTTTTTGAAATTCTCTAATTTGTTCTATTTTTATACTATTTCCATCTGGTTCTATAATAGAAAAATCTGGACTATTTTCTGTATCTTTTACAGCTAATAACATTTTTGCAAATTCTTCTGCTATTAATTTTTTCCCAATTGCTTCTGTTCCTATAAATAAATAACTATGTGATGTTTTATTTATTTCTCCAGAATGAATTAGTTCTTTTTTTAATTTGTCATTTCCTATTATATCACTAAACATCATTTTACCTCATTTGATAAATTTATTTAACTTTTCCCCATAAATTTAATGGCCAAATTCTAATCCATACTTTGCTTTCTATTTTTTCTAATGGTATACAACCAAAAGCTCTACAGTCTGTACTATGATTTCTATTATCTCCCATTGCAAAAACACAATTTTCCGGAACTACAAAATCATCAAATCCTGCTCCTGTAACATCTGTTACAATGCCACTTGGTAAATAATCTTCTTGTAATTGCTCTCCATTTATAAATACTTTTCCATCTTTTATTTGAACGTGTTCTCCTGGTAGTGCAATTACTCTTTTTATATAACTATCTTTTCCAATTTCTAATACATAATATGTAAATTTTCCTAAAATACTTTTTGGTTCATATTCATATTTTGCAACTGGATTTGATTGGTCAATTTCACTTAATGTATATGACTTTTTGCTTGGTGCCTCAAATGTTATTATATTCCCTCTTTCAGGCAATTTTTTTGTAGTTCTTCCCCAACGATTAAGCCATAATCTTTGGTTTTGTACAAGTGTTGGATTCATTGACACTTGTTTTACTATTGTAGGTGTTCCTATATAATATCTAAATAATAATGCTAAAACAATTGCAATAACTATGCAATATACCCATTCTAATATATCTTTTACTTTTGGACTCATTTGTATCTCTCCTATTTATCAATTTAAACTTTATATATTATACATTAAAATATGATAAATATCAATAAATTAATTTAAAAACTTGAACTAAAAAGTTATTTTGTTAAATCTAATTCAAAATAGAATTCTACTCCATCATCAACATTATTTATTCCATATTTATTTTGATAATTATTCATAATAGCCTTTACAAATGCCAATCCAATTCCAGTTCCGCCATCACTTCTATTTCGAGACTCATCTGCTTTATAAAATCTATTCCAAATTCTCTCTAAATCTTCATCTTTAATATGTTTACCAGAATTAAATACTGTTACTCTAACCTTGCCTTCTTCTTTCTTTATTTTATTTGATATTTTTATTAATTTGCAATTATTTATTTCTTTAGCATTTTTTATTGCATTTGTTATGTAATTTGTTATTACTTGTTCTATATAGAAATCATCTGCAAATACTTGTATTGGCTCTAGAGTATCTATTTTTACTTCTATTTTATTTTCTTCTAACATAACTTTAGATTTTCTTATTACTTCTTTTTCTACCTCAATTATATTGAATTCTTTATCATTGAATTCTCTTTTTCCATATTCTAATTTCATTAATTCTAATAGCTGTTTTACTAGTTTGTCCATTTTATTTGTTTCATCTAGTATTACTTCTGCATAGAATTTTCTACTTTCTTCATCTGTATTTACATTTTCTAGAAGACCTTCACTATAGCCTTGTATTAAGGCAATTGGTGTTTTTAATTCATGTGATACATCAGAAATAAAGCTTTTTCTCATTTCATCTATTTTTGATTTTTCCTCAATGTCTCTTTCTAATTGGTTATTACTGTTTCTAAGTTGTTTTATTGTTCCCTCTAGTTTGTCTGACATAGTATTTATGCTTCTTGCTAGGGTGTTTATTTCATCATCACCTTTTGTTGTAATTTTGTATTTTTGACTAAAATCTAGGTTTGACATTTTTTGTGCTATATTGCTTAATTCTAAAATTGGTTCTGTGAATTTTTTAGAAATTATAGACATTACTATTGCAGAAATTAGTATTACAAATCCTGCTATTATTATTAAAAAGTTATTTGATATTTTTACACTATCTTGTATTGATGTTATTGGCATACGTACATGTAAAAAATAACCATTTTCCAAGTTTCCTGATAAAATTATGTATGAAATTCCATTTTTTATGTCTCTTTGCCTTTTTATTGTGAAGTTTTCTGTTGTTTCTAAAACTTCTCCTGAGTTTACTATCATATTTCCTAAACTACCTATAACAGAGGAAAAGTTTTTATTTGTTGAATATATATTTATTCCATTGTTGTCTTTAATTAAAATATCAAAATTATTTTTTATTGCTATTTTTTCTAATTCTTGTTCAAAGTCTTCTTCACTTCCTGAATTTTTATAATATTCATTTAATTGTTCATAAACTGATTTTAGTGTTTGTTCCTTACTAAATAGATAGAATTTTTCTAGTGCAAAATTATTTACTATTATTAAAAATATTATTATAGCAAGTATTGTTAAACTTAGTGTTAAAAATAATTTGATTTTTACTGAATTAAATAACTCTCTTATTTGTTCTTTGATTTTCTTCATTTTTTACTAATTTAAAACCTACTTTCTTTCAAATTTGTAGCCTAAACCTCTCATGGTTTTTATATATTTTCCTCTTTTTCCTAATTTGTGTCTTAATTTTTTTATATGACTGTCTATTGTTCTTGAATCTCCATAATAATCATAATTCCATACATTGTTTAAAATTTTATCTCTTGAAAGTGCAATGTTTTCGTTTTCTACTAGATATACTAATAATTCGTATTCTCTTAGGCTTAGTTCTATTACTTTACCATCAACTTTTACAGTTCTTCCTTCTTTGTCTATTTCTATTCCATCATAATCTTTTGGTTCTTTTGATTCTCCTTTTGTTCTTTTCAATATTGCTTCAACTCTTGCAACTAATATTTTAGGGCTAAATGGTTTTGAAATATATTCATCAACACCTAATTCAAATCCAAATAATTCATCTTGTTCTTCTCCTCTTGCTGTTAACATTATTACTGGTAAATTTGATTCTTGTCTTATTTTTCTTAATACAGACCACCCGTCAAGCTTTGGCATCATTACATCTAATAGTATTAAATCAAATTTATTAAGTTCTTCTTTACTAATATCTATTGCATTATTTCTTACAGTAACTGCGTATCCCTGCTTTTTCAATGCACTTTTTATCAAATTACAAATCTCAATCTCATCATCAACTACTAAAATATTTATACTATTCATAAATACTCCTTGCTCTAATAATTTTCTCTGTTCCCTTCCCAATGATTACTAAATATTAATTGTGAAATAAAAGTTATAGCTATAAATATTATCATTATAAATATACCTTGTATTATCTCACTATTTTGAATTAATATATTTTCCTTATACAATATAAAGTAAGAAGATAATCTCATTGAATATGCCCAAGGTATCACTTGCCATATTCCATCTCCTAAACCAGTTAACATCAGTGCTGAAATAAGGCTTCCAATTATTCCAATTCCAATTGATGCACCTTTGCCAAAATAAAATACTACTAAATATTGTATCATATATAAAAGTATGTTACTTGAGAATACTATCAAAGTTTCTTTATAATAAAAACTTATCTCTATAGAGTCATTTCCCATAATATAAAACATAATTCCAAAACCTAATATTGCTATAAGTGTTGATACTAACCCTAAAATAATTATTGATATTAACTTGCTAAAATGGGGAAGGTATTTTTTATTCGGAGTAGTTAAAAAGTATTGAAATCCTCCACATTCTTCTTGTTCATATACCATATTCAATATAATAGATATTATTAAAGGAAATGACATTGAAATAATTTGAATATATGAAATAACTTTATCCAATTCATTCCATGGAGAAACTGAATAGTACGATAAAAAAGGTATCATAGCTAACACTGGAATAATAAAATGCACTTTAATTATTTTTGAATGATAAAATTTATAGAAATCTATCTTTATATAATTTATAAAACTTGGCATAGTTAAACCTCCTGTTTTTCAAACCATTTTGCAGTTAAATATGACGTGACAATATAAAGTGTAATAGTTACTAATACACCTATTAATATAACTTTTATATCAAATGGATAAGCTCCAGCCTCAACAGATAAACCATTTGGCATAACTCTTATTATATAGCACATAAGTTTTGATGGTATCGCAAATGGAATCCACCATATTGGTGTTAACGCTAATAGTATGCCACCAAGAAAATTGCATAAAATACTAATAATTATAGTAAATCCAGTACTAAATTTCATGGTTAAGTACATCAGTACCGGTATTTGCCACGAGAACGTTATAAATAATATTGTAGATGCTAATAAACTATTTTGAACTTGAATAGCAGTTTCAAATATAAATCCCATAATTGTTATTACTACGAAAAACACTAAACAACTTAACCCTAAATACATAGTACTGATAATAATTTTAGAATACCAAATTTTTTGTTTATCCACTATAACACTAAATAATCCATTGAATTTTCTTTTCCTATCATTAGATATAATAAATGATCTTTTGTTCTTCTTGCTTAAATAAGTTGTTTTCTATTACATCT
>ENA-OOZA01001307-OOZA01001307.1-human-gut-metagenome-genome-assembly--contig:-NODE-1307-length-12979-cov-3.922547_pt1 | contig 12979 bp, 12 predicted proteins | sample MGYA00241703_ERZ501378 | MGnify/ENA primary metagenome ERZ501378 (study PRJEB25962, sample SAMEA2042916) | human gut metagenome | biome: human gut; feature: human-associated habitat; material: faeces...
GCGCAGGCGCGTGCCTTTGCCAAAGAACACTTCAATCTGGATGTGAAACCCCATACGGCATTGAAAGATTTTGCACCGGGCAGTTTCGACGTCATCACCCTATGGCATGTCATGGAACATCTGGAACCCCTCAACGAAACGTGGGAAACCTTGCACTCCCTGCTGACTGAAAAGGGGGTGCTGATTGTAGCTGTGCCCAACTGTTCCTCCTTCGACGCAAAGAAATACGGGGCTTACTGGGCTGCCTACGATGTGCCCCGCCATTTGTGGCACTTCACACCGGGCACCATCCAGCAATTCGGTTCCAAGCATGGCTTCATCATGGCAGAGCGGCATCCCATGCCGTTCGATGCCTTCTACGTCTCCATGCTGACAGAAAAGCACATGAGGCACTCGTGTACTTTCCTGCGGGGAATGGTGACCGGTACACTGGCCTGGTTCAGCGCGTTGGTGAAGAAGGAACGCAGCAGTTCCATGATTTACGTGTTCAGGAAGAAAGGGTGAGAAAAGGGATTAGGGATTAATGATTAATAGCGACTGATTTACATAACTTGTAGCTTGTAACTCGTAACTTATAATTGGTATAATGAAAGCAAAGAATAACTCGGTATCCTATTTTGACATGCAGTTCATTACGTCCAGCATCAGTACGACGCTGGTGTTACTGCTGTTGGGGCTGGTCGTATTCTTTGTGCTCGCGGCTCATAATCTTTCCGTGTACGTCAAGGAGAACATCAGTTTCTCCGTGCTTGTCAGTGACGACATGAAGGAGAGCGACATCCTGAAGCTTCAGAAGAGGCTGGACAAGGAGGCTTTTGTGAAGCAGACGGAATACATTTCCAAGAAGCAGGCACTCCGCGAGCAGACTGAGGCGATGGGTACGGACCCGCAAGAGTTCCTCGGCTACAATCCTTTCACTGCCTCCATCGAAATCAAGCTGCATTCCGACTATGCCAATTCGGACAGCATCGCCAAAATAGAGAAACTGATTAAAAAGAATACCAATATCCAGGAAGTGCTCTACCAGAAAGACTTGATAGATGCCGTGAACGATAATATAAGGAATATCAGCTTGATGCTGCTGGGGCTGGCTGTGATACTGACGTTTATCTCCTTTGCGCTGATAAACAACACCATCCGTCTGGCTATATATTCCAAGCGTTTCCTTATCCACACCATGAAGCTGGTGGGAGCAAGCTGGGCATTCATCCGTCGTCCGTTTCTGCGGCGCAATTTCTGGATAGGTGTGCTGGCCGCTTTCATAGCCGACAGCATTCTGTGGGGAGCCGCCTATTGGCTGGTGTCCTACGAACCGGAGTTGGTCAAGGTGATTACGCCCGAGGTGATGGTGCTGGTGTCGGGTGCCGTGCTGGTGTTCGGTGTACTTATTACGTGGCTGTGCGCTTTGCTTTCCATCAACAAATATCTGAAAATGAAGGCAAGCACCCTGTATTACATATAACACTGCTTTCCGAAAGGTAAAGTTTCAGATAGTAAATAGTAAATCGTTAAATAGTAAATAAACAGATGAGTAAACAGAAGTTCGCTTTCGACAAGACCAATTTTATTTTGCTTGCTGTCGGCATGGCGGTAGTGATACTTGGTTTTATTTTAATGACCGGTCCCGTATCCACACCGACACACTTTGAGCCGGATATCTTTAGTGTAAGACGCATTAAAGTGGCGCCGCTGGTATGCCTGCTGGGGTTTGTCTTTATGATATATGCAGTATTACGTAAACCGAAAACAGAAGATAAAACAGAAGAATAACTATGGGAGATTTGAGTACGCTTGAAGTGATTATTATCGCGATTGTAGAGGGACTGACGGAATTTTTGCCGGTTTCTTCTACGGGACACATGATTATTACACAAAATCTGTTGGGCATAGAGAGCACGGAATTTGTGAAAGCCTTTACGGTAATCATACAGTTCGGTGCAATCCTTTCGGTGGTCTGGCTGTATTGGAAACGTTTCTTCCGTCTGAACCATACTCCGGTTCCGGCAGGTACTTCCGCGCTGAAACGCTTCCTGCATAAGTTTGATTTTTACTGGAAGCTGCTGGTGGCGTTCGTTCCGGCGGCTGTGCTGGGATTTCTGTTCAGCGACAAGGTCGACGAAATGCTGGAGAGCGTGACCGTAGTGGCCGTGATGCTCGTGATTGGCGGTGTGTTCATGCTGTTCTGTGACAAGATATTCTCGAAAAACAGTGAGGATACCGTTCTGACGGAGAAGAAAGCCTTTAATATCGGTCTGTTCCAGTGTATTGCGATGATACCGGGCGTGTCCCGTTCCATGGCAACGATTGTCGGTGGTATGGCACAGAAGATGACGCGTAAGGCTGCGGCCGAGTTCTCTTTCTTCCTGGCTGTTCCCACGATGTTTGCAGCTACGGTGTATAAGATGCTGAAACTCTTTCTGGACGGAGGAACGGAGATTATCATGAATAATCTGCCGGCGCTGATAATAGGAAATGTGGTGGCATTTGTGGTGGCTTTGCTTGCTATCAAGTTCTTCATCAGCTTTGTAACGAAATATGGTTTCAAGGCATTCGGATGGTATCGTATCATCGTCGGAGGAATCATCCTTCTGCTGTTGCTTACGGGACACAATTTAGAGGTGGTGTGATGATGGATTTTAAAGAGGGAGAAGTTCTGTATTTCAATAAACCGCTGGGGTGGACATCGTTCAAGGTCGTAGGGCATGCGCGTTACCACATTTGCCGGCGGATGAAGGTAAAGAAGTTGAAAGTAGGCCATGCCGGTACCCTCGACCCGCTTGCTACGGGGGTGATGATAGTCTGTACGGGCAAGGCCACGAAACGGATTGAGGAATTCCAGTATCACACGAAGGAGTACGTTGCCACCATCCGGTTGGGTGCCACCACTCCCTCTTACGACCTGGAACATGAGATAGATGCCACCTATCCCACGGAGCACATCACCCGCGGACTGGTGGAGGAGACGCTGAAGAAGTTCATCGGCGAGATACAGCAAGTGCCTCCCGCCTTCTCGGCATGTATGGTGAACGGGAAACGTGCCTACGACCTTGCCCGCAAGGGAGAGGAGGTAGAGCTGAAACCCAAGTTGCTCGTCATCGACGAGATAGAGCTGCTGGACGACGGGCTGGATATTGCCGAACCGTGGATAAAGGTACGCGTAGTATGCAGCAAAGGAACCTATATCCGCGCCCTGGCACGTGACATCGGCGAAGCCCTGCAGAGCGGCGCTCACCTCACCGCCCTGGAGCGTACCCGCGTAGGCGACGTCCGGCTGGCAGACTGCCTCAATCCCCTCGATTTCAAAGAGTGGATAGAGGCGCAGGAGATAGATATTTAGTTATAAGTTATGGGTTATAAGTTATTTGCTATGAAGTGTAGCATACTGCCGGATAACTCATACCCTCTTATGACTAAAACAGACTGATATAAATAATAAATAACTCATAACTTATAACTAATTATGAAACTGTCGCAATTCAAATTCAAGCTTCCCGAAGAGAAGATAGCTTTGCACCCCACGAAGTACAGAGACGAGTCACGTCTGTTGGTGTTGCACCGTAAGACGGGTGAGATTGAGCACAAGATGTTCAAGGATGTTCTGGACTATTTTGATGACAAAGATGTGTTTATCTTCAACGACACCAAGGTTTTCCCTGCCCGCTTGTACGGTAACAAGGAAAAGACCGGTGCGCGTATTGAAGTGTTCTTGTTGCGTGAGTTGAACGAAGAGCTCCGGTTGTGGGATGTACTGGTGGATCCTGCCCGTAAAATACGTATCGGCAATAAGCTCTACTTCGGTGACGACGACTCTATGGTGGCTGAGGTTATCGACAACACCACTTCGCGTGGGCGTACGCTTCGTTTCCTTTACGACGGTCCGCAATAACCATCTCTTCGGCAACTGGCATGATGAACTCTCTGGCCAGTTTCAGCTCCTCGATGCCCGATGGTACAACGAGTCGCGCCATTACGTGCGCCTCTCCGCTGCCTACGAGAGTCCCATGATGCTTTTCTCCCGCCTGCGTTGGCTGACGCGGGTGGTGCAAAAAGAGCGTCTCTATATCAACCTCCTCAATGTCGGCACCTTGGGCTATTATAGTGAGTGGGGCTACGGCCTTTCCACCCCCATTGTCGACGTCGCTGGCTTCATCGCCCTTGCAGGTCACAGCCAAACGGGAATCGGTGTGAAGTTCGTCTTGCGTCTGGGTGATTGATGATTGCGTGGGGGAGCGGTAGGCGTGGGGATATGTCTTTTCCGTGGCGCGAAGCAACGGCGTTGTGGGCATAGGCAACTTGTTCGCTTAGTAATGGTGAAAGAATAAGTTGAGCAATTTTGACCTGTATTTTTGTTGGTTTTGGAATTTGGAAGAGGGAGCATAGCGGGCTATGTGACCGATGACAAATTTCAAAAGCGGCAAAAAGACAGGGCATAAGAAACAACTCCTTATTCCACAAAATTGGTCAAGTTATTTTTTCACCATTACTTACCATTACTTATCATAGAAAATGTCCGGTTCGTCGAAAATCGCAGACAAAAGAGGTAATAAAAAATGCAAAACAGGGGAGGTTATTTCTCTACTGGAAAATTTATCCGTATTTTTGCAGACATTATGGTGGCGATTTGCGGAAAAAAGCGACAGTAAAACAGAGGTCTGTGTTGCCCAGCTGGACAAACGTATCTTCTCAGCTCTGCCTCGTTTCCTTCCGTCAATCTCTTGATTTGCCAACGCCTGCCGCCGTTTCCGCCGTGGAATGTGCGTGGGAAGGAAGGCTCTGGCCATTCAGAATGAATCTTACAAATCGCCGTGCTGCTCTGCAGACGGCACTCCTATATATAAATATGAAGAATTTGAAATTGGCTCTGCTGCCGGTTTTGCTGGCAATGCTGACAATGGGTTTCGGAGCGTGCAGTTCCGATATGGAATATACCTCTAACGTAGACACGCACGACTGTGCTTTGACGAAGATTACGCTCGGAACACTCAAGCGTACGCTGCAAGTCACGGCCGACAGCACCTATACCATCACCCTCAATGGAGGATATTACCCGTTGACAATCGACCAGGTGAACAACCGCATCTATAATGTCGACTCGTTGCCAGTGGGCACCGATGTGGCGCACGTGACCTTCGCCACGCTCACTTCTTCGGGCGTGACAACCATCAAATCGCTGACAACGGGCCAGGACACGCTCTTCGCAACCACCGACAGCACTGACTTCACCGTGCCGCGCATGCTCACGGTGAATGCCTACGATGGTTTGGCCAAGAAACACTATGAGGTGAAAATCAACGTACACAAGGAAGAGGCCGACAGCTTCGTATGGAAAAACGTGGTGAATGCCAACAGCCAGTTTGCCGCCTTGCAGGGCGGACACCGCACCCTGGGACGCGCCGACAATGCGTTGCTCGTTTTCGGACACGCCGAGAGCGGGGAACAGGTGCTTGTTGTCGATCCGCTTGGAAATGTGCAGGCAAGCGCTTTGCCCGCAGGTTTTCAGATAACTTCGGTGGTGGCCGACCCAGAACGCCGTAATTTCTACGCCCTTACTGCCGCCGGACTGGCTCATTCTTCCGATGGCGTGACATGGAATGCCATCAATGCGCCCTCAACTCCCGACGTCCTTCTGGCCGTTGGTTCTGCTGGTATCTACGGAATGAAAGACGGCACCTTCTGTAGTTCTGCAAATGGCGGACAGACCTGGCAGGCCGATGAGGCCGACGAGCCAGACAGCCTTCCCGTCAAAAATCTTGCAGGAACTGTCAATGTCTCGCGCACCGATAGTCGTATGGAGCATATCATCGTTGTCGGACAGACCCAGAAAGGCAAGCCCATCGTCTGGAAACGCGACATCGACTTGACGGGCACCAACGTCTTTGGCTGGTATTGCCTGCCGGAAATCACTGGTCAGCAGCATGCCAACCTGCCGTTTGTTAGCAATCCCGCACTCTTCACTTACGACAATACGCTCTGGTTGCTCGGACAGCAGGCCGACAACACTTTGGCACCTATCTATGTGAGCCAAGACAACGGCCGCACATGGGACGTCCCGGGCAAGCATGTGCGCAATCCGTTGGCCCATCTCGTTGGAAAAGCAGCGGCCGTTTCCGGTACCACCACGCCAAACAACTTTATATGGGTGCTCGAATCCACCACTGGTGCGCTTTGGCGCGGACGCTATAATCGCTTGGGATGGACTGACGAGCAGACGAAATTTGAGAAGAGTGCCCGTCAGCAGCTTGGTGGCGCTTTCTGAAGCAAGAAAAGGGTAGGGGCTACGGACTTGCCGGAAGGCTGTCGGTAGTGCCTGCTTATTTATATGTGTGAGCCCGTTTTTTAGGGGGTAATCCCGTTGCTCGAAAATGTCTGTCTGTTGTGCTACCGCAAGACATACAGCTGGAGGGCATTTCTCGCAACACCGATAAACGGAGTCTGTGGGGTTGCCTTTGTATAGCAAACGCCCCTCTCCATACGTTTTGATATTTACAATTGCATGATTTCCAATATCCTTCAACTTTCAAGACGGGTCGCCCTGCTCATGGTGCTGGCGCTCGTGGCACATCCGGCGCTCATGGCGCAGGATGAGGTGGAGTATAAGATGGAAATCGGCGGCGCCATCGGGGTTAACCATGCGGTCAACGACCTCAATTCCAAACTCTTCGGAGCGATGGGACTGACAGGCGGCGGCATGCTGAGGTTTGTCTTGAATCCGCGTATGGCGGTCAAAACGGCGCTGACGTACAATGCCTGGAACAATAATACCAACGGGCTCAAGGCGTTTTATCCTGCCAATGAGACGGGAGCGTCGGAAAACCGTTTGGAGTATAGCATGAAAGGTGGCATTGTCGACCTCTCTGCGCTTTACGAACTGCATTTCCTGCCCTACGGCTATGTGGAGGGCTATCAAGGCTACAAACGCCTCGTGCCGTATATCCAGTTGGGCCTGGGCTTCTCTTATTCCGACATCGGAAAGGCTTTCACGATGAATGTGCCGTTTGGAGTTGGATTGAAATATAAGGCGGCGCCAAGGCTCAACCTCGGGTTGGAATGGCGCATGCACTTTTCTCTGAGCGACAAGCTCGACGGACTCTCGGCACCGCTTGGCATACAGTCGTCGGGCTTCCGAAACAAAGACCATTACGGAATGGCGCTGTTCACCATCACCTACGACATCTCTGCCGTATGCCCGGCGTGCAACAAGGATTGAAACGGAGGGGCTGATATGCCGACATCGCGAACATAATTATAGAACGAAATAATTTTGATTACCTACTTATGGACAGTCAAAAGTCTTCTCTTCAGACGAAACTAAATCCCCAAGGGGAAATAGGGAATTGCGTCTCGACGGCAGCTGGAAATGGCGGCGAAACGGCGGGGCGCAAATTGCCGCAACACGTGGCGATTATCATGGACGGAAACGGACGATGGGCCAAAGCACGCGGACTGAACCGCAGCATGGGACACCAGCAGGGTGTGGAAACCGTTCGCGAAATCACTACGGTGGCTTCAAACTTGGGCATTAAATATCTCACGCTATACACGTTCTCAACAGAAAACTGGAACCGACCGCCGCAAGAAGTGGCGGCGCTCATGTCGCTCATCTTGACGGCGATGGAAGAGGAACTCTTCATGAAGAACAACGTGCGCATGCGAACCATCGGCGACCTCTCACGCTTGCCGGAGGAGGTGCGCAACGCCATCGTGGGACTGGAACAGCGAACGGCGGCCAACACGGGCATGACGATGGTCATTGCCCTGAGCTATTCGGCACGCTGGGAAATCACGGAGGCCGTGAAGAAAATGGCGCGACAGGCCGCTGCGGGCGAAATCAATGTCGATGACATCTGCGAAGACGACATCAGCCGCAATCTGGCCACGGAGTTTATGCCCGACCCTGACCTCCTCATCCGAACGGGTGGTGAGGTGCGCCTGAGCAATTATCTGCTTTGGCAGTGTGCCTACTCCGAACTGTATTTCTGCGATACGTTCTGGCCCGACTTCCATGAGGCCGATTTCATGAAAGCCATCGACACTTACTGCAACAGGGAGCGCCGCTACGGCAAAACAAGCGAACAAGTGCAGCAATGACGCGTTGAAAAAGGAGGAGACCGCTGGGGTGGTCTGCAACGACGAACCCGAATGGCAGAGGGACTGGTGATGTTCTGATGTCGGCGCGTGCGCTCGTCGCTGAGGCTCATGGGGCTTTCTCTCCTACATCTCTCCAACAGTAACAAACATACACAATGAAATATCTCAACAGATTGTTCTTTCTCTCCGCATTGGCAATTGCCGCCGTTCAAGGACATGCGCAAACGCCAGTGCATGTCAAACCCGAAATTTCATACACGCAAGACCATGCCCGTTATATTTTGGGCGGACTTGTGGTTGAAGGAGACAAGAATTACGATGAAGATGTCCTGACGAGCATCTCCGGACTCACCGTGGGACAGATGTACGACGTGCCTGGCGAGGACATCAGCGAAGCCATACGCCGATACATGAAGCAAAAGAGCTTCTCGAACGTTCGTATAGAAGCCGACAGTATTGTGGGCAGCAAGATTTATCTGCACATCTATCTGCAAGGACTGCCGCAGGTGTCGAGCATCAATTATGGCGGCGTGAAGAAGTCGGAGCGTGAGGAAATCGAAAAGCGCCTCGGACTTCAGGTGGGTAGCTATATCAATCCCGACATCATCGACCGTGCCAAGATTCATATCAAACGCTACTTTGAAGAGAAGGGCTTCAAAAACGCGCAGGTCTCCATCGACCAGCGCAATGACGTTACGGCTGAAAACCGTGTGCTCCTTGACATCAACATCGATAAGAATGAGAAGATCAAGGTACACCGCATCTACATCGCTGGCGTGACGGAGAAGGAGGCGAAGAAACTCAAGCGTGCCATGAAGAAAACGCACGAGAAGAGTTTAGTCAATATCTTCAGATCGAAGAAGTTCGTGCCGGAGAAATATACCGAAGACAAAGACCATGTCATCAGCAAGATGAACTCTTGGGGCTACCGCGATGCCCTCATCAAGAGCGACAGTGTGGCGACCGTTGACGATGCCCACGTCGACATCTATCTCGATGTTTATCAGGGGCAGAAATACTACCTGAGAAATGTTGACTGGGTGGGCAACAAGGTCTATGACTCTGCCGTTCTGGCCCACGTGCTCAGAATGAAGAAAGGCGATGTCTACGACCAAACGCTTCTCAATAAGCGTTTGCACGAGGACGACGATTGCATCGGAAACATGTATTACAACAACGGATATGTGTTCTACAACCTCGACCCTGTTGAAGTGAACATCGACGGCGACTCCATCGACCTCGAAATGCGCATCACTGAGAACAACCAAGCCACGCTCAACCACGTTCGCATTTCTGGAAATGAGCGCGTATATGAAAATGTCATCCGCCGCGAGCTCCGCACCAAGCCGGGCGACCTTTTCTCTATGGAGTCTATCAAGCGTACGGTGATGGAGCTGGCCAATATGAACCAGTTCGACCCCGAAGCCTTGCAGGCCGGCATCGGTAAAGGCATCAAGCCCGACCCTGTCAGCGGAACGGTGGACATCACCTATCCTTTGCAGACGAAGGGCGGCGACCAGGTGGAACTTTCGGCCGGTTGGGGACAGACGGGTATCGTTGGACGACTCGGCTTGAAGTTTACCAATTTCTCCATGCGCAACCTCTTCAACGGTAGCAAGAAACGCGCTGGCTTCATCCCGCAGGGTGACGGACAGACCTTGTCGTTGAGCGGCCAGAGCAACGGTACGTATTTTCAGAGCTATTCGCTCTCGTTCCTCGATCCTTGGTTTGGCGGCAAGCGCCCGACGCAGTTCTCTTTCTCGCTCTATTATTCTAAGCAGAGCGACGTGAACTCTCACTACTACAGCAACTACAACAACCTCTACAACACGATTTACGGCTACGGCACGAATAGCAACTACTATAACTATAGCAACTATTACGACCCCGACAAATACGTGAAGTTGATTGGTGTTTCTATGGGTCTCGGAAAACGTCTTCGTTGGCCCGACGACTATTTCACCTTCATGGCGGAACTGTCGTACACGCGCTATATGCTGAAATCGTGGGATTACTTCCTGATTTCAGATGGTAACTGTAACAACTTTAATATCTCCTTCACCCTGAGCCGTTCGTCGAGCAACGACCCTTTCTATCCAAGAACAGGTTCCGACTTCTCGGCCTCTGTGACGCTCACACCGCCTTATTCGCTTTGGAACGGAAAAGATTACAAGCATCTTGCCACGACATACAATTCTTCGTCATACCAGCGCGAGGCGCAGGAGAAATATCGTTGGATTGAATACCACAAGTGGAAGATGAAGTTCCGCACCTACACGGCCCTGAGCAACGCCGTCAAGACGCCCGTGCTCATGACGCGTGCTGAATTTGGCATTCTCGGCGCTTACAACCGTTACAACAAGTCGCCGTTTGAAACCTACTACGTGGGTGGTGACGGTATGTCGGGCTATTCCAGCGGATATGCCACCGAGACCATCGGTTTGCGTGGTTACGACAACGGTTCTTTGGCCGGAAACAACAGTTTGAACGCCTACGCCTACAGCAGAATGACGCTTGAACTCCGTTATCCGCTCATGCTCGAAGCCTCCACCAGCATGTATGCTTTGGCCTTCGTTGAAGGCGGTAACGCCTGGGCCAATGTCAATAAGTTCAATCCCTTCGACATGAAGCGTTCGGCTGGTTTCGGTGTGCGCATCTTGCTTCCGATGGTCGGTTTGATGGGTATTGACTGGGCCTACGGTTTCCAGAAGAACATCAACGGCGTCAAGGCCGGCGGTTCGCAGTTCCACTTCATCATCGGACAAGAATTTTAGTAACGACTTCCAAAAGCAAACGGATGTCTGGCCCGCGCAAAAGAGCGTCAGGCCAGCAGCCATCCAGCCTTGTTTTTGGCGTCAGTTTCAAAAGCATTAAAAGTCATGAAAAGAAAATTATTCCTGCTTGTGGCGTTTGTTGGCCTCTGCCTAAGCGCCTCCGCACAGAAGTTCGCGCTCGTGGATATGAGTTACATCATGAGCAACATACCAGCTTACGAACGCGCCAACGAACAGTTGAACCAGGTGTCGAAGAAATGGCAGAGCGAAGTCGAAGCCATCGACAACCAGGCCAAGACGCTCTACAAGAATTATCAAAACGAGGTGATGTTCCTCAGCGAGGCCCAGAAAAAGGAACGCGAGCAGGCCATCGTCAATAAGGAGAAGGAAGCCTCGGAACTGAAGAAGAAGTATTTCGGACCGCAGGGCGAACTCTATAAGAAGCGTGTGGCACTCGTGGAACCCATCCAAGACGAAATCTACAATGCCATCAAGGGCATCGCGCAGAGCAAGGGATTCCAACTCATCCTTGACCGCGCTTCGGAGACGGCAGGCATCATCTTTGCCTCCCCAGCCATTGATATCAGCAACGAAGTGTTGGCTAAGTTGGGCTATTCCAATTAATTTGCTTAACTTTGCATAAGATAGGCTGCACCTCGGCAGAATATTCAAGCAAGCTTGATATTCTGCTCTCGGTTTGCACTATCTTTGCATAAGATAGGCTGCACCTCAACAATTCAAGTAAACTTGATTGTATTCGGTTTGCACTATCTTTGCAGCCGTCTGACATACAAGAAAACAATAAAAAATCATACAAGCAATGTTTAAGAAAATCCTTATCATGGTGCTTTTCGTAGCACCGCTGAGCCTCGCCGCTCAAAAGTTCGCTCATTTCGACTACGCCACCATCATGCAGGCAATGCCAGAATTTAAGAAGGCACAGACCGAAATGGAAGCCATCGGCAAGCAATATCGTGAAGAGCTCCAGAACATGGAGAAGGAAATCAACACGAAGATTGAAAAGTTTCAGAGCGAAGTGACCGACAAGACCCCTGAGAACATCCGCAATCGTCGCGCACAGGAAATTCAGGACCTCCAGCAGCGCTACCAGCAGGCTGCCCAGGACAACGAGCAGGCTTTCGACGAAGCACGCCAGAAGAAGTTCCAGCCGATCACGCAGAAAGTGATGGACGCTGTCAACGCCATTGCCAAGGAAGGCAACTATGTTTACATCGTTGACAAGAACGCTTCTCAGCAGGCTGGTATCGTCATCAACGAAGCTTTGAGCGAAGACGTGACCAAGCGCATCGCTGCCAAGCTCGGCATCTCTGCCGCCGCTTTGACCGCTGCTCCTGCCGCCGCTGCTGCCACTGCCACTGCAGCACCTGCACAGCGCAAATAATTTTACGCAAATATCCCTTTTGGAATTAGGAATTGAGGCGCGAAGTTCTTCGCTCACCAATTCCTAATTTTCTTTATGCGGCATCGCGGATTCTCTTTTGAATAATGCTTGTGGAAGGATGGCGCAGACCTTCCGTATGATAAAGTAGATAGTTGGAATTACGTTACGACCAACTTCCCTTCTCGCCACCTTCAGCCCGAAAAAAATACTGCACATTGCATGAAACCATACAAGAAAATTTTTGCTGCTGCGTTGCTGGCTATTGCCTCAGCAGGCCCCTTCCTGCCAACGGAAGTCGCTGCAGCCACGCCCAATGCCCTTGCCGATCCGTCGTCAATGCCGGCAGGCGTGTCCTTCGTCGCGCGTGACACCATTGCCCCCGACACGCTCCCCGACATGCTCTCGTCAGACCAGAGCGCCATCACGCCAACTCTTTCCTCCATCCCCAACGACTCCACCACGGCCGCCATCGTCAAGCGTTTGCAAGCGTTGATGGAAAACACCATCTTCGACCGCACGCAGGTGGGCATCTATGTTTACGACCTCACGGCCGATGCCCCCATCTTTGCCCACGGTGAGCACCAGCAGTTGCGTCCCGCCTCGTGTGAGAAACTCGTCACCGCCATCAGTGCCCTCTACCATCTCGGCACCGACTATCGCTACGCCACCACCCTGAGTATCGACGGCGAAAGCACCGACAGCGTCCTCCACGGCG
>ENA-OOZA01001311-OOZA01001311.1-human-gut-metagenome-genome-assembly--contig:-NODE-1311-length-12936-cov-2.967006_pt1 | contig 12936 bp, 15 predicted proteins | sample MGYA00241703_ERZ501378 | MGnify/ENA primary metagenome ERZ501378 (study PRJEB25962, sample SAMEA2042916) | human gut metagenome | biome: human gut; feature: human-associated habitat; material: faeces...
CCGTTGTGTGCAGTGCCTGCCGCCAAAAGCGGCTTCTACAGAATACCACAAGATGCGACAAATTACAAGGTATAAATCAAGCCCGACGGGAACATAATGTTCTTGCCGGGCTCTTATATTATCGGCTTAAATTAAACCGTATTGTTTAAAATTCCACACAATTCCCTGCTCTGCATCCATACATACTTTCCTAGTACCCGTTACGGCCTAGTGCTTATTACAGCAATGGACATAGCGCTAAAATCATGTGGACAAGACAGTGCCTGAGTGTATTGACTTGAGTTAGGTTAAACGGCTTCCGGAACTGTTCCCCACACAAAGCCTGCTAACGGGCTGCTCTTTTGCTCATCAATAAGATGGACATAAGTTCGATACGTAAAGCCGGTATCACTATGGCCCAGTACCTCAGAAACCACTTTGATTTCTACATGTTCTCTTATCAGCTTGCTGGCAAAGGTGTGCCGCAAATCATGGGGGCCATGAACGTTTGCAAGTCCTGCACGTGTACAAACCGTTTTATACACTCTATCCAAATAACTCAGGTTGCAGGGCTGTGTGGTTTGTGTTACGAGATAAGCATTCGCCGGGCAGTGTTCAGCAGCCTTTTTGAAGAGTGCTTCCGCTTCCGGCCCTAGTGGAACATAACGGTTTTTACCGTTTTTTGTTTGTGGTTGATATGCAAAGCGACCGTGCATCCTTCCATCTGTTCCCTTAGACTTAGATGTTATCAGTGTAGCATGAACCAAGATCCGGTGGTTTTCAAAATCAATGTCACTCGGTTTCAGTGCGCATATTTCGCCTTCCCGCATACCGGTAAGCAAAAGCGCTTCAAACACCCATTCGTACTTGCTCATGCCTTTCCGGCAGGCTTTCCGAAAACGTGCTATCTCGGTCTCATCGAAAAAGCGTATATCGCGCTGCTGGCGCTGTTTTTTTGCTGGCAGAGTTACGTTTGCGCACGGGTTTCGCGTGATTACACCATTCTTTACAGCATATTCTAAGCAAGCTTTGGTGTAGATATATGCCTTTTGAATGCTTGACCACGAGAGCTCTTCTCCCGTGCGCTCACATGTCATGTCGCGCATCTCGTTAATCAGGTGGAGCTGTATAATATCGCTGGTGAGCTCTGCTACCTTATACCCACCTATCATAGGAATGATGTAGGTATTCGCAGTGCTCACTGTTCTAATATATGTAGCTTCCTTTTGCTCGTTACGCTTGACATTCTCTATCCAGCGCGTGATGTAATCAGCAAACGGTATGTTCGCACCTGATTCAAGAGATAAATCTCCATACTCTTTCTGGTACGCATCTCGCCTTGCTATTACATCCGCTTTTCTTTTTCCTTTGAATTCCTTATAACGGGGTTTGCCGTTTCTATACCGGCCAACTGTCAACTTTGCGTGCCATACACGATTCTTATCCTGGTATACGGAGCCTTCTCCGTTTCCCCGACGAGCTTTTCCTGACATAAAAATTTCCTCCTAAAAAAGTCGCTAATTAGGTCGCTAAAAGCATTAGGAAAAGTATGTAAAAATCGGGAAAATTCAGGAAAACGGAGTTTTAGCATATTCAAGGAAAAAGAAAAACCGCCCACGTATTCAACGTTTTCACGTTAAATTTATGAGCGATTTTGGTTGGGCCGGCCGGATTTGAACCGACGCAATGGAGGAGTCAAAGTCCTCTACACAACGCCCATTTCTCATCGACAAGCCGTTATTTATTTTTCCAAGGTCGCTCATTTAGTCGCTCATACGACAGCATATGCCAAAAAAGCTTTTCCTGTACCCTCCCGAATGTTACCTTCTCTAAGGTTTTATCTACTGGTTACGCCCTGCTAAAACACGCATCGCAACATGATCCGCCCAGCCATCACCTCATGTACGACTGTCTCTGCCAGAAAGAAGAGCTTCCACCCTCTCGCCAAGAATCACCGTACGAGCTATCAACCAATACAAGCCTGCTGCTTACCTCACTGCATGCAACATCTACCCATTATGTCTTTCCTTATTACAAAGGAAAGCTTATTCATCGCGCCGAGCAATACGCAATCTATATCACATAGCAATACGTACTACATAAAAGATAAAAGTTCACAATTTTGTTAGCACTCCGCCTTGACATCTGCTAACCAGCGTGCTAGAATGAGCTTACCATTCTAAGCCAAAGCGGGCACCGCAGCCTGGAAACCACCCAGACCGCGCCACCCCTGCTAGCGCTGAATGCGAGTACCTTGCTCCAAGCTTTACGCTCCACGAACAAGGCCAAGGTTCCCTGGCACAGCTCTATCTGTACCTTTCGCCGGAGCCTTCCGTTCCACACCACAGGCGTTATGGGATAGTTGGTATCCTTTCACGTACCTGCGATAAAACTTCTATACTCGCAAACTTTTGTATTTAAATTGTTTTGAGTATACCATGATTGGAGGGTATTGTCAAGTGATTCACACATTTTTAACAACGCAGGACCGCAGAAAGGGGCGCATATGCGTTCTAATAAGATTAGAGATTTAAACCTGACTGCTTCCGTAGATACACTCAGCATCGTTTCTCCCGAAATTTCACAGGCTAACCCTAACGAACTGCCTTGGGTAACACGGGTCTTTATCCGCCAAAACGGCTACAGCGACAGAACTAACTATGAGTACCGTTTTAACCTTAATAATATTGCAGGTGAGATTTATTCCCTTCCCCAGTTCGAGCAAACGCTTTCGACCGCCATGGATGCAATGGGCATTAGCGAGTACCGTTACATCCGCATTGATTTTCGCATCGACAGCGAAGTTAATGCGTATGAGGAGTACCTTAAGCTGAACAAGTGCTTGTTGCTTTTGTTTACTTTAAAGTACCGCGTAAAAAATCGCTATCAGTCTATTGACCCGTTAATGCTGGACAGCCTGACTGTGCGGGTACAGAACCAATACTTTGAGGTCGAAAACTACAACAAGGAGCTGGAAGAACCCGGCGGTAATGTGATTAACCGATTGGAATTACGGAGGAAACGAATCCGTAAGGGCACTACATGCTCTGAGCTTATAACCAGCTGGATTATGCGGCTTAATAGCCTTCCCGCTTATTATTCGCAGTTACAGGAAAATTGTAACAAGGCCATTTACGACAAGTGGCTTGCGTTTGATAACAAAGAGGGCGTAAGCTTTTCGCAGTTCATTTGGAAATACGAGCAGAACATTTTCAGCCGCAGACAGCTTATCAAACTGTTTGAACTGAATGGAAGCAAAAACCCCGAAAAAGCCGCTGACCACTTTAAGCGCCGCAGGAAGATTGAGTTTTTCAGCGAACACGATTTGCGTGCTTACATCGCGCTTATTGTACAGGCACTTGAAGCATACCGAAGCCCCCAAGAAATTAGGGTTTCTGATCTTCCTTCTGTTGCTTAAAAGGCGATAACTATCGCATTTATAAGGCATTGTATTACTGCTGTATGACGTAATATGGCCGTTATGCAGGTGGTACTTACGCGGTTCCAGTACCCAGACTGATACACTTTTGCCTTGTGGCGAGGATTTGTACGCAAAGCCGAGCCTTATCTTTTCCCACTGACTTACCGTCCCGCAGCACCATTAACGCCTGCCTGCTTCAACCAGGAGGTTGTTTTATGACAAATTTTTCTCCCACCCAGCTCTTAACCGTAAAAGACGTTGCCGAACTGTTACAGATCAGCAAAAACCAAGCTTACACCCTAGTTCACAGCAAAGATTTTCCCATGTGCAAGATCAACGGGAGCATCCGGGTTTCCGTTCCAGCGTTTAATCAATGGGTCAAGGCTCATACGCAAGGACCTTACACCCGATATGTAGCGTAACCCCAGTTTCCCCAACGCACAGCAAGCCATTTCCCAGCTTATCATTCAGCCTATTTGTAGATTTGCTTCTGCTTATAAGAAAAGCCTCTCAGGTTATATCCGAGAGCATTAGTAGAAGCTGCTTTTATAAATCCACTTAGCAACAGCCGTGTTTATTTTACATTACAAGCTGTTTTACTGTCATTCTATGGCATTGTGTTTATTTGAGCAACTTTGACTTCCGGGACTTTGTTCCCATTATATATTAAACCTTAACGTTTAAACCTTATGGACGGTGCAGTGTTTTTGAGCGCATTGCATCGTCTTTTTGCTGCGTAAAATTGTGGCTGTATACGCCCGTTACAAGCAAAAAGCGCCTTAGTAAAAACTAAGACGCAAATATATAGCGACTATTTAATCTTCCAGATGATCAATCGCATACTGGGCTTCAGATTCTGTAAACTGCTCACCATATTCAGAAACCAACTGTTCGTAAACGCCACTCTTCGACATCGAAAAAGTGTAATAATAATCTTTTGCCTTTGCAAGAGCATTTGCATTCCAATCCACACCTGTCATGTTATCAATGGCATATTGAGCAGCATCAGCCGGGAATTGTTCTCCATAGGGAGACGTTAATTGTTCGTATATTCCCTTTTTTGACATATGTAGTCCCTTAGCGTATTCCAGCCCTTTGTTCAATGCATTACGATATTCCTGCGTTACAACCTTATTTGTTGTCGTCTTATTATCATTCCCATCACTATCTTGCGTTTTACCTCCAAACATTTTTCTCATTTTTTCATTAAATTCTTTTCTTTCCTCAGTACTACGAATAGTAACAGAGCTTTCGCATCCTTCTGCTATAAAGACATCATACCATTTTCCGTCACTATGAATGTCCCCCAACGCAAAATGAAAGTCACTTCCCATACATGCTTTTACGAACGTATCCGGAACCAAATCATGCAGCCTTTGATAAGCTTCTATCAACTTTTTATCCGAAACATTCTCCAACGGTACTCCGTTCAATGAACTGCAGCCAATATTGAAATCGTAGAAGTGGTCATTATAATATGCATTTGCCACACTCGTTTCCAATGAGGCTTGAGCATTTTCAAACCCACAGGACTCTGCCAATTTTTCAGCTACCATGAGAAATGTAAAATCCATTATGCCTTGATTTTCCATTGGGTATTTAATACCCATAGCATTCATTATACTAATTGTTCTTGTAATAGCCTCGCCATACTTTCCTTCTTCACAGAGGTCATAACTTTTCTGTTCTAAATCCCGTAAAATTTGCTGCATCTGTTCTTGCGCTGTATTATAGTTACTGTCGCTATCTATTACAGTACTATAGAATGTGTAAGCTGATCCATAACCACCCTTATCTTGATACTCTTTTGCTTTTTTAAAGGACATCTTTGAATCGATAAGTTCCTGTAGATGAACACTCGCAGAATCTACAGAATCAAGTCCGTCAAATGTTTGAACATACTTATCCATTTCTGCCTCGGCTTGTTCGTCAGTTATTTCTTCATTGTTATACTGAAGCAGAATCTGTTCAAGGTTGTCACCCAGCAGTTGTTCAAGACTATCTTTTTTCTCACAATCTTTTTTGATTTTATCTGCGTAAACTTTTTGAGCTTTTTCAATATTTCCATCATTAAAAGCTGTAAATGCCGTATCAACAGCATCATAAGTAGCACATCCTCCAAATATCGCCGCGCACAGCAATACAGAACTCATCATCAGAGCAATTTTACGCTTCATTTTAATTCTCCTTTTCCCTAATTGTGACTTTGCTATAACACTTTGCCGTTATAGACGCAGCGATAGCATTCTTTTTGGCTTTATTATACCCCCTCCCGAATTCAAAAGTCCACCCTATTGCTCTACAACTCTACATCAAAAAGCGCCCCGGCGGATTAAGCCAGAGCGCATGTGTTTCTTATTCAGATGTAGAAGCGGGTTTCGCCAAAGATATCATTCCAGCGGGAGACAATATCCTCAGAGCGGCTTTCAATAACTTCCATGATAGCCGTTAGTGTACGCTGTGGTATTTGGGAATTGTTATTAGCAAGCAACGTGCCGCCTGCTTCCGTAATCCATATCTTTGTGGCATTGGCATTCGGGGTTCCTTTTGCTACATGAACGTGTACAGGCTCAAGCGGGTTCCCCTCATTAGACCAAAAGAAAACAACATAACCGAACAAGCGGAACAGACTAGGCACTCTCAATCCCGCCTTCCTGAGAATAGCGCATTAAGAGGTGGGCAACCGATTTAATCAAAGACTTCATGCTGGAAAGTTCAAGCTCAGAGTAGCCGTTATTCTTCCACTGGTAGCCGGGCAGAATGCAGCTTGCCGACTTGAAGCCATTTTCAACAGGGGTTTCCATATCCACACAAACCTGAATCGTATCGCCGTTTTGAATCGGGCTTGAATAGGTTATTTCTGTACCGTCATTAAGGGTCATGAACGGGTAACGCATATCAATCACCTTCCTTGGCTTTATTATAACGGTGGGGCGGCAATAAGTCAACGGCGTTTATTCCCGGCCAGAACAGGCTTAACCGCAATTAACGCTACTGGGCGAGCCGGGCGAGGAATCTTTGCACGCGGGCCCGACAGGGGCAGTGGGTAAAATTCCGAGCCCAACTATAGACATGAGGTCACTTATACGATAGGAATTGAAAGTGAGTTTTGACCGCCGGGGGTGCTAAGTAGTTGTTTTAAAGCGTTTACTTTAAAAGTAAGTGTGGGAACAGCCTGGTTCCCCGCCTTGTTTCACTCCCGGCGGGTGGATTGTGCCGAACAAAAAATATAACGGCTTTGTTTACTCCATCACAGCATAGCAACGCCCTGCAATGTTTTTTCGTTGTTACGTTATTTGCTCACATGAAGAAGCACTACTGTAACAAGTATACTTTTTATTTGTGCTTATGTGTTTAAAAAGCGCCTAAAAAATGTAGCAATTTTCACAAATTTAAAGCAAAATTATTGGTACTATTGCCAGTATTTTTGATTATTTAAAAGAAAAACGCCTTACTCAAAAGAGTTAAAGCGCAAGTCTCTATAAACATATCTCCGCTGGCAACTCCTCCGGCAGAGTCTCATAAACCAGGATGGTTTGTACTGTAGGCTGAAGTTCAACTGCTGTTTCATGCACAAAGTATACCTGGGCGCGGCAAGCCATCATTAGTTTATTTTCAGCTATACGACTTCATCTCCTATCCTACACCACGCTGCGCAGCATTACCATTCATATCCGCATATCTCGCAATGCCAAGTCTTCTTAACTTTTTGGCTAAATATACCAAATAGCCCTACTGATACGGCTTTTGCTCCGACAGAGATCTTTTTTCCACTTATGGTGTGACAAACTGGGCACTCTATCTTCCCTGGATTATTTGAGCGAACCCATTCGGCATATTCCTTTTTGAATTTTTCATCTGCATATGCAAGCATATCATTATAAGCTTTTTTACTAAAGTGTTCGTTGTTGTAAACGTATTTTTCTCGCAAAGATTCATAGCATTTTGCATCTGGGTCCTTACCTGTCAATTCATCTTCAAACATCTTGTAATCAGCCTGAGACATAATAATGGGATCTTCATATTTACAGCATTCACAAATAGGAAATCTACTTGGCGAATCGTTTCTGCAAACATAACCGCATTGAGGACAGATAATATAAACAGTTTTTTCATTATCCATTGAGTGGCACCTTCCTTAAACAGTAATTATAACCTTATAAAGATTATATCACACAATAATCTCTTATACAACAAAAGATACAAGAAATGTTTGGGAAGTTCACTGGTTTTATGAGTAATGACCAAGTCGAGAAAGATACTGCCGCTTTGCAAAACTATATTCAGCAGATGAAAAATGCGGCAGCAGAGCAAAAACTTACTGAAAAGGCTGCAAGTATTTTCAACGAGACTCTCAAAGATTCCAGCAAAATAGCTCAGGACGTTGCACAGAACACCAACAACTTGGATGACGTGATGAAGGTTTATACGGCCAGCACACGGACGGCTACCAGCGTGGCGAAAGCGTTTAAGACAACGTTATTAGGGATTGGCAAAACGATTGGTATTGCCTTAGCTGTAAGTGCCGCAATAACTCTAGCCAGTAAAGCACTTCAGTGGGCAGACGGGAAGTGGTTTCATCCGTATGAACATGCCCGCGATAAGGCCGCCGAAATGAGCCAGGCCCATGAGGAGAAAGCCCAGAAAGTTGAAGAGCTGACTAAGCAGATTGAAGAACTCAAGGCTAAGATGGATGAGTGCCGGAGCACTACCACTGGTGATATTGTAGACCAGGAAAGCTATGCTGCGCTAGAGCAACAGAGAGAACAGCTGGAAACTAAACTGAAGCTGGCGCAACAGTTAGAAGATATAGCTGCGAAAAGCGCCCTAGCGAAAGCTAAAGCGCAATACCATTAGTAACAACTACTCGCACTTTTACGTCTTATATTCACGCAGCAGCCGTTCCAGCGTGGGGCGGGAGACGCCAACAGCGGCGGCAAGCTGGGTTTTGTTCAGCTCACGGCACTGATAACGGGCGTACAGAACATCGAAGTCCGGCGGCAGCTGGGCAGGCTTGCGGCCTTTATACACGCCGTTACGCTTGGCTATGGCGATTCCTTCCCGCTGGCGTTCCAGTGTGTTGGCGCGCTCAAATTCGTTGATAGCGGCTATCATGGTCAGCATCAGCTTGCCGGTGGGAGTGCTGGTATCCAGGTTTTCTTTGTTGCTGATTAAATGCACACCTTTATTTTGCAGCTGTTCCACCAAGGTCAACAGGTCTTTTGTGCTGCGGGCAAGGCGGCTGAAATCATGGATGAACACGGTATCGCCTTCCCGCACAAAGTCCAGCATGGCTTGCAGCTGGGGGCGCTGGGTATTCTTGCCGCTGATTTTTTCAGTGAACCATTTATCAATGCCGTGGGGCTTGAGGGCTTCTATCTGGCGGGCTTCATTCTGTTCCACGGTGGAAACGCGGACATAGGCAACATTCATTTTAGTTTTTCCTCTCTGGTTGATAAGATAGCATCAAGAGCCGACCTGCAAAGTGGTAAATAATTCGTGAATTAACCCTATCTTTACAGTTTTCGGCGCTTGGTTCGATAGTAAGCTGAGGTGTACTCTACCTTTCATCGGTGCGGCCTAGCAGCCAGTCCACAGACACATGGAAACACCTGGATAGAACCAACAGGGATACAGCGTTTGGTGTGCGGGTGCCGTGTTCCCAGTGCTTGATTGTACGGGAAGATACACCAATGCGGGCAGCTAGCTGTTCTTGTGTAAGGCCAGCTTGCAGGCGCAGCTGCTTTAGCTTTTGGGCAAGTGACATAGCAGTACCTCTTTTTCGATGTGCACTTTTAAAAGTGGAGCCTACTCTCACTCAGCTCTTTCTTCTCTGTCTGGCGGTTGTTAATCCGCCGGGATAAAGTTCACGCTGCAATCAGCGCATACCACACGGACTTCTTTGGTTGAACGGATGATGGTTCCGCACTTTGGGCATATCCACCGCCGGGTGCTACTGGGGCGTTTGGGCGGCTTGACTGCACCGCCATTGGCTGCACCGGGTGTACGGCTTCCTGTGCCGGTTCCTATCATGTCCTGCCAGCTCTGCCCCTCTGTCATCTGGATAGCCTGCCAACCTTGCAGCTCGATGAAGTCCAGCAGTTCAAGACTTGGGCTTGTGACCGTCCAGCCATACTTTGTATGATGCTCAATGATAAGGCCATGAGATTCTGCCGTTTCCTTGAAGCGTTTGTTGTGGTAGGCATTGGCGCTGCCGCTGGTATCCTTTATGCCGTTGACCATGTTATACAGGTGGCACATCTCGTGCAGCAGCGTGGCCGTGGTTTCCTCAATGGGGCGGTCAAGCGTGGCCGTTGAGATGTTTATCTCGTGGCGCTGCTCTGTGCCCGCTGTCCACGTTTTGCCGCAAGTGATGTGACCATAGGCACCGGGTGTTTTCTTGAGGGTAATGACCGGCTCCGGCAATTTACCGTCAAAGAAACGGGTATTGAGGGCACGGAACATCTTTTCTAACTGCCCGGCGGCACGGCTGGTTTTAACTGTCTGCTTCATGAAAAACACCTCCATCAGCTAATGCTCAAGCGCTGTACGGTGAACGTCTTGGAATACTGCTCAAACAAAGCCGGTGCAATGGCCTTGATAGCTTTACTGTCCAGACGGGTACTGGTAAAATCGGACAGTTTGACCTTGTGGCAGCCTACCTGCAAGGTATCCGTACCGCGTGCGGCAAGTTCTCCCTTGATTTGTGCCTTGATAAGTTCCTGCTCTGCCTGCGCTGCTTCAATCAGCTGTGCAGCTTCTTTGTACTGGTTGACCAGTTCCAACATGCTGTCAATGCTCATAGTGTTTACGACCTTTCTTTTTTGTTTGTGGGGGAACACATGTTCACATTTTGCCGTGGGCCTTGCCTGAGTGGCTATTGCTTTCGACACTTACATCATAGCAAAGTTGGATTTTAGGTCAGTTTTTGGCCTTGTGCGCCCCTGCTTGTTTGGCTGGCATATAAAGGAAGGTGGCAGGAAAAAACTATGTGTAAAGTCAGAAACTGCCAGAAACAACTGTACAGCGCAGATATTTTCTTATCACTGGGGGATGGTTAAAAATAGAAAGTAATGATTCTACGGCAAAAGGCGCTTGGTTGATACTTCTCACTCCAGGCTTCCGCAATCCCTCTCCAGCGCGTCAGAGAGGCCCATTCAAGCTCTGTAGCGCGTTAAGGGAGCACGGATATTTCCGCAGCCAGCACCCCCTCACAGCACCGCTTTCAAGGGCTCATAGCCGTTTGTTCAGCGGCATTTGCCCGTTTGGTTGAATACTTTTCTGCAAACAAAAAAGCCCCAAGCAAACGCTCAGGGCTTGACACGATACGGTATGGCAGATATAATGAGAATAGAAAAAGGCACTGCGACAAGCGGTTATCCCTTTAGGTTTTTAGTTTAACTTTTATCCAAAGAAAAACCGTCACCTGTGGGGGGTGGCGGTTTTTTATTATACGCCCTTGTATGCGGCTGGTGCACATGATAAAATAGGGTATCATCTTTTGCAAGGAGAGCAGGCAATGAACAGCAGAGACCCTTTTCCCGATGAAGAGCTGCGCCGCCGCATCATGGATTTTATCATGGCCGCAGGGCAGACCCTGCTGGAAAATGGTGCGGAGGTGTTCCGGGTGGAGCAGACCATGGAGATCATGGCACGCTCCTTCCACCTGCGGGAATTCCATGTTTATGTACTGACCAACGGCATTTTTGCCAGCGCCGGCACCGCAGAGATCAGCGAAGTGCGCAACGTGCCGGTGCGCACCACCCATCTGGGCCGGGTGGCGGCGGTGAACGAGCTTTCCCGCCAGATCGCCCAGACAGGGATGACCTTGGACGAAGCCGAGAGCCGTCTGGTGCTGGCGCGGCAGCTGCCCTTCCCCAAAGATCATGTGCAGCTGCTTTCCGGGCTGTGCGGGGCGTTCTGCTTTGCCATGATGTTCGGCGGCAACCTGCGCAGTGCACTGGCAGGGGCGGGGCTGGTGGCCAGCTGGTATCTGCTGTGGTGCGGGCGGCATGAGGTGCCCGGCGGCTTCCAGAAGATCAGCACCGCCGCGCTGATCACGCTGGTGTGCATTCTGCTGTGCAATCTGCTGCACACCTCTGCCAGCCACGCTATCATCGGCACGCTGATGATCCTGACCCCGGGCATCGCCTTTACCATGGGCATCCGGGACTTTGTGCAGGGAGATTACCTGTCCGGCACCATCCGGATGATCGACGCGCTGCTCATTGCGGCCAGCATCGCCATAGGCACCGGTCTTGTGCTACGGCTGTACACAGTACTTACGGGGGTGGTCGTGGTATGATGTCCCTTACAGCTGTACAGATCAGCGAGCTGACCGCGCAGTTTTTTCTGGCCGCGGCGGGCACGCTGAGCTTTGCCATTCTGTTTGCGTGCCCCCGGCGCTGCCTGCCCTACTGCGCGCTGGTAGGCGCTGTGGGCTGGCTGTGGTACGAGTTGCTGACCCTGCTGGGCGCAGACGCCGCCACGGCCTCCCTGCTGGCGGGCATTCCGCTTACCATCCTTACCCGCGTGTTTGCCATTACCCAAAAAACGCCGGTCACGGTGTTTTTGCTGACCGGCATTTTCCCGCTTGTGCCGGGCGCAGGCATCTACTACACCGCCTACTATTTCATCCAGAACGAAAACGCCCTTGCCCTTGCCAAGGGCATCAGCACCTTTAAAATTGCGGTGGCGCTGGCTATCGGCATCAGTCTGGTGCTGTGCGTGCCTATCCCGAAAAAACGGCGAAAATGACTATATGTAAAAAAGGACGGCAGTCACGACTGCCGTCCTTTTTTACATTAAACGTTAAGAGCAAAAACTGCCCAAAGACTTAGTTTTTCTTTGCCTCGACACGAACGGTATTGTTGCTCCAGTTGATGGTAAACGGACCATCGCCCACGACAGTATAAGTATCACCTGCATACTGTTCTGCCACCTTCTTGGTGATAGTCTTCTGGCTTGCATAAACCGTGACGCCCTCAAAGATCATCCGATCGACTTCCTTGCCGTCAACTACCTCATAGTAATAGATATCCACCGGCACTTCGATTTCGTCCAGCATCACCTTAACGCCATCTTCACCGGTAGGAAGCTTAGCGATCTTCAGCTCGCCAGTAGAAACGGTCTTATAGCCAACCGGGAAGTAATTGTTGGGGATCTCAGACACCTTAACAGTGGTCTTATCCTGTGCAACCTTGAGGTAGTTCTGATCGCCCACGGTAGCGCCATTGCACATAAAGACAACCTTGACGTCCTTAGTCAGGACTTCTTCAGCAGAGCAACCAGCCAGAACACCAGCAGCAGCAACAGCCAGAGTAGCGACACCTGCGCCCTTCAGGAACTGACGACGAGAGATATTAGACATAATAATCAACCTCACAATCTTTCTTTCAAGCACGCCTTACACTGCATGTAACGCGTTTACACCTATATAATACCTTTACCTACCCCCCATTGTCAAGTATTTCATGGAAACATTCACCAAAAAAATACAAGGATACAAGAATAAGTGTCACTATCCTTTACAATAC
>ENA-OOZA01001312-OOZA01001312.1-human-gut-metagenome-genome-assembly--contig:-NODE-1312-length-12928-cov-3.411637_pt1 | contig 12928 bp, 10 predicted proteins | sample MGYA00241703_ERZ501378 | MGnify/ENA primary metagenome ERZ501378 (study PRJEB25962, sample SAMEA2042916) | human gut metagenome | biome: human gut; feature: human-associated habitat; material: faeces...
AACCCTTGGGACCGAATACAGCCCCAGGATGTGATGAGTCCCGAAGATTATATCGTTCATGGTCCGAACCGTATTACGGCGCTTCCTATGGAGGTTCCCGTATGCTATCAGGAAGTGGCACACTGTCTGGAGAAGTCCATTTCTAAGATTGAGACTGCTATTCTAAGTGCATTGGAGAATACGCCGCCCGAATTGTATGCCGATATCGTGCACAACGGTATCTATCTGGCAGGTGGCGGTGCTTTGCTTCGCGGACTGGATAAGCGTCTGACCGATAAAATCAACATACCGTTCCACATTGCGGAAGATCCTTTGCATGCCGTTGCCAAAGGTACAGGCGTTGCACTGAAGAATGTCGACCGCTTCTCATTCCTGATGAGATAGGTATGCGGAATCTACTGAACTTTCTTATTAAATACAATTACTGGTTCCTCTTTCTTCTGTTAGAGGTTACCAGTTTTGTTTTATTGTTCCGTTTCAACCATTATCAGCAGAGCGTGTATTTTACTTCGGCAAACGGAGTAGCCGGGAAAGTTTATGAGATTTCGGGCGGCATCAGTTCTTACTTCCATTTGAAATCGGTCAATGAGGACTTGCTCGACCGGAATATGTGGCTGGAACAACGGGTAGCTTTTCTGGAAAAAAGCCTGCAGGAGCAGGGCCTGGATTCCGTAAAACTATATAGTATGGCGCGCCTTGCTCCGGATGATTACCGCATATTCAAGGCGAATGTTATAAAGAACAGTCTGAATAAGGCAGATAATTATATAACATTGGACCGTGGCTCGTCAGATGGTATTCGTCCGGAAATGGGGGTAGTGGATGCAAATGGAGTGGTAGGTATCGTATATAAGACTTCTCCCCGCTATTCGCTGGTTATTCCGTTGCTGAACAGCAAGTCGAGTATCAGCTGCAAGATTGTGGGCAGTGAGTACTTCGGCTATTTGAAGTGGGAAGGTGGAGATTCGCGTTTTGCTTATCTGAAGGACTTGCCCCGTCATGCGGAATTTAATCTGGGTGATACGGTGGTGACTAGCGGCTATTCCACAGTATTTCCTGAAGGAGTTATGGTAGGAACGGTCGATGATATGTCCGATTCCCATGACGGACTTTCATATCTGTTGAAGATAAAGTTAGCTACGGATTTCGGTAAGGTGAGCAATGTGCGTGTCATTTCGCGCAGCGGACAGGAAGAACAGAATATGCTGGAAAAAGAAGGAGAGAAATGATAATCAATTATTTGCATAAGATAGGGTGGTTTGTCGGTCTGGTATTATTGCAGGTGCTGATACTGAACAATGTGCATATTGCAGGATATGCCACTCCGTTTTTATATATATATCTAATATTGAAGTTTGAGTCGGCTGTACCCCGTAATGCATTGATGCTATGGGCTTTTTTTCTTGGACTGGCGGTTGATATCCTTTCCGATACTCCGGGAATGAATGCGGCGGCTACGGTGCTTTTAGCCTTTTTGCGCCCTACATTCTTACGCTTGTTCGTGCCTCGCGATACGCTGGATACATTGGTTCCGGCAATCCGTACAATGGGAATCTCTCCTTTTTTGAAATACTTGGTTGCCAGTGTCTTGGTACATCACGGGATGCTGCTTACTCTTGAATTCTTTTCTTTTGCCCACATAGGTGCGTTATTGCTGAGAATTGTAACAAGCACTTTGCTGACTGTAGCTTGTATAATGGCAGTAGAGGGCATACGGAAGAAGTAAAAAGAGGTTGCAAGTTATGTTACTTGTATTTATAACTCATATGTTGTGATTGAATGAAGGATTATACGCTGGAGAAACGAAAATATGTGATAGGCATGGCGGCTGTCGTCATTGTCCTTATCTACGTGATTCGCCTGTTCGACTTGCAAATTATGACGGATGATTACAAGAAGAATGCGGACAGCAATGCCTTTTTGAATAAGATTCAATATCCTTCGCGTGGAGCTATCTATGACCGTAACGGTAAACTGCTGGTTTTTAACCAGCCGGCATACGATATCACGTTTGTGCCTCGTGAAGTGACGCAGCTCGATACGTTGGATTTATGCCGTGCGTTGAACATCACGTTCGAGCAGTTCCAGAAGCGGATGAAGGATGTAAAGAACCGTTGGATGAATCCCGGTTATTCCAAATATACGCATCAGGTGTTTATGACGCAACTCTCGGCAGAAGAGTGCGGTGTGTTTCAGGAGAAACTATTCAAGTTTCCCGGTTTCTACATCCAGCGGCGTACTATCCGGCAATATACTTACGATGCTGCCGGACATGCGTTGGGGGATATAGGTGAAGTGTCAAAGAAAGATATTGAGGCGGATAATTATTATATCCGCGGAGATTATATAGGCAAGCAAGGTATCGAGAAATCTTATGAAAAGTATCTTCGTGGCGAAAAAGGGGTGGAGATTCTGCTTCGTGATGCGCATGGACGTATTCAGGGGCATTATATGGATGGGAAGCTCGACCGTCCCTCTGTGCCCGGTAAGAACCTGACTTTAGGTATCGATATTGAGTTGCAGAGGTTAGGTGAGCGTTTGTTGCAGCATAAAATCGGAGCTATCGTAGCCATTGAACCGGCTACGGGAGAGATACTCTGTATGGTTTCTTCTCCTACTTTCGATCCTCACTTGATGATTGGACGCCAGCGTGGAAAGAATCACCGGATGTTGCAAAGAGACAAGCGGAAACCTCTCCTGAACCGCGCAATCATGGGAGCGTATCCGCCGGGCTCTACTTTCAAGACTGCGCAGGCATTGACATTTTTGCAGGAAGGAATAATCCATGAAGATTATCCTACTTTCCCTTGTGCACACGGTTTCAATTATGGAAGTTTGCATGTAGGCTGTCACGGGCACGGTTCTCCTTTGCCTTTGGTTCCGGCAATAGCCACTTCGTGCAACTCTTATTTTTGTTGGGGGCTGTTCCGTATGTTCAGCGACAAGAAGTACGGTTCTCCGCAAAATGCCATTACCGTATGGAAAGACCATATGGTGTCGCAGGGATTCGGCTATCGCCTTGGTACGGACCTTCCCGGAGAGCAGCGCGGCTTGATTCCTAACGCTAAGTTTTATGATAAAGCATATCGGGGCTCTTGGAACGGACTTACGGTAATCAGTATCGCTATCGGACAGGGAGAAATTCTTGCGACCCCGTTGCAGATAGCCAATCTGGGTGCAACCATTGCCAACCGGGGGCATTTCATTACTCCGCATGTTGTAAAGGAGATACAGGATAATGAATTGGACAGTATCTACCGTACCCCCCGTGTCACGTCAATCGACCGGGAATATTACGATGAAGTTGTGGAGGGGATGCGTGCCGCTGTTACAGGTAGTACGGGTAGTGCAACCTGCCGTATGGTCGGCACAATCCTGCCGGGTGTAGAGGCATGCGGCAAAACCGGTACGGCACAAAATCGCGGTAAAGACCATTCGGTGTTCATGGGATTCGCTCCGATGAATGATCCTAAGATTGCTATTGCGGTGTATGTGGAAAATGGCGGTTTTGGTGCAACCTACGGCGTCCCTATCGGTGCGATGATGATGGATCAGTACTTGCATGGCAAGTTATCGCCGGAGAATGAGATACGTGCGGAGGAATTCAGCAACCGCGTAATTCTGTACGGAGACGAAGAAAGGTAATAAACAGTCAAACAGTAGCAGTATAAATGGTAAGAAGAGACAGTATATGGAAATCATTGGATTGGGTGACGATTATAATCTACCTGATGTTGATTGTATTCGGCTGGTTCAGTATTTGCGGGGCAAGTTACGACTATGGTGACCGTGATTTTCTTGATTTCTCTACCCGTGCCGGCAAGCAGTTCATGTGGATTGTCTGCTCATTCGGGTTGGGATTTATTCTGCTGATGCTGGAAGACACGCTTTATGATATGTTCTCTTACATTATATATATAGGACTTATTCTCTTGTTGGTTGTTACCATTTTTATTGCTCCTGATACCAAAGGCTCACGGTCTTGGCTGATTTTGGGGCCTGTCAGTCTGCAACCGGCTGAATTTGCCAAGTTTGCCACGGCATTGGCGTTGGCCAAGTATATGAGCGCCTATTCGTTCACTATAAAAAGCTGGAAGAGCGCGTTGATGCTGGCTTTCCTTATTCTTCTGCCGATGACGCTGATTATTCTTCAGCGGGAAACGGGGTCTGCATTGGTTTATATGGCTTTCTTCCTGATGCTTTATCGTGAAGGTATGCCTGGAGTAGTGCTTTTCTCCGGTATTTGCGCTGTGGTATATTTTGTGGTGGGTATCCGTTTTGATCAAGTCTTTATTGCAGATACTCCAACACCTATCGGAGAGTTTGTGGTACTGTCGATGATTTTGCTCTTTGCCGGTGGAATGGTATGGGTATATAAGAAGAAATGGGAGCCGGTTCGGAATATCATCGTCGGTTCTTTTATCGTATTGCTTGTCGCTTATCTGGTTTCGGAATATATAACCCCTTTTAATCTGGTATGGGTGCAATGGGGATTGTGTGTGGTTGTAACGTGTTATTTATTCTTCCTTGCTTTGAGTGAACGCCATTGGAGTTATTTTCTTATTGGTTTGTTTGCCATAGGTTCGATAGGTTTTCTCTACTCCAGCGACTATTTTTTCAATAAAGTATTGGAACCTCACCAGCAGATTCGCATTAAGGTTCTGTTGGGCATGGAAGAGGACTTGGCAGGAGCGGGATATAACGTAAATCAATCGAAGATTGCTATCGGTTCGGGCGGCTTGACCGGGAAAGGCTTTTTGAACGGTACACAGACCAAACTTAAATATGTTCCCGAACAGGACACGGATTTCATATTCTGTACCGTAGGCGAAGAAGAAGGCTTTATCGGTTCGACGGCTGTATTACTCTTGTTCCTGACTTTGATACTTCGTCTGATAGCGTTGGCAGAGCGGCAGCAGTCCGCATTTGGCAGAGTATACGGGTATTCGGTGCTGAGTATTTTCCTGTTTCATCTTTTCATAAACATCGGGATGGTACTCGGATTGACGCCTGTTATCGGTATTCCGTTACCTTTCTTCAGCTATGGGGGGTCTTCGTTATGGGGCTTTACGATACTGCTGTTTATATTCCTGCGTATTGATGCGGGGAGAAATAGAAGGTTGGTATAATATTATCGTTGTAATTTGATTCCCACATCATTGATGCCGGGCAGGAGGCTGTCGGGTAATGTATAAGCTACTTTGAAAAGGTATTCACCGGGTTTCCCTATCTTGATGTTTCCTGCGGGAAATGCAGACTGATATAAACCGCCCCAGCCATCTCCTTTCCATATGCCTTCTTTATCGGCTAAGACGGCTGTCAGTGTATCTGTCTGTAGCTTTTTCAATTCCGGACTGTCATAGCAGACAGATAAGTTGATGTTTTGGTAAGGGTAAGTGCTGCGGTTTCTAATTTCTACTATCAGTTTGTAGTAAGTTTGCGAATCGGGCACAGCGACATTGAAAAGGAGTGTGTCCTGTCGTTTCCAACCCTCTTGCGGAATGGATTGGAATGCATGATATACAGTCTGTTTATCGCAAGCGCCTAATGCGCTTACGATAAACAGCAGTATGATATATCTCAGAGTCTTTGTCTTATTCTTGAGCAGGCTTGTCATTTTGAGCAGGTTTATCTCCCTGAGGTTTGGGCTTGTTGTTGTGAGGGCGTTTACGGTTGTTACTATTCCGTTGTGAACGTCTTTCATTTCCTTGCGGCCGTTTTTCGTCTCCCTGCTGTCTGGGTTGCTCTTGTTGTTGCGGAGCGGCAGACTGTTCTCCGCCTTGCGGTCGGTTATTGGGAGTCTTTTTCTTCTTTTTATTCCGGTTGCCGCCATTATTTCCATTCCCGTTTCCATTGTTGCCGTCTCCGCCGTTCTTGTTCTTGCGGTTACGGTCGAAGCGGGTCAGGCTTTCCTGCTCCAGCAGGTCTACCGGTTTCTTGGGTTCGGTGCGATGTGTTTCTTCCAGCAGGCTCTCCGGTTTGATGCCCCTTTTATTCAGACCGATAACTTCAAAGGCGCGTCTTCCGCTGATAGTAACCAGATTGGCAGGGATACTCTTGTCGGGGGGGTAAGTTATTTGATTGCTGAGAATGTCGGCTTTGAAGAAATAGAATACGCCGTCTTTGGTTTCCAATTCGATTTCTTTGGAAGGCAGGCGTTTTTGTGCTTCTACGTAACAGTCCACTTCGTAGTTGAGGCAGCATTTCAGTTTGGCGCATTGTCCGGCAAGCTTTTGCGGGTTCAGTGAAATATCCTGGTAGCGGGCGGCGCTGGTTGAAACGGAAACAAACGATGTCATCCAGGTAGCGCAACACAACTCACGGCCGCAAGGTCCAATACCACCGATACGGCCGGCTTCCTGACGTGCACCGATCTGCTTCATTTCGATGCGTACATGGAAAGCGTCGGCAAGCACCTTAATCAGTTGGCGGAAGTCTACGCGTTCATCGGCAATGTAGTAGAAGATTGCTTTGTTGCCGTCTCCCTGATATTCCACATCCCCGATTTTCATATTGAGGTTGAGGTCAAGAGCGATCTGGCGGGCACGTATCATCGTGCTGTGTTCACGCGCTTTCGCCTCGTTATACTTGTCCATATCCACCGGTTTGGCTTTGCGGTAGATGCGCTTGATATCCGCTTCCGACTTGATATTTGCCTTACGCATCTGTAGCGGTACAAGTCGCCCGGTAAGGGTTACTACGCCTATATCATGTCCGGGAGTAGCTTCCACGGCTACTATATCGCCTTTTTCCAAAGGAATTTTGTTGCTGTTGCGGAAATAACCCTTGCGGGTATTTTTGAACTGAACTTCCACCATGTCCGATTCCTCTGCATTGCCGGGGATGTCGGCAAGCCAGTCGTAAGTGTTCAGTTGCTTGTCTTGCCTGCCGCAGCTTTTGCAGCAGAGACCGCCGCTTCCGTTATGTAGTTTAAATTCCATCATTCTATCTGTTATTTTGATGATTTACTATGTTATATGTTAGTTGAAAAGGATTCTTCTATTGTTTTAACAGAACAATCATTTTCAGTGAAAAATCAAAGAATACCATACGGGCATTCACATTCTGCTCAATGTGCACTTGCGCTTCGCTGAGTTCATCCATAATACCCATAACATTCCGTTCGTTGACAAACGGGGCAAACCGGGTAGCGAAGTTCTGTTCGGGCAGGGTCATGTAGTTCATCTCTTTCCGATGCAGGTTATAGATGAAATTTTCCCGTATCATGCGCTGGCAGTATTCCAGAAAATTCTTTTGGCGTTCGCGCCCCATAGCCGCCAGTTGTTCGCTCCATTGCTTCATTTCCCGTATTTTCCGTTGATAGGAGAGGCGCATCAGGCTGACGAACAGATTGAAAAACAACTCATTCTCTTCATTCAGGTGGATTGTTTCCAACGCTTTGATGAAGTTTCCGTTTGCCAGATGGGCTATGGTCTGGCTGTCCGCCGGTTGAACGCCGTACTTTTGTTGCAGAGCGTTTGCCACGCTTGCCTCATCTATTTTGCGGATGTTGAAACGTTGTGTACGGCTGAGTATGGTAGACAATATCATTTCGGGTGCTTCGGAAACCAACAGGAAGATGGTCTTCTCAGGCGGCTCTTCCAGCAGTTTCAGCAATTTATTGGCGCAGACCTCGTGCAGCTTTTCAGGCAGCCATACAATGGTTACCTTGTATCCGCCTTCGCTGGATTTCAAACTGAGCTTACGGGTGATTTCATCGCTTTCCTTTGCGTAGATAATCGCTTGTCCGTTTTCCGCTCCCATTTCATTCAGCCAATGATTCAGTGAGAAATAGGGGTTGCTTAGTACAAGATGCCGCCAGTCGGCTATGTAGTCATCGCAAACTTCTTTCTTCCCTTTGGCGCTTTTCACGATGGGAAATACGAAGTGTACGTCCGGATGCACCAGTTTATTCCACTTCACACACGAAGGACACGTGCCGCAGGCATCGGTCTCCGTGCGGTTCGGACAGCAGATGTAACGGGCATAAGCCATAGCCAGCGGAAGTTTGCCTACTCCTGCCGGTCCGCAGAACAGTTGCGCGTGAGGAATACGTCCTTCCCGCACCTCTTGTATCAATTGTTGTTTGGCTGTATCCTGGCCTATTACATCTTTAAAAAACACGGTGTCGGTATTTGGTTAATAAATCTGTTTGGCTACTTCCTTGATGCTGTCCACTGCACCTATGGAATAGAAATGGATGCTGGGAATATGGTACTTCATCAGTTCCTTGCATTGCTGCACGCACCATTCGATACCTACCTGTTGCGCTTCGGCATCATTCTTGCATTTCAAGATTTCGTTTGTCAGCTCTTCGGGCAGGTCTACTTTAAACGTTTTGGGTATCATGCTGAGTTGCGAAAGCTTCTTGAACGGCTTGATGCCCGGTATAATGGGGATGGTAACTCCGGCTTTGCGGGCGCGTTCTACGAAATCGAAGTATTTCCGGTTGTCATAGAACAATTGGGTAACGGCATATTCCGCTCCGGTTTCCATTTTCTTTTTCAGCCAATAAATGTCCGTATCGATGTTGGGCGCTTCTTCGTGTTTCTCCGGATAACAGGCCACTCCGTATGAGAAAGGAGTATTGGTGACTTTCATCTCGGAGCCGTCTACAAAGATGCCCTTATTGAATTGGTTAATCTGTTCCTGTAATTCAACGGCATGATGATAACCGTTCTTTTCGGGAGTGAATACCGACTCGTGTTTTGCCTTGTCTCCGCGTAACACCAAAAGGTCTGTGATGTTCAGGAATTGCAGGTCAAGCAATACATATTCGGTATCCTCACGGCTGAAACCGCTGCAAAGAATATGCGGCACCACCGTTATGTTGTATTTATTCTGGATGGCTGCGGCTACGGATACGGTTCCCGGACGGCGACGGAGACGGTTGCGCTGGAACAGCCCGTTGCCGAGGTCCTTGTACACGTACTCGCTGCGGTGTGTGGTGATATTGATGTATTTAGGGTCGAACTCCCGTAATGTATCTATTGTTTCGTACAACTTTTCGATGCCTGTACCTTTCAGAGGGGGCAATATTTCAAAAGAAAAAGCTGTTTTTTCGTTACTGTTTATCAGATCGATTACTCTCATTTCTTTTCCGTTGTCTTTGTCTAATTGGCAAAATCCTGCACAATCCTGCACATTGGGAACAAAAATACGAAAAAGAAATGAGAAATGCTTTTTTGGCAGGCTATTCTTTTATGCAACGGATGGAAAACGCATTATAATAATCTTTGCCTTCCGGTTTGACGGCGTTCTTTAAGGCGATGTCGTTATTGCTGTTCGCAAACATTACGACTTTGTCCAATTGCTTTTGTGTGCCGTCATATAGCCAATAGGCGGTCGATGAGTTTGCGTTTACCAAGGCCGTCTTGTTTTCCCTTTCCAACAGCAGCCCTGCGGGTTGAATGCAGAATCCGGTTTCATTGGTTGCGGAATAAACATCCGAGCTCCAGGTATCTGCCTTTTTCAGTGCGGAAGCATTCTCTCCTATGTATTCTTTCAGCCTGTTCCAATCGTTTTCTGTTGGCAATCTCCAATCCAACGGAGCCAATTTCCCGGTAAGGACGGCCTCGCCGTTGTAAAAATGGGAGTTGGTGCCCGCCCATTTGAGGTAGCCCTCGCCATCTCCCAAAGCTTTTCTGAGGGGCATACTCTTGCTGTCATTATAATGGGCCGTCTGTAAATCCTCTTTCATCCAATATTGTGCGCCTATTTTCACGATGGGGTAGGTGTGCAATATACCGTTCCGTATATCTCTGATTACGTAGCTGCTGACGTTGATAGCCAGTGCTGGTGCGGCAGGCTTTTCCGTTACTATCTTTCTGTTTTCGTCTATGTAGAATTTTTCGATAGGCCGGGAATGGCCGCTAACGTAGGTCAGCGAGTTGTCCGCTTCATTCCAACTTACTTTACCGCCATGTGTCGTGGCGGGTTTTTCCGGTAGTTGTAAAACGATTCCATTTGTCAAGTCCGTCTGTTCATTGTCCTGTACGGAATAGGCTACAATCGCTTTAGTAGCAACAGCATCGGCGGGGGCAGTGTAAAGATACTCCCGGCATACTTCTGCCACGGGCTTTCCTTGATGGTATATCCTGTAGATATCAGACGTGCTGAATGACAGCGAGGCTGTGTGTACGGCAGTGATTTCGTACCGGTTTTCGCTCTCTCCTTGTTCGCTGAGTTTCCATTCCTTGATGTTGGCGATAACTCCGGTGAGGGTTGCACTTGTGCTTTGCAGTGCGTTGATGCAAATCTCCAGTTCCGTGTCCTCCTCAATGGTGGCCGACGGGAGAGGGCAGGTATAGATTTTTCCGTTCCATTCCAGGGTAAAAGCCTGTCCGCCGTCGGAGTGTGTTTGCGGAATTACAATAAGCTCTTTACCGGACAGCGTATTACCCTCTTTCTTCCATGTGCCGAAAGGAATGATATCCGTTTCGCTCGCATCGTCAACCGAGGAAAGCTTGTCCGATTGCAGGTCATATACGGCTTGTGTCCTGAAACCGGTAGCTATGATTCTGGGGTTGGCCTTGAGCATCTCGTCCGTATCTTCACCTTCTTGGGGTATAAGAACTAACTTTATTTTGGCAAACCGGTGCTTGTATTCCAGCTTTACGGTTTTCTCGCTGTTGGGTACGTTTCCAATGCGGGCGGTCATGAAGTTGGATAAGCTGTAATTGGCGGTCTTGTTCTGGTCTGCTTGTACTGTGACGTCCAGCAGTGAGCTTCCTTTGGACACGTTTTCCTCCTGATATGGATAGTAGCTGATGAAGTCCAGCGTGGCATCTCCTTCCGGATAATACACTTCTTTCTTGGATATCAGTTTGCTGTTGTCGCTACATTCCAGAAGCAGGTTGTCGATGTATCGCTGCTGGTCCAGGGAATTGCCTGTCAGCATGGCAAAGATACCGCTTCTGTCTCCTATGTCGAAAGTGTTTTTAGTTACTTTGGTAGCGGCTTTACTTGCTTCAAAGGAAAAGGAGATGAGGATACTGCCCTCTTTGATTTCATCATTTAGCCTGTTGATACAAGATGTACCCGATAAGGCAAGGAGCAGGCATAACACATAATTTGCCCTTTTGAAAGCGTTTCTCATGATATTCATGTTATAGTAGTTTTATAAGACGAAAACATCTTCGCCTTTGGTTCGTACTTAAAAACTTACGTGTCGATATATCAGATTGGGCAGAACCGCAAATGTTATGAGAAAGTAGTTTACGCTTTCAGATTTCTATTAGTCAGTTATCACGCTTGATAGCTTGGTGCTTTTTCTTCTCTTTACATATATCTATAGAGTCACGGGGCAAAAGTATATTAATATTTTGTATTGCCTGCTTTAATTCAACAAAAACTTCCGCAATTTATTTATACCGCTCTGATTTTTTATCTAACTTTACACGCTAAAATCGTAAACAGTAATTAGTTAAACCGTAGAACAGAGCTTATGCCTTTAAATTTACCCGATAAACTTCCCGCGATAGAGCTGCTGAAAGAGGAAAACATATTCGTCATTGACAATTCACGGGCAACCCGGCAGGACATCCGTCCGCTGCGGATTGTCATATTGAATCTGATGCCGTTGAAGATTACGACGGAGACCGATTTGGTACGTCTGCTCTCCAATACTCCGTTGCAGGTGGAAATTTCGTTCATGAAAATCAAGAGCCACACCTCAAAGAATACTCCGATAGAGCATATGAAAGCTTTCTATACGGATTTCGACAAGATGCGTGACGAGAAGTACGATGGTATGATTATTACCGGAGCCCCTGTGGAGCAGATGGACTTTGAGGAAGTGACTTATTGGGACGAGATAACCGAAATATTTGATTGGGCGCGTACGCACGTTACGTCCACGCTTTATATCTGCTGGGCGGCGCAAGCCGGACTCTACCACCATTACGGTGTGCCCAAGTATCCGCTGGACGCGAAAATGTTCGGCATATTCGCACATCGCACCTTGCAGCCTCTGTATCCCATTTTCCGTGGTTTTGACGATGTGTTTTATGTTCCCCACAGCCGCCACACGGAAGTCCGCAAGGAAGATATTCTGAAAGTTCCCGGACTGACCCTGCTTTCGGAATCGGAAGAGGCAGGGGTATATATGGTAATGGCACGTAACGGGCGCGAGTTTTTCGTAACCGGTCATTCCGAATACTCCCCCCTGACGCTCGATACGGAATACCGCCGCGACCTGGCTAAGGGATTGCCTATTGAGATGCCCCGCAATTACTATGTGGACGACAACCCGGACAAAGGCGTATCGGTACGGTGGCGGGCGCATGCCAACCTGCTGTTCTCCAACTGGCTGAACTACTTTGTATATCAGGAAACCCCGTTCAATATTGAAGAAATTAAATAAGAACTCCGAAAACTCAGTGGGGTCTTGTGCCCCTTTCTGTGGTGAAAGAAATATGATGAAGCAACGAAAAATAGAACTATTGGCCCCCGCCAAGAATCTGGAGTGCGGTATTGAAGCAGTCAATCATGGTGCGGATGCAGTATATATAGGCGCACCGAAGTTCGGCGCACGTGCGGCTGCGGTCAATTCTTTGGAAGATATAGCCGCTTTGGTGGCGTATGCCCATTTGTACAACGTACGCATTTACGTTACGGTCAATACCATTCTGAAAGAAGAGGAGCTTGCCGAAACGGAAAAGATGATTTGGGAACTGTACCGCATCGGTGTAGACGCCCTGATAGTGCAGGATATGGGAATTACCCGTCTGAACCTGCCGCCCATCCCCCTGCACGGCAGTACGCAGATGGACAACCGTACACCGGAGAAAGTACGTTTCCTGGCGGATGCAGGCTTTCGTCAGGTAGTGCTGGCGCGCGAGCTGTCATTGCAGGAGATATGCCGAATCCACGAGGCTTGTCCGGAAACACCTTTGGAAGTCTTTGTGCACGGTGCGCTTTGTGTAAG
>ENA-OOZA01001321-OOZA01001321.1-human-gut-metagenome-genome-assembly--contig:-NODE-1321-length-12857-cov-2.906577_pt1 | contig 12857 bp, 13 predicted proteins | sample MGYA00241703_ERZ501378 | MGnify/ENA primary metagenome ERZ501378 (study PRJEB25962, sample SAMEA2042916) | human gut metagenome | biome: human gut; feature: human-associated habitat; material: faeces...
GTGGTTGAGGAAGATGTGGGATTCGGACCGGAAAATATGGGGATATCTACAGGAGATATCTGGAAACGTGTGGATGAAAGCCTTGCAAAGACAGGAATGACTGCATATCGTCATCATTCACCGAATAAGCTTTCAGGTGGACAGAAGCAGCGTGTGGCGATCGCAGGTGTCATGGCGATGCGTCCGCAGTGTATCGTTCTGGATGAACCGACTGCCATGCTGGATCCGAACGGACGAAAAGAAGTACTGGAAGCAGTTCATCAGCTGAATCGTCAGGAAAATGTGACGGTCGTTCTGATCACACACTACATGGAAGAAGTGATCGATGCCGATCGTGTGGTTGTCATGGATGACGGTCATGTCGTGATGGAGGGAACTCCGAAGGAGATCTTTTCACAGGTGGAGACACTGAAGAAATATCGTCTGGATGTGCCGCAGGTAACGCTGCTTGCACATGAACTGAAACAGTCCGGTGTAGACATTCCGGATGGAATCCTTACTACGGAAGAGTTGGTAAATGCCTTATGTCAATAGAACTGAAAAACGTAACTTACACATACAGCCCGGGAACTTCTTATGAGATCCACGCACTGAAAGACATTAATCTGAACATTCCGGATGGACAGTTTATCGGTGTGATCGGACATACAGGAAGCGGGAAATCTACATTGATCCAGCATCTGAATGCATTGATTAAGCCGACTTCCGGCACAGTATCATACAATGGTGAGGATGTCTGGGCAGAAAACTACAACAGAAGAGCACTTCGAAGTGAAGTCGGACTTGTTTTCCAGTATCCGGAACATCAGCTTTTTGAGAGTGATGTTCTTTCGGATGTCTGCTATGGACCGATGAATCAGGGCAAAAGCAGAGAAGAAGCTGAGGAAGAAGCAAGAAAAGCACTTCTTCAGGTAGGCTTCAAAGAAAAAAATTTTGACAAATCTCCATTTGATCTGTCTGGCGGACAGAAAAAGCGTGTGGCGATCGCCGGTGTTCTTGCAATGAATCCGAAGATCCTGATTCTGGATGAGCCGACTGCAGGACTTGATCCGAAGGGAAGGGATGAGATCCTTGATCAGATTGCAGAACTTCATAAAGTCCGTGGAATCACGATCATTCTGGTTTCACACAGCATGGAAGACGTTGCGAAATATGTAGAACGTCTGATAGTGGTAAATCACGGTAAGATTGCATTTGACGATACTCCGAAAAAGGTTTTTGCGCATTACAAAGAGCTGGAAGAGATGGGACTTGCTGCACCGCAGATCACCTATATCATGCATGCTTTGAAAGAAAAAGGACTTCCGGTAGATCCTTCTGATACAACTGTTGAGGAAGCGAGAGCGGATATCCTGCGTGCGCTTAAGAAAATGAACTCTCCTTTACTGAAAGGAGGGGTTCTGAATGATTAGAGATATTACAATCGGACAGTATTATCCGGCAAAGTCCCCGATCCATAAGCTGGATCCACGAACAAAACTTGCCGGTACACTGATTTTTATTATATCGGTATTTTTATTTCATACTGTAGTCGGATATGCGGTAGCGACCGTATTTCTGGCAGGAATGATATTGATTTCCACAGTTCCGGTGAAGTTTATTTTCAAGGGACTGAAAGCAATCTTTATGATCCTGCTGATCACGATGGTGTTTAATATTCTTCTGACACCGGGTGAGGCGATCGTTACGCTTGGAATTTTCAAGATCACAAAAGAAGGTATTACAATGGCAGTCCGCATGGCAATCCGACTGATCTATCTGGTAATCGGCTCCTCGCTTATGACACTGACGACTACCCCGAATCAGCTGACCGACGGACTGGAAAAAAGCCTTCGTCCACTGAATAAGATCCATGTTCCGGTACATGAGATCGCAATGATGATGTCGATTGCACTTCGTTTTATTCCTATTCTTCTGGAAGAAACGGACAAGATCATGAAAGCACAGATCGCGCGAGGCGCAGATTTTGAAAATGGAAATCTGATCCAGAAAGTAAAAAATATGGTACCGCTTCTGGTACCGCTGTTTATTTCGGCTTTCCGCCGTGCAAATGATCTTGCAATGGCGATGGAAGCGAGATGTTATCACGGGGGCGATCACCGTACCCAGATGAAACCGCTGAAATATAAGAAACGAGACCATATTGCATACCTGATCCTGTTTGCGTATCTTGCAGTAGCGATCGGATTTCGTGTGGCCGGGTTATAAAATAAGGATGGTTCTTGCTGTAAAAGGCGGGAGCCATTTTTACCATAAATGGAGGACAAGATGAAAAGAGTTGGACTTGTAGTTGCCTATGACGGAACGAATTACAGTGGATGGCAGATTCAGCCAAACGGAATCACGATTCAGGGTGTGCTTAATGATACACTTTCTGACCTTCTCGGAGAAAAGATTGAGATCATGGGTGCAAGCCGTACCGACGCGGGTGTCCATGCACTCGGAAATGTAGCTGTGTTTGATACGAATACACGCATTCCGGGAGAAAAGATTTCCTATGCACTGAATCAGAGACTGCCGGAAGATATCCGTATTCAGTTATCAGAAGAAGTGGAACCGGATTTTCATCCGAGATACTGCGACAGTGAAAAAACATATGAATACCGGATACTGAACCGTAAATTCCCGGTGCCGACAGAGCGTTTGTATTCTTATTTTTATCATTATAAACTTGATGTAGATAAGATGCGGGAAGCAACCTCTTATCTGATCGGACGACATGATTTTGCAAGTTTCTGTGGAACAGGTGCGCAGGTAAAATCCACAGTCCGTACCATTACAGGAATTGATGTGTGGAGAGACGGTGACATTGTGACGATTCGTGTAAAGGGAGAGGGATTTCTTTACAATATGGTTCGCATCATTGCCGGAACACTGATTCAGGTCGGAAACGGGCAGTATCCGCCGGAACGTGTGAAAAAGATCCTCGATGCCTGCGACCGTTCTGTATCCGGACCGACCGCGCCGGCACACGGACTGACACTGATAGGAATTGAATTTTTTGACTGAAAATAAAATTTAATTATTATATGCATTGAAAGAAGACGGATTTTTATGTCCGTCTTTTTTGCGTTTTTATGTATGTGGTTATAACCACGTCTTTATAGTGAGATGTATATTATATTGGATTCACAAAGAAACTATACAGAGAGACCATAAGGAGGTTTAACCATGGATAAAAAAGAAAATAAGATGTTTTGCTTTCAGTGTCAGGAAACTGCAGGCTGCAGCGGATGTACAGTATCAGGGGTATGTGGAAAGAAACCGGATGTTGCAGCTATGCAGGATCTGCTGGTCTATGTGACAAAAGGCATTTCAGCAGTGACCACACAGCTTCGAAGCGAAGAAAAAGAAATAGATGATAATGTCAATCATCAAATTATTGTGAATCTGTTTACAACAATCACAAATGCAAATTTTGATAAAGAATCTATCATTACACGAATCAAAGAAACGCTGGAGATCAAAGAAGAACTTCTGAAAAAAGTCGAAAACAGAGATGGTGTCCCGGAAGCTGCATTCTGGAACGGTACAGAAGATACTTTTGAAGATAAAGCTTCGCACGTAGGAATTCTTGCCACAGAGAATGAAGATATCCGAAGTCTTCGAGAACTGATCACTTACGGTCTGAAAGGACTGGAAGCCTATGCGAAACATGCAGCAGCACTTGCGCATACGGATGAGGAAATCGACGCGTTTCTCCAGAAAGCACTTGCGGCAACAGCGGATGATGCTCTCTTGGCAGAAGAACTTACCGCATTGACTCTCGAGACAGGAAAGTTCGGTGTTCGTGTGATGGAACTTCTTGACAAGGCTAATACAGCAGCTTACGGAAATCCTGAGATCACAAAGGTCAATATCGGAGTCGGCAAAAATTCGGGTATCCTTGTTTCGGGACATGACCTGCATGATTTGGAAATGCTTCTTGAACAGACGCAGGGAACGGGTGTGGATATCTACACTCATTCCGAAATGCTTCCGGCGCATTACTATCCGGCGTTCAAAAAATATCCGAATTTTATCGGAAATTATGGAAATGCATGGTGGAAACAGAAAGAGGAGTTTGAGAGTTTCCATGGTCCGATCCTGATGACAACGAACTGCATCGTTCCGCCAAAGGACAGCTACAAAGACCGTATGTATACGACGGGTGCAGCTTCTTATCCGGGATGCACCCATATTCCGGGCGGTGTCGGAGAAGAAAAAGATTTTTCAGAAATCATTGCTAAGGCGAAGCAGTGTCAGGCGCCGGAAGAGATCGAACATGGTGAGATCATCGGTGGGTTTGCACATGCGCAGGTCTTCGCGCTGGCAGATAAGATCGTAGAAGCAGTAAAATCCGGAGCAATCCGCAAATTTGTCGTAATGGCAGGCTGCGACGGACGTGCAAAGTCCCGAAATTATTATACTGATTTTGCAAAAGGACTGCCGAAAGATACTGTAATTCTTACTGCAGGATGTGCAAAATATAAATACAATAAGCTGAATCTCGGAGATATCGGTGGCATTCCGAGAGTTCTGGATGCAGGACAGTGCAACGATTCCTATTCACTTGCAGTCATTGCACTGAAACTGAAAGAAATTTTTGAACTGAACGATATCAATGAGCTTCCAATCGTCTACAATATTGCATGGTATGAGCAGAAAGCGGTCATCGTCCTTCTGGCGCTTCTCGCGCTTGGAGTCAAAAATATCCATCTCGGACCGACACTGCCGGCATTCCTTTCTCCGAATGTAGCAAAGATTCTGGTAGATAACTTCGGAATCAGTGGAATCGGGACAGTAGAAGAGGATCTTGCAAACCTGATTGGATAAAGAAAGAACTGCTTTGAAAGGCTGTAATAAATAAAAAGTGTTGATTTTTGCCGCTATTATCACACTGGCAGTCAACATCACTCGCTATTTCACCGGTGAATAAAGATGCCGAAGCTGTCTGTCAGGAGACGACACCGATTCAGGAAAAACTGGATAAACTCGGAAAACAGATCACAGTACTTGGTGCTTCTGCCGCAGCTATTGTTTTTGCCATCGAAGTGATCCAGTTTGTGATGAACGGACAGTTAAACTTTATGCTCCAGCATTTCAAAAACTTCCTTGGTACAGTTGTATTTGAAACGGTTCCGCTTTCGGTGGGAATGTGGGGAAAGATGCTCCTGACTGCTTTTACAGTTATCATTCTGAATGAAGTAGTAAAAGCAGTAAAGAGACTGTTTGGACGTAAATAAAGAAAAGAAATTGTATATCTGAGAAAGAAATCAGAGACACTTATATGCAATGATCGTTACCGTGCCCTTGCCGGGGTAGCGCTTCATTGAATATCTTTTAGGGAAAGCTTCGATCAGTTCCGGAAGTTTGACATAACCGTAGGTACGGGCATCGAAATCCGGTCTGGCACGTTTGATATACTGACCGGCAGAACTTACATTGACATAACCGTCATCATCCTGGTATTTGTCCCAGGCGATACGAAGAAGCTTGTGGATCTCTTTGAGCTCTTTTGCTTTGCGGCGTTCTTCGGCACTTTCCTGCGCATTGCGTTTTGCAGTTTCTGCCGGTTTCTGAACGGCGGCAGTCTGCGTATCCGTATCTTTGCTTAAGTTTTCAAGATAGACAAATTCGTCACAGGCATTGCGGAAAGGTTCCGGTGTCTTTTTTTCACCGACTCCCATAACGAAGACTCCGGATTCACGAAGTTTGATCGCGAGAGGTGTGTAGTCACTGTCACTTGCGACAATGACAAAGGCATCGTAAATGCCGCTGTGGAGAAGATCAAGCGTATCAATAACGAGTGCCATGTCTGTCGCATTTTTGCCGGCAACATAGTCAAACTGCTGTTCCGCTTTGATTGCAAGACGTTTTAATTCATTTTCCCAGTTTTTGAGAGAACCTTTGCGCCAGTTACCGTAAGCACGTTTGACGACGATACGGCCATTTGTTGAGATTTCCTGTATAACAGATTCCAGTTTGGAAAGCTGTGTATTATCAGCATCTATCAGCATTGCAATATTTTTGAGATTTTTCATAGAAATAAGTCTCCTCGTAATATGTAAACCTTATTAATAAAACTATATCATTTTCTGAAATCTTTTTCCAGATGGATTCCGGGAAATCTGGATTTATTCACAGAAATGTGGTAAGATCGAGGGAATACAGACAGGGGGAATCTATATGATTACATTTTTGGCATCCCTTTTTATTAAGGATCGCCGCAATTATAATTCGCCGGAAGTCCGGCAGGCATATGGCGTTTTAAGTGGTGCAGTCGGAATTGGACTGAACATTCTGCTTTTTCTCGGAAAATGGATTGCAGGAACGGTGAGTGGTTCTATCGCTATTACGGCAGATGCGTTTAACAACCTGTCGGATGCGGGCTCTTCGATCATTACGTTAATCGGTTTTCGGCTTTCCGGACAGGAGCCTGATCCGGAGCATCCATTCGGACATGGCAGGATGGAATATATTTCCGGACTTTTGGTATCGGTAGCAATACTTGTCATGGGATTCGAACTCATCTGGTCATCACTTGGTAAACTGCGTTCCCCGGAACCGATTGAGAGCAGTGCACTGGTATGTGTGATTCTGATCGCATCCATTCTTGTGAAAGTATATATGTTTTTTTATAATCGTTCACTGAGTAAAAAACTGGATAGTGCAGCAATGAAAGCAACATCTGTTGACAGTTTGAGCGACACTGTGGCAACGACACTTGTTCTGATCGCCACACTGATCAGCAAATATACGGGACTGCTTCTTGATGGCTGGTTCGGAATCCTGGTAGGATGCTTTATTCTTTATACAGGTGGTTCTACACTGAAAGAAACCATTGACCTTCTTATCGGACAGCCGCCGAAGCAGGAATTTATCAATGAAATTCGTGAAATCGTTCTGGGACATTCGATGGTTCATGGTGTACATGATCTGATCGTTCATGATTATGGTCCGGGACGTGTGATGATCTCACTTCACGCAGAAGTGGATGTGAACGGAAATATTCAGGATATCCACGAACAGATCGATCATATTGAACATGAACTGCAGGAAAAACTGCATTGTTCCGCAACGATCCATATGGATCCGATTGTGACAGATGATGAGGAAGTTCTTGCGATGAAGGCAAAAGTAGAAGAGATGGTACATTTTCTGGATGAATCCTTCAGTATGCATGATTTCCGAATGGTAAAAGGTTCGACCAGAACAAATCTGATCTTTGATGTGGAGGTTCCGAGAAAAACTTCCTATACAGACAACGAGATCGTGAACTGGCTGAAAGAGCGGATACACGAATTGCCGGGAAGCAAGTATTTCGCGGTGATACAGATCGATCATGAATACTATTGAGTAAAGAAATTGACAGATAAAAATAATCTGGTATAATTAAATAATCGAGATGTTATTTAGTGCGCTAACATGAGAAATCGCACCTTGAAAGGAAACGACAGAGAACTTCAAAGATGAAGATGGTTGTTGTTTCCTTTTTTGCTGCACGCGTATAGTGGAAGTGCCGGTAACATGTCCGCTGATTTTATCAGGGCTCGAACGAGAGAGGAGAAAAGGAGAAACTAAATGGAAACAAAAGAAAAAAACACTGCAACACCGTATGATCTTGACGGTAAGCCACCGCTGAAACTTGCGATTCCGCTTGGATTACAGCATGTTCTGGCAATGTTTGTCGGAAACCTGACCCCACTTCTGATCATCACAGGAGTCTGTGGTATCGAATCAGGAAGTGCCCTGCAGGTAGCGCTTTTGCAGAATGCCATGCTGGTAGCAGGTATCGTTACATTGATTCAGATCTACACGATCGGACCTGTTGGTGGTAAACTTCCGATCGTTATGGGAACAAGTTCCGGATTTATCGGTGTCTGCAAAAGCGTGGCAGTTACGATGGGAAGCGGAGTTGCCGGTTATGGAGCAATTTTGGCAGCCAGCTTTATCGGTGGTCTGTTTGAAACCGTACTTGGAGGTTTCTTAAAGCCACTGCGTAAATTTTTCCCTGCAGTTGTAACTGGTACAGTTGTACTGTCTATCGGACTTTCACTGATTTCTGTCGGAATCGGTTCTTTCGGCGGTGGAAGTACAGCACCGGATTATGGTTCTCTCGAAAATCTTTTTGTAGGTACGGTAGTTCTGGTTGTGATCATAGCACTGAAACACGGCACAAAGGGATTCACCAGTTTTTCATCGATTTTGCTGGGCATCATTGTAGGATATATTTTGGTATCCATCATGGCAATGGTGTTGCCGACTACTTTTACATACACCGATGAAACAGGTGCTGTTGTTGAAGCAACAAAGTCCTGGGTAGTCAACTGGAGTAAGGTAGCAGACGCATCCTGGTTTGCAATTCCGAAGATCATGCCGGTCAAATGGGTATTTGATGCAAAAGCAATTGTTCCGATCTGTATCATGTTTGTCGTTACCGCTGTTGAAACAGTTGGTGATATTTCTGGTATTACAGAAGGTGGTCTTGGCCGTGAGGCTACTGACAAAGAGCTTTCCGGTGGTGTTATGTGTGATGGTCTTGGATCTTCTTTTGCAGCACTGCTTGGTGTTCTTCCGAATACTTCTTTCAGCCAGAACGTTGGTCTGGTTGCCATGAATAAGGTCGTGAACCGTTATTCAATCGGAATCGGCGGTATTTTCCTGATCGCATGTGGTCTGTTTCCGAAGCTTGCAGCACTGATTTCCATTATGCCGCAGAGTGTACTGGGTGGCGCAGCGGTTATGATGTTCTCATCAATCGTAATCAGTGGTATTCAGCTTATCACAAAATGGCCACTGTCTCCGAGAAATGTGACGATTGTGTCTGTTGCACTTGGTGTTGGCTATGGACTTGGCTCCAATTCAGCCGTACTTGCACAGCTTCCGGAAAGTATTAATCTGATCTTTGGTGGTTCAGGTATCGTGCCGGCAGCGCTGTTTGCGATTATTCTGAATATCATCCTTCCGAAAGATGAAAAGACGGAAGTGGAGATGGCAGAAGAGATACTGGCAAATGAAAAAGCAAAAGAGAAAAAGTAAATAAAAGAGAGTAGTTTATGAGAACGGGCAGGGATGAGTGTGAAAACTTGTGCCTGCCTTTTGTATATAATTTGGCAGGGAAAGATTTTCAGACATACCTGGTAGTTGAATCAAAAATAGTATAATAAAACACCACTGATCGGTGGTGTTAAAAAAGCTATATTTGCTAAACCAAAGAATTATTGGTGGGTGTGCCCCTTCCCACATTTCTTTTGACCCATAGGGTGTGTAGCAGCACAATCTCTACTTCAATAATTCTTTGGGTAAAGCCTTTATATTTTATGTATACTATATCGCATTTATTCTTTTTTGTAAAGTAAGCGGTTCTTTTCGATAAGTTTCTTTAAGTTTTTATCTCGTATTCTGTAGAATGTCATTACAGAATTTTTTAGATTGTTATCATCTGTTTCCAAAACGACACGGACAACAACATTAAGATTGGTTTCCGGAAGTTTTTTTACCATAAAAACAGTTCCGCAGTGTTTTAAATCTTTTATAATCAAATCGGGAGATATAACACTTTCACGCCCGTATTTTTCAAATAAATTATAATCTTCTGGATGACGTTCTTTGATATGAGAGATGCGTTCGTTTGTCACAATGATTTCATCAGTCTGGATCTTTACGAATTCTTTTGTAAGAACTTGTATATCTATATTTCCAAGGCTTTGTATTTCTGTCATTATGTGATCCTTTTCTTAGAATTATGTCCTTTCTGCGTTATTCTATTATTAATGATAACATAAAAAATGAATTCTTGCATAGCTTATGCATATAATTAGCAGAGAGCGGTCTCAATCCTTGGCAATTGAATCAAAAGGGGCAGTGAGAGCGGTGACGCGTACGCTGATTTGTGGTCAGATTCCACGAAATTTCATGTAAATCAGTCCGACGGCGTCAGCGAGTACCCATCCGATTGGAATTGCCATCCAGATACCAATCTCACCGATATAGTTGGAGAGGAGATACTGCACACCACAGGTGATGACGGCAGCAGATCACGGCATTTGAGAAGTACATACAATGTGATGCCGATTCCGGAAACATACTGTGCGATGACTGTTGCAAATGCTACACCGCGGATGCCCCATGGGAGTACCGCAATAAATAAAAGATCCAATCCGATGTTCAGAATGGCGGAAACAGCCAGAAATACCAGAGGAATCGTAGAATTTCCAAGTGCCCGTAAAAGACAGGAAAAATAATTGTACAAAGATGTTGCAATGATTCCTGCAAAGATTACGAGCAGGTAGGACTTCATGCCATCCCAGACCTCGGCCGGCACACGCAGGAAGTGCAGGATCGGATCAATTCCTATAATGATTATATCATAAAAAAGAATCCGGTAAGATTTGAGATTTACATTCTTTAGCGTTTGAATATAAGAAAAATCAGAAAAATCTATATAATGTATACAATTTTAAAATATCAACAAATTTTAAAGTAAAAAAAAATAATATTTGGTTAATCTGTTTCTATACTCAGTGCTATACTTCTAACCGTAAAAAGTAAACAGAACTTAACAAAACCTCCTTTCACAAAACAAAGTTGAAGGCTGCTAAGCATCAGATTTTTGGAGGAAAAGACAAATGAATACTTTAAAAGCTGAAAAAAGAAGCATGGACGTTAAGGCAAAAAGACTGAGAAGAGAAGGATACGTTACAGGTAATGTATTCGGTCGTGAGATCGAAGGTTCCATCCCGGTAAAAATGCTGAAGACGGAGGTTGACAAACTGTTAAAGACTGACCACAAAGGAAGTCAGGTTATGCTTGAGGTAGATGGTCAGACATACGATGCACTGATTAAAGAGGTTGATTTTAACCCACTGGCAGGCAGAGTTGATGAGATTGATTTCCAGGCACTGGTAAGCAATGAAAAAGTACATTCTGTTGCTGAAATCGTGATTGTAAACCATGACAAAGTAGCAGATGGTGTTCTTCAGGAAAACATGGAAGAAGTAAATTATAAAGCTTATCCGTCAGCACTGGTTGACAAAGTAGAAGTCGATGTAGCCGGTCTGAAGGTCGGTGACACGATCCGTGTCAAAGATCTGAGCCTTGCAAAAGACAAAGATATCGACATTAAAGATGATCTGGAAGCTGTAGTACTGACAGTTGTTGCAGTTCATAACGGAGCAGTACCGGAAACAGAGACACCTGAGGAAGCAGAGACAGAAGAAGCAAAGTAATCTGCCTGATCAGAAACTCACACCAACAAAATATATGATAAAAGTTCCCTCCTGTAGAGTTGGTTCACAGGAGGAATTTTTTTGTAACATTTTCCGTGTTCAGATGTTATATTGTTGAAAGAGAGAAAAAACCAGATGCATGAGGAATATGTCTGCTGAAGCAGACGGCATCTGGCGCGCAAAGCGTAGCAAGTCCCTCAAAGATTGAGGAATTCAGGGAGTTTGAAGCGGACTTGTCCGCTTTGTTCTACGGGCGGGGAAGGGGATTGGATGACCGGGGGAAGAGTAAGTTAAGTGAAAGTCCGCAGAATATGTAGCACCGGTTGACTAGGAGAAAAGCAAGTTACCAGAGAGGTACCGGAATTCGTAGCATCGGTTGACTAGGAGAAAAGCAAGTTACCAGGAGGTCAACAGAATTTGTAAAAAAGGATGACTATACAAGGAGTAAGTAAGAGGAGAGTACCCAAAATCGTTCAAATCGGATGCCTGTGAAATAGGAAAGTCATCTGGGAGTCAATGGAAGCTCCGAAAATGGATGACTTGATCCAGAGTTACACAAAACCAAGTCAACCAAACCGATTTTTCTGTCATTTTCTTTACGTGGAACGATGATACATTCAAGACCGTTTTCAGGCAGTTTTTCGGATATAATTTAATTGTAGATTCCGGTGACGAGGCTTATCGGCTCCTTGCCCACATAACGACAGGGATATTAAGTGCAACGGCAAAAAATACTATCATAATTCTATAACAGTCATAAACAAAGGTAACGAAAAAGACAATTCTTAAATGGAATGACAGTATAAATGAAAAAGTTGTAAATAAGCGTTTAGTGAAATTTTGTCGGAAAAAGAAGAACGAATTTGTTTGTTATATATGATATTTACTGTTAACATTATGGGAGCGGGAAAACAGAAAAATAAATTGAAATACGTAATGATACGTGTTAAAATAAAGGAGGATATGAATTGCCAATGACGCCAAGGGAGATGATAAAGCTCCTGAAAGAAAATGGATATGAAACAATAAGTCAAAATGGTTCACATATGAAAATGAAAAATGTACATACTGGAAAATCTGTAATTGTTCCATATCATTCAAAAGATTTAAAGAAAGGTCTGGAACAGGCAATTCTTAAACAGGCGGGAATCAGATAGTTTTGTTGTGTGAATGGAGGCTTACGTATGAACAAACGTTTATTTTATCCGGCAGTTTTTCATAGAGCAGAAGAAGGCGGATTCTGGGTAACATTTCCGGATATTCCGGAATGTATGACACAGGGAGAAGATATGCAGGAAGCATATGAGATGGCAGCAGATGCACTGGGCTTATCTTTGACTACAATAGATAATGAGGGAGAAACGCTTCCGAAGGCATCTTCTGCAGATGAAATTACAGTGGAAGATGGTATACTTGTAATTGTTGAATTTGATATAGCAGAATACCGGCGAAAGAACCGTTCCAGAGCTGTAAAGAAAACACTCAGTATTCCAGAATGGCTTAATGAAGCTGCCATACGTGAAAACCTGAATTTTTCTCAGGTTCTTCAGGATGCGTTGATGGCAAAGCTTGGGATGAACAGATAAATCAGTCAGCACTCTTTATGGGTGCTGATTTTTTATGTAATAGGAAATTACTCCGTAATGT
>ENA-OOZA01001324-OOZA01001324.1-human-gut-metagenome-genome-assembly--contig:-NODE-1324-length-12840-cov-11.658037_pt1 | contig 12840 bp, 9 predicted proteins | sample MGYA00241703_ERZ501378 | MGnify/ENA primary metagenome ERZ501378 (study PRJEB25962, sample SAMEA2042916) | human gut metagenome | biome: human gut; feature: human-associated habitat; material: faeces...
GATAACCAGTAAACTTTCCTCATTCTTCTCTCAAACACTTTTTATATGTACTTTCCTTAAGGGAAACGTACGTTTTCCTATCGTGAAACGTAGGTTTCTGCTGTGCGAAACGTAGAGTGTGTAGTAAGATTTTCAGATAAACTTGGGGTGGTTTTTCTTTATAGTTGATTCAGCAAACTATTATGCTGTAAGTGTATGTTGACTGCGGGGTAGACTTGTATAGTGTGAATCAGTAAAAAATACATGATATGATGTGTTGAGTAAATCTTTGTCACAGAAAGAAAAGTATAAAAACTCAAAAACCTGTCTGATATAATTTGTTATATTTGCATAATATAATTACATCTAAATATGGAAATTAGGATAGGGCCCGTTTTTAAAAAAGGTATCGTCAGTCATAACTATTAGAGTTGGGTAAAAGTTTTTTGTGAATTGATACCTATAATGTTATGAACGTCCATTATTATTTTTTAAGTGTATAACTTCCGATAATGCGAAAATATAGGAACATATGACACCAGAAGAAAAAGCAAGACAGAAAATAGATCAGTGGTTTAGCGATGCAGGATGGAAAGTCGTAGATAGAGATGAGTATGAACCGACTTGTACCGCAGTAGCTATAAGAGAAGGATTATTGAAAGGTAATCTTGAGGCTGACTATTTCCTTTTCATTAATGGCAAAGCTGTTGGGGTGCTTGAGGCTAAAAGAGAAGAAATAGATGCCTTCTCTGATAAAGTATGTAATCAGGCTGTTTTGTATGCGCGAAATGTTCCTAAGATTTATCAGACATATCAGAAACCATTGCCTTTTATTTTTACTTCAAATGGCAAAGAACTATATTTTTGTGATTTCCGGAAGCAAGATTCATGTTTTAATCAGATTATGACGATTCCCACTCCTTATGAATTGGTTAAGTTGTTGGGAATAAATGATTATTTTGCCGGACTCCCAACTTTGCGAAAAAAAGGATTACGTGATTGTCAGTATGAGGCTGTTACTAAACTGGAAAAAAGTTTCAGGAGTGGTCAGAATCGCGCCTTGATGGTATTGGCAACAGGTGCAGGTAAGACATATACCGCATGTCTTGCTGCATATCGTCTTCTTTCATATACTCCAATGCGAAGAGTATTATTTCTTGTGGACAGAAATAACCTCGGTAAACAGGCAGAGGGAGAATTTGGAACTTTCCGGTTGACAGAAAATGGAGATGCATTCAATACAATATTTACAGTAAACCGCCTTTGTTCCTCTTTTATACCATCTGATAGTAATGTCGTTATTTCAACAATACAGCGTCTTTTTTCTTTTCTGAAAGGAGATTCTATTGAGGATAATGACAACGATGATGATAATGAACCTACAGAAGAAGTTGTATTGCCTCCTAATCCCAATTTACCACATGATTACTTTGATTTGATTATCATAGATGAGTGTCACCGCTCCATTTATGGGAATTGGCGTAAGGTATTGGAATATTTTGATACAGCCAGACTTGTAGGATTGACAGCCACACCAATTCCAGAAACAATGGCATTCTTTAACAATAATCGCATAGTTAACTACACATTAGAGAAAAGTATCGTTGATGGTGTAAATGTAGATTGCCGTGTATATCGAATCAAAACACAAGTTACAGAAAATGGTGGTGCCATATTGGAGGGGGAGAAAATAAGGGAAGAAACCCGATATACCGGAGTCGTAAAAACCATATCCAGCAAAGACACGAAAGCTTATACGAGTAAAGAGCTGAACAGAAGTGTCGTCAATCCAGCGCAAATAAAACTTATTTTGTCTACTTATCGCGATGTAGTCTATACTGAATTATTCAATGACCCTCAGCGGGAAGCTAATTTTGACTATTTGCCAAAGACGTTAATCTTTGCTCTAAATGAGGCTCATGCTACCAATATTGTACAGATTGCGAAAGAAGTGTTTGGACGTACAGATGACCGTTTTGTGCAGAAAATCACGTATTCAGCAGGCGATAGTAACGAATTGATACGTCAGTTCCGGAATGATAAGGATTTTAGAATTGCCGTAACCTGCACATTGGTAGCAACAGGCACGGATGTTAAGCCTCTTGAAGTATTGATTTTCATGCGTGATGTTGAATCTTTACCGCTTTATATACAGATGAAAGGGCGTGGTGTGCGTACAATCGGAGACGAACAGTTGCGGAACGTTACTCCGAATGCATTCAGTAAAGATTGTTTCTATTTGGTTGATGCTGTAGGTGTTACTGAACACGAAATGAAAACGCATATGTTGATTGATAGGCCAACAACCAAAATAATAACCCTTAAAGAACTGCTGGAACAGATTACTCATGGTTACCTTCCTGATGAGCATCTGAAACGTCTTGCAGCAACACTTTCTAGAATATACAACAAAGCTGATAATTTACAGCGGAATGAGTTCGTACGTTTGGCTAATGACGACATGAAAGAACTTGCTTCAAGGATTTATGAGGCATTGGAAAACAACATTCTTCCTCCGTTTGTAAATACAAATGAGCCTAACAATGAACGAAAGGGCTTAGTATCACCACTCGCTAATCATGCAGATGCACGCCGGTATTTACTTATTCTTGCAGCCGGATTTGTAAATACCCTGATGCCTGGCGAGGACACGCTTATTTCTAAAGGATTTTCAATAGAAGAAGCCAAAAGTATAACAGAAGCTTTTGAAGATTTCTGCAATGAGCATAGCGATGAAATAGAAGCCTTACGCATAATTTATAATAATGAAGGTGAGCCGATTACCTATTCAATGCTAAAAGATTTGGAAAACAAACTTAAGATATCTAACAATCATTTTACTTCCAAGCAATTATGGAACTCATACGCTATTCTGAATCCAAATAGTGTTCGACGTTCTTCTACGAAAGAAGAGAGTGATGCTTTGACTAATATCATACAGCTTGTACGCTTTGCTTTACACCAGATTGAGCGGTTAGATAGTGTCATTTCTACTTCCAAGCAATATTTTAATCTGTGGATAGGGCAAAATCAACGTGAAATAACAGATAAACAACGTGAAGTTATCAGTCGTATTGTGGATTATATCGCATCGAACGGTGCTTGTACAATTAAAGAGATTCGTGAGGATGATGTGACTCAAGCTGCACAGATGATTCGTGCATTCGGCAGTATGCGAAAAGCTGATGAGGCATTACAGTCTTTATATACATTTATAGTTTTAAGAAAAGCAGCATAAATATATGGTAACAAATAACATAACGGAGCAATCGCTCACCAAAAAAGTTTGGAATCTGGCAACAACTCTTGCCGGACAAGGTATCGGTTTTACAGATTATATTACACAGCTCACCTATCTTCTATTTTTAAAGATGGACGCAGAGAATGTAGAAATGTTTGGAGAAGAATCAGCAATACCATCTGGTTATCAATGGAGTGATTTAATATCTCTTGACGGTTTGGATTTGGTAAGGCAATATGAAGATACCCTGAAATTGTTGAGTGAACAGGAAAATCTTATCGGTACAATTTATACAAAAGCGCAAAACAAGATTGACAAGCCAGTCTATTTGAAAAAAGTCATTACCATGATTGATGAAGAGCAATGGCTGATCATGGATGGAGACGTGAAAGGTGCTATCTACGAAAGTATCCTTGAAAAGAATGGGCAGGACAAGAAAAGTGGTGCCGGTCAGTACTTTACTCCACGCCCACTCATCAAAGCAATGGTAGATTGCATAGCTCCACAAATTGGGGAAACGGTTTGTGACCCAGCCTGTGGTACCGGAGGTTTTCTCTTGACGGCATACGATTATATGAAAGAGCAGTCTTCAAGTAAGGAGAAGCGCGATTTCTTGCGTAACAAGGCACTGCATGGCGTAGATAACACACCATTGGTTGTAACGCTTGCTTCCATGAACCTATATTTGCATGGTGTGGGAACAGACCGGAGCCCGATTGTTTGCGAGGATTCTTTGGAGAAAGAGCCATCCTCCCTTGTAGATGTAATACTTGCCAATCCTCCTTTCGGCACTCGTCCGGCAGGTTCTGTGGATATTAACCGTCCGGATTTCTATGTAGAAACGAAGAACAATCAGTTGAACTTTCTTCAACACATGATGTTAATGCTAAAAACCGGAGGTCGTGCAGCTGTAGTATTACCAGACAATGTACTTTTTGAAGGTGGTGCCGGAGAAACAATCCGCAAGAAATTACTTTCGGACTTCAACTTACATACGATACTTCGTTTGCCCACTGGTATATTCTATGCGCAAGGTGTAAAGGCCAATGTATTGTTTTTCACAAAAGGACAACCGACAAAAGAGATTTGGTTCTATGATTATCGTACTGATATCAAACATACGCTGGCTACTAATAAATTGGAAAGACACCATTTGGATGATTTTGTCACATGCTATAATGCAGGAAATTTAGAAGGACGCAAAGAAACGTATGATGCAGTCAATAATCCTCAAGGTCGTTGGCGTAAATATTCGGTAGATGATATTCTCACTCGTGACAAGACAAGCCTTGATATAACCTGGATAAAACAAGGAGGAGAGTCTGATGACCGCTCCTTGGCTGAATTGATGGCTGACATAAAAGAGAAAAGTAAAACTATTAGTTCAGCAGTAGCAGAACTTGAGAAGCTGCTTGCAAATATAATTGAAGATTAAGCGTATGAAGAATAACTACATCGCAATATCAACAGAGCAACAATTCGGAGAAATCATAGATATTATTCTCCAACATAAGAGTAATGCTTCAAGAGTAGTCAACGAAGAATTGCTGCTTACTGCATGGCATGTAGGCGGATATGTATCGGCCAAACTGAGGAGCGAAGAATGGGGAAGTAAAGTCGTTTCACAATTATCCGAATATATACGTTCTCAACATCCTGACCTAAAAGGATATAGCAAGAGAAGCATTTATAATATGGTAATGTTCTATGATGAGTATTCATCGGAAACATTTATAGCGGCAATAAAACAATATTTGAATACAGAATTTGTGCAGACGGCATCTGCACAAATTGAAGCGGGCAACCATGTACAAGAATCAGCTACAATTGTGCAGTCAATGGTTACACAAATTGTTCAGTCAACAGTTGGACAAATGCCTAAAATATTGGAACTAACAACATTGTCCAATCATATAGAAATTCTATGCCGCTGTAAAAGTAATGAGGAACGTATATTTTACATTCTCTACGCCAACAAGGAACATCTTTCTTATAAAGAAATGCAACGTTGCATTTCCAATCAGACTTATGTAGGTTTATTAGGTAATAAGGATAATATGTCAAAAGGATTACTCGAAAGATATCCTAATGCACCAATCTTGTTTAAAGATACTCTGTTTGTAGATTTTCTCAATCTGCCTAAAAAGCATAGCGAATCAAAACTAAGGAATGGCTTGGTAGAACACATGAAACAGTTTATTCTTGAACTGGGAAAGGATTTTATATTCATGGATCAGGAATATCGTCTTAATATTGGAACATCTACATTCAAGGCTGACCTACTGTTCTTTCATCGTGGTTTACAGGCATTGGTTGCTGTGGAATTAAAAAAGACGAAGTTTCATCCTCGCGACCTTGGGCAACTGGAATTTTATTTGGAAGCACTTGATCGGGATGTAAAACGTTCAAACGAAAATCCGTCTATTGGTATCATTCTCTGCCCTGAAGCAGACCGGGTAGTAGTAGAATATGCTATGAGTCGAAGCATGAGTCCTACCATGATTGCTGAATACAAACGCATTCTCATTCCGCAAGAACGCATGCAGCAACAACTGAATGAGTTTTGCAATCTATTCTTAAACAAAGACTAGCCGAAATGGATACAAAGAAATTACGTCAAAAAATATTAGATCTCGCCATTCGTGGTAAACTTGTTCCTCAAGATCCGAATGACGAGCCTGCATCTGTATTGCTTGAACGCATTAAAGCAGAGAAGGAACGTTTGATAAAAGAGGGAAAAATAAAGCGTAGTAAAAAAACAACTAAAACTTCTGATACGCCCCATTATCCCTACTTGCTACCGAATGGCTGGGAATGGTGTAAGTTGGAAGATATTGTTTCGTTTGGTGGAGGTAAAACTCCGGCAATGGATAATAAAGAATATTGGCATAATGGGAATCATCTGTGGGTAACTTCTAAAGATATGAAATGTAGCCATATTACAAACTCTTTAATGAAAATAACAGATAAGGCTTTAGAAATAATGACAATATATGAAAGAGGGACATTACTTGTAGTAACACGTAGTGGTATATTAAGACATACTCTTCCTATTTCTATATTAGAAACTCCAGCAACAGTCAATCAAGATTTAAAAGCTATTTCGCCTCATATTAAGGATCTTTCTGAATATCTTTATATTGTAATTAAAGCCAATGAACATTTTATCTTAAAAGAATATCATAAAGATGGAACTACAGTAGATAGTATCGATTTTGATAAGTTCAAATGCTTACCTATTCCTTTAGCTCCTATCACAGAGCAAAGACGTATAATTGCCGAAACAAAACATTGGTTTACTTTGATAGAACAGATAAATCAAGATAAATCAGATTTACAAACTATTATTAATCAAATCAAAAATAAAATTCTGTCTCTTGCCATTCACGGTAAACTCGTTCCTCAAGACCCGAATGATGAGCCAGCATCAGAACTGCTCAAGCGCATCAATCCGAAAGCTGAGATTACTTGTGATAACGCGCAGTATAGGAAGATTCCTAAAAATTGGTGCGCCTGCAAATTGGTTGATATATGCTCTTTCTTGTCTAGAGGAAAATCACCCAAATACTCGGAAGAAGATAAAACATACCCAGTATTTGCTCAAAAATGTAATCTAAAAGATGGTGGCGTATCATTAGAGCAAGCAAAATTTTTAGACCCTTCTACGATTAACAAGTGGAATGAAGTTTACAAATTACAAACTGGGGATATTCTTGTAAATTCAACGGGTACTGGCACTGTTGGAAGAACAAGATTATTTAATACAAATTGCTTGGGTAACTATCCATTTGTAGTTCCTGATTCACATGTTTCTGTTGTCAGAGTATTAAAAAGTATTTGTCCTCAGTATGTTTATGCTTATATATCTTCTGACTCTATACAACGGTATATGGAAGAGAATCTTGCAGGAAGCACAAACCAAAAGGAATTATATATTGGGGTTTTAGAAAATATGCATATATTCTTACCTCCTCTTGCTGAACAATACCGTATAGTTGCCAAGATAGAAAAGCTATTCTCTTCACTTAACAATATACAAAAAGCCTTAGAAGTGTAAGTAATTGCACTTCTAAAGGCTATTGACAGACTACCAGTTCACGACTTTATCTACAATTTTTTGCTGTTCACTTGCTGTACGGCGAAGATAAATGCGGGTTGTTTCAATACTTTCATGCCCCATAAGGTCGGCAAGTAGAGCGAGATCATTGAAACGGTCTAGAAAATTTTTGGCAAAACGATGACGGAATGAATGAGGGTAAACCACTTCTTTGTTCATTCCATATTTTTCTGCAAAATTTTTGAGTTGTGATGCTATACCACGAGTGGTAATACGCTGCCCAAAACGATTTAGAAAGATATATCCAGATGTTAAGCCTTGGCCTTTTAACCATTTATCTGCCTCTGTTCGTAGAGTCTTAGGTATATATAACCTACGAATCTTTCCACCTTTACTATATAGGTCAAGATAACCTACACCGATATGTTCCGCTTTGATATGGAGCAGTTCACTAACTCGTGCTCCGGTAGCAGCCATAAACCACACTATGAAATACCATTCATCATAACCATCTGTCTTGAGTCTGGCTTTGAGAAATTTATAATCTGCATCACTGATTACGTTTTCCAAAAAATTCTTCTGTTGTACCTTTACAAACTTCACTTTCAATTTTTCTTGCTTTGTAAACTCCAGATACTTGTTAATTCCCTGCAAACGAAGATTGACAGTTTGAGGTTTGAAGTTTTCGACTAAATACCCTTTGTATGCTAAAAGGTTCCTTTTGTTCACTTCCCCATAATGGTTAAGAAAATACTCTATAGCCCACACATACGAGTTAATAGTGTTTCTGGCAAGATTAGTTCTTGCTAAATGATTTTTGAATTTTGTTACCATACTACATTGATTTAAAATGAATATGATAATAATATAAAAAAACGTATCGCGCATTATACGCAGTTACCTAAAGGATGGTCAGTTGCTCCCATGCAAATACTATGTTCTTTGATTGATGGTAATAAACAAAATGGCATAGAACGAATAAATCTTGATGTCAAATATTTGCGTGGTGAACGAGATTACAAAACTTTGACTTCTGGCAAATATATATCTGCAAAATCTTTTTTAATTTTAGTCGATGATGAGAACTCTGGTGAGGTATTCAAAACTCCAATCGAAGGTTATCAAGGTAGCACTTTCAAACAGTTGTCTATCAACGAAAATATGAATAGCGAGTATTTGTTACAAGTTATCAACTTTTATAGAAAATTATTGCGAGAGAACAAGGTTGGCTCTGCCATTCCTCATTTAAACAAGAAGCTGTTTAAAGAAATCAAAGTTTCTATACCACCCTATAGGGAACAACAAAGGATAGTAGATGCTATAAATAAAGCGTTTATGTCTTTGGATACGATAATGGAGAATTTATAGGCTCTCCATTATCATATTTAATTTAGCAAAGATACTGTGAACGGCAGAAACAATTCGTTTTTGCTCTTTTTGGGGTGGTATTGGTATCTCTAACTTAGAATATTCAGAAATCCAATATCGTTTATGAGTGTTACCTATTAATCTTGTTATGCTCATAAAGATTGCTACATAATCAATCTCAACATTTTGATTTACTTTAAGTATCTTCATTGCCGATGATTTTACCTTGAAAGGGAAATTAACCAGTTTTGAATCTGTTGTAAAATCATCAAATATTATACAAGGAAGATTTGAATATATACCTGTCGTTTCATTAGTATAGCCAATTATAAAAGACTTACCAGCCGTCAAAACGGGAGTTGAATAAGAAGTATCATAATCCGTAGATTCTACGATATAATCCGTTGGTTGTTCATAATCAGTAATTTGCTCAAGTCTACAAATAGCCCATCCTTTAGGTAACTGCGTATAATGCGCGTTATCACAAGTAATCTCAGCTTTCGGATTGATTCGTTTTAGTAACTCAGAAGCAGGCTCATCACTTGGATCTTGCGGTACAAGCTTACCATGGATAGCAAGATTAAGAATTTTACTTTTTGTTTGCTTAATTGCAGTTTGTAAATCTATTTGACTTTGTTCAATGTTATTTATTAAAACAAAATAATATTCTATTTCTGTTATGATTCTGTTTTGCTCAGAAAGAGGAGGTAATGGAACTCTTATATTTTGCGATTGTGTCAAAGAAATATTTATTTGTCCTGCTGAACCTTTTGTTGAAATAGAATTAATCTCTGACATTTCTGACAAATAATAAAAAAGATACTTTGTCAATACGGTTTTATAAAGTAATGGTCGTATTAAAACAGCTGCTTGATTAAAATTTGCTTGGGGTAAAGAAGACGGAATAATAGCCAATTTACCTAATGGAGGACCAACAATATTCATAATTAAATCTCCAACCTCTGTGCGAGAACGTTTAAGTTTTCCATTGTGGACTTCTGCTTTAATATATTGTGGTTTAAAATCAAAATCAATTTTTTGATTTCTCAGATTATACATTTTGAGATATGGTATTCCTTCAGAAGCAAATGATTCTTTATTTGGTGTACTACCGGAGGTTACATAAGCAATTTCTTCTAATCTGCACCAGCACCATCCCTTTGGCACTTCAAATGGTACGTTCTCATAATGGGGCGTATCAGAAGTTTTTATTAGGTGTAGTGTTGATAAATGTTATTGAAATGTAAAAAATGAGTTTGATATTTTGAATCATTCGGGTAAGTTTATTATAAATTAAAGAATCTCTTTTGTAGCATTTTTTTATATTGTATTCAAACTTATAGGCGATATTGATGCCACAAAAAAACGGATTCACCCGCTGAACTCCAGCACGGTGAATCCGTTTTCTATATAGATAAAGAATCAATTTATTCCTTGTCTTTCAACGCATCAAAAATCAGTTTTTCCAGTTCGTCGGCCAGTTCCGGGTTATCCTGAATGCACTGTTTAGCAGCATCACGTCCTTGACCTAATTTGGTGTCGTTGTAGCTGTACCATGAACCGCTCTTCTTGATGATGCCTAATTCAGCTCCCAAGTCGATGATTTCACCGCTGCGAGAGATACCTTCACCAAACATGATGTCGAATTCGGCTTTGCGGAAAGGAGGAGCTACCTTGTTCTTTACAACTTTGACACGTACCTGGTTACCGATGACTTCTTCACCGTCTTTCAGCTGAGTAGCGCGACGGATATCCAGACGGACAGAAGCATAGAACTTCAGGGCGTTACCACCAGTGGTAGTTTCGGGATTACCGAACATTACACCGATCTTCTCACGTAACTGGTTGATGAAGATACAAGTGGTGTTGGTCTTGCTGATGGCAGAAGTCAGTTTACGCAGTGCCTGTGACATCAGGCGGGCTTGCAAGCCTACCTTGTTGTCGCCCATGTCGCCTTCGATTTCAGCTTTCGGAGTCAGTGCTGCTACAGAGTCGATGACAATGATGTCGATGGCCGATGAACGGATCAGCTGTTCGGCGATTTCCAGTGCCTGTTCACCGTTGTCGGGCTGTGAAATCCATAAGTTGTCGATGTCCACTCCTAACTTGGCAGCATAGAAACGGTCGAATGCATGCTCAGCATCGATGAAAGCGGCGATACCGCCTGCTCTCTGTGCTTCGGCAATGGCATGAATGGCCAGTGTGGTCTTACCAGATGATTCCGGACCGTAGATTTCGATGATACGTCCTTTCGGATAACCGCCTACACCGAGTGCGGCGTTCAAGGCGATAGAACCTGTCGGGATGACTTCTACTTCCTGCACGTGGTCGTCGCCCATTTTCATGATAGAGCCTTTTCCAAAACTCTTTTCAATCTTGTCCATGGCGGCCTGCAGGGCTTTCAGCTTTTCGCTGTTATTGGGTTTCGGGGCATTTTCAATGCCACCTTCAAACTCTAATTCGTCTTTTTTTGCCATAAATTACTGTAAGATTTGTGAGGCATGGTCTTTGGTCTTTACTTCTTTAGGAGAAATAATCCGTTCGATAATGCCTTCTTCGTTAATGATGAAAGTGGTACGGAAGGTACCCATGTATTTGCGTCCGTACATGCTTTTTTCTCCCCATACACCGAAGGTCTCTACCAGTTTGTGTTCCGTATCGGCAATCAGTGTGAACGGAAGCTGGTTCTTTTCGATGAATTTCTGGTGTGACTTCTCGTCGTTGATGCTGACGCCGATTACTTCGTAACCCGCCTGCTTGAGTTCGGCATAGTTGTCGCGAAGGTTGCAAGCCTGTGCCGTGCAGCCGGAAGTCATGTCTTTAGGGTAAAAATAGAGTACGATTTTTTTGCCTGCATAATTGCTCAGGCGGATTTCTTCACCTTTTTCGTTGATTCCCAGTATTTCGGGAGCTTTGTCTCCAATATTCATATCGTAAGGGAAATTTTTAGAAAAAAAGAATCAGGAACGAAGAATGAGTACTCCTTCTTTATTCTTGATTCTTTTTATGATTAAGGTAATGTAATTACAGTTCCAGGTCACCGTCGAATACTTCATGCCAAGGCAATCCGTATTTGTTCAACGCTTCCATGAATGGATCCGGATCGAACTCTTCTACGTTCCATACGCCCGGACGCTTCCACAAGCCTTTCAGGAACATCATGGCACCAATCATGGCCGGTACACCGGTGGTGTAGCTTACGCCCTGCATGCCTGTTTCCTGATAAGCTGCCTGGTGAGAGCAGTTGTTGTATACATAATATGTATGTTCTTTTCCGTCTTTGATACCACGGATACGGCAACCGATTGAAGTTTCGCCTTCGTAGTTTTCGCCAAGGTCTTGCGGGTTAGGCAGCACGGCTTTCAGGAACTGCAGCGGAACGATTTCCATACCGTTGTAGTTGATAGGTTCGATGCTGGCCATACCGATGTTTTGGATTACACGCAAGTGAGTCAGGTATTCCTGTCCGAAAGTCATCCAGAAACGGGCACGCTTGATGGTCGGGAAATTCTTGACCAGTGATTCCAGTTCTTCGTGATACAATAGATAAGAATCACGCGGACCGATGTTAGGATAAGTCAGGTCTTTGTGGAATTCCAGCGGCTGGGTAGTAACCCATTGTCCGTTTTCGTAATAACGTCCGTTCTGTGTGATTTCGCGGATGTTGATTTCCGGATTGAAGTTGGTAGCGAAAGCCTTGTGGTGATTTCCGGCATTGCAGTCTACGATGTCCAGGTAGTGGATTTCATCGAAATGATGTTTTGCTGCGTATGCGGTGTATACTCCACTTACTCCCGGGTCGAATCCGCAACCCAGAATGGCAGTCAGTCCGGCATCTTCAAAGCGTTTCTTGTATGCCCACTGCCAGCTGTATTCAAAGTGTGCCTCGTCTTTAGGCTCGTAGTTTGCTGTATCCAGGTAGTTCACTCCCGCCTGAAGACACGCTTCCATAATCGTTAAATCCTGGTAGGGAAGTGCTACGTTAATAACGATTTCGGGTTTAAAACTGTTGAATAAAGACACAAGTTCATCCACATTGTCGGCATCTACCTTAGCGGTCTTGATGTTGGGGTTACCAATTGCTTTGACAATTGCGTCGCATTTTGACTGTGTGCGGCTGGCAATCATGATTTCAGAAAAGACTTCCGGATGCTGAGCCACTTTGTGTGCAACAACGGTACCTACACCGCCTGCA
>ENA-OOZA01001327-OOZA01001327.1-human-gut-metagenome-genome-assembly--contig:-NODE-1327-length-12824-cov-12.923330_pt1 | contig 12824 bp, 10 predicted proteins | sample MGYA00241703_ERZ501378 | MGnify/ENA primary metagenome ERZ501378 (study PRJEB25962, sample SAMEA2042916) | human gut metagenome | biome: human gut; feature: human-associated habitat; material: faeces...
GTGCGCACTTTCGGCTGGGACAAAGCATCCAATCTGCGCCATCAGGGTGATGAGGGCAGTCTGTCGGAGCAAAGCCGACTTACCGGCCATGTTCGGTCCGGTGATAATAATGATTTGCTGCTCTTCCGTGTCGAGATACACATCGTTGGCGATGTACTTTTCTCCCGGTGGCAATTGTTTCTCAATAACTGGATGACGTCCCTGACGAATGTCAAGCACATCATCGTCCACTACATTCGGACGGATGTATTTATTGGCACGAGCCACGTTGGCAAACGACAGCAGGCAGTCCAGGCGTGCTATCTGTGTGGCATTAATCTGGATGGCAGGAATAAACTCGGCCAGTTCACAAACCAGTTCGTTATATAACTTGGTTTCTAAAATCAGAATCTTGTCTTCTGCTCCTAGAATCTTTTCTTCGTATTCTTTCAGCTCCTGGGTAATGTAACGTTCCGCATTGACCAGTGTCTGCTTGCGAATCCATTCCGTGGGAACTTTATCCTTGTGGGTGTTACGTACTTCGATATAATATCCGAATACGTTGTTATAGGCAATCTTCAGGCTGGGAATGCCTGTCAGTTCGCTCTCTCTCTGCTGTATCTGCAACAGGTAATCTTTTCCGGAATACGCAATTTTACGAAGCTCATCCAGTTCGGCATTTACTCCGTCGGCAATCACACCTCCTTTGTTGACCAGCAGAGGAGGGTCATTCTGAATTTCTTTGGCTATTTTATCACGAATGGATGCGCAAAGATTGAGTTGCTCACCGATACGGCGCAAGCTCTCGTTATCTGCATTCAGGCAGGCATTTTTGATAGGCTCAATAGCTTGTAAGGCTGTTTTCAGCTGTACGACTTCTCGAGGAGAAATACGTCCTACGGCAGCTTTGGAACAAATACGCTCCAAATCGCCAATCAGATGAAGTTTCTCTTCGACGAATTCCTTGAATTCCGGCTCCCGGAAAAAGAATTCCACCACATCCAGACGTTCGTTGATAGGTTTGATTTCTTTCAACGGGAATACAATCCAGCGTTTCAGCATTCTGGCTCCCATCGGGCTGATGGTGTGGTCGATAATATCCAGCAGGCAGGTACCGCCTTCATTCATGCTGCCCACAAGTTCCAGACTGCGTACCGTAAATTTATCCAGGCGTACGAAGCGGTCTTCTTCAATGCGTGACAAAGAAGTGATGTGTCCAATCTGGTAGTGCTGGGTCATGTCAAGATACTGCAGGATGGCTCCGGAAGCAATGATGCCGTTATGAAGATTTTCCACTCCGAAACCTTTGAGGTTTTTGGTTTCGAAATGCTTCAGTAACTTTTCCTTTGCAGACGTTTCGTTAAATACCCAGTCTTCCAGTTCGAACGTAAAGAATTTGCTGCCGAAGTTTCCTTCGAACATGGGTTTCTTTCCGCGTTCAAAAAGCACTTCTTTGGGCGCAAAATTATTCAATAGTTTGTCGATATAGTCAGTAGGTCCTTCGGCGGTAAGAAATTCACCGGTAGAAATATCCAGGAAAGATATACCACAGGCCGTTTTTCCGAAATACACGGCAGCCAGGAAGTTATTTTCCTTGTAAGAAAGTACATTATCGTTGATGGCTACTCCCGGTGTGACCAGTTCCGTAATTCCGCGTTTGACAAGCTTTTTAGTTGTCTTCGGATCTTCCAGCTGGTCGCAGATAGCGACTCTTCGTCCTGCACGAATCAGTTTAGGCAGGTAGGTATCGAGTGCATGATGGGGGAACCCCGCCATCTCCACCGTTTTGCTTTGACCGTTGGCACGTTTTGTCAAGGTGATTCCTAAAATCTCAGCAGCTGCTACAGCATCTTCCGAGTAAGTTTCATAAAAGTCGCCACACCTGAATAGCATGATGGCATCCGGGTGTTTTGCTTTCAAGTCGAAATATTGCTTCATCATCGGGGTCAGTACAACCTCATTGTCTTTTGCCACGGTTCAGTCCTTTCTTTTTTAGTTAATGATATTCCTTGCAAAGATACTTTAAAAGGCCGAGATAGGAAAAGATATTTTGAGGGGATAGGATTTTAATTCGGTTTAAAAAATAAAAAAAGGGGAAAGGCGGAAAGAGGAAAAATATTTAGCTTTGCAGAAACTAAATATGAATGGAATATGAAGGAAATTAGTGTGTCTGAATTGCAGGACAATATGTTTGATGCCATTGGCAAAGAGTGGATGCTGGTGACAGCTGGAACACAGGATAAATTTAACATGATGACCGCCAGCTGGGGAGGAACTGGTATTTTATGGGGAAAACCAGTTGCTTTCATCTTTATTCGTCCGGAACGTTATACATACGAGTTTATTGAAGAAGGAGATAAGCTGACCTTGTCTTTTTTAGGAGAAGAGCATAAAGATGTACATAAAATCTGTGGTTCTAAGTCAGGTCGGGATATGGATAAAGTGGCTGCTTCAGGCTTGAAACCTTATGTGATGGAAGATGGAACCATTTCGTATGAACAGGCACGTCTGGTTTTGGTGTGCAAGAAATTATATGCAGACATGATTCAGGAGGATAAGTTTGTGGATAAGCTGTTAATAAACCGTTGGTATGGTGAAGGCCATGGTAATTTACATAAGATGTATATTCTTGAAATACAACATGTTTATGTGAAATAACTGTTTATAAACAGATTGTGAATAATAAAAAACCGCTTTATGAGAAATTTGCATAAAGCGGTTTTTATCATTAGAAAAATAAGACTTACTCTTCCGTATCTTCAGGTGTGTCTGAAGCATCTTTTTTACTTGGAAGAATGCCTAAAATCTTCTGTTTCTCTTCCAGGTGACTGGCGTACAGTCCGTCGATGATACCGTCGGCAAGTCCGATTACAGGTACATAAATATGCGTAGCATGAATAATGTCTGCAATGGTCAGGAATATATTGCCAGCCGGAACGATTACGTCGGCCCGGTCGGGCTTGAGCTGGTATTTTTCCATTCGTTCTTCTACAGATAGCTTGTTCAGGCTTTCATGCAGTTTGTGCAGTACTTCCACCGTAATTCGCTGTTTTTTCTTGTCTTTCTTTTCGGCCAGACGATAAAGTTTGTTGATGTTTCCTCCTGAACCGATGATGTTTGTACCGGGATAAGAAATGGCCAGTTCCTGCATATCCTTTTTCAACCGTTCCCATTCAGTTTCCTTTACGGCATTGTTCAGAATACGTACCGTACCGATGTTGTACGAACGGCTGCATACGAGTTCTCCTTGTGAAAGCAAGTTGATTTCGGTACTACCTCCACCCACATCCACATACATGTAGTTTCCGTTACGGTCTTCCATACATTCAATGTGGTTGTTGTATATCATCTTGGCTTCTTCCTGTCCGTCAATGATTTCAATGCGGATCCCCGTTTTCTTTTTGATGCGTTTGATAATATCTTTTCCGTTCTTTGCATCACGCATGGCAGAGGTGGCACATGCACGGTAGTCTTCCACATCGTAGATTTTCATCAGGTGATGGAATACCTTCATCAGACGAAGCATGTTTTTTTCCTTGGTTTCGGAAATTTTCCCCATCGCAAATACGTCAAATCCCAGACGCAGAGGGACACGCAAAAGAAGCACTTTTGAAAAGAAAACCTTTCCTTGTTCGTCTTCTTCTACACATTTGATGAGCAATCTCACTGCATTCGAACCAATATCAATGGCTCCATAGTACGTCTTGCAGTCTTTTAGCATATTGTCCATAATATCACATTTAAGTTATTGTTCATTTTCGGCCAGGTAATAATTGTAGAGTGCTTCCTGCGAGCGGAAAGGAGCTTCTTCCGTTTCTTCGCTCCAGAACAGATTGTCGCCTGCACCGTCTACTATACGTCCTTGCAGGGTATCCTTCAGGCCGTATTCTACAATGCGTTTCATTTCTCCCTTGATGGCCGGATCGTAGACCGGAGTAATTACTTCGATGCGATGATCCAGGTTGCGGGGCATCCAGTCGGCAGAGCCTAAGTATATCTTTTCTTCTCCTCCGTTGGCGAAGATGAAAATACGTGAATGTTCCAGATAGCGGTCGATGATGCCATGAATCCGGATGTGTGTGCTGACATCGGGTACATTGGTAATCAGCGAGCAGTTACCACGTACTACTAGGTCAATATCTACGCCTGCTTCCGAAGCTTCATACAGTTTTTCCACCATAATCGGGTCGGTAATGTGATTGATCTTTATCTTGATGTAAGCAGGTTTTCCGGCTTTCTTGTTCTTTATTTCGTTGTTGATTAATGTTACAAACTTGTTTTTCATCTCATTAGGTGAAACAAGCAGCTCTTTGAACCGTATCTGAGTGTAAGGACGCTCAATGAATTCGAACACCTGATTTACATCCTTTACGATTTTCGGATAAGCTGTCATCAACATGCAGTCTGTGTACATTCTGGCATTTCCTTCGTGGAAGTTTCCGGTACTGATGCAAGCAATATCCGGTCCGCTTTTCATTTCAATGTGCGTAATCTTGGAGTGAACCTTCAAGCCTTCTACACCGAAAATCACCTTAATGCCGGCATCCTGCATTTTCTTTGACCAGTTGATGTTGGATGCTTCATCGAAACGAGCCAGCAATTCAATGACTACGGTTACCTTCTTTCCGTTGCGGGCAGCTCCGATAAGGGCCTTTACTACCTTTGACTCCTTGGCCAGACGGTAGAGTGTAATTTTAATGCTGGTTACCTGTTTGCTGACAGCTGCTTCTTGAAGCACACGGATGAAGGAGTCAAAATTATGATAAGGCACATGGATAAAACGGTCTTTCTCCTGAATCTTTTTCAACAGACTTTCTGGTCCGTCGAGTTCTTTTTTCAGGATAGGAGGCCATTTCGGGTATTTCAAGTTGCTGTGTCCACAATCCGGGAATTTCATTAAGTCCTTGTGGTTCTGATAACGTCCGCTTTCAATTACTGTGTCCAGACTGTCAAGTTCAAGCTTTTTCAACACCCTTTTCAACAGGTCTTTCGGCATGTTGTTATCATATATTACGCGAAGAGGTTCTCCTTTTTTACGGCTCTTTACCCCTTTTGAAATCTTTTGAAGTGTACCGGTGCGCAGGTCGTTGTCAATTTCCATTTCCGCGTCGCGGGTAAACTTAAAGGCATAGGCTTCGTATTTGTCGTATCCCAGTCCTTCGAACACCAGCGGAAGACAGCAGCGGATGACGTCGTCCAGATACATCAGGTAACTTTTGTTTTCATGATCCGGTAGTTGCACAAAACGTCCGCAAATATTTACCGGAAGTTCCAGAAAAGCATAGTCCGCCATCGGCTTGTTGCCGTTCTTGCTTACCTTTACGGCCAGGTAAATATTTTCATCGTTTTCGTAATCCAATAACTTAACGGCTGAGAACCATACGGGCACAATAAGTCCATTCAGCTTTTCTTTATAGAAAGACTGGATGAACTGTAGCTGTTCGGGAGTAACCTCTGAATTGGATACCAGATAAATATTTTCTTTTTTCAGATCCTCTGTCACACTGCTTACAGCTTCTTCGTAATCCTTTACGTAACGTGCGTTCAGTTTTCCGATTTGCTTAAGCAGTTTTTTTGCTTTTTCTCTTTCCTTGGCAGCCGATTTATCCATGCATTCCGCAATGCGGCTTTGAGAAGCTACTCTGACACGGAAAAATTCATCCAGGTTGTTGGAATAGATGCCAAGAAAGGCCATTCGTTCCAGCAATGGCACATGACTTCGGGTTGCTTCCTGCAGGATTCTGCGGTTAAAGTACATCCAACTGATGTCTCTTTCCAAATAAGGCTTTTCTTTTTTTCTATTTCTTGTTACCATAAAATCACTTTTTTTGCAAAGAAAATGATTTTATGTTACAATATGATTTCAGAACGATTATTTAGATTTTTTTACACAAACTCCTCTACCAGATACATTCCTTGCAGGGTATTTTGCGGAGCAAATCGCTCTATTTCATTCAATATGATGTATTCTGCCGATTTCACCCATTCTACAAACAGGCGGTTGGGCTTGTAGTTTTGAGAAAAACGCAGCAAGTTGCTCAAGTTAAAATTGTGGTCGATGATGCCTGCTCCGTTCTGCATGGCATCGAAAGCATTACACTCTTGTTCAATATGGGCCGGTACCATCAGGATGGGTTTTCCTAAATACATGGCTTCGCACACCGATTCGAATCCTGCCGTGCTGGCGTATGCTTTGCAACCTGCCATCTGGCGAAGAAACTCTATATCGTCAAGTTGATAGAAAGAAAGTGTGGAGTCTATTTTTTTCACAGGTTCTTCTTCCCAATGGTCCCAGAAAAAGCGGAGAGGAGTATCCGGATGTTTTTTATGCCAGTTCAGAATATTTTCAGAGAATCCCGCATTCAGCATATACCCATGGATGTAGTCGCCTGGTTTGCTTTCCTGCTGCAATACGTCTTGTCGCAACAAAGGAGGAACCACGCTGATGTGCTGATGATTGTCTTCTGGCATGGAACGGAAGGAGAGGGCCAGTTTTTGTGAGGAACCCAATGCAGTCAGTCGTGTAAAGAAATTCAGGAAAAACAGACTGCATTTGTTCTTTTTGGGTAATTTGAATTGGTTGTGAAGGAACAGGTACTGATGACCGATACAGATTTGAGGTACTGCCGGACGAAAAAAGAAATAAGTCAGTCCGGTCAATAATTCATAGAAGTTGATGACCAGTTCGGCACCGGTTTCTTTGATATGCCGGTTAATATAGCATATACTTTCTGCATATTCCGGCACTTTCAATAAGTTATATAAGATGCTTCGTGTCAGGTTTACCCGTTTGTTGGCGTGGGTAGGCAGGAAATTGGGGCTGATAAACTGTTTGACAGGTGCCTGAATGTTCCGGATAAAAAATCCCGGAAGCCGTCTGGATTCACTTTTTCCGACGAGCACTTCTACCACTTCGTGTCCGTTGCTTCTAAGCAGTTTCTCCATCGAAATGGCTTGCGTGAGGTGTCCTCTTCCTTCTCCCTGAACGATAAATAAGATTTTCATGATGCGATAGGTATTAGCGGTATGACATTATTTTCTTCAGGTTTCGTAGCCTGCTGTTCCAATTCGGTGTAATAGATTACTTTCCATTCCCCGTTTTCATCTTCAGTAAGTGCCGACATGGTTTCTACCCAGTCGCCTGAGTTCAGGTAGTGTATCTGGTCAATCATGCGGTTTTCCGGATGGTGGATATGGCCACAGATAACCCCTTCACACTGACGGTTTTTTGCGAAATCTACCAGTACGTTTTCAAAATCAGAAATATAGGATACGGCAGATTTTACTTTCTGCTTGATGGCCTGTGAAAGTGAATAATAAGGTTTTCCTTTTCTTACGCGATAGCGGTTGTACTGGCTGTTGAGCCACAGTAGGAGCGTATAGCCTATATCTCCCAGTTTAGCCAGCCATTTCATGCTGGTAGTTACCTTATCGAACACGTCGCCATGTGTTACGAAATAATGCTTTCCGTTGCTTTCCAGTATGTAATCTTTTGTAATGGTCAGGTTGGCGAATTGCAGGGGAGCAAGATTGTCAAGAAAATCGTCATGATTGCCACGTACATAAATGATTTCTGTACCGTGTTTTTCCATCATTTTCATGATGATTTTAAAAAAGTGCGTGTGTTCCGCTTTCCATTTGCTGATGCCAGATTTCTGCAGATGCCATCCGTCGATGATGTCACCGTTCAGAATCAGTCGTCCGCAGTCTACTCTACTAAGAAAATCGCTGATTTGGTTTACTTTCGAATGGGTAGTTCCCAAATGAATATCCGACACCACAATGGTCCGGTAATAAGGTCTTTCTTTCATGCTTCATGTTTTTCTTAACGCTGTACAAAAGAAGGGAATGTATATTACAAGAGTGTGACTGTCAAATGAATAAGCTGTTTCAAGAGGTGGAGGGAAGAGGATGAAGAAAGCCACTTCTGTGTCTCGCAGAAATGGCTTTCGAGAATGACTAAATATTGGCAATTTATTTACAATGTGTGTTTTTTTGGAACACTATCAAGCTATGTCTTCCATGTAGAATATGGAACTGAATTCATTGTAGAACTCTTCTGCGGCAATCTCCAGATTTTCCAGGACCTCTTCTTCTGTTTCACCGTATGCAAAACATTGTTCATGATTGCACAGATAAGCATAATATCCTCCGTCGGGAGTACACTCCACTGTATATTTGTCAGCAATTGTTTCCATAATAAATTCCTTTTTTTAAGTCTGCCCAAAGATCCGTGTTTTTTATTACAGAAAGATTGCTACGCAGTTACGTTTGCGTGAAATTATGTATCTGTAAAAATTTGGAATGAGAAGTGACAGGCATTCTACTTACTTTATATCAGTTGCTTTATGTCATGTTTAGGCGTAAAGAATTAAGAAACTTTATTTTGAATAGCTATAATGAAGAAACTTTTACCCAATCAATCCACATTTCTCCTGGTAAGTCATCGTCATTGATTTTCCCTGGCCAAGTCGGATTCCCGTTTAAGTCTCCACCGAGTGAGAAATTTAAAATAATATCGTATTTGTATTGGCAAAATGGATATTGCATTTTTTCTTCTGGTAGATGCTGATTAGGATATCTCCATGTTTCTTTTCCATCTATGTAGAATATTATAGCTTCTTCCGTTCTGTCTGCTGCATAAACATGATATTGGGTTATATCAAAATTGGTAGGTCGATTTGGATTAGTGGCTCCTGCGGAACCATTATCTCCATTTATAAAATAAGTGTGTACAGTTTGGTATATATCATTTGGAGTACCTTGTACCCATTCCATTAGGTCGATTTCGCCACCACGTGGCCATTGTGGTGCATCCATTGGCATTTGCCAGATGGCAGGAAATCCCCCTTTTACTAATTTAGTTAATTTAGCTTTGACTTCCAACCGGGTATTACAGGGAAATCCTGACGTCGTGCGAATCCCTCCATTTTTATAAGAATTTTTATCCTTAGAAACTTTTAGCTTTAATACTCCATTTTCTACTTTCACATTTTCATAGCCTTCTACATTCTTGAAATGTTGTCCCCATGTGTGATTACCATAAGTACATAATTTCCATATTGAAGAATCTGGTATAATAGAATTTTCGTTGAACTCATCTATAAATAAGATATTTCCTTTTTGAGGCGAAACTGATAAACATGGTAATGGAATGAGTATTGAAATAATGGTATAATATAAAATATGCAATGTTTTTTTCATACTGTTATTATTAAGATTCTATACTTTGATAAAGATAAAAATAGAGTTGTCTATTGACAACCCTATTTTTTATTCAGCATGTTATTTCCATTCATCGTGTTGAACAAGTTGCTTGTTTGTATCTATTTCTCCTTGTGGAATAGGCCAGACTGTATCTTGTGCTCCACGATAATTAAAATCATATACACAGAATTTATCACCATAGAATTCTTTATCATTTTGCATACGTTTTACGGCATTTTCCCACTCTCCCCATCTGTATAAATCTGCCAGACGTAAATCTTCAAAAGCTAATTCTACACGGCGTTCATGGCGGACTATTTTTCTTAATTCATCCTGGGAAAGGCTGGTTCCTTCTACAGCTTCTACATCAGGCATACCTACGCGTGCACGCACTTCGTTGATGTATGGTGTTACTTCTGTCTGTGGAGCATTTTTTTCAATCTTAGCTTCTGCCATGGAAAGCAATACTTCAGCGTAACGAATAATGTAATAATCCAGGCTGCCGTCATATTCATTAGCTGTATTTTCTGGGGTAAACCATTTAAGAATACAAGCTGTAGATTTGGCAGGTAAATTATTTGTATATTCTTTTCCATTCCAAGTCATTCCGGGCAGCATTAATGTTGCTTTTAACCGTGGATCACGGTTTTCGTATCTCGCATAATCAGGATTCTCTTGTGTGTGCTTACCTTTTTCAAGGCTGCCTTGAAAGAGAGGTGATTTATCAATAGGTAACCCGTCTGTACAATAAAAATCATCACATAAATTCATTGAAGCTTCAATGGCATTCAAAGGAGCATTCCAACAGACTCCAAAAGTGCTGCCCTCTTTTAGTCCAGGGCCTGTGTAGTGTACACTTAAAAGAACCTCATCACAAGTCTCATTATCTTCTTTGAACAAATCTCTGAAATTGGCTTCATAATCAGTACCATCTCCAGATTTAAATAAAGAAACTTTACCAATTACATTGTTATATGCTTCGATGGCGTCATCCCATCTTTGATTGAATAATGCCATACGCCCCATAATTGCATATCCTGCTTCTTGTGACATTCTTCCTTTTTGTTCTGTTCCCTTTGGTGGCAAATTCGGATTATTAGCTTTCAAATCGGCTAAAACTTTGTCTGCAATGGTACTTTTAAGCTCTTTGGGAGCCTCCGGATTTTCAAGAGTTAAAGGGGCTGTGATGTATGGTACATCTCTATACAAAGAAGTCAAGTTGCAATAACCCAAGGCTCTTAATGCGATAGCTTCTGCTTTGATGGTACCTTTAGCCTTGTCTTCCATCGGAATAGCATCTATTTTAGATAATAGTAGATTGCAACGTTTGATTAGTTCATAGTTTGCATTCCAATAGTTTGAAAAACATCCGTCAGTCGTTGCGGAAGTTCCTTTAGAAACGGTGCTTCCCTGCATCCAGTCACCCCAAGTATGCTGTCCGTTATCGGTACTTGTTTCACGCATAAGGAAACCGAATCCTCCTCCATCTACATTGTCATCGTATAAATGATCGGATTGTAAAGCATCATAACATGCTGCAAGAGCCATTAAGGCATCACTTTCAGATTGCCAGAACGTATTGTCTGATACTTGATTGGGATTATCCAATTCCAGAAAGCTATCGGAACAAGAAATATTGGCTAACATTAAGCCGGAGAATAATAATCCTCTGTATAAGTGATTAAATTTTAGTTTCATAATTGTAGTTTTTATAGTTAGAAGGTTACGTTTACACCGAATGAGAATGATTTGGCATTCGGATAGTTGTCATTTCTTGTATCACCAGCACCTTTTTCCGGATCCCAGTTGTCAAGTTTGGTGAATGTAAGCAGGTTTGTTCCTGCAAAATAAATGCGCAGTTTTGAAACGCCGATTTTAGGAAGCTGGCCGAATGTATAGCCGAATTCAAAGTTCTTCAATCTCAAATAGCTTGCATTTTCCAGCCAGAAAGACGAGAATTGTTCATTCATTGTGTTACCCAATGCCGGCATCTTGCCATTAGGATTATCAGTAGACCAACGATCCAGCCATCTGTCTGTGAAATTACCACGAATATCTGTGGTTGTTTCCCAATTGTATCGATAGATGCCTGCTACTCCTTGCCAGAATGTAGAAAGATCGAATCCTTTCCAGCTGGCTCCTAAATTGATGCCATAGGAATATTTAGGGAATGGATTACCGATAATCGTCCGGTCTTCGGGAGTGATATTTCCATCGTCATTTAAGTCAGCATACATTATATCACCTAATTTGGGAGCAACTCCATTTTGCTTGATTACCTCACCTTTTGAATTTGTTCTGTTCAAATCTTCTTCTGTTCTATATAAACCAATGGCTTGGTATGCATAATATGCTCCGATAGGTTCACCTACTCGGTTAATTGTTTGTCCGCTGATACGTTCATCCAATCCACCCATATAGAGAATCTCATTTTTCACATGCGACAAGTTGAATCCGGCATACCAGCTCCAGTCTCCTTTGCTGTCATTGTAATTCACATTCCATTCCCAACCTCTGTTTCTTACGGTACCCACGTTCTGATAAGGAGCAGAAAGTGAACCCAGGAAGATATTAGGCATGGCCAGCTGCATCAATATGTCGGATGTTTTCTTGTCAAACCATTCAAACGTTGTCTGGATTTTATTGTTCAGGAAACCTAAATCAATAGCGATATTCAAGGTACGTGTGGTTTCCCATTTTATATTTTCATTTGGAATTGAGGTAGACACCATTCCTGTTTGAGGGTCTTTACCTTGATCGAAGTAATAGTTGCCGGATGCACCTAAACTTGCCAGGTAAGCATAGCTACCAATTTCCTGGTTTCCTAATTTACCCCAGGAAAAACGGAGCTTACCAAACAGCCATTGATAATTCTCCATGAAGGCTTCATTTGTAAACACCCATCCGGCAGATACGGAAGGAAAGGTGGCATATCTGTTATTTTTAGGCATACGTGAAGAACCGTCATGTCGTACATTTACTTCAAGAAGGTATTTATCAGCGTAACTATAATTGATACGTCCGAAGAATGATTGCAATCTGTATTCATCACTATTACCTACTGCTGATGGATTTTTTGATCCTCCATCCATTTCATAAATATTCTCTGTAGGAAAGCCTTCTATGCCGGCTGTAGTTGTGTAGCGAGTGTAGCTGATAAGAGAATGCCCTAATAATACATTTAAATTGTGAAGCCCGAATTTTTTGTCGTATGTAAGAATGTTTTCATTTGTCCACGTAGCTTCTCTCCAATAATAATCTTCTAATCTGTTGTTTTGTCCGGCTGCTTTTAATATATTGCCTTCTGCATCATATCGTGCCAGTTCTTTGGGCGTATATTTTTTAGTGGCATTCATGTAGAATGCATATGCCAGGCTTGTTTTGAATTTTAGTCCGTCAATAATATCGATACCTGCATATGCTTTTCCATTAAAACGCCAGGCTTCGTCAAGACGATATCCTTGTTCCATGAATTGTAGCGGGTTTTTGACTAATTCTGCATTTTTTAAAGATCCGTCTACATAGCCATAGTAACCGTTGGAATATTTTACAGGAACTGTGGGACGTGAGAACCATGATAAATAAGGTTCATCCGACATTTCGAGTGATACGGCAATCATGTAGGGCATATAATCTTA
>ENA-OOZA01001329-OOZA01001329.1-human-gut-metagenome-genome-assembly--contig:-NODE-1329-length-12814-cov-3.430520_pt1 | contig 12814 bp, 10 predicted proteins | sample MGYA00241703_ERZ501378 | MGnify/ENA primary metagenome ERZ501378 (study PRJEB25962, sample SAMEA2042916) | human gut metagenome | biome: human gut; feature: human-associated habitat; material: faeces...
AAACCCACGGAGAAGTCCGTGTGCCGACGGATAGACTTTGCCATCAGGAAGTAATCCTTCTCGCGCGGTCCGTACACACCCGTAGGACGATAGATGACATAAGGAAAATCCGGTATGCCTTGCAGATACCTCTCCGCTTTCAGTTTGCTAAGGCCATAGGCGGTATTGGGCACAGGGGTATCCTTTTCCGTAATCGGAGTATAGGTCTTTTCACGTATCGGACCGAATACGCTCAAGGTACTGATAAAGACAAACTGCCTGGGAATCATGTCCAACTCCCGCAACGTGTCTACAAAACATTTGGTCTGCCGGTAGTTCACACGTTCGAAGTCGTTCTTATCTACACATTTTGTAGCTCCGGCACAGTGGATAATGTAATCGAACTTACCATACAGTTCCTTATGACCGGAAAGTTGCGCACAAAGCTCACCGGGATGCGCAAAGTCGAGTTCAAGAAAATGTATCTTCCTGTCCTGCAAATACTCCCGGCTGCTGGACGAACGGATGCCTGCCCATACGCCGAATCCCCGCCTCAACGCCTCTTCCACGATGAAACTCCCGATAAACCCGCTTGCTCCTGTTACTAAAACCGATTCCACGTTATGAATTATGAATTTTATAAATTATGAATTATTTTCTCCCGGTATCCCATTACTTCACCATTCCGCCCCTACTGTACGGCCTCATCATTTCACCGGCTCTACATGAATACCTACATGAGTGCCTTTACCAAACTGTTCCTTCAAGGTATTCTCAATGGCCGTTGCCGTACGGTGTGCTTCTTCCAGTGTTATTTTTCCATCCATGCGCACATGCACCTCTATCGCGTAATAATTCCCGATACGGCGGGTGCGCAAATGGTGAGGCGAACTTACTCCGGGAAAAGAAAGGATAATCTTCTCAATTTCATTTTCCACATCGGCGGGCAGCGATTTCTCCAGCAACTCATCTACGCAAGGAATCAATAACTTTACGGCCACCTTCATGATGAAGAAACTGACGACAACCGCGGCTATCGGGTCGAGCACCCGCCAATGATTTCCCAAAAGAATAGCCCCGCCGATACCTATGGCAGTTCCTATGGAAGAAAGAGCATCACTGCGATGATGCCACGCATTGGCCACCACTGCCTGAGAATTCAACCTCTCCCCCTTGAACACCGTATAGCGATAAAGCGCTTCCTTAAAGGCAACGGACACCAATGCCGCTATCAGTGCCAGCATTCCCGGTTCCTGCAAAGAACCGCCGTGAAGAAACCGATAGATAGATGAAGCGCCATTCCAGAAAATCCCAAAACCGACGCCGAGCAATATTATGCCGATAATGGCAGTTGCCAAAGTCTCGTATTTGCCATGTCCGTAGTCGTGTCCCTCATCTTCCGGCTTGGAAGAGATACGCACAAAAACAATGACAATGATGTCTGTAACAAAGTCCGATAACGAATGTACGGCATCCGCCAGCATGGCGGCACTATGCCCCATGATGCCCGCAAAGAACTTGAACAGAAGCAGCAGGAAGTTCACTACGCTCCCCACAATCGTTACGCGGTAAATGCCTTTTTCCCTCGCAACCTCTTCCTTATCCATAGATTGTACTTCCATGACGTTTTTCTAAGTTGTTGCAAATATAGTACATAAATCCGTTATGACCGGTCGTTCCCTTATAATTTTCAGTAAGACAGAAAGATTTTGAAGCCGGAGTGAACGAGTGAATACATTTATTTGTTTACTTTGCAAGAAAGATAAAAAGACATCAGATTATGGCTAAGACAAAAAAGGAAAAGAAAGAGAAAAAAGCCGGCAAGCGCATGAAGAAGAAAGAGCTCGTCAAAGCACTATTGGACTTCTTCCACGTAAAACAAGACGAAGTACTGTCCCTGAAATACATTTTCGAACAACTGCATCTCACTACACACCCGCTGAAAATGCTGTGTATGGATATACTGTCTGAACTGTCGGATGACGATTACATCACCGAAGTGGACAAGCATAAATACAAACTGAACAATCATGGTGTGGAGATGACCGGCACTTTCCAACGCAAGAGCAACGGAAAGAACTCATTCATACCCGAAGGCGGCGGCGACCCCATCTTCATTGCCGAACGGAACTCGGCACACGCCATGGCGGGCGATAAAGTGCGTATCGCCTTTTATGCCAAACGTCGCGGACGCGAAGCCGAAGGCGAAGTCATCGAGATACTGGAACGCGCCAACGATACCTTCGTAGGAACATTGGAAGTTGCCAAATCATATGCTTTCCTTGTTACGGAAAACCGCACGCTGGCCAATGATATCTTTATCCCCAAAGAGAAACTGAAAGGTGGAAAGACAGGCGACAAGGCCATCGTCAAAGTGGTGGAATGGCCTGACAAGGCAAAGAATCCTATCGGTCAGGTTATCGACATTCTGGGGAAAGCCGGAGATAACACCACCGAGATGCACGCCATCCTGGCCGAATTCGGATTGCCGTATGTTTACCCCGCATCCGTGGAAAAAGCCGCAGACAGGATACCTGCCGAAATTCCCGCAGAAGAATATACCAAACGTGAGGATTTCCGCAATGTAACCACCTTTACCATAGACCCCAAAGACGCTAAGGACTTTGACGATGCCTTGTCCATCCGCAAACTGAAGGACAATCTTTGGGAAGTGGGTGTACACATTGCCGACGTGACGCACTACGTAACGGAAGGCAGCATCATCGACAAAGAAGCCGAGAAACGCGCCACATCCGTTTACCTCGTAGACCGCACCATCCCGATGCTGCCCGAACGGTTGTGTAACTTCATCTGTTCCCTGCGCCCCGATGAAGAGAAACTGGCCTACTCTGCCATCTTCGAGATGACGGACAAGGGAGAAGTGAAGAACTCGCGCATTGTGCATACGGTTATCAAGTCCGACCGCCGCTTCACCTACGAAGAGGCGCAGCAGATTATCGAAACCAAAGAGGGAGACTTTAAGGAAGAAATCCTCAAACTGGACTCGCTTGCCAAGATATTGCGTGAAAAACGGTTTACCGCCGGCGCCATCAACTTCGACCGCTATGAGGTGAAATTTGAGATTGACGAGCAGGGCAAGCCTGTCAGCGTATATTTCAAGGAATCCAAAGACGCCAACAAACTGGTAGAAGAGTTCATGCTACTCGCCAACCGCACTGTAGCGGAAAAAATAGGACGTGTACCCAAAAGCAAAAAGCCGAAAGTATTCCCCTATCGTATTCACGACCTCCCGGACCCGGAAAAGCTGGATAACCTGGCACAGTTCATTGCCCGCTTCGGCTACAAACTGCGCACCGGCGGAACCAAAACGGATGTATCCAAATCCATCAACCATCTGCTGGATGATATTCAGGGGAAGAAAGAGGAGAACCTTATTGAAACCGTATCCATCCGTGCCATGCAGAAAGCACGCTATTCCGTGCACAACATCGGTCACTACGGATTGGCATTCAATTATTACACCCATTTCACTTCGCCCATCCGACGCTATCCGGACATGCTGGTGCACCGGTTGCTGACCAAATACCTGGATTTAGGCGGACGAAGCGTTTCCGAACAGAAATACGAAGCCCTCTGCGAGCATTCCAGCAGCATGGAACAGATAGCTGCCAATGCAGAACGCGCCTCTATCAAGTACAAACAGGTGGAATACATGACGGAACGCCTGGGACAGACTTACGACGGCGTTATTTCCGGTGTTACCGAATGGGGACTGTACGTTGAGCTGAACGAGAATAAATGTGAAGGAATGATACCTATCCGCGACCTCGATGATGATTACTACGAATTCGACGAAAAGAATTATTGCCTGCGCGGACGACGGAAGAAACGCACATACAGCCTCGGCGACGCTATCACCATCAAGGTGGCACGTGCCAACCTGGAGAAAAAGCAGTTGGACTTTGCACTGGTTGAATAGGCGGAATTATCATTGTCAGTTACAAAAGCTTACCTACACATACATGAAGACAATTACTATTACAGACCGCTCGCAAATAGAAGATATCATCCGTAAATGCCCTTATTGTACGGTCGGGATTATCGACGGAGAGGGTAATCCGTATGTAATACCTATGAACTTTGCCTGGGAAAATGATACTATTTATCTGCATTCGGGCCCCGAAGGAAGTAAAGTAGAAATGGTGGCACGGCATCCGCAGGTCTGCATCACCTTCTGTGAAGGGCACGAACTGGTGTATATGCATAAACAGATAGCTTGCAGTTACAGCATGAAATCCCGCAGCGTTATCTGTAAAGGCAAAGTGCGTTTCATAGAAGATATGGATGAAAAGCGACGGATACTCGACCTGCTTATGAAGCAATATACGGACAATGCATGTAGCTACGCCGAACCGGCTGTACGCAATGTGAAAATATGGGAAGTGAAAGTAGATGAAATAAGCTGCAAATCGTTCGGGCTGAGGCCGAGTGAATTGAAATAATCTCTACAAAAAACTTTGCCCGAAGTTTGATTGCCACTAACCTGCATATTCAAGGTATCCCAGTCCTATACTCAGAGTACTTCAGTCACATAGGTAGTCTCTGTATAGGACTGAGCACATAACTCATCATAAGGGATATTCCTCAAAGGCATACAACAACGTCGACAAATAGCGTTCTCCCGTATCAGGCAGTAATACCACTATGTTTTTACCCTCGTTCTCCGGCAACTGCGCCAACTGAGTTGCGGCGCTGACAGCCGCTCCCGAAGAAATCCCCACCAACAAGCCTTCGTATTTCGCCAGTTCCCGCCCGGTACGGATAGCGTCATCATTGGACACCTGCAAAATTCCGTCTACCACGGCACTATTATAGTTTTTCGGAACAAAACCTGCACCGATACCCTGAATCTTATGCGGGCCCGGTTTTCCGCCTGACAATACCGGAGAATCTTCCGGTTCTACGGCTACCACTTGTATCCGGGAGTTATGTTTCTTCAAAGCCGCACCCACGCCGCTCACCGTTCCGCCGGTCCCCACACCGGCCACGAATATATCGACCTTCCCGTCCGTATCCTGCCAGATTTCCTGCCCGGTAGTGCGCTCATGAACGGCAGGGTTAGCCCGATTATCAAACTGCTGCAAAATCAGTGAACCGGGAGTGCTTGCCTGCAACTCTTCGGCACGGGCTATAGCACCTTTCATACCGTCTGCACCGGGCGTCAAAACAAGTTCCGCACCAAGGGCTTTCAGCAGATTGCGACGTTCCGTACTCATGGTATCCGGCATAGTCAAAATCAATTTATAGCCTTTGGAAGCTGCCACAAAGGCAAGCCCTACCCCGGTATTCCCGCTGGTCGGCTCAATAACCGTTGCACCGGGCTTCAACAGCCCTTTCGTTTCCGCATCTTCTATCATAGCCAGCGCAACACGGTCCTTTACGCTGCCCGCAGGATTAAAGTATTCCAGTTTGACGATGACACGAGCTTTCAAGTTCTTGTTTTTACCATAATTGTTCAACTCCAACAAAGGAGTATTGCCAACTAAATCAGTCAGGCGTTGTGCTATTTTTTTCATATCTTGCAGTGAATTATCAATAAGACAAAAGTACGGCGGAGTCCGTTCATTCAAAATACCATAAATGTGGTAAATCCATACTATAAATGAGGGATATGTAGGAAAATTGGTGAGTATTTTATACCTTTGTAGCCACTTTATTAATAAAGGATATCATAATGAGTCCACTTAATTTTACTCACATCCTGACACAGGCAGTCGATGAGCTATCGGAAAGCGAATCCTACAAAGGACTGTTTCACCAGCACACGGACGGCAATCCATTGCCTTCAGCTAAGGCATTGTGCGATATTATCGAACTTGCACGTGCCATTATCTTCCCCGGATATTTTGGAAATTCAACGGTCAACAGCCGTACGGTAACTTACCATATCGGAGTCAATGTAGAAAGACTGTTCGACCTGCTGACCGAGCAAATATTGGCAGGACTCTGTTTCGGCAGTGATGACGAATGCAGTTGCTGTACCGAACTTCAACGTGAGGAGGCCGCATCAATTGCCGCCCGGTTCATCAGCCATTTACCTGAACTGCGTCGCATACTGGCTACGGATGTTGAAGCCGCTTACAACGGCGACCCTGCCGCACATTCGTTTGGCGAGGTTATCAGTTGCTATCCGGCCATACGCGCTATCAGCAATTACCGCATAGCACACGAACTGTTGGTACTTGGCGTGCCTCTCATTCCGCGTATCATCACCGAAATGGCCCATAGCGAAACCGGTATCGATATTCATCCGGGAGCTGCCATAGGCGGTTATTTCACGATAGACCACGGTACAGGTGTGGTAATCGGCGAGACTTGTATCATCGGCAAGAACGTAAAACTATATCAGGGTGTAACCCTCGGAGCCAAAAGTTTCCCGCTGGACCAGGACGGTAAACCCATCAAAGGCATACCCCGCCATCCCATACTGGAAGACAATGTCATTGTCTATTCCAATGCCACCATATTAGGGCGTATCACCATCGGAAAAGACGCTACCGTAGGCGGCAACATCTGGGTAACGGAAGATGTGCCCGCAGGCGCAAGAATAGTACAAACCAAAGCAAAAAAGTAAGAGATTTTATGATTTCAGAATTATAATCCATACCATATGCGTAATAGTAAAAATGAAATCATACCGGAATAAATCATAAATTATAAATCATAAATAAGTAGATGAGCGAACAATCATTCGAAATGATTGCCAAAACTTTCCAGGGACTGGAAGAAACATTGGCACAGGAACTGACCTCTTTGGGTGCAGACGAGATACAGATAGGACGTCGTATGGTATCATTCCGCGGCGACAAGGAAATGATGTACAAGGCGAATTTCTGCCTGCGGACCGCTATCCGCATCCTGAAACCTATCAAACAGTTTGTAGCGAAAAATGCCGATGAGGTGTATGAACAGATCAAGGCAATCCACTGGGAAGATTATCTGGATATAGATAAAACTTTCGCCGTAGACGCAGTTGTGTTCAGCGAGGAATTCCGCCATTCCAAATTTGTTTCCTACAAAGTGAAGGATGCCATTGTGGACTATTTCCGGGATGCATACGACAAACGCCCGTCTGTACGCATCAGCAAGCCGGATGTATTATTGAACATTCACATTGCAGAAACCAAATGCACTCTTTCTCTCGATTCATCCGGCGAGTCTCTGCACCGCCGCGGTTATCGTCAGGAAGCCGTGGAAGCTCCTCTGAATGAGGTTTTGGCAGCCGGCATGATATTAATGAGCGGTTGGCACGGAGAATGTGACCTGATAGACCCGATGTGCGGCTCGGGAACAATCCCCATCGAAGCTGCCTTGATAGCCAGGAATATCGCACCGGGCGTATTCCGTAAGGAGTTTGCTTTTGAAAAATGGATTGATTTCGACCAGGAGCTGTTCGATAAGATTTATAACGATGACAGCCAGGAACGTGAATTCGCTCATAAGATATACGGGTACGACAACAACCCGAAAGCCAACGAAATCGCAACCCATAACATCAAGGCAGCAGGCGTATCCAAAGACGTAACGCTGAAGTTGCAACCTTTCCAGCAGTTTGAGCAACCTAAGGAAAAGGCTGTTATCATTACCAACCCGCCTTATGGAGAGCGTATATCTACCAACGACCTGCTGGGCTTATACTCTATGATTGGCGAACGGCTGAAACATGCGTTTACAGGCAACACCGCGTGGATACTTTCTTATCGTGAAGAATGCTTCGATCAAATCGGATTGAAACCTACTGCCAAGATACCTCTGTTCAACGGTGCTCTGGAATGTGAGTTCCGTAAATACGAAATCTTCGACGGAAAATACAAAGAATTCAAAAAGCAGGAAAGCGAAGAGGGTAATAAAGAGTACAGACCTTACGCTGCAAGAGAAAAAAGAGAATTCAAGACCGGAGAAAGAAGAGAGTTTAAATCCGGAGAGAAAAGGGAATTCAAGCCGAGAGAGAGAAGAGAATTCAAATCGGATGATAAACGGGAGTTCAAGCCTCGTGAATACAGAAAACCGGCAGACGGAGAATGGAAACCGAAGAGAGAATTTGACAAAGAGCGAGAATTTAATAAAGAACGTAAACCGGGAGAGTTTCGGAAACGGAACAACGAACGGAATAACGACTGAAACCGTTAAAATTAAAAGCTATGAACATAAAGAGAATCGGCAAGGCAATCATGGTATTGCTACTGGCAACACCTGCTTTATCTTCAATGGAGCTTATGGCACAAGACTTGAAAATGCCCACTCTGGAAGACCTTCTTCCCGGTGGCGCAACCTATCGTATCGCTGAGAACCTGCCGGGTTTGCAGTGGTGGGGTGACGTATGTATAAAACCCGGCATCGACTCTTTGTTTGCCGTCAATCCCAAAAACGGGAAGGAGACATTGCTCACAACCCGGGAAAAGGTAAATAAAGTACTCAACTCGCTGATAACTCCTACGGAAACAACCGCAACACCCGGCCATAAGGGAAATAAAGTACAGCATTTCTACAATACCGAGTTTCCATGGCCGGACAAACCGTATATGCTTATCAAATTGCCTGCGAGATACATCGTTTATGATTTCGAGAAAGATGAATTCGTCAAAGGTCTGCCGCAGGCCGGAGAAAGAAACGGGGCAAACATTGACTATACCCCGGAAGGCGGACACATAGCCTATACCGTTAAGAATAACCTCTTCGTGGACAACAAAGCCGTAACCGAAGAACCCGAAGGAATTGTATGCGGACAGAGCGTACACCGCAATGAATTCGGAATCGGCAAGGGCACCTTCTGGAGTCCTCAAGGAAACCTGCTGGCCTTTTACCGCATGAACGAAAGCATGGTAACTCCCTATCCGCTGGTGGATATTACTCCCAGAATAGCGCTGGTGGACAAGATACGTTATCCGATGGCAGGGATGCTCAGCCATCAGGTTACCGTAGGTATCTATAATCCGGACACTCAAAAAACCGTTTACTTGAATACCGGCGATCCTACCAACCGTTATTTCACCAATATCAGTTGGGCGCCCGACGGAAAGAGTCTTTATCTCATAGAGCTGAACCGTGACCAGAATCATGCAAAACTTTGCCGATACAACAGCGAGACCGGCGAACTGATGTCCACGCTTATCGAAGAAACGCATCCCAAATATGTGGAGCCTCAACAACCCATCCTGTTCCTGCCTTGGGATCATACTCAATTTATCTACCAGAGCCAGAAAGACGGCTACAACCATCTGTATCTCTATAATACGGACGGCAAGCTCATCAAGCAACTGACAAAAGGGGAGTGGCTGGTACATAACATTTTAGGATTCAATGCCAGAAAGAAAGAAGTTATCATCGCTTCTACGGAAGTATCTCCTTTGCAAAGCAACCTGTACAAGGTCAATGTCAATACCGGCAAACGTACTCCATTGGACAACAGCAAGGGAGTACACAACGGAATACTTTCCGCTTCGGGCAATTATATTATCGACCGGTATTCAACTCCGGATACTCCCCGCAAAATAGAGATAACCAATACCCAAAACAAGAAAAGTGTCTCTTTGCTCACTGCGAAGAATCCTTATGAAGGCTTTGTCATGCCTGCCATAGAAACCGGTACAATAAAGGCTGCCGACGGCAAGACCGACTTATATTACCGCCTTGTAAAGCCTGCCGACTTCGACCCGAATAAGAAATATCCTGCAATCGTCTATGTATATGGCGGTCCTCATGCCCAGATGATTACCAACGGCTGGATGAATGACGCACGCGGCTGGGACATCTATATGGCCAATAAGGGTTATATCATGTTCACGCTCGACAACCGCGGTAGCAGTAACCGGGGGCTGGAGTTCGAAAACGTCACCTTCAGACACTTGGGTATTGAAGAGGGCAAAGACCAGGTAAAAGGAGTGGACTACCTGAAAAGCCTGCCTTACATAGACAGCAACCGCATCGGCGTTCACGGCTGGAGTTTCGGCGGACACATGACTACCGCACTCATGCTGCGCTATCCGGAGATTTTCAAAGTAGGCGTGGCCGGCGGACCGGTCATCGACTGGAAATATTATGAGATAATGTATGGCGAGCGCTATATGGACACCCCGCAGACAAACCCCGAAGGTTATGAACAGTGCGACTTGAAGAACCTCGCAGGGCAACTGAAAGGACATCTGCTCATTATCCACGATGACCACGACGACACCTGCGTGCCCCAGCATACGCTTTCTTTCATGAAGGCATGCATAGATGCACGCACCTATCCCGATCTGTTTATCTATCCCGGACATAAGCACAACGTTTTGGGACGCGACCGCGTACATCTGCACGAAAAGATAACCCGATATTTCGAGGATTATTTATAAATCGGACACATTTTCAACAGTAAACAATTAAACGTATCCATAAAATGAAAGTATTATTGCTTGGCTCAGGTGGCCGTGAACACGCTTTGGCTTGGAAAATTGCACAAAGCCCCAAAATAGAGAAACTGTATATCGCTCCCGGCAATGCGGGAACAAGTGCAGTGGGCGAAAATGTAGCCATCAAAGCTACGGACTTCCCCGCCCTCAAGGCTTTTGCCCTTGAACATAAGATTGACATGATTGTAGTGGGTCCCGAAGACCCGTTGGTACAGGGCATTTTCGACTTCTTCAAAGAAGATGCCGCTACACGGCACATTGCCGTCATCGGTCCTTCTGCAAAAGGTGCGCAATTGGAAGGCAGCAAAGAATTTGCCAAGGAATTCATGCTGCGCCATCACATCCCTACCGCCCGCTATAAAAGCGTGACTGCTGCAACACTCGAAGAAGGACTTGCTTTTCTCGAAACGCTCACCGCTCCCTACGTTCTGAAAGCCGATGGCCTGTGCGCCGGTAAAGGCGTGCTGATTCTTCCGACTCTGGAAGAAGCCCGGAAAGAGCTGAAGGAGATGCTCAGCGGTATGTTCGGCGATGCCAGTGCAACAGTGGTTATCGAAGAATTCCTCAGCGGGATAGAGTGCTCGGTATTTGTCCTGAGCGATGGTGATCACTATAAGGTGCTGCCTGTAGCCAAAGACTATAAACGTATCGGAGAAGGTGATAAGGGATTGAACACCGGCGGTATGGGTAGCGTAACACCCGTTCCGTTTGCCGATGAGGTATTTATGGAAAAGGTGCGCAAACGCATCATAGAGCCTACCATCAACGGGCTGCGCGAAGAAAGCATTCTGTACAAAGGTTTCATTTTCCTGGGACTTATCAATGTACAGAACGAGCCTATGGTTATCGAATATAATGTACGTATGGGCGACCCGGAAACCGAAAGTGTCATGTTGCGCATCAAGAGCGACATTGTAGAGCTTTTCGAAGGCGTGCACAAGGTAAACCTCGATACCAAGGCAATGGAACTCGACCCGCGCACGGCTGCCTGCGTAATGCTGGTCAGCGGCGGGTACCCCGAAACGTATCAGAAAGGCTATCCCATGAGCGGCTTTGACTTGGCAGCAACCACGGACAGCATTCTGTTCCATGCCGGTACTACCGTAAAAGACGGGCATATCGTCACCAACGGCGGACGCGTCATAGCTGTCTGCTCCTATGGAGAGACAAAAGAAGAGGCTTTGAAAAAGAGTTATAAAGTGGCCGACATGATAAACTTCGAGAAGAAATATTTCCGTCGCGACATCGGATTTGACTTATAAATGAGAACGAAGAGATTCCAGAACCGGATAACGGCAGGGCGGTTCACACTACCCACCGCTATCCTGATTTCAGTATCCTGCTGGATACTGACCGCTGTTCTGTTGCCCGAGACGGAGACACAGCAAAGCGGATATTCCCTTTGGGAAACATTCTGCGACTTCTGCATCCCCACCTGGGCAAACCGTCTCTTCAGCTTTATTCTGTATGCCGTCATCGGGTACTTCCTAATACAGCTCAACAATACGTTCGCCATCATCCGGATGCGGGCATCGGTACAGACTTCCGTCTACTTCCTGCTGATATCCGTCTGCCCCAGCCTACACATGCTGTATGCGGGAGACTTGGCAGCTGCCTCCTTCCTGGTGGCACTGTTTTTCCTCTTCAAGAGCTACCAGCAGGCACGGCCCACAGGCAGTCTCTTCCACGCCTTTGTCTTCATCGGACTGGGCAGCCTGTTGTTTCCACAGTTGCTTTATTTTGTACCTCTGTTCTATTTGGGGATGATCAGTTTCAGATCCCTGTCACTCAAAAGTTTCTTTGCCGGACTTACAGGACTCTGTGTGCCCTACTGGCTCTTTTTCGGCTATGCGTTCTATTACGACAAAATGAATCTCTTCTATCACCCTTTACAGGAGCTTATTCATTTTCAACCCATCAGTTATGGGACATTAGGGATGGACAGAATCATATCCTGTGGAATCATCACCTTGATATCACTGGTCAGCAGCGTGCATTATTTCCATGTTTCTTATTTAGACAAGGTACGCACGCGTATATTCCTTTTTTTCCTGATCGCCGTTGAAGCCTGGATTTATTTACTGGGTATCTTACAGCCACAGCATTTCGACATCCTGTTGCAGATGCAGGTCATTGTAGGATCCATTTTAACAGGACATTTATTTACTTTAACCCACAACCGCTTTACCGGCATCTTTTTCATCATTACATTTGTTCTATTAATAGTTCTAACTATATACAATTTATGGATGCAATTCTTCAATTCCTGATCGACTGGGGATATTGGGGTCTTTTTCTAGGCTCTTTTATAGCCGGAAGTGTTCTCCCCTTCAGTTCGGAGGCCGTATTGGCAGCCTGTGTAGGTCCGTTGGGCTTAGACCCGGCACGGAGTTGTACGAGAAAATGATGGAAGGCTCTTCGGA
>ENA-OOZA01001330-OOZA01001330.1-human-gut-metagenome-genome-assembly--contig:-NODE-1330-length-12812-cov-3.546210_pt1 | contig 12812 bp, 9 predicted proteins | sample MGYA00241703_ERZ501378 | MGnify/ENA primary metagenome ERZ501378 (study PRJEB25962, sample SAMEA2042916) | human gut metagenome | biome: human gut; feature: human-associated habitat; material: faeces...
AACATGGAAATCAGCGGCGGTATCGACATTTGCCAGATGAGTTTTCCAACGGGCGCAACCGCCATTTTGTTATTGGTCTGCATGCTTTCCCTCTTCTCCACAAATTGTCCGAACAATATAGTTTTGTTTGCGTGCTGCGGGCTGACCGGCTTCCTGGGCCGGATAGCCCAATGCAATCGCCCCGACGCCACGCAAGGTTTCCGGTAGCTTCCACTCCCGCAGGAGAGCCTTACCGCTTTCACTGTCAAAAATCTCACGTTCCCGATGTACCCATACGGTTCCCAGGCCAAGGGCATGGGCAGCGAGCATCATATTTTCAAGGACGCAGCTTCCATCCTCCACAAAGGTGCTTGCGGAGCCATCTGCCAAAACTAGAATCACGACAGGTGCGCCATAATAAGGGTCTGTGTTGCTCCCCATCACTTCTGCGTTTAGTTTTGCAATCTCCCGCCTATATTTGGGGTCTGTAATTGCAATGATGGTTGGAGATTGATGTCCTCCGCCGGTAGGAGCGTAAGTCCCTGCTTCCAGTACAGCGTCCAAAGCCTTGGAAGGGACAGGTTCCGATTTATAAGCCCGTACACTACGGCGCGTCTTGATAAGAGACAAAAAATTTTTTTCCATACAGATATAGTCCTCCATTCTGCTAATACTTCCGAGATACAGGCAACAAAAAAGCCACACAACTATCACAGGATAGCTGTGTGGCAAAAAGATGACCGAATCCGGAAAAGTCCACTCAAATTTTACGCGCATTATTATAGCATTCTTTCAGGAGACTGTCAAGCATCAATCATTACGGAATTGTGGCGGCTGTCTGTTGTTTTTTGTGTTACTTTATGGCACATGATTCAAGAAAAGTTCGGCACACGTTCCTTTTTCAGCGCACGGGCATATTGGTACATGCGCTGTATCGTATGGCGGATATCGTCCTCCGCTGTCTCCGGGTGGATCGGGCAGATCCGCAGAACGGTCCGGCCTTTCAGCTGGGTGGTCAGCATGCAGGCAAAGCCTTCCTCCATCATGCGCCGAGAAATAGTTCGTTCTGCTGCTGGGGTGTGTTGGGTAGCCAGAATACTGGTTCCAGTTATCCGGCATATGCCACCATTGTTAGTTCGGGTTCAGCTGTGTTCGGTGACAATATCATTGCGGGTAAAGGCCCCAACAAACTGATTTCACCTACTTTGGGATGGGAACGTAATTATTCATGGGAAGTAGGTTTTGACATGCATATGTTCAATGATCGTTTGCAGCTTTCTCCGGTTTATTATAACAAAACAACAAAAGATATGTTGACTTCCATTCCGGGTATTGCAGGTACTGTTCCCGGATTACAGAATGTGGGTGAGATTCGCAATCGCGGTTTTGAACTTAGTGCTTCTTGGAACGACAAGATTGGGGAAGATTGGAGATATGGATTAGGTGCTAATTTGAGCACTATTGATAACAAGGTGCTTTCACTGGTAAACAAAGACTATAATATTATCAGTGGTCCCTCACGTGTTTCCGAAGGTTATCCGATTGGCTATTTCTATGGTTACAAGGTTGAGGGTGTATATCAGAACGAAGACGACATCCGTTTCTCTCCGATTAACTCGGTTGGCTCGGTAACACCGGGTGACTTGAAATTTGCTGATGTTGACGGTAATGGCAAAATTACTGATAATGACCGTACAATGATAGGTAATCCAACTCCTGATTTTACTTACGGTTTTAATGTTAATTTGGGATGGAAGAATCTGGACCTGACTGTTGACATGATGGGTGTTTATGGAAATGAAATTTACCGTAATTGGGGAAGCAGTAGCTATGCACAACTGAATTATCGCACAGAGCAATTGAATCGTTGGCATGGAGAGGGCACTTCCAATTGGGAGCCCTTGCTCGACCCTTCACACAAAATAAATCAGGAGGCTTCCACGTATTTCATCGAAGATGGCAGTTTCTTCAGAATCCGTAATATCGAATTGGGGTATAACTTTGACAAACGACTGTTGAATCGTATCAAGGTACAGTCACTGCGTCTTTATACCAATGTGCAGAATCCCAAGACCTGGAGCCGTAATGGAGGATATACTCCGGAAGTGGGCGGAAGTGCTATTTCGTTTGGTATTGATGGTGGAGGCTATCCTATGCCTACAGTTTATACGATTGGTTTTAATTTGACTTTCTAAAATTATATAGAGACAGACTATGAAGAAGATATTTTATTATATAGCATTTTTAGCAGTAAGCTTTGCACTAACTTCGTGTGAGGATATGTTTGATAGAAAACCGCTTGGACAACAGACAGAGGATGATTTGACTGGTGGTACTTATGAAACACAGGTTTTTAATATGTATGCCAAGTTGCGCGGTTTTCATTTGACAAGCGGCAATACTGCATTGGCAATCCACGGTATGCGTTCTGAGGACGCAGAGAAAGGAAGTACATTGTCCGATGGAGCTGCTACCGGCAAGATGTTCGATGACTTTGAATATTTGGCAAGTAATGGGATGATTAAGAGTTATTGGAATGATAACTATTCATTGATACATAAGGTAAATGATTTGCTTGATGAGATGAGCCAAAATCCGTCATTGACAGAAGGTGACCTCGTCAATAAGGGGGAAGCTTTGTTTGTACGTGCTTTCTGTTATTTCAACCTTGTACGCGCTTTTGGTGAAGTGCCTTTGATTGACTTTAAAGTTTATGATGCAGCTGAGGCAAATGTTCCAAAGTCTTCTGTGGCAAAGATATATGAATTAATAGATTCTGACCTTACGGAAGCCGAAAACAGTCTGCCCAGAACGTGGGAGCAACTTTATGTAGGTCGTCTCACTTGGGGAGCTGCTCGTTCTCTTCATGCACGCACATACATGATGCGTAATGACTGGGGGAATATGAAGGCTGCCGCTGAAGAAGTGATTAACTCCGGTTTATATAATCTGAAAACACCTTATGAAGACATATTCCGAGAAAAAGGTGAAAACTGTAGTGAATCTGTTTTTGAATTGCAATGTACGGCAACAGAATCACAACCAGGTTCTAATGACATAGGAAGCCAGTTTGCTTCCGTTCAGGGTGTACGTGGCGCAGGCGAGTGGAATCTCGGTTGGGGGCAACACACCGCTACTCAAGAATTGGCAGATGCTTTTGAAGAGGGAGATCCGAGAAAAGACGAAACTTTGCTTTATTTTATACGCAACGGCAAGGACGATCCAGAGTCCATACCTGCTAACAAGCCTTATGGTGAGAAACCTATTTCGAATGCTGATGTTATAGCTAAATACTTTAACAAGAAGGCATATACGGACCCGGCGATGCGTTTGAAATTCACAAAGGGAGGATATTGGGTAAATATTCGTCTGATACGTTATGCTGATGTGGTATTAATGGCTTCCGAAGCTGCTTGTGAATTGGGTGATTTATCTTCTGCCCGTAACTATTTGGAGATGGTGCGCGCTCGTGCTCGTGGCAATAATATCGGAATTCTACCGGAAGTGACGACCAACAACCAGAATGAACTGCGTGAGGCCATTCGTCATGAAAGACGTGTTGAGTTAGGTATGGAGTTCGACCGTTTCTACGACTTGGTTCGTTGGGGTATTGCTAAAGAGGTACTTCATGCGGCAGGCAAGACCGGTTATCAAGACAGACATGCTTTGTTGCCCATTCCGCAAGACGAAATTGACAAGTCGAATGGTGTATTGGTTCAAAATCCCAATTATTAATCTATAAATGTACTAACTACTTATGAAAAAATATATAGTATCTGTGGCTTCTTGCCTGTTTGCATTGTGTATGCAGTCTTGTTTTCAGGATATGGATCATCCTGCTTTCGACTACCCTGAGAGTACAGGTGAAGTACCTACTACCCCTTTGAAGATGTATCTTCCTTTTGATGAAGAGGACATTCGGGATAAAGGTGAATGGGGATTTTTGGTAGCAGATAACGGTAATGCCAAGTTTGCGGAAGACGGAATCGCTGGCATGGCCTATCAAGGTGCTGAGAATGCTTACATTTTGGCCAAGACTCCTTCTATATTGGAAAATAACATGCCCACTATCGGTGATTTGACTGTAGCTTTCTGGATGAGAACCACTAAGAATACTTCTGCGCAAGGTTTGTTCTCTATCCCTAACTCTATTAAATTCTGGGGCAACTTCGACATCTTCTTGGAGAATAATAATAGCGAGACTCAGGCATTTTTCAAGGTTCATATCTTCAATCAGACAGCAAAAGAGAATGATGAAAGATGGGTTGAGGCAAAAATAGATGATATTTTTGGTAGCGAATGGGTGCATCTGGCTTTTGTGTATGATGGTAATACTTCTACCATTACTGTTTATCGTAATGGTGAGGGTGTCTTTACCAAAGAATTGCCTGATTGTGGGAAATTGAAGTTTAATAATGTAGGCGCTTCTTTGGCTGTCGGTGCATTTCAGTTCAGCACTACTCCGAGTCTTACTTCGGGTGCAGGAGCACAAACCTGGGCAAAGAACTTTCCCGGTCAGCTTGATCAGTTCCGCCTATATGACAAGGTGTTGACGGCAACCGAAATCCAGAGTATTTACTCTGGAAAAGAATGAAGCTACACTTTAATCTGATGATAGGATGAAAGTATTATATTTCATAGTATGTCTTTTGTTGGTTGCGTGCAGTGGTGATAATCAACCTGAAGTGAATCAGCCTTTCGAGTTGAAGAATATCATTGTGGGTGACCAACAAAACCAACAGACATTTGAGAATGTTGCTCCCAATGTAGCCATTGTTTTGGAGTTCTCGGATGCTGTAGATGAGGCTTCAGCCCGTAACAATATTGCTTTGAAACATGAGGAGCTTCCTGTAAGCTGCGATTATGAGTTCCTGCAAGAGAAAAAAGTATCGGTGACTCCTAAGGGAGGCTTTAAAGTCTTGTCATCGTATAAATTGATTGTCAATCCGGGGGTGAAATCCACTTCCGGGACACTGCTTTCCAATGGCAAGGTTTGTATGATTAAGACTGGAATGGATGATACAGACAAGTTTGAGCGTATCCCTGATGAGGACTTGTTGACATTGGTACAGAAGCAGACCTTTAAGTACTTCTGGGACTTTGGGCATGAATATTCCGGAATGGCGCGCGAACGTACTACTTCGGGCGATGTCGTTACTACCGGTGGTACCGGCTTTGGCGTGATGGCCATGCTGGTAGCTGCTGAACGGGGCTTTATTACCCGTCAGCAAGCTGTTGAACGAGTGCAGAAGATAGTTACTTTTCTTGATAAGGAATGTACGGCTTATCATGGTGCTTATGCACATTGGATAAATGGCGCAACGGGAGCAACCAAACCTTTCAGTGAGAAAGACAACGGTGCCGATTTGGTTGAGACATCCTTGTTATTTCAAGGTTTGCTTGCCGCTCGAGCCTATTTCAAGGAAAATACGGAAGTAGAAAGCAGGTTGCGTGCCGACATAACCCGTCTTTGGGAAGCTATTGACTGGACTTGGTTCCGGAAAAATGGTGAAGATGTACTATATTGGCATTGGAGTCCCGATTACGGTTTTGAGAAGAACCTGGCAATAAGAGGATGGAATGAGTGTCTGATTACTTATATACTTGCTGCTTCGTCTCCAACACATGCTATCGATAAAGTTGTATATGAAGCGGGCTGGGCTAAAAATGGAGGAATCAGGAATGGAAAATCTTATTATGGCATCACTCTTCCTTTAGGTTCGGATAAAGGGGGACCGCTGTTCTTATCTCAATATTCTTTTCTAGGCATTAACCCACAAGGACTGGAAGACCAATATGCCGATTACTGGATGCAAAATCGCAATCATACGTTGATTAATTACAATTATTGTAAGGAAAATCCTAAAGGATATACGGGTTATAGCGCTTCTTGTTGGGGGTTGACGGCAAGTGACGGCGATACGGGATATTCAGCTCATTCACCTACTAATGATAAAGGGGTCATTGCTCCAACAGCTGCTTTGTCTGCATTTCCTTATACTCCGGAGGAGTCAATGGAAGCGCTGCATTTCTTCTATTATAAGATGGGAGACAAACTTTGGAAAGATTATGGTTTTATAGATGCCTTTAATTTGACGGCAGATTGGTACGATACTCAGTACATAGCCATTGACCAAGGGCCGATAATCTGTATGATAGAGAATTATAGAACAGGTCTCCTTTGGAATTTATTTATGTCTATACCGGAAATCCAACAAGGACTGAAGAAGCTTGGCTTTCAGAGTCCGTGCTTAAACTAAAAGAATGATTATGATGAGAATATTAATATATTTGATACTTTTGCTATACCCTTTTAATTTGATTTCGGGACAGAAAAAGCAGAAGCGGCTTTCTGACGACGAACTTATGACCCTCGTTCAGAAGCAAACTTTCCGTTACTTTTGGGATTTTGCCCATCCTGAATCCGGATTGGCGCATGAACGGAGTAACGGTGGTGCCGAGACAGCTACCATTGGTGGGTCGGGATTCGGAGTGATGGCTATCATTGTCGGCATAGAACGCGGGTTTATCACCCGTGAACAAGGTGCTGAACGTATACTGAAGATTGTTCGTTTCTTGAGCGACAAGAATACCGACAGTTATCACGGCATGTGGGCACATTGGATGAACGGTAAAACCGGTAAGACCATTCCTTTCAGCCGTAAGGATGATGGAGCCGATATTGTAGAATCCGCTTTCATGTTCGAAGGTTTGTTGGCTGCCCATCAGTATTTTATAAAGGATAATCCGACGGAAAACCGTATCCGGGGAATGATTAATAATCTGTGGCGCCAAGCAGAGTGGAATTTTTTCACTCAGGGGCAAGATGTGATGTATTGGCATTGGTCACCCTATAACGGGTGGGCGATGAACCATCAGATTAAAGGTCATAACGAGTGCCACATTATTTATATTTTAGGTGCGTCTTCTCCTACTTATCCGATTGCCGAGAGTGTTTATCATAAAGGCTGGGTCAATGCGAATACTTTTCTGAATGGTCGGGAGTATTATGGCATCAGGCTTCCTCTCGGAAACGATAACGGTAAGGGCGGTCCTTTGTTCTTTACTCATTACTCTTACATGGGGCTTGATCCGCATGGCTTGAAGGACCGCTATGCTGACTACGAGGAACAAATGAAGGCCCATACCTTGATTAACCGTGCCTATTGTATCGACAATCCGAAGGGATATAAGGGTTACGGTGAGAAATGCTGGGGATTGACAGCCAGTGACGGTGATAAAGGCTATTCGGCCCATAGCCCCGGAAATGATCGCGGCGTGATTACGCCTACTGCGGCCCTTTCATCCATCCCTTATACACCGGAATATTCTTTGGAGGCCATGCGCTATTTCTATGAAGAACTGGGTGACCGTCTTTGGGGTGAATATGGGTTCAAAGATGCATTTAATCTGACTGAGGATTGGTTTGCGCCTTCGTATCTTGCCATTGACCAGGGACCGATTATCGTGATGATAGAGAACTATCGCACCGGTTTGATTTGGAAGCTTTTCATGAGTCATCCCGATGTACAGAAGGGATTGAAGAGATTAGGCTTTACGTCTCCTTATTTGAATAAGGCTGATTAGGTTTGGCAGGATTTGATTTTGGTAAATTTTATATAGATTAAAAAGGATTATAACCATGAAAAACGTGCTTTTCAATAGTGTATTGGTTGCTTTCGTATTGCTTGTCGCCTCGTGCGGCAAGCAACCGGAAGCTAAGGTGGAGGTGATGTCGTTTAATATTCGTCTGGATCATGTAGCGGACAGTATGAATAACTGGAAATACCGTAAGGATAATGCAGCACAGATGATTGCTTATTATGCTCCGGACATTGTGGGCATGCAGGAGGTGGTAAAGAATCAACTCAATGACTTGAAGGAGCGTCTTCCTCAATATACTGCCCTTGGCGTAGGTCGTGCAGATGGAAAAGAGAAAGGCGAATATTGCTCCCTTTTTTATAAGACAGAGCGTTTTGAGCTTTTAAAGAACGGAGATTTCGGACTGAGTGAGACTCCCGATTCCATCGGAAAGAAAGGCTGGGATGCGGCATGCGAGCGTATCGTGACTTGGGCTGTGTTGAAAGACAAGGTGAGTGGCAGGAAAGTAGCTGCTTTCAACACCCACTTTGACCATGTAGGTGAGGTGGCACGTCGAGAAAGCGCTAAGTTAATACTCGAGAAGATAAAGCAAATAGCGGGAGAGCTTCCGGTAATTATCACTGGAGACTTTAATGGAACGGTAGACTCCGAGCCGGTCACTATATTGACGGAAGGTGGAATGAGGAACGCTTGTTCCACGGCAAAGGTCGTTTACGGACCGACATGGAGCTTTCATGACTTCGGACGTATTCCGGTGGAGAAGCGCAGGCTGATAGATTTTATATTCGTAAATGCTTCTGTAGAGGTGGAGCGTTACCGCACAGTTGGCGATAAGCCGGACAATGGCTATCTTTCCGACCATGCTCCCGTATTGGTTACTTTGAAACTGTAAAGAGGCACTCGTCTAATTCTATTCTGCATTATTTACAAATCATAAGGGCTCAAGAAACACTTGTATACTGAACCTGATTCAGTCGTATAGTGAATGCCATTCAGTCGTATACTGAATAGGGTTCAGTCGTATACTGAATGCACTGTATTCTAACTGTACTGATAATCAGTAAATTATAAAACGGTGTTACGCCTTTGATAAATTACAACAAATAATGAATACATGAAAAATAAACTATCCTGGGGAATTGCCTTGTTGCCCTTTGTTCCTTCGGTTTGGATGCAAGGACAAGAACAGAAACAAGGAATAGGAAACAGGCGTCCTAACATTATTTTTATCATGAGTGATGACCATGCCCGACAAGCAATGAGTATATATGGACATCCCATAGGTAAAATAGCTCCTACTCCCCATATTGACCGTATTGGGCATGAAGGGGCGGTATTTCAGAATAATTACTGTTGCAATTCCATTTCCGGTCCCAGTCGTGCAGCCATACTGACTGGTAAGCATAGTCATAAGAATGGTTTTATGAGGAATGGAAATAAAGGATTTGACGGTTCGCAGCAGACACTGCCGAAGATATTGCAAGCAAACGGTTATGAAACAGCCATTATCGGCAAGTGGCATCTTGTTTCAAAGCCTACCGGGTTTGACCATTGGATGATTTTGAATGATCAGGGAGATTATTATAATCCGTATTTTATTACCGAGGGAGATACCACTCGGCATAAAGGATATGTAACTGACCTCATCACTCAATATTGTGAAGACTGGATGAGTGGGCGCGAGGATAAGAATAAACCTTTTTTCCTGATGATGCATCACAAAGCCATTCACCGTAATTGGGTGCCTGCCGAACGGCATTATCATTTGTACGAACACACGCAGTTCCCTTTACCCGACAATTATTATGATGCATACGAAGGACGTTATGCGGCACAAATGCAGAAGATGAATATATACCGTGATATGTACGAAGGTCACGACTTGAAGATGGTTGCGGGTATGAATAGCGACAGTCTGCTATTCGACCCGTGGCCTCATGCTTTTCTTGGTACGATGGAGCCGGATGAGCGCCGCCGTTTTATGGATGCCTATCGTGAACGGAACAATGAATTTTATTCGAAACAGCGTACTTTCAAAGAGGTGGCAGAATGGAAATATCAGCGTTATTTGCAGGATTATATGGCTTGTGTGGCAAGCGTGGACGAGAGTGTAGGAGAAATATTGGATTATTTGAAGCGTACCGGATTGGATAAAAATACGATTGTCGTTTATACTACAGACCAGGGGTTCTATCTGGGCGAGCACGGTTGGTTTGATAAACGTTTTATGTACGAGGAGTCTTTCGGTATGCCGATGGTAATGAGCTGGCCGGGACATATTAAGCCTGGAACGCAGGTAACAGGATTAACTCAAAATATTGATTTCGCTCCCACTTTTCTCGATATGTGTGGAATTGAGATTCCTGAAGACATGCAGGGAGTGTCATTTCGTCGGTTGGTAGAGGGAGAAAATACTCCACGAAACTGGAGGAAGTCACTTTACTATCACTATTATGAATTCCCCGGTTTTCATAGTGTCCGTGCACATTACGGTGTCAAGATGGAGCGCTATAAATTGATGCATTTTTATGTGGATGACAAGTGGGAACTTTATGATTTGAAGGAGGACCCGGCAGAAATGCATAATTTGTATGGTGAAAAAGGGATGGAGAAGGTTGCTGCAGAATTGAAAGCGGAACTTGCCCGCCTGCAGGAAGAATATGATGTTCCTGAATCTCTGTGTAAATAATGGTGCATATTTCGTGATGTATAAATGAATATTTAGAAATATAAATGTGGATAATATGATGAAAAGATTAAGTGGTCTGGTGCTGCTGTTGTGTTTGGCGAATTTCCTTTCTGCACAGGACATGCGTATGGATACTTATTGTAATCCTTTAAATATCGATTACACGTACATGATTTATAATTCGGATAAGAATATCTCCTACCGTTCTGGTGCCGATCCTGCCGTGGTGGAGTTTCGGGGTGAATATTATATGTTTGTTACCCGTTCACACGGTTATTGGCGTTCCAGGGATTTGCTGAACTGGGAGTTTGTACGTCCGGGCAGGAACTGGTATCCGCAAGGGTGTAATGCTCCGGCGGCACATAATTACAAAGATTCGGTACTTTATGTGACCGGTGATCCTTCCGGTTCCATGAGTATCCTTTATACGGATAATCCGGCTTCAGGAAACTGGGAAGCTGTTCCGGCAATTTTGCATAATCTGCAAGATCCCGATTTGTTTATTGACGATGACGGTAAAGCGTATATGTTCTGGGGTTCTTCCAATGTGTATCCTATCAGGGGAATGGAACTGGACAAGAACCGGCGTTTCATCAAGAAGGGAGAAACGAAAGAACTCTTCAATTTGGATATGCCTAAACATGGCTGGGAACGTTTCGGTGAAAACCATACGGATACTGTATTGGGCGGATATATTGAGGGGCCTTGGCTGACGAAGCATAATGGGAAATACTATATGCAATACGGTGCTCCGGGAACGGAATTCAATGTCTATGCCGATGGTGTTTATGTGGCCGATTATCCGATGGGGCCTTATACTTACCAAAAGCATAATCCGGTGTCCTACAAGCCGGGTGGTTATATGAACGGTGCCGGACATGGAAGTACCGTGCTTGGTCCTGGGGGGCAGTATTGGCATTTTGCTTCGATGTCACTCTCTATCAATGTGAATTGGGAACGTCGCCTTTGTATGTTTCCGGCAGGGTTTGATAAAGATGGCATTATGTATGTAGATACCCGTTTCGGAGACTATCCCCGTTATGCACCTGCCGTACCGGGCAAGGCTGGACAGTTCCGTGGCTGGATGTTGCTCTCGTATGGCAAGCCGGTGACGGCTTTTACTACAAAAGACGAATTTAAGGCAGATGCCCTAACGGATGAACTGACTAAAACTTTTTGGCTTGCCGAGGCTAATGACGAACGGCAGTGGGTGATGATTGATTTAGAGAAACCTGCTGATGTGTATGCTGTTCAGATAAACTATCACGATTATCAAAGTAATATGTACGGTCGCTACGAAGGACTCCATCACCGTTATCTCATCGAAGGTTCTCTTGATGGTGAGAATTGGGATATATTGGTGGACCGTAAGGAAAGTTATAGGGATACTCCGAATGATTATGTTGAACTGGCATTACCCAAGTCTGCCCGTTATATCCGTTATAAAAATATAGATATACCGACACCGAATCTGGCTATATCTGAACTTCGCGTCTTTGGATTGGGTACGGGGAAGGCACCGCAACAACCCAAAAAGTTGGTACTTGACCGCCAAGCAGACCGTCGTGACATCTCCATCCGTTGGGAGGCTGTGAAAGGTGCACAAGGTTACAACATACTTTGGGGCATTGCACCGGACAAACTTTACAGCTCTTGGATGGTCTATGATAAGACTGATTTATTGATGAAAACCCTTACTGCTGATCAGGATTATTATTTTTGTGTGGAGGCTTTCAATGAAAATGGTGTATCTTTACGTTCGGAAGTTAAACATGTAAAATAAATAATAAGATGAAACGTATAATCGGCATCCTTTGTGGATTATTCTTTTTCTTGTTTTCGTTTGCACAAGAAACCTTTCAAAAGGAAACTTATATCTCTTCCCGTGGAGATACATTGTTGTATCGTTTGTTGCGTCCAGAGGTGATGAAACCTGATGAAAAGTATCCTTTGGTGCTTTTCCTGCATGGTGCCGGAGAGCGTGGCAATGATAATGAGAAACAATTGGTTCATGGTGGGCAGATGTGGCTTAATCCTGTAAACCGCGAAAAGTATCCGGCGTTTATTTTGGCTCCGCAGTGTCCTGAAACCGGATATTGGGCATATACGGAGCGCCCTTCATCTTTTGCTCCGGCAGATATGCCGTTGGAAGTGCCTGTTTCTCCTATTTTCCGTACGTTGAAAGAGTTGTTGGATTTCTATCTGGCCATGCCGCAGATAGACAAAGACCGTATCTATGTTATGGGACTTTCTATGGGAGGAATGGGTACATTTGACATGGCTGTCCGCTATCCGGAGATTTTTGCGGCAGCAATACCTATTTGTGGAACAGTGAATCCGGCACGGTTGAAGGCTGGCAAATCGGTCAAGTTCCGTATTTTTCATGGAGATGCGGATAATGTAGTAACTCCTGAAGGATCGCGTGCAGCATATCGGGCCTTGAAAGCTATTGGTGCCGATGTGGAATATATTGAATTTCCTGGTTGTAATCATGGTAGTTGGAATCCGGCTTTCAACTATCCTGATTTTATGGAGTGGCTGG
>ENA-OOZA01001332-OOZA01001332.1-human-gut-metagenome-genome-assembly--contig:-NODE-1332-length-12788-cov-3.264274_pt1 | contig 12788 bp, 12 predicted proteins | sample MGYA00241703_ERZ501378 | MGnify/ENA primary metagenome ERZ501378 (study PRJEB25962, sample SAMEA2042916) | human gut metagenome | biome: human gut; feature: human-associated habitat; material: faeces...
ATAAATAATTTCGCAGTCTACCGTCCGAAGTGCCTGTTCATATTCTGCGAAAGCCGGAATCGGAAGCAATGCTTTCTCTGGTTTTTCTGCAAGAACAACAGAAAAGAACAGCTCCGCTGCTCCATTTCCGAAAAGGAAATATTCTTCCGGCAGACTTTTTTTCTCTGCCAGTCTCTTTCTGAGCCGTCTGCATTGACTGTCCGGATAAAGACCCACTTCATCCATCGATCTTTTTGCCGCTTCAAGAACTTCTTCTGACGGACCGTAAGGATTTACATTAACTGAAAAATCCAGTACATCTCCATATGTATAAATGTCTCCTCCGTGTACATATTCCATGAATCATACTCCTACTTCTCTATGTGTTTCGTTTTTAACCTTAAAGTACTGCCTCCAGCTCCTCGCGATTCTCTTCCATCCATTTGATCGGCTTTGGATGTTTAATCTCCGGATCCAGAAGCTTTTCCATCCAGACCATATTATACCAGTGGTTGAATTTGTAACCGCATTTATGGAACTCACCTACAAGACGATATCCCATATGAGTGTGAAATTCCACACTGTTTTTGTCAAGATGTTCATCTTCCTTTGGAGGATAGGCAATGCAGGCATTCATATTCAAGATACCCTGTGCACGTAAAGCGGTTTCAAGGGCATCATGAAGCCTGCGGCCTATCCCTCTGTGTTTAAGAGACTGATCAACATAAATAGATGTTTCCACAGCCCAGTCATATGCAGGTCTTTCATGGAAAGGACCTGCATATGCATATCCAAGCAAAGTTCCTTTTTCCTCAGCTACAAGGTAAGGGTATTTTCTCAGAGTGTGTTGAATCCGGGAAGCAAATTCTTCTGTGGAGGGAACATCATATTCAAAGGTGATGGCTGTATTTTCTACATATGCTCTGTAAATTTTAAGCAGTGCCGGCGCATCTGCAGCAGAAGCGGTACGGATTATTATTTTATTGTCCATGATAATTTCCTTTCTGAAGTGTGTTTGAAAAATATATGTAACTATTCATCAAATTCTGCAGTCACTATAAAACCTCGCGGTGTATGTTCAATATTTTTTACGATTCCTTTTCTGGATCTGATGCGTTCTGCATTTGGATAACAGCCGGACATTGCCACAGCCGGTTCAATGATATAACTGTAATTCATAAAAGACTGATATTCGGAAATTTCTATTTCATCTCCCACATTTATTAATCCCTGACGTTCCATTTTAAATTTTTCCTGACGCATATAATTCCTTCTTTCTGTGTCAAGCGGATAAAATCATCCGCTTTGCTACGCAGCTTTACACCGAATAACTGCTCCGCAGGGAACTTACTTGATTCGGTTAAATAGAGTAACAGTTCAGTATATGATTGTTTTACCAAAGTGCTGTCATAAGTGAAGCTGCCATATAAGTATAACACAAAAAAAGTAAACAACAATGATTGTTATAAAAAAGTAAAATAAATGAAAAAAGTACTTGAATACGTAGGATTAAGCATATATAATTAATAGAAATTATGCTGTTTACAGATAAATGTCAGAACTTTGCGACTGACAGGATTTTGGAAGCTGCTTTTTATATTGATACGGAAAGGGGAAATTACATGAAAACGATCGTCGTTTGTGATGATGTTGAGATTGAAAGACTTCTTTTAAAAGAAATATTGTGTCAGTATTTTGAAGAAATAAATGAAGAGGTTTCAATTGTAGAATATGATTCAGGAGAGACGCTTATAGCCGATGTGGAAGAAGGATACATTGCTATGGATCTGCTTTTTCTGGATATTTGTATGAAGAAACTTAATGGAATGGAAACTGCAAGAAAATTGAGACAGATACAGTGTAAGGTGCCGATCATTTTTCTTACCGCCTCGCCGGATTATGCCATAGAGAGTTATGAAGTACAGGCTTCCGGATATTTGTTGAAATCATTTTCAGAAGAGAAACTGATGAAACTTCTGAACAGGATTCTTAAAACGGATATGAAAAGGCGTGTTGCAATCAAAAACAGAAGACAGTACCGTTATCCATGTACAGATGATATCATGTATATTGACAGCGATAAACATAATGTCACCCTGCATCTGTCAGATGGTTCCGAAATTATAACAGTGGACAAGCTGGGAGAAATTGAGAAGAGAATTAACGAGAAACGTTTTCTGCGCTGCCATCAGAGTTATCTGGTGAATATGGATTATATTAAGGATGTAGAGGACGATTTTATTATGGAAGATGGAACACTTGTGCCTATACGTGTTCGTGGGCGGAAAGAAATACTGGATACGTACTATGATTATTTTGTAAATCATTTTGGAGACTCAAAGGACACTTTTGCAGAATAAATTGCTGAATTTGCATAAAATGAAAAGTGGACATAAATGCTGATATAATACACATTAAGGTACAGCTGATATAAAAACAGATAAACTGGGAACGGGGAATGAAAGACACAGTATTATTGTTTTAAATCAGTCGTTATACCTGACCTATTATTAAAAAGTGTGTGAAAAGTGTGTGTTATAAAATGTGTGTGAATGTGTGAAAAATCCCCACCGAAAGTCAATGTTTCCTCGGCATTGAGATTTCGGTGGGGATTTTTTGATATAATATTATCTGATATCAGATGTATCAGAAGAATCCTGTTCAGCAGTTGTCAGGGCAAGCTCCAGAGAAGTGTCTGTGAAGAAGGTATTAGCATTATACAGGTACAGAATTTCCTGAACATTTTCAACCTGCATTAACTGCTCCAGATCTCCAAAGTAATAACGGGGATCAATCATTATGATCTTTCGGTAATGCTGAGCAAGAAATGGGATGAAGCTGTTTGCGTATGAATCCTTAAGCACAAGCAGTGTATTATCTGTTTCAGTAGGAGTACTGATCTTTATCTGAGCGTGGTTTCCACCAAAGAATAATGCATATTTATCTCTTGTCTCAAGTTTCTCAGTATCATAGAAGCTGGCACTTTTTTTCTGTTCGTCTACATAATTAACTACAGAAGAGAGTGCCTGATCTCCGGTGGGGAGAAATACATCGATCTCATCTTTTTCGCCGGAGCGGAAACCGCTTTTGGCAGACAGTGTTCCCTGAAAAGAACGGGTGACAGGTGCTTTGTCATAAGTGTCTGCTGAAGTATCAATTCCCATATCTTTGGCTGCCTTAAGATAGGCATAATAAGCACCCTGGGTAGTCCAGTGATGATCAGTGTGATAATAGAGGTCTTCCATTTTGTGATCTTTAAAAGTGCTGCGAACATCAATAAAGGTCACACCTGCATCGGTCAGGGAGGCAGAGAGGCTGTCAAGCCAGGAATTCTGATCCTGGACAGGGGCAAAAGCAGGAAGCCTGTTGCTCAGGATATTCACAGAATTTGGGGCGATCAGTGCATATTGTTTCAGATCAGAATGTTTTTGCGCAAAGTCAGTCATTGCTTTTACAGTGGCGTCATACTGTGTCTGATCAGGCGCTTTAAATTCTTCCATAAGATATCCGGATTTTCCAACGTATACGCCATTAGATTCTACTTTGCCCATCAGACGGTCAGTTCCTGCTTTTAGGGTAATCCACAGATCGCGAAGGGGAAACTGATCATTTTCATAGGTTTCAAATTGTTTTTCAAATCCGCCGGAAGCAATCTGACTGCCGTTTAAATGAGGCAGGGAAGAAAGTACGCGGTTTTCTTTTTCAGAAAATCCTCTGTCAGGAAGCACAATGCTCAGAATGAGTACGATCAAGGGGATAAATAAAAACAAAAGTCCCATTCTGTGGAAAAATAAACGATAATTTCTTAATGATTTTTTCATATTGTTTACCTTCTAAAATTTTGCATATAAAAATGGTGTGTAAGAGTTATAAACCATATAGGCAATCGATAATGCAAATAAAATAAGATTTATGATCACTGCAGCAACAGGTCTGCGTCTGACCAGACGCTTAAAGTACTGGTAAGGAGCAGGACGGCACATAAGAATACTGATCAGAAGAAGGATAAATCCTGTCTTGAGGTAGTAAAGTGCAGTTTTGTCTATGAAACCGGAAGCTCCGATCCCAAACATAGTTCCAAGGTAATGGCCAAGGGCACCAAAGTCTGTCTGGCTGAAGAATACCCATCCGATCATGACTACAAGCATAGTGTATACAGTGCAAAGCCAGGATGGTATTTTTTTCAGATATTTCTGAAGTACAAATTTTTCGAGTAAAAGGAAGAGTCCGTAATAAACACCCCATAGTACGAAATTCCAGCTTGCACCATGCCATAGACCGGTAAGTGCCCATACCACAAGGATATTTCGGATATGTTTCAGAGTGGAGACCCGATTACCGCCAAGCGGGATATAAATATAATCTCTGAACCAGCTTCCAAGAGAAATATGCCAGCGTCTCCAGAATTCAGAAACACTGGTGGAAATATAGGGATAATCAAAGTTCTTATTAAAATCAAATCCCAGCATTTTTCCCAGACCGATGGCCATATCCGAATAGCCGCTGAAGTCAAAATAAAGCTGCATTGTATAAGCCAGAATGCCAAGCCATGAAGTAAATACAGACATCTGTGGATGACCACAGATACTGCTGTATAAAACCGAGAGATTATCTGCCAGAAGAACTTTCTTTGCAAGACCTTTGACAAAAAGCTCTGCACCGATACCGAATTTGGAGATATTGATGGTGCGCTGCTTCAGCTGCGTCTCTATATCCGTATATCGTACGATTGGTCCGGCGGAGGTATAAGGAAACATTGTGCTGTATACGGCAAAGGTCAGGAAATTTCGCTGCGCACTGACCTTACTTAAATAAATATCAAAAAGATAGGACAAATTACGGAAAGTGTAGAAAGAAAGTCCTATCGGCAGCGAAAGCTCCGGATGAGGGATATGGATACCGATGATTCCTCCGATTGTGTTAAGTAAGAAACCATAATATTTAAAAAACACAAGTACTGCAAGATTTATAATGATCGAGAAAATCAGATTAATTTTCTGTTTCCTGTCATCATAATATAAACGTTCCAGTTCTGTACCCATATAATAGTTGAAGATACTGGAAAACAGCATGAGGATCACATATACAGGTTCTCCCCAGGCATAAAAGATCAGACTGCCCAAAAACAGCAGCAGATTGCGGAGCTTTCCCGGTACCAGGTAGTAGATCAGCATGAAAACCGGAAGAAAGCAGAATATAAAAAATATACTGTTGAATACCATATTAAAAGTTCTCCAATCTGGATATTATGAATATTATAGTAATTCTCTTAACTGCATTTTTTCTTAACGGTATTATTAAGAGGACTGCCATAGTAATGGTTCTGCAGTCCATTAGCGTAAAATGCGGAACAGTTACGAGGATTAAAGTAAAATGCTTATATCATGGAAAGAAAGGCAGTGCGCCAGTTCTGTGCGTCTGCACCGCACATATAATATACATAGTTTCCTTTTTTTCCAACAACTGCATTGTTCAGAAGAGCCATCTGATCTGTGCCATATCCCTCAAATACCTGCTTCTGACCGGAGAGATGGGCGTTTGCATTTTCAAGCAAAGTATTTGCCTGGGTATTGTCAGTGGCCTTCATAATACAGATTTCTTCTACTGCCATGGGTGAAGCGGCTTTGTAGAAGAAATAACCGTCAATATTGCGGTCATCTGTCTGATAATAATGTTTCAGATCGGAACGTGCTTCTTTATTCAAAGAAGTGATATCAGAATCCTGTTCCATAGTCTGTGCAATCTGTTCCATGGGTACATTCTTTGCGCTGTCGGAGGTATACAGGACAGCCAGATATGCGATAAGGAAAAGAACAAATGCACCTTTGATAAAAATATGTAAATAATTTTTCATGCCTTTAACCCCGCAATCTGTGCCATATTTGTCAGCCATTTGGGATAGTAGTCCTGAATCACATGTTCACCGTCCGGTTCATACAGATTTTCTGAACTGTCTGTTACAATCGTTGAATTGTCAATAAAGGTACATCCCATTTCCTGACAGAGTTTGATAAGTCCTTCATTATAATCAGGGTAATATCCAAGATCAGGAGTCTGTGCGATCGCTTCATCAGTAATCGGCAGAATGCAGTTGATATAAATTGGGACATCTGGTAAGGCTGTCTGGATTTTCTTTATCTGCGTCCTGTATGCATCAATAAATTCTGATGAAGCCGAACCATATATTTCCAGGTCGTTGGAACCAAATGCCATGAATACATGAGAGGGATTCAGAGCAATTGCCGTACTGATCTGATCATCGGCTGCACCTACATTTAATCCTCGTTTGCTGACTACCACATCCGTATCCAGATATCCGTATTCTACGATGGATTCTGTGATAGAGTCACCGATGATGACGTTTCCGGCAAAAACCTGTCGGATTTCTACATCACTTAACAGGGTAGATTCAGAACCGTCTGAAGCATCAGAACCGGAAGAAATGCCGGTTGTCTGTTTCAGAGCCTGAAGCTGTTCTTCTGTCTGTGAAATGTCTGAATTTTCCAGAGCCTGAAGGCGGGCTACATTTTCTTTACAGACAGAATCATTCTCATTTCCGCGGGTGCATAAAAAAATCACTGCACCGGCGAGTATAACACCGACAGGGATAAGAAATAAAACTTTATTCTTTGGTTGTTTTTTCAAAATAAATCCTTCCTATGGAAAAATATCCATTTTATGACATAGTTTTATTTATAGCAATACTCTCAAATGTATTATTTATGAGTATCGCTATAATTATAATACGCACTAAAAAAACTTCAAGGAAAAATTCACAAATTTTACACAAAGTCATGCAGTTGCCTGTGGACGAAGAGAAAGAAAGAAGTTATACTATTTTAGAAGAAATGGAATAGTATTTTTAACCGAATCAAGTAAGTCCCCTGCGGAGATTGCGAAAAGCAATAAGAGTGGGTGTGGACTTGCTATCATACAGTCAGGAGGAAAAGGTTATGGGGAAAAAAGTTTCTGATTTTTTAAAAAGCGAGATTTTATCATCGGTTTTTTATCTGGCATTTGGTCTGTGTCTGATCCTGGTTCCGGACCAGACCGTAAACATTATCTGCAAGATTGTATTCGGACTGGTAATGATCGCTTCCGGTATTTATCATATTGTTATTTATACAGCTGAGAAGGAAAAGGCAACGATTCTTGATCTGTTTACAGGTGTGATCGTCATGGTGCTTGGAATTTTTCTTTTCTTTACACCGCAAATTGTGATCAAAATCCTGCCATATTTACTGGGAGCCTTGGTACTGGTTGACAGTATCTGGAAGATAAAGGGAAGTTACAGACTGAAAAAAGCCCATAGAGGACGCTGGAAGATTATTCTTATTGGCTGTCTGGTATTTATTGCGCTGGGTGTTTCCATGTTGCTCTATTCTTTTTTGAGTGTAACCCGGATGATTCTGTTTTCCGGAATTATTCTGACTGCTGATGGAGTGGCAGACATTGTATTTTTGATCATGATTCGTCTTGGAATGAAAAAATCCGAAAAACTCTGTGCTGAAAAAGAACAGGAAGAGAATGGCAAAGAGAAACCATGGGATGACCCGGCAGATGCAGGTCTGGACGAAAAAGTGCAGGATAAATCTTTAAATGAAGATGAAACAGAATGGAAGCAAGATACAGATTCTCAGGTTCAGGAAGCGGAGATGGAAATAGAAACCGGGAAGACTGCAGATGCAGCAGATGCAGACGCCATTCTGGATGCAGAGATGCAGACTCCGGATGAAGGCGTGGAAAGTCCCGGCAGAGAAATCCGGGAAATGCTGAAAAATCATGATGAACCGCTGGAAGAATGGAAGGACTGAGTGAAATATGCAGGAACAGAATCCCATTGTACTGATGAATTTCTCCGGAATTTACAGAGAAGAAGAATTCTGGAAAAACAGACAGGTATCCTGGATTGAGCTTCAGGATGTCTGTGGGACAAACTGCTATTGTGATGAGGAAGCAATCGCAGAGATTAATAAACGAACAAAAAATTATCCAACTGCCGGAATCCATTTTATTGATTCCGGCAATTATCACTATATGACAAGACTTTGGCTGACAAGAATGGATCAACCGTTCTGTCTGCTGGTATACGATAATCATACAGATATGCAGCCTCCGGCTTTTGGTGGGATTTTGTCGTGTGGAGGATGGATCGCGGCAGCGTTGGAGGAACTGGAGAATCTGAAATATGTGATCCTTGTGGGACCGGATGAAGCAGCCTATGAGCAGGTAGATGAGAATCTGAAGGACAGAGTGATATTTCTCTCCAGAGAGAAACTTCAGGTGATGAATGATGAAGAGAGAAACTGGTTTCTCAGGGAAACAGTCAGTGAAGTATGTAATTGGAGAAAATCGGAAGGTTTACAGGAAGATGCTGAAAAATTCCTTCCATTATATGTATCTGTTGATAAAGATGTGCTTTGTACAGAGGATGCACAGACGACATGGAGCCAGGGGGATATGAGGCTGACAACTTTGGTGTCCGGTGTACAGACTGTATTGGAATGTGCAAAAGAAAGCAGTGGAAAGATTGCCGGTGTGGATATCTGCGGAGAAGCAGATGCGGAAGCGGTACATGAGAATGAAGCCAATGATTATGCAAATGAAAAATTGCTGGAGGTTTTTGAAGGTTTATTTGGGAAATCCGACTGTGAATAATAAATAAAATGAGAGAGTGACAGGAAGTATTTTAAGATTTGAGAGGATTTGAGACATGCATAATGAATTGTTGCATATAGGACCGTTGACGGTATATGGTTATGGATTTATGATTGCCATGGGAGTATTGGCTGCCTGGTTTGTGGCTGAGCAGAGAGCGCGTAAACTGAAACTTGCATGTGAACATATTTTTTATCTGGTAGTGTGGTGCGCCATTGGTGGATTTACATCTGCGAAGATTTTGTTCTGGATCACCAACTGGAGGGAATTTCTGCAGAATCCAAGGCAGATCATAGGATCAGATGGATTTGTGGTATATGGAGGAATCATCGGAGGAATTCTGGTGGGCTGGCTGTACTGCAGGATAAAGAAGTTGAAATTTCTGGAGTATTTTGATCTGATGATGCCATCCATTGCACTGGCACAGGGATTTGGCAGGATTGGATGCTTTCTGGCAGGCTGCTGTTATGGGAAAGAAACTTCAGGGCCTCTGGCGGTTACGTTTACAAATTCAGATTTTGCACCCAACAATGTTGCTCTGATCCCGACACAGATTTATTCCGTTTTTTTGGATTTTGCCCATTTTCTGTTGCTGCTTTATGTGGCAAAGCATAAGAAAGCAGATGGACAGGTGGCTGCCTGCTATCTTATTTTCTACAGTATAGGAAGATTTGTGATCGAATTTTTCAGAGGAGATATTGAAAGAGGAAGCGTAGGAGTATTGTCGACTTCGCAGTTTATCAGTATTTTTACAACTGTGGCTGGAATTATATTATTACTGACTGTTGTGAAGAAACAAAAGCAGGAAGCGAATATCAGTCTGAACAGTAAAGGTTAGAATTGTCATAAAGAGCATATATTGTGCATATCATGTATAAAAAATCCAGGGAGGACAGTAATGTTCGGACCTGACGATTTTGAAGTGCAGATACAGCAGGAAAACCCCCCGGGCATTCATGCTGAGCCGTCAATACCGCCGGCACAGGATGAAGAGTACGGGGATTTTATTGTAAAACATGGACAGAATATGGGTGGAAAATTTCTTCCTGTGAATGAATTGTTTGGAATTCTATATATTCCGCTGAATGAGATTGGTCCGCTGGAAATTAATTCCTATACGTATGCATCTTTGCCGAAGTGTTATACATTTATGGATGCGGACGCATTAAATTCATCCGGGATTACGCGGTTACATAATCATCCCTATCTGAAACTTCAGGGAGAGGGCACAGTGATCGCAGTGATTGATTCCGGGATTGATTATCTGAATCCAATCTTTCGAAACGGAGATGTAAGCCGTATTGCATATATCTGGGATCAGACAATTCCGGGAAATGAGGATGAACAGGTTCCTTATGGAAAGGTTTTTACCGGAGAGGAAATTAATCAGGCATTGCTGTCGGAGAATCCACAGGAGATTGTACCCTCATTGGATGAGAACGGACATGGTACAGCTATGGCAGGGCTGGCAGCAGGCAATTTTGTACCCACAGAAAATTTCTCAGGAGCAGCTCCGAAAGCAACGATCATTGTGGTGAAATTAAAGAAAGCAAAATCCTATCTGAGAAAATTTTACCAGTATCCGCCACAGGCACCGGTATTTCAGGAAGACGACATTATGCTGGGGATTTCTTTTGCAGTGAAGATGGCACAAGAGATGGGAATGCCGGTTTCCGTTTGTCTGGGACTTGGCACCAATCAGAGCGCACATGTTGGTGACAGTGAGCTGAGTCGATATGTAGATTATATTAATGAAGATTCTCAGGTATCAGTATCTGTGGCAGCAGGAAATGAGGGTGCAGCACAGCATCATTATACAGCAGAGTTGGACTATGTGAAAAATCAGGATACTGTTGAACTTCGTATTGCGGATAAAGAAGAAGGATTTTCCATGGAATTTTGGGGAGATCCGCCGGATGACTATGGGATATCGTTACAGTCACCGGCAGGAGAAAAGCTGTATGTGAGCAGTTCTCTTGGTGCAGGTACTCAGGAATTAAGTTTCATTTTTGTGGAGACGAAAGTGCTGGTCAATTACGTAAAGATGGAGCGGATGACCGGGAAACAGCTGATTTATTTTCGCTTCTTTCATCCGGCAGCAGGTATCTGGAAGGTAAATGTCAGTAAAAAAGGAATATCGGGAAGCAGGTTTCACATGTGGCTTCCGGTGCAAGGGCTGATTTCGCCGGATACTTATTTTCTGGAGTCTACACCTTATATAACTGTTACTGCACCTGGGGATTCAACCAGAGGTATTACGGCAACAGCTTATCAGTATCTGGATAACAGTCTGTATTTTCAGGCTGGGCGAGGGTTTACTCCAAATAACCAGGTGACACCTGATCTGGCAGCACCGGGAGTAGATCTGCTCATTCCATTGCCGGGAGGGGCGTTTGGAAAGGCTTCGGGGAGCAGTCTTTCTTCGGCTGTTGTTGCAGGAGCAGCAGCATTGGTGCAGGAATGGGCGATCGTGAGAGGAAATATTCCTTATGCATCGGGAAATACGGTGAAGTTTTATCTGCAGAAAGGGGCAGTGAGAGAAGAACAGATGGAATACCCCAATCCGGGATGGGGATATGGAAGACTGGATCTGTATCGGACATTTGAGATTATAAACTGAAAGGTTTATGAAATACTGGAAAATACATATAAAAGATAAAATAATAACCAAATTTTAAGAGTAAATATTGTATAGTTTTAGACCAAAAATAATTAGGCTGTCTAATTGTTTTTTTGGACGAAAAATGTTACAATCGTACAAAAGAAATTGGGAGGCAATTATGAAGAGAGGCAGTATTTTTGAAACTGACGGAATCCCCCGCATGAGTGAGGCTTTACCCCTTGCCATGCAGCATGTCGTAGCTATGATCGTTGGCTGTGTCACACCGGCGATCATCGTTTCCGGAGCAGTTCCAGGCGGACTCTCCAGAGAAGACCAGGTTATCCTGATCCAGTCGGCACTGGTCATTGCAGCATTGTCAACTTTGCTTCAGCTGTTTCCGATTGGCGGAAAGGCGAAATTTGCAATTGGCTCAGGCCTGCCTATTATCATGGGTGTCAGCTTTGCTTATGTAGCAAGTATGCAGGCCATCGCAGCTGACAGTGGAATTGCAGCAATATTTGGAGCACAGATTGTTGGTGGTATTATCGCAGTCATCATCGGATTCTTCATTGACAAGATCCGAAAAGTATTCCCACCATTAGTAACAGGAACGGTTGTATTTACCATCGGACTTTCCCTGTATCCGACCGCTGTAAACTACATGGCAGGTGGAGCTTCCAGCGCAAACTACGGACATTGGACAAACTGGCTGGTAGCATTTATCACACTTGCCATCGTTACATTTTTAAATCACTTTACCAAAGGGTTTGTAAAACTGGCTTCTATCCTGATCGGTATCATCTGTGGTTATATCATTGCAGCATGTTTCGGCATGGTTAATCTGACCGCAGTAGCACAGGCAAGCTTTTTCCAGGCTCCGCAGATCATGCATTTCGGTATCAAATTTGAGCCATCCTCCTGTATTGCCATCGGATTACTGTTTGCCATTAATGCGATTCAGGCCATCGGAGACTTTACCGCAACTACAACAGGAAGTATGGATCGTGAACCGACCGACAAAGAGTTAAAAGGTGCCATCGTAGGATATGGATGTACAAATATTCTCGGTGCATTTCTTGGTGGTCTGCCGACTGCTTCCTACAGTCAGAACGTAGGTATCGTTACAACAACGAAAGTTATCAACCGTGTTGTCCTGGGACTGGGCGCAGGTATCCTGCTGATCGCAGGTCTGGTACCGAAATTCTCAGCGTTACTGACAACGATTCCTCAGTGTGTACTTGGTGGCGCAACAATTTCTGTATTTGCATCCATCGCAATGACAGGTATCAAGCTGATCACTACACAGGAGATGAACTTTAGAAATACATCTGTGGTAGGTCTGGCTGTTGCACTCGGTGTTGGTGTGACACAGGCATCCGCATCTCTTGGAATGTTCCCGGCATGGGTGACAACTGTATTTGGAAAAACTCCGGTTGTTATCGCAACTGTAGCTGCTGTATTCTTAAATCTTGTATTGCCACAGGAAAAATCGGCAGAGAAGAAAGAAACAGAAGAAAAGTAAAATTAGATAAAGTTAATAACGAAAGCC
>ENA-OOZA01001334-OOZA01001334.1-human-gut-metagenome-genome-assembly--contig:-NODE-1334-length-12773-cov-2.957226_pt1 | contig 12773 bp, 12 predicted proteins | sample MGYA00241703_ERZ501378 | MGnify/ENA primary metagenome ERZ501378 (study PRJEB25962, sample SAMEA2042916) | human gut metagenome | biome: human gut; feature: human-associated habitat; material: faeces...
AAGTGTCGCGGTTCAAATTAGAAAATGTATGGAAACTAGATGCAAAATTGTTGAATGAACTTAACAAATAAAGATGGAAAATAGGATGTCAGAATTTGGCATCTTATTTTTTTGAAAAAATATAAGTCGAAAATAGCTTTAATAGTTTTCATTTGTGTGTTGTTTTGTACTGTCAGCTGTTTGCTTGATTGTAGGACGGTAGAAAAGCAAAAAATGCCCGGTTTGGAAAAGAAAAGTGTGTTTATGGCAGCTGAAAATACTGTTGCTAAGAATACTGACAAAGCCGTAAATGAGCCAAAGCTTCATGCTGTTTCAGCAGCATTATATGATGCGGATGACGAGACGTTTATATATGGCAGAAATATGAGAGACAGCATGGCAAATGCCAGCACCACGAAGCTTCTTACGTGCATTGTGGCACTTGAAAAAGCTGATATAAATGATACTGTTACGATTTCACAAAATGCCGCATCACAGCCTGCGGTCAAGCTTGGACTTGTGGCCGGGAATAGCTATAATATGAAGGACTTACTCTATGGCATGATGCTTGAGTCGTTCAATGACTGTGCCTATGCGATTGCGGAGCATGTGGGCGGCTCGACGGAGGGCTTTGCAAAGCTTATGAATGAAAAAGCAAATGAGATAGGGTGCCTTGGCACGTATTTTATTACACCAAACGGGCTGGATGCTGAGAATGATATAAGCTTTCACCACTCCACAGCGGGAGATTTGTGTGTTATAATGTCTTATTGTGCGTGGAAATCACCAAAATCAACACAGTTTCTTGAGATAACACAGACTATGCAGTACACATTTGAGACAAAGGAAGGTCAGATGGTTTTTAGCAATCACAACAGGCTCCTTAAGGAGACAGACTACTGCATATCGGGAAAGACTGGCTTTACCACAAAGGCAGGCTACTGCTATGTCGCAGCAGTTGAAAAGGATGGAAGGAGAATGTGCCTTTCGCTCTTGGGCTGTGGGTGGCCAAACAATAAAAACTATAAGTGGGCTGATGCAAAGAGTCTGGTGGAGTATGCGGTTTCAGATGCTGCCGAAGATTCTTACTGTGATGCTGCTTGCGTAACAACACAACAGACCGGTGATACACAGACAACGGATAAGCAGGCGGCTGACGGAGACGTAACGGATAAACAGGCAGCAGAAAAAGAAACTCCGGCGGGAAAAAAAGAGGATAGAAACACAATTAACTTAAAATATATAGAAAATAACAAGAAGAATAAGAAAATTTGCAAGAATTTTCTCAAGAATTTTACAATTAATATAGGAAATTTTTTCTAAACAAAAATTAAAGTTAAAAATTTAACAAATTAGTTGAAAAAAATTTAGAAATAGTCTATTATCATACTAGCGAAAAATTTTATTTTTTTATAGATGGAGGATATAAAATGAGTAGTAACAATCAAAGCTTGGCAATGCAGCGTATTGCTAAGTTAGTCGACGAGAACAGTTTCATGGAAATTGGTTCTCTTGTGACAGCTCGCAGTACAGATTTTAACCTTACTGCAGCAAAAGCTCCTTCAGATGGTGTTATTATCGGACACGGTCTGATTGATGGAAATCTTGTATTTATCTACAGCCAGGATGCAACAGTTCTTAACGGAACAATCGGCGAGATGCATGCAAAGAAAATTGCGTCTGTGTATGATATGGCAATGAAAATGGGAGCGCCGGTGATCGGAATGATCGACTGCGCGGGACTGAGACTTCAAGAGGCAACCGATGCACTGGATGCTTTTGGTAAGATTTATAGAAAGATGTCGGATGCATCAGGAGTTATTCCACAGATAACAGCCGTTTATGGTAATTGTGGTGGTGGACTTGCTGTACTTGCAGGACTTTCTGATTTCACATTTATGGAAGAAAAGACAGGACATCTTTTCGTAAACAGCCCTAATGCTCTTGCTGGCAATTATGCAGAAAAGCTTGATACATCAAGTGCAAAGTTCCAGGCAGAGGCAGGCGTTGTAGATTTTACAGGTGATGAAGAGACAATTGCTAACGGAATCCGTCAGCTTGTTTCAATTTTACCAGCTAATAATGAGACAGAAGCATTTGCTGACTGTGAAGATGATTTGAACAGAGTATGTGCTGATATGGCAGCTGAGATTGCAGATCCTGCACTTGCACTTTCTGATATTTCAGATGACAATCTCTTTGTTGAGGTAAAAGCAGAGTTCGCTAAGGAAATGGTAACTGGTTTCATTCAGGTAGATGGATCTACAATCGGTGCAGTTGCTAACAGAACAGCTCTTTTTGATGAAAATGGAGAAAAGTCAGCTGATTTCGATGCTGTACTTACAGTTGATGGTGCATATAAAGCAGCAGATTTTATTAATTTCTGTGATGCTTATGATATTCCTGTACTTTCACTTACTAATGTTAAGGGATATGCAGCTGATGTCAGAAGTGAGAAGAGTATTGCAAAGGCAGTTGCTAAACTTACATATGCTTTTGCAAATGCAAATGTTCCAAAGGTTAATGTTATAACAGGAGAAGCTTACGGCAGTGCTTATGTCACAATGAATTCAAAGGCACTCGGTGCTGATGTTACATACGCATGGCCTGATGCAAGCATTGGAATGATGGATGCTAATGAGGCAGCTAAGATTATGTATGCTGATGATATTGCAAAGTCAGCTGATGTCCAGTCAGTTATATCAGAGAAAGCAGCTGAGTATGCAGCACTTCAGTCAGGCGTTGAATCAGCAGCAGCAAGAGGATATGTTGATACAATTATTAATCCTGAAGATACAAGAAAATATGTTGCTGCAGCGTTTGAGATGCTTTATACAAAGAGAGAGGATAGACCTGATAAAAAGCATGGAACGGTCTGATATAGAGGTGAGACAATATGAAGAAGATTAATTTTAAGAAATTCTTACTGTTGTTTTGCATTTTAGCGTGTGTGTTTGGACTTACAGCGTGTACAGAGACTATTTCTTCTGATTCTGCAAAGGAATCAAAGAAAGAACAGAAGCTTGCAGCTGTATCTACTGAACTTGAAAACTGGTCAGTTGATATGATTAAGTATTTTGATGTAACGTCAGATGATGATGTTAAGGCAAACGCTGAGAATGCAATAAGCATAGATGAGATTAACCATGATTTATATATTGTTAATCCTGAAGGTATGAATGTTGCAACAGTTGAATTTTGTAACAGCTGGGTTAAGAGCCGCAGCGATTTAGGCAGATTAAAGTCTATTGACAGTGTTGAGTTAAAGATAAGCGACGAGACAAGTACTCTTGGAACTGTTACAGTTAAGACAGAATATGAAAAGAGAAACTGTACATATGAAATTGTATTTGATGATGATTACAATCTTTCAAGTGCAGCCATCAATCCGGTATATACAACCGGTGAGAAGATGGAAAAAGCAGTTTTAAATACAGTTATAGGTATGGGTACAGTATTTATTGTATTAATATTTATTTCTTTCATCATTTCATTACTTAAATATGTAAATAATATTGGTGCAAAGAAAGAAGAAAACCCTGCCGGCGGTGTAGAAAATGCTATTTCACAGATAGTTACAGCTGAAGAAGAAAGCGATGAGACAGATGATCTTGAGCTTGTGGCAGTTATAACAGCGGCAATTGCAGCTTCTGAGGGAACATCCTCTGATGGTCTGGTTGTTCGTTCAATTAAAAGAAGATTTTAGAATAATTTATCGATTTATGGAGGATAAGTACAATGAAGAATTACACAATTACTGTTAATGGTAATGTTTATGATGTTACAGTTGAAGAAGGAGCTGTAGGTACAGCTTCAGCAGCACCTAAGGCAGCACCAAAAGCTGCTCCAAAGGCAGCACCTAAGGCTGCAGCACCAGCAGGTGCTCAGGGTGCCGTAAAGGTTAATGCACCTATGCAGGGTAAGATTTTAAAGATTAATGCATCAGCAGGTGCTTCTGTAAAGAAGGGTGATGTACTTCTTGTTCTTGAAGCTATGAAGATGGAAAATGAAATCTGTGCACCACAGGATGGAACTGTAGCTACAGTTGAGTGTTCAGTTGGTGATTCAGTTGAAACAGGAAAAGTATTAGTTTCAATGAACTAATTATTTAGAGGAATCATTTAAACTGGAGGTTAAAAGATGAGTTATATTATAACAACATTGGGAAACCTCGTACAGCAGTCAGCATTTTTTGGTTTGACATGGGGTAATTATCTCATGGTTGCTGTTGCTTTGGTTTTCTTATATTTGGCTATTAAGAAAGGATACGAACCTCTGCTTTTAGTACCAATTTCTTTTGGTATGCTTCTTGTTAATCTTTATCCGGACATTATGCTTTCGATTGAAGATTCAAACAACGGCGTAGGTGGTTTGTTACATTATTTCTATCTCCTCGATGAGTGGAGTATTTTACCATCGCTTATTTTCCTTGGCGTTGGTGCAATGACAGACTTTGGTCCGCTTATTGCAAATCCTAAGAGTTTCCTCTTGGGTGCAGCTGCACAGTTTGGTATTTTTGCCGCTTATATCATGGCTATTTTTATGGGATTCCCTGATAAAGCAGCAGCAGCAATTTCGATTATTGGTGGTGCCGATGGTCCTACATCAATCTTCCTTGCAGGTAAGCTCGGACAGACTAAGTATATGGGACCTATTGCGGTTGCGGCATATTCATATATGTCACTTGTTCCTATTATCCAGCCACCTATTATGAAGCTTCTTACAACTGAGAAAGAAAGAAAGGTTAAGATGGAACAGTTAAGACCGGTTTCAAAACTTGAGAAAATTCTTTTCCCGGTTATTGTTACTATCGTAGTAGTATTAATTCTTCCTACTACAGCACCACTTGTTGGTATGCTTATGCTTGGTAACCTCTTCAAGGAAAGTGGAGTTGTTAAGCAGCTTACAGAGACAGCATCTAATGCACTTATGTATATCGTAGTTATTATTCTTGGTACATCAGTTGGTGCTACAACAAGTGCTGAAGCATTCCTTAATCTTGATACTTTAAAGATTGTTGCACTCGGACTTATTGCATTTGCGTTCGGTACAGCGGCAGGTGTTTTATTTGGTAAGATTATGTGCAAGGTTTCACATGGCAAAGTTAATCCGCTTATCGGTTCAGCAGGTGTTTCTGCCGTTCCTATGGCAGCCAGAGTTTCACAGAAGGTCGGACAGGAAGCAGATCCTTCTAACTTCCTTCTCATGCATGCGATGGGACCTAACGTTGCGGGTGTTATCGGTACAGCTGTAGCTGCCGGTGCATTCATGGCTATGTTTGGTGTTATGTAAATAAATACATAAATTAAGGAATTATAATTTAATTAATATTTAAAATAATTTGGAGGATTTAAAGATGGCAGAACAGGTTAAAAAACCATTAAAAATAACGGAAACCGTATTGCGTGATGCACATCAGTCATTGATTGCCACAAGAATGACAACAGAGCAGATGCTTCCAATCATAGATAAAATGGATAAGGTTGGTTATCATTCAGTAGAGTGCTGGGGAGGAGCTACATTTGATGCTTCACTCAGATTCCTTAAGGAAGATCCATGGGAAAGACTTCGTAAGCTTAGAGATGGATTCAAGAATACTAAGCTTCAGATGCTTTTCAGAGGACAGAATATATTAGGTTACAATCATTACGCAGATGATGTAGTTGAGTACTTTGTTCAGAAGTCAATTGCTAATGGTATTGATATTATCCGTATTTTCGATTGCTTTAATGATTTAAGAAACTTAGAGACAGCTGTTAAGGCTGCCAAGAAGGAAAAAGGACATGCTCAGATTGCTCTTTCTTATACATTAGGTGATGCTTATACACTTGATTACTGGAAAGAGACAGCTAAGAGAATTGAAGACATGGGTGCAGATTCTATCTGTATCAAGGATATGGCTGGACTTTTGCTTCCATACAAGGCTACAGAGCTTGTACAGGCATTAAAGGATGGTTCATCTCTTCCTATTCAGATGCATACACATTATACATCTGGTGTAGCTTCAATGACATACTTAAAAGCAGTAGAAGCAGGTGCTGATATTATTGATACAGCTATGTCACCATTCTCAATGGGAACATCACAGCCAGCTACAGAGGTTATGGTAGAGACATTTAAGGGTACACAGTATGATACAGGACTTGACCAGAATCTTCTTGCTGAGATAGCTGATTACTTCCAGCCAATGCGTGAGGAAGCATTAAAGAGCGGACTTATGAATACTAAGGTTCTTGGAGTTAATATTAAGACATTACTTTATCAGGTTCCAGGTGGAATGCTTTCTAACCTTGTATCACAGCTTAAGGAAGCTGGTGCAGAGGACAAGTACAGAGATGTATTAGAGGAAATCCCAAGAGTTCGTAAAGATTATGGTGAACCACCTCTTGTTACTCCTTCATCACAGATTGTTGGTACTCAGGCTGTTCTTAATGTATTACAGGGTGAGAGATACAAGATGATTACTAAGGAATCTAAGAAGGTTCTTGCTGGTGAATTTGGTCAGACAATCAAGCCATTCAATCCAGAAGTTCAGAAGAAGGCTATCGGTGATACAAAGCCTATTACATGCCGTCCAGCTGACTTGATTGAACCACAGCTTGAGAAATTCAAGAATGATCCAATTGTACAGCAGTACAAGCAGCAGGATGAGGATGTGCTTTCATATGCATTATTCCCACAGGTTGCGACAGAGTTCTTCAAGTATAGAGAAGCTCAGCAGACAAAGGTTGATCCTACAAAGGCAGATACAGCTAATAAGGCTTATCCAGTCTAATAATTAATATAATAGACCGTCATGTGCGCAAAAGCGTATGTGGCGGTCTTTTTTTGCAGGCAATGAGCCATGTAATCCAGAATGTGCTTGCACAAATTCTGGATTATATGGCGAATGCAGATAATGAACAACGAAGCACGAAGTGCGGAAGTTGTGAATTATCAAGGCTCGGGAGCAGCGAAGCTGTGTAGAGACTTGACCTGCAAAAAAGCAGGGCAGCGAAGCTGCGTAGAGACTTGACCTGCAAAAAAAGCAGGCAGCAAGCCATGCAATCCAGAATGTTTCTCTTGATATAAATTCATTTTGCATGTAAAATTAAACAGTATAATTAAGCAAAAGGAGCACGATTGTGATTAAGTTAGAACGATTTGAAGTCATGAATATGAATAATGCCATCAGAGGTGCAAGAAATCCATTGAACAGCTGGGCAAGAATGGACAGTTACTTTGATGAGGAAGGAAAATTTATTTTTGGTCCTAATGATCTTGACCTTGCCAAGAGATTATGTAAGGCAGGCTCAGACCACAGAAAGTTCATAAGACAGATATTTGTTACAGTCGATATAACAGCACCACTTTACTGGTGGAAGGAATACGATACATATAAGGTTGGAACAGTTGCCAATTCAACAAGTACAATGCACAAGATTCACAGCAAGCCTTTTGAGATGTCTGATTTCAGTACAGACCATATGACTGATGCCACTCTTGATATGATGCAGAAGAATATTGATTTTCTGGAAGGAATCAGAACACAGTTTGTAGAGACTAAGGACAAAGCATTATGGTACAGCATGATACAGCTTCTCCCTGAAAGTTATAACCAGATGAGAACATGTACTCTCAATTATGAGAATCTTGTTGGAATATATTATTCTAGAAAGGGTCATAAGCTTGCAGAGTGGCATACCTTCTGTGACTGGGTAAAAGAACTGCCTTATTTTGAAGAGCTTTTTATAGATAATGAATGATTTAGAACAACATACAGATATATTAAGTCTCATAAGAGTGAGAATGTCAGGACTTAGCAAGGGACATAAAAGAATAGCAGAGTATATTCTGGCTAATTATGAAAAATGTGCATTCCTTACTGCGGCAAAGCTGGGAGAAGTTGTTGGAGTAAGTGAGTCTACGGCAGTGAGATTTCCGGCAACATTGGGATTTTCAGGGTACCCGGAGTTCCAGAAAGCGTTAGAAGACATTTTGCAAGAAAAAATTCACTCATTCGACAGAATAGATGTACTTAATTCACACATGACAACCAATATGGTCGTGAATAATGTTATGTCAATGGATGCAAGAAAGATAGAGCATACATTAAAGTCATTTGATACAGCATCGTTTGATATGGCTGTTGAGGATATAATGGCTGCAGAAAGCGTGTATATAATTGGAGCGAGGTCGTGCGAACCACTAGCAGAATTCTTTGGGTATTATCTTAGGTTGGTCAAGAAAAATGTACAGGTGGTAAAGACTGGCAATACCAACGAATTATTTGAACAGATGATGTACATAGGTGAAGGTGATGTTGCGATAGGTATCAGTTTTCCCAGATATTCAATGCGAACGCTTAAAGCAATGGAATTTGCCAATAACAGGAAGGCGAGAGTTATTGCCATAACAGATTCAGTACACTCACCAATGAATATGTATTCATCATGTAACCTGTTTGCAAGAAGTGATATGGCGTCAATAGTTGATTCACTTGTTGCACCAATGAGTCTTATTAATGCTTTAATAGTATCAATATGCCTTAAGAATAGTGAACAGGTAGTAGAGAATATTGAGAAGATTAACACATTTGTTGATAATTTCGAGTATTCAGGCAATGATGAGATTAATATGTTAGATGAAAATGTTGTCAATGAATTAAGAAAATGTATGGATAATACAGCTATTGATGAAGAAAAGTAAGAGAGAGCGATAATGAGCAATGTTATAATAATTGGCGGTGGAGCAGCAGGAATGATGGCTGCGATAACTGCTGCCAGAAACAATAATAAGGTTACACTTATTGAAAAGAATGAAAAGCTTGGAAAGAAGCTTTTTATTACAGGAAAAGGCAGATGTAATTTTACCAATGCCGGGGATGAAGAAGATATATTTAACAGCATAGTTACCAATAAAAAGTTCATGTACAGCAGTTTAAGAGGATTTTCTAACTATGACTGTATGGGATTTTTTGATGAGCTGGGACTTAAATTCAAGATTGAGCGAGGTAACAGGGTATTCCCGGAGTCAGACCACTCGTCTGATGTTATAGGTGCGCTTTCAAGGCAGATGAAAAAACTTGGTGTAAATGTGCTTCTTAATACACAGGTTGTAGCTGTGAATGAGGAAAATGGCGAATTTGCAGGTGTTGTTGTAAAAGATGCATCAGGACAGAAGGAGATTAAAGGTGATGCGTGCGTTATTGCAACAGGCGGTAATTCATATTCATCCACAGGCTCTACAGGGGATGGTTACAGATTTGCTAAAAGTCTGGGACACAGCGTTACACCAATACTTCCGGCACTTGTACCTCTTAATGTAAGAGAAGAGTGGGAAGAACTTCTTATGGGACTAAGCCTTAAGAATATAGAGGTTACATTTTACGATGGAGATAAAAAAGTATTTACTGATTTTGGAGAAATGCTTTTTACACATTTTGGTGTGAGCGGTCCTGTAATATTAAGCGCAAGCAGCGTTATTACTGGAATAGTTAAGGAAAGACCTGTAAGATTAAGCATAGACTTAAAGCCTGCAATTACTGATGAACAGCTTGATGAGAGAATATTAAGGGATTTCTCAAAGGAACAGAACAAGGCGTTTAAGAATTCATTAGATGATCTGCTTCCTAAGAAGCTTATTCCTGTGATTGTAATGCAGTCGGGAATTAAGCCTGAAAAGAAGGTTAATGAGGTTACAAGGGAAGAAAGACAGAGACTTGTGAAGCTTCTTAAGAATTTTGACATGACAGTAACTTCTACGAGAGGTTTTAATGAAGCGATAATTACACAGGGTGGGGTTAATGTTAAAGAGATTAATCCTTCGACAATGGAATCAAAGCTTGTCAAGAATATATATTTTGCAGGAGAGGTTATAGATGTTGATGCAGTGACCGGAGGATTTAATTTACAGGTAGCATGGTCAACAGCATACGCTGCTGCAAGTCATATACAATAATTTATTTAAAGGAGCAGAGAAAATGAGTGCAATAGCAATCGATGGACCTGCAGGAGCAGGAAAAAGTACAATAGCAAAGCTTTTAGCAAAGCAGTTAGGATATGTGTATGTTGATACAGGTGCAATGTACAGGGCAATGGCTGTATATTTTTCACAGAACGACATTAATCCAGATGATGAGAATGCAATTAATGGTGCTGTAGATAATATTGATATTAGTATTGAGTACAAAGACGGCGTACAGCAGGTGATACTTAATGGTGAGAATGTGACATCACTTTTAAGAACAGAAGAAACAGGAAAGATGGCATCAAAGACATCTAAGTATGCAGCAGTAAGGACTAAGCTGGTTGCACTTCAGAGAGGACTTGCAAAGAAAACAGATGTTATCATGGATGGAAGAGATATAGGAACAACAGTACTCCCGGATGCATTTGCAAAGATATATCTTACTGCAAGTTCTGATGCGAGAGCTAAGAGAAGATATGATGAACTTAAGGAAAAAGGTGAAAACTGTAGTTTTGATGCTATCAAGGAAGATATTGAAAAAAGAGACTATGAAGATATGCACAGAGCAATATCTCCTTTAAAACAGGCAGATGATGCTGTGCTTGTTGATACATCAGATATGAATATAGAACAGGTTGTAGCTGCTTTAAGTAAGATAATAGATGAAAAGAAGGCGGGCAGATAATTGAAAGAAGTAATACTTGCAAAGTCAGCAGGCTTCTGTTTTGGTGTTCAGAGGGCAATGGATACTGTGTATGCTGAGGCAGACAAGAAAAATGTATATACTTATGGTCCGATAATTCATAATACTGAGGTTGTCAATGAACTTGAGAGCAAGGGTGTAAAGGCTGTTAATGATATATCTGAGATTCCAGAACCTGAAAAGTCAACTGTTATAATCAGATCTCATGGAGTATCAAAGGCAGTATATGAATCAATAAAGAACAGCGGGGCAAAGATTGTGGATGCAACATGTCCGTTTGTATTAAAGATTCACAAGATTGTAAAGGATGCAAGTGCTGAAGGTGACCAGATTGTAATTATTGGCAATGAGAAGCATCCTGAAGTTGAAGGCATTATGGGGTGGTCAGAGACACCTGTACATGTTGTTGATACAGTTGAAAAAGCTGAAAAGTTGAAACTTGACAAGAGTAAAAATGTGCGTGTGGTATCCCAGACGACATTTAATTACAAGAAATTTCAAGATTTAGTTGAAATTATAAAGAAAAAAGAGTACAATATTTGCATTAGTAATACGATATGTAATGCAACTGAGGAGCGTCAGAACGAGGCAAGACGGATTGCTCGAAGAGCTGATGCTATGATTGTTATAGGGGACAGCAGTAGTTCAAACACTCGTAAACTGTATGAAATTTGCAAGACGGAATGTCAGGAAACCTTTTACATTCAGACTCTTAGCGGCCTTGAGCTTGATAAGCTCAAATCATCAGACTGCATAGGTATTACAGCCGGGGCATCAACCCCAAACAATATCATTGAGGAGGTTTATACTAATGTCAGAAGAAAGCTTTGCACAGATGTTAGATAACGAAGAATGGAAGGAAATCCGTACAGGAGAGGTGGTAGACGGAAGAGTTATTGCAGTTAAGCCAGATAGAATTGTACTTAATATAGGTGGCAAATCTGATGGAATCATTACTCGTTCAGAGTATACATCAGCTCCTGATGTGGATCTTACTACTGTAGTCTCAGTTGGAGATGAGATGAAGGCTAAGGTTCTTAAATCAAACGATGGTGAGGGACAGGTTGCTCTTACATATAGAAAGCTTGTTGCAGATAATGGCAATAAGAAACTTGAAGATGCATTTAATAATCAGGAGCCAATTACAGGTGTAGCTAAGAACATCAAGGGTGGTCTTGAGGTTATCGTTGATGAAGCAAGAGTATTTATTCCTGCAAGCCTTATTTCAGATACATTTGTTAAGGATTTATCTGTATATAACGGTAAGGAAGTTACATTTGTCATCACTGAATATGATCCTAAGAACAGAAAGATTATCGGTGATTGCAAGCAGCTTATTGTTGCAGCTAAGAAGGCAGCAGCAGAGGCAGTTCTTTCTAAGATTAAGGAAGGCGATACAATCGAAGGAACAGTTAAGAATGTTACAGATTTCGGTGCATTCATTGACTTAGGCGGTGTAGATGGTCTTCTTCACATCTCAGAGATGTCTTGGGGAAGAACAGAGAATCCTAAGAAGGTTTACAAGATTGGTGATTCAGTTAAGTGCTTTATCAAAGAGATTAACGGAGATAAGATTGCACTTTCAGTTAAGTATCCAGACCTTAATCCATGGAATAACGCAGCAGAGAAGTATGCTGTAGGTAATGTTGTTAAGGGAACAGTTGCAAGAATGACAGATTTCGGTGCATTCGTCCAGTTAGAAGATGGTATCGATGCATTACTTCATGTTTCACAGATTTCAAAGGATCATGTTGAGAAGCCATCAGATGTTCTCAAGATTGGTCAGGAGGTTGAGGCTAAGGTTGTTGAGTTCAATGAGGACGATAAGAAAATCAGCTTAAGCATGAAGGCTCTCCTTGATTCAGAGGATGATGGAGCAGATGTTGCAGATGTAAATATCGATGAGGTTGCTTCTGATAACGAGTAGTTTTTGATTTTAAAGCTGTCATATATAATTATATGGCAGCTTTTCCATATTTTTTACTGCCAGTATATAATTCATATCTTCTTTTGTAATGCTTGTCCCTTTAAAATAATTGATATAGTTTGCATATTTTTCATCAATGTATCCTCTTCGAAGCAGAAATACAAGCAATTTATTTTCAGCAACTTTTTCAGATAGTACATTATGAACTCCAAATTC
>ENA-OOZA01001350-OOZA01001350.1-human-gut-metagenome-genome-assembly--contig:-NODE-1350-length-12681-cov-4.495486_pt1 | contig 12681 bp, 10 predicted proteins | sample MGYA00241703_ERZ501378 | MGnify/ENA primary metagenome ERZ501378 (study PRJEB25962, sample SAMEA2042916) | human gut metagenome | biome: human gut; feature: human-associated habitat; material: faeces...
ATCCCTAAAATTTTATTTTTCGTCCTTATCTTTTTTCTTCTTTGTGCTTGTGAGCTTATTGAGAAGGTATGTCACAAGAACTACAACGCCGATTACAATGAAGATACCGAGCATACCGAAAAGCACAACGGGAAGTGACGTTTTCCAGCTATCTGCATAAATTGTAACTTTCATCAAAAACGCCATAAGGGTTACTGCTAAATTATACATATATTACCCTCCTATCAAGATACAAGTGTCAGGATAAGACCGCCTGCGATAACGGAAGCAATCTGACCTGAAACATTTACTGAAATTGACTGCATAAGAAGGAAGTTTTGATTATCTTCTTTAAGTCCCATTTGGTTTACAACACGGCCGCTCATTGGGAATGCCGAAATACCTGCCGCACCAATCATAGGATTGATTTTCTTATCCTTTGGTAAGAAAAGATTGAGGAACTTCGCAAAAACAACGCCGCCGATAGTATCAAATACGAATGCAACAAGGCCAAGACCGAGAATAAGAAGAGTTGCCGGTTGAACAAACTCTTTATAGTGCATCTGACCTGCTACGGTGATACCGAGAAGAATTGTAATTATATTAGCAAATGAATTTTGAGCAGTTTCTGAAAGATTATTAAGAACACCGCATTCTCTGATAAGGTTACCAAACATAAGGAAGCCAACAAGAGCTACCGACTTAGGAGCCACAAGACCTGCGATAACCGTAACAACGATTGGGAAAAGAATTTTAGTAGTCTTAGAAACGTCGCCAGGGTTATATTTCATTCTGATTAAACGTTCTTTTTTAGATGTAACAGCCTTAATAACAGGCGGCTGAACAATAGGAACGAGAGCCATATAGGAATATGCGGCAACCATAATTGCGCCGATATACTTAGAGCCGAGTTCGTTTGCAACGAAAATTGACGTAGGGCCGTCGGCAGCACCGATAATAGCGATAGAAGCGGCATCGTTTACGTCAAAGAAGAAGCTTGCTACAAAGAAGGTAAAGAAAATACCGAACTGAGCAGCAGCACCGAAGAGCATAAGCCACGGATTTTTAAGAAGCGGGCCGAAATCAATCATTGCGCCGATACCTATAAACAGCAAAAGCGGGAAAAGCTCATTTGCTATACCTGAATCATAAAGCACACTGATAGGCCCTGCCTCAGCACCGGGTTGAGTAATTGCGCCTGACCAAGGAAGGTTTACCAAAATAGTGCCAAAGCCCATTGGTAAAAGAAGTGTCGGTTCCATCTGTTTTGCGATTGCAAGATAAATGAGAAGCCCGCCGACTGCCCACATAAGCACCATTTGCCATTTTGTTTCGCCTATATTGGAAAACAAATTAGCAAATTCCTGCAAAACAGATACTTTTAAAAGTAGTGTTTCCATATTTTTCTCCTTAAATTAAATTGAAAATAAAAATAACGAGACCTTTATCGCAATCGATAAAAGTCTCGTTATAACTGAAAAATGTTCAGCAATGCACAGACCGGGTTTCCCGTCATGACGACCTATGCAACATTTGCAAAAAGCAAATGCTAACTACTCCCTTTTTTCGAGAAGATTATAATATAAAAAAATACAATTGTCAACTAAATATTATTTTGCCTTTGTTTCACAATAAAGGCAACGATATGTTCCGATATCGTCGGTAAGAGTAAAGATATGGTCAATATCCTCATTATTGCAAATGCAACGAGGGTTTGAACATTTTATAACATTTGTAAGAGTTTTTGGAAGCGAAAGAGTTTTTTTCTCAACGCTTTTACCGTTTTTGATTACATTAACGGTAATATTTTTATCAATATAGCAAAGCACATCAAGATTGATATCAATAAGTTCATTAATCTTAATTATATCCTTTGCACCCATTTTTTCGCTTTTTGCGTTTTGAATAATAGCGACCTGACATTTAAGCTTATCAAGACGGAGTGTATTATAAACCTCCATACCTTTTCCTGCCGCAATATGGTCAAAAACAATACCGTTTTCTATTTCATCAATTTTCATTTGATTGTACCTGCCCATTCAAGAAGAGTTTTAATAAGCGCCATTCTTACATACTTGCCGTTGAGCGCTTGAACAAAATATTTAGCCCTTGGGTCATCGTCAACCTCTGTTGCGATTTCATTAACTCTCGGAAGAGGGTGCATAATTGTCAAATCCTCTTTAGCCGTTTTAAGCTTGTCAAGGTCAAGAATAAATGAGTCCTTAACTTTAAGATATTCATCTTCGGAGAAGAAACGTTCACGCTGAACACGAGTCATATAAAGCACGTCAAGCTCCGGCATAGCCTCCTCCATAGTTTCAACCTCTTTATATTCACTGCCTGATTTATCGAGAATATCCGTCTTAATATAATCAGGAAGTGCAAGTTCTTTAGGGGCAATAAGAACGAATTTAACATTCTTATATCTTGTCATAGCTTTGATAAGAGAATGAACGGTTCTGCCGAACTTAAGGTCACCGCAAAGACCTACTGTCATATTATCAAGCCTGCCCTTTTCTCTGAAAATAGTTAAGAGGTCGGCAAGAGTTTGAGTCGGGTGAGAATGACCGCCGTCACCTGCATTAATAATAGGTACGCCGCTTTTAAAGCTTGCTACTCTCGGTGCACCTTCAAGAGGGTGGCGCATTGCAATAATATCGGCATAACAGGATACCATTCTGACAGTATCCTCAACCGTTTCACCCTTTGATGCAGATGAACTTGCCGCCTCGCTGAATCCCAAAACATTGCCGCCGAGTTCCATCATAGCAGCCTCAAACGAAAGACGTGTTCTTGTTGACGGCTCAAAAAACAGTGTAGCAAGTTTCTTTCCATCACAAACGTGAGCATATTTTTCTTTATTATTAATAATATCTATCGCAGTAGAGATAATGCCGTCTACTTCTTCAAGCGATAAATCTGTTGTGTCAAGCAAATGTCTCATTTGAGCACTTCCCTTCTATTATTCCTTTGCGCCGTTTACAGCAAGATACGCTTTTATTCTGTCAACATTTTCTTTATTTGCTTCGTCCTCTTCAAGATATTCGATAATATCATATACGTCTACAACCGAATATACAGGGAAGCCAAACTCATCTGTCACCTCAGCCATAGCACTCTTTTCGCCCTGACCTTTTTCCTTACGGTCAACCATAACAAATGTAGCCTTAACATTAACGCCGTCAAGCTTTGAAAGAATAGCCATACTCTCTCTGATAGCAGTTCCTGCAGTGATAACGTCCTCAACAATAACAACGTCCTCGCCTGCCTGCGGTTTATAGCCAACAAACACACCGCCTTCGCCGTGGTCCTTTTCCTCCTTACGGTTAAAGAAGAACGGCACATCAAGACCGTCTTTTGCAAGTGCAACGGCAACCGAAACAGCAATAGGAATACCCTTATAAGCCGGACCGTAAAGAACCGACTTCTTATTTCCTACCTTTTCAAAATAAGCCTTTGCATAAAACTCGCCGAGTTTTTGAATTTGCTCGCCTGTTTTAATATCGCCCGCATTGATGAAATAAGGAATTTTTCTGCCGCTTTTAGCAGTAAAATCGCCAAACTTCAATACTCCTGCATCCTCTAAAAACTTTATAAATTCTCTTTTATATCCTTCCATTGGTATCTCCTTATCCTACAAATTCCTTAACGCATCTTCTGTAAGCCGCAACAGGGTCTGCCGCTGCGGTAATAGGTCTGCCGACTACGATATAGTCAGAGCCGATTTCTTTAGCTTTTTCAGGAGTTGTAACACGAACCTGGTCGCCCACATCGCCGTCTGCAAAGCGAACACCCGGTGTAACCGTCATAAACTCCTTGCCGCAATTATCCTTAACCATACCTGCCTCAAGAGGAGAACAAACAACTCCGTCAAGCCCTGCTGCCTTAGCATTTTGAGCATATTTTACAATTGTATCATTAATAGACGCATTTATGAGAAGTTCATTTTGCATACGTTCCTCACTTGTTGAGGTAAGCTGAGTTACGGCAATAAGAAGCGGTCTTGTGCCATCTGCTCTTGTAAGTCCTTCAAGCGCAGCTTTCATCATATCAACAGTACCTGACGCATGAACGTTAGTCATATCAACATCAAGTTTTGAAAGAACAGCCATAGATTTTTTAACGGTATTAGGGATATCGTGAAGCTTAAGGTCAAGGAAAATCTTATGACCTCTTTTCTTAATCTCCTTAACTATTGACGGACCCTCGGCATAGAAAAGCTCCATACCGATTTTAACAAAAGGTTTTTCCTCGGTAAACTTATCGAGAAAATCAAAGGTTTGCTGTGCGCTTGAAAAGTCGCAAGCAACAATAACGTCCTTACCCATTAATCAATCACTCCTATAATATCACTTAATTTATTAATACCGAGCTTTTCACATTCAGTAGGAAGAGCCTCGATAATATCCTTGCAAGCGTAGGGGTTTACAAGATTTGCCGCCCCTACCTGAACAGCAGTTGCGCCTGCCATCATCATTTCAATTACATTTTTTGCGCTCGACACACCGCCGCAGCCCATAACAGGAATATTACAAGCCTTTGCAACCTGATAAACCATTCTGACTGCCACGGGGAAAATAGCGTCGCCGCTGAATCCGCCCATTTTGTTGGCAATGACGCTCTTACGTCTTTTAAGGTCAATACGCATACCGAGCATAGTATTTATAAGGCAAATGCCGTCTGCGCCTGCATCTTCGCAAGCCTTTGCGATTGAAACAATATCTGTCACATTAGGCGAAAGTTTGATAAACACAGGCTTAGTTGTTACATCTTTAACAGCCTTGGTTACCTGTGCCGCACATTCAGGTGAAGTTCCAAAACTCATTCCGCCGCCGTGAACATTAGGGCAGGAAACATTAACTTCTAATATGCCGACTTGCTCCTCTTTATCAAGAAGCGAACAGGTATAAGCGTAATCATCAACCGAAAAGCCGGACACATTTGCAATAACAGGTTTATGGAAATATTCTTTCATTTCAGGCAGTTCGTGCTCAATAACGTGGTGAACACCCGGATTTTGAAGTCCAACGGCATTAATCATACCCGACGTACATTCTGCTATTCTCGGAGTAGGATTGCCGAAACGAGCATCCTTAGTAGTGCCCTTAAACGAGAATGAGCCTAAAATGTTGATATCATAAATATCCTTAAATTCCTTGCCAAATCCGAAAGTACCCGAAGCCGGAACAACCGGATTATCCATTTCAAGCCCTGCAAGATTTACAGTTAAATCTACCATATAATCTCCTCCTTAACAAGAACGGGACCGTCCTTACATATACGCTTATTGCCGTATTTTGTTTTGCAGGAGCAACCCATACAGGCACCAAAGCCACAGCCCATTCTTTCCTCAAACGAGAACTGACCTGAGCATTGCGTTTTGTCATAAACCGCCTTAAACATAGGGAGAGGGCCACAGGTATAAAAATAATCGTAATCATCTGGAAAAGCGTCAGTTACAAAGCCTTTAACGCCGTATGAACCGTCAACAGTCGCAACAAAAACGTCAACACCAAGTGCCTTGAATTCATTTTCATAAAAAACCTCGTCCTTAGTGTTAAAGCCAAGAACAACGCAAGGCCTCTGCCCTGATTCGATAAGCTTTTTAGCAAGAAAATACATTGGCGGAACACCGACGCCGCCGCCGATAAGAAGCGGCTTAGTCGATTTTGAAATATCGTAACCGTTGCCAAGACCTGTGAGCACATTAAGCATTTTTCCTATTTTAAGATTGCTCATCTGCTCAGTGCCTTCGCCGACCACCTTATATATAATTGTGATAACATTTTCTTCGCAGTCGCAAACAGAGATAGGACGGCGCAGAAATTTGCCATCAAGCTTGATATTTACAAATTGACCCGGTGCGGTGATATGAGAAGTATCGCCCTCAAGCCTCATTTTATAAACATCTTTAGCTATTTTTTCATTAGATAAAATCTTATAGTCACTTTCAAAAAACATATATAATTATTCCTCGTCAATTGTTGATACGCCGAGTGTAATCTCCTCAAGAACGTCAAGAAGCACCTTAACGGTATCAAGTGAAGTGAACATTGTTACATTATTTTCTACTGCCGCACGTCTGATTTCAGAGCCGTCGGAATGTGAATCGCCGGCATTTATATCAATAGTGTTGATAACGTAAGCGATATGGCCTTGACGAAGTGCTTTAAGAATTTCATCGCTGTCATCAAGAGTAAGCTTTGCACGTACCTTGGTGCGAATACCGTGATTTTTAAGATATTTGGCGGTTCCCTCTGTTGCTTCAATATTAAAGCCAAGGTCATAAAAACGCTTAATAAGAGGGAGCGCAGCCGGTTTATCCTGATCGGCAATAGTTACAAATACAGTACCGTAGTTTGCAACGTTCATACCCGATGCCTGAATAGCCTTATAAAGCGCACGTGTAAGCGACTTGTCATAGCCGATTGCCTCACCTGTTGATTTCATTTCAGGAGAGAGGTATGTATCCATTCCCTTAAGCTTAGAGAATGAGAAAGCAGGAGCCTTAACATACCAACGCTTTTTCTCCTCAGGGTAAACCTTATCAATTCCCTGTTCCTTGAGCGAATGACCCAAGATGACCTGAGTTGCGATATGAGCCATAGGAACGCTTGTTGCCTTTGAAAGGAAAGGAACCGTTCTTGATGAACGTGGATTAACCTCAATTACGTAAACGTCGTCATTATTATCGGCAATAAACTGAATGTTATAAAGACCGACAATGCCTATTGCCTTACCGAGCCTTACGGTATAATCAATAATTTTATCTTTAACATTTTGGGAAGCGGTAAAGGTTGGATAAATCGAAATAGAGTCGCCCGAATGAACACCGGTTCTTTCAACGTGTTCCATAATACCCGGAATAAATACGTCCTTGCCGTCGCAAATTGCGTCGACCTCAAGTTCACGGCCCATAATATATTTATCAACCAAAACCGGCTGTTCTGTATTAATTTCAACGGCAGTTTGGAGATAATGACGAAGTGACTCCTCATTGGCAACAATCTGCATTGCACGTCCGCCGAGAACGAACGAAGGCCTTACAAGAACAGGATAGCCGATTTGAGCGGCAACCCTTACACCCTCTTCAATATCGGTAACAGCAAGTCCCTTTGGCTGAGGAATACCGAGAGATTCCATAACCTTTTCAAAGCTGTCACGATTTTCAGCTCTGTCAATAGCCTCAACATCAGTACCGATAATAGGAACACCGAGTGCATCAAGAGGAGGTGCAAGGTTAATAGCAGTCTGACCTCCGAGTGATACAACAATACCAAGCGGATTTTCAAGAGTAATAACGTTCATTACATCTTCAACGGTAAGCGGCTCAAAATAAAGCTTATCGGAGGTTGTATAGTCAGTCGAAACAGTTTCCGGGTTATTATTGATAATAATTGCTTCATATCCTGCTTCACGGATTGACCAAATAGCGTGAACGGTTGAATAGTCAAATTCTACACCCTGACCGATACGAATAGGACCTGAGCCTAAAACAATAATTTTCTTTTTATCGGATACTACAGACTCGTTTTCTTCTTCATAAGTTGAATAGAAATAAGGAACGTATGAATCAAATTCGGAAGCGCAGGTATCAATCATTTTATATACAGGGAAAATATTATTTTCTTTTCTTAAATTGAACACTTCAGATTCGCTCATACCCCAAAGCATACCGATATATTTATCGGAAACGCCCATTTTTTTAGCGTCCTTAAGGGTTTGAATATCTTTAACATTTTCCTTAATAACATTTTCAAAATCAACAATGTTCTTAAACTTTTCAAGGAAGAACATATCAATTTTTGTAGCATTATAAATTCTGATTAAGTCGGTATTAAGCCTTATAAGCTGAGCGATGGCAAAAAGCCTGTCGTCAGTACCGTTTTTGATATATTTAAGAAGTTCGTCTTCTGTGTAAGTATCAAACTTCTTGCTGTAAAGGTGGCAAACTCCTGTTTCAAGCGAACGAATAGCCTTAAGCAGGCTTTCCTCCATAGTTCTGCCGATTGCCATAACCTCTCCGGTTGCTTTCATTTGAGTATTAAGAGTGTTATTAGCATCTGCAAACTTATCAAACGGGAAACGTGCAATTTTAGTTACAACATAGTCAAGAGTAGGCTCAAATGATGCAGGAGTGTTGGCAATAGGAATTTCGTCAAGGTGCATACCTACGCTGATTTTAGCCGAAACCCTTGCGATAGGATAGCCCGAAGCTTTAGAAGCAAGAGCAGACGAACGTGAAACCCTCGGATTTACCTCAATAAGATAATATTGGAATGAATGAGGGTCAAGGGCAAACTGAACATTACAGCCACCCTCAATTTTAAGCTCACGGATAATGCGAAGTGCAGAATCACGAAGCATTTGATATTCTTTATTAGTAAGCGTTTGCGACGGAGCAACAACGACCGAGTCACCTGTATGAACACCGACAGGGTCGATATTTTCCATATTACAAATTGTGATAGCGGTATCGTTGGCGTCACGCATTACCTCATATTCAATTTCCTTATAGCCCTTAATACTCTTTTCAACAAGGACCTGATGAACCGGAGAAAGCGCAAGCGCATTTTTCATCATTACCATAAATTCTTCTTCATCATCGGCAAAACCGCCGCCTGTACCGCCAAGAGTAAAAGCAGGACGAAGAACAACAGGGAATCCAATTTCTTTTGCAGCCTTAAGACCGTCCTCAAGGTTTTCGGCAATTTCACTTGGAAGAACCGGCTCGCCGAGGCTTTCGCAAAGTTCCTTAAAAAGCTCTCTGTCCTCTGCTCTTTCGATTGCTTCAAAATTAGTACCGAGTATTTCAACGTCACATTCCTTAAGCACGCCTTTTTTAGCAAGCTGAACTGCAAGGTTAAGACCTGTCTGGCCGCCGAGTGACGGTAAAATAGCGTCAGGTCTTTCGTGACGGATAATTCTTGCAACATATTCAAGATTAAGCGGCTCCATATACACCTTATCGGCAATATCTGTATCCGTCATAATAGTTGCAGGGTTAGAGTTGATAAGCACAACCTCGTAGCCCTCTTCTCTAAGAGCAAGACAAGCCTGTGTACCTGAGTAGTCAAATTCAGCAGCCTGACCTATAACAATAGGACCTGAGCCGATTACAAGTATTTTATGTATATCAGTTCTTTTTGGCATATCAGTCTTCCTCCTTTTGCATTAATGCAATAAATTCATCAAATAAGTATGCGCTGTCCTGCGGACCGGGTGCGCTTTCAGGGTGGTATTGAACAGAGAACAGCTTGTCCTTTTCACACTTAACACCCTCAGCCGTATCATCAAGAAGATTTACGTGGGTAAGTTCAAGGTCTGTGCCGTCAAGAGATTTAACATCAACGGCGTATGAATGGTTTTGAGAAGTAATTTCAAGCTTGCCTGTTTCAAGATTTTTAACAGGGTGGTTACCGCCTCTGTGGCCGAATTTCATTTTAAATGTTTTAGCACCGAGAGCCAAAGAAATCATTTGATGACCAAGACAAATTCCGAAAATAGGAAGCTTGCCTCTAAGTTCTCTGACAACATTGATTACAGTCTGAACGTCCTCCGGATTACCGGGACCGTTAGAAAGGAACAAGCCGTCCGGACTCATTTTAAGTATTTCCTCACTTGTAATATTATAAGGAACAACAGTTACGTTACAGCCCTTTTCATTAAGCTTGCGAATAATATTATGCTTAATACCGCAGTCAATAGCGACAACATCGTATTTATGGTTAGGAGTTCTTGAATACCAACGCTTTTTGCAGCTTACACGTGAAACCATATCAGTAGGAATTATATACTCTCTGACTTTCTTTAAAGCTTCCTCATAAGGCACATTTGCATCGCAGATTATAACCTTTTGCGAGCCCTCGTCGCGAATAATTCTCGTAATCATTCTTGTATCAACGCCGCTGATAGCAGGAATGTCATATTCCACGAGTACCTCATCAAGTGTCTTTGTATAACGGAAGTTTGACGGCAAATCGTTATACTCCCTTACAATAAGACCGCCCATAGTCGGCACTTTTGTTTCATAATCCTCATCGGTCATACCGTAGTTGCCGATAAGCGGATATGTCATACACACCATTTGGTCCGTATAGCTTGGGTCAGATACAATTTCCTGATATCCTACCATTGAAGTATTAAAAACAATTTCGTTAATCGCTTCTTTATCTGCGCCAAAACCGTAACCGTAAAATTCTTTACCGTTTTCAAGCACAATTTTTTTGTTATAAGGCTTCATAAACAATTTCTCCTTTATATATTGTTAAAAGGTTTTCACCCTGCAGTTTCCAATCCTGAAACGGTGTTGCACGACCCATAGTTACAAATTTTTCAGGGTCAACGCACCATTCTTTATCTATATCAAGCAGTGCCAAATCGGCAGGAGCGCCTACTTCAATTTTACCGCCCGAAATATCAAAAATCTCTCTCGGTTTAACCGACATCATATCAATCAATTTTTCAAGAGAAATAACGCCCGTTTTGACAAGCTTTGTATTAAGTACACCGAATGCCGTTTCCAAACCGACAACGCCCATAGCCGAGCCTTTAAGCCCTTTTGACTTTTCTTCCTTAGAATGAGGAGCATGGTCGGTTGCAATAACATCAATCGTGCCGTCTTTAACACCCTCAATAAGAGCATTCATATCCTCTCGGTTTCTAAGCGGCGGATTCATTTTAAACCTGCCGTCCTCCTGCAAGTCCTCATCGCACATAGTCAAATAATGCGGGCCTGTTTCACACGTAACTTTAACCCCACGAGCCTTAGCCTTACGGATAATATCAACGCTTTCCTTAGTTGAAATATGGCACACGTGATATCTGCATCCCGTTTTTTCTGCAAGCTTGCAGTCACGCTCAATCTGCGCCCATTCACTCTTTGAGCAGATACCCTTATGGCCGTGCTCCTTGCAATATACCCCGTCGTGAATATAGCCGCCTTTGAGCAAATCATTAACCTCGCAGTGAGCTGAAATAATCTTATTAAGCTTAGCACACCGTGCCATAGCCTCCTCCATAAGTTCGCCGGTTTGAACACCTGTTCCGTCATCGGAAAAGCCGACAACCTTATCAGCCATTGATTCAAAGTCAACAACCTCGCCCTCGCCTTTTCTGCCTTTGGTAATTGTGCCGAAAGGAAGAACGTCAATAACTGCATCACGCTCAATTATATCTGTTTGAGCCTTAAGATTTTCGGGGCAATCGGGAGCCGGGTTAAGATTAGGCATTGTGCAAAGAGCCGTATACCCTGCCCTTGCCCCTGCCATAGAGCCTGACTTAATTGTTTCTTTATAAGAAAAACCGGGCTGACGTAAATGTGTATGAACATCCACAAAGCCCGGTATCAAAAAATATTTATCCAATGCGTCAATTACTCTATCGGCACCATTTGAAGAAATAGTGCTGGAAATCTCGGTAATAATCCCGTCGGTTATGAAAACATCTGACTTTTTAAATTCATCGGCAATAAAACATAGTGCATTTTTAATCAGCAATGTCATAAACCACAGTCCTTTCTTTATCCTTGTAATTATAATATATTTATTGCTTTTAGTCAACATTAAAATATTCAATATATCTATTTACTTTAAAAAATTTATGTTATATAATTGAAATGATTTTTTCTTAAACATTCAGTATTAAACGCAGGTGAGAATATGATTAAGATTTTACAATTCGGCGAGGGTAATTTTTTAAGAGCATTTTCAAACAGTGTTATTGAAAGGTTTAACAATCCGTTTATCGACCATAAGCTGCTTGACATAAGCTTAAATTCAGTAGCAAAATTCAAAGCCCGTTGTCTTTGCTCTTTGCTTGATTATTATAATAAGTTCGGCAAAATTCCGAGTGTTTTATCATTTTCCTTTGCTGCATTAATCAATTTTTATGAGGATTTTGAAAATAAAGATTATCCTGTAAACGACGTTGAAAGTGTGCTTTATTTCTTTAAAGCCAAACACAATGACATCGTTTTTGACGTTTTGGCAAATATCGGCTTTTGTGGTGAGGATTTGACAAAAATCGACGGTCTTTATAAAAAGGTCAAGCTTTTAAACGATATTCCCTTTGGGCACAAGGTACTTTTAAACGATTTGAAAAACGGCGAGAATATTATCAAATACGGCAATCCTATCGGTCATTTGACAATTGATTGTAAAAAAGGCGAGCATTGCAAAAAGCAAGGGTTAAATCTCTTGACGGGACCGGGAAATGATATTGTATCAACAACCAATTTGACTGCGGCAGGCGCAAATATAATATTATTTACAACAGGCAGAGGGACTCCGCTCGGTGCAAGCGTGCCGACAATTAAAGTAGCCTCTAACTCCCGCCTTGCAAAAAGAAAAAGCAATTGGATTGACTTTAATGCAGGCGAATTGATTAAAAGCAATGACTTTGAAAATATGACCGAGGAAATATTCAAGCTATTAATTGATATCGCTTCAGGCAGGCAGACAAAGAACGAGCAAAACGGATACAGGGACATATCCATTTTTAAAGACGGAGTTATAATGTAAATAAAAAATGATAAAAAGGTACAAATGAACACGCCTAAACCTGCCGCTAAAAAGCCTGAATAAGATGCGAAAGCTTCCGACTCAAAAGCACCTATCAGCAAAGACAGAGCTGTTATATTAAAAGAAGTATTAAAGAAATTTCAAAATTCAGAAAACCAAGAATAACGAAAAAACATAAAAA
>ENA-OOZA01001355-OOZA01001355.1-human-gut-metagenome-genome-assembly--contig:-NODE-1355-length-12592-cov-2.449071_pt1 | contig 12592 bp, 11 predicted proteins | sample MGYA00241703_ERZ501378 | MGnify/ENA primary metagenome ERZ501378 (study PRJEB25962, sample SAMEA2042916) | human gut metagenome | biome: human gut; feature: human-associated habitat; material: faeces...
TTGATAATTTCTATCAATTAATATTCTTTGAAAATTATCATATAATTGAGGAATTGTTAATTGCCCTACGTTAGTAAAATTAATACTTGGGTGGTACGCACATACAACAGAGATAATATTTCCTATATCATATTTAGGATCTTGCTTATCTAAGTTTTTTCCACGAGTACGTTTGGCTTTTGCCTTATCACGTCTACGCTGCATTTGGATAACAACAGGATCTTTTTGTTTTGATAATTCTTCGGACACTGTGCGTTCATTGTTGATATTTGAAATTTGCATCAGAATATGTAATACATCATCAAAGATTTCTCGATCAATAACCCCGACAACCTGTGATTCGATTTCTCCAGTTTCTTCGTCCTCATGTGTTTTTAAGATCTCAAATCTTTTTTCTCTTAATCTATACACAACATCTTCAACAAAATAAAAACAAAATGCTCTCACATAAATCCGTATAACATCTGTGTTTTCTGATACCAAATCAAATAATTTAACATCTGTTCGTTCTTCATAAGGTAATGCCAAAAAAGCATCATATTTATCTGGCAGGAGAGCAGAGTAGTAGCTATCTACTGTCAATGTCATATAACTAGCATATTGCATCCATAGCCCTTCACCAATTCTCCTACGATCACTGATTTTAGGTGGCTGAATATGCCCGATTCCAACAGGTATTGGTTCGCTTGACAGTAGCTGTGAATAAGTAAGTTTTACGTCACTCACTTATAAAGCAACTCCATATTTATATCATCAATCCGATACACCATTGTCCTGCCATAAAAGTTAGTGTTCGGCTTAAAAGACTGTAATTGGCTTGTACGAGTATCTAATCTCATAGCCCCGATACCAAATGAGTCTTTTATTGATTCGTCAGTTAAGGCAAGATTGATTGCTTGACAAATCATATCTAAACGATTGCCAGCGTATCCTTTTTCACGCCATTCTGACTTTTCACCATCATCTAGTTTGATAACATCTCTATGACATATGACATTGATAACCAATGTGTAATCAATAATAGATGTTGATGTACAAGGATATGTTTCCATTAAGATAATAGATCGTGTATCTGTAATGGTTTCATCCATATATGGGACATCTTTACAATGTCCTAATAAACGATTGTCTTTCACTTGCCCATGTATATTTTCGCCAATTTTGCATCCAAACCAATTATCCTCGAAAGAATAATCCTCATCATCAAGATATGGCATGGCAAGAGTGTTAACATCATCATTTGTCATTAAAATATTTCCTACGGCTTCTTTGATCAATCCAAGCGAAACCAGAGGATTTTCCATCATTTTTTCTGTAAAAATCTGTCTCGATTCTTGCTCTTTCGAGATCAATGTGAACCGGTGTTGTAACACTCAGTTCTCTCAGCTTCTGAATTCTTTCATTCATGCCTCTTGCCATTTTCTTATCCTCCTATTTTTGTGTTGGTATATCCTGCATCCTGAAAAAGCTTTACAAAACTTTCCATCTCTTCTTTTTCCGGTGCATGTAAATCAGTTCCCTTGTATTCCATACCCAGCTTCGGATATTTACTGCTTCCTGTATTATGGTAAGGCAGCAGATTAACCTGTGCCGGGTGAATGCCGTGTTTCTTCAGAAAATGAATGGTATCTTCCATGTTCTGCACATTGCCGTTCACTTCTTTGATCGTCGGGATTCGGATGTAAATCCTTGCCCCTGCATCTGAAAGCTTCACCAGGTTATCCAGGATCAGCTTATTGTCAACTCCGATATACTTTTTATGTAATTCCGGATCCATCACTTTTACGTCATATAAAAACGTATCTACATACGGTAAAATTGCTTCAAATTTATCATACGAAACATATCCGCAGGTGTCAATGGTAAGCGAAATTTCTTCTTTTTTAAGTGCTTTCGCGATCTGTAAAATATAATCCGTTGACATCGCCATCACTTCCCCGCCGGAAAGTGTGACTCCACCGCCGGACTGTTCATAAAACATCCGGTCTTTCATCAGTTCTTTTACCAGTTCCTTTACAGGATACTCCTGCCCGACAATCTCCCGAATGCCCTGTGGGCAGAAATTATCGCATTTTCCGCAAAGCTGACATTTCTCTTTGTCAAGCTCCGGCTTTCCATCTACCATCGTGATGGCATCGTTCGGACAGACCTTCGCACAGGTTCCACATCCGACGCACTTTTCTTTATCACACTGAAGTTCTCTCTCAAAACGCTGTGTCTCAGGGTTGTGACACCACTCGCACTTTAATGGACATCCTTTAAAAAATACAGTAGTACGGATTCCATCTCCGTCATGGATCGAATACTTCTGAATATTCGTTACTAAATTCATGGTAGCTCTCCTTCTTGTCATTTTTCTTTTTAGACTAACGTTTGTACCATAGTCTAAAGATACCAAAAAAACAAAAAATTGTCAATCCTTTGGCAAACTTCTTCTCAAATATTTTTACAATCCTGATCTTCTTTCCTTAAGCAGACGAAACTCTGCACTCAGCTCATCACATATATAAAGAAGAGATACTTCACAGACTGTTTTTATCTGCAAAGTACCTCCCACTTCTCTATTGTACATTCTTCAAAATCACACATTGATTACCTCTGGAACGAAAAGCCGATTCAAACTGTGCTCTGTCATAGCTCACAATCCCTTCGATCGGGTCTGCAACAGTCACACTGTCTGCACTGTATCCGATCAGTACAACACAATGATCGTTCATCGCCCAGCTGGCTTCTCTTCCATCTTCCGTATTCCAGCTTTCCATTATCTGACGTTCTTCCATACCAATTGTTCCCCATACAACCACGGGGGTTCCTTCACTTACAAAACGATACAGCTGTTCCGGCTCTGATCCTGTCTCGTCCTCTGCTTTCATTGCATTTCCATTATCTGCAAGATAGCCATCTGCTGCCGTCACGATTGCTCCCGCTCCGCAGCTTAATCCATCCGTCTCTGACTGTGGATTTCCTATAAAATAATTGTAAATATCATTTCCATATAAAGTTTCATTGTCTCCGTAATAAGTGTTGGTCCATCCAACTGTCGGTAAATATTCGAGTGCCATTGCCATCTTATCTGCAGAATATCCATAATAATTCAAAGTCATTGTAAGAGATGTGATCTCACATCCGGTAGGAAGCTCCGGCATCTGTCCTGTAAATGCAAAATCAGAAATACAGCTACTCTCCGGAAGGGGTGTCTCTTTCACTATTTCCGCATTTTTTATCTTCTGCGTCTTTGCTGTCGTTTTCTCCACTGCTGTAACAGACTGTCTTGCTCCTTTGATCTGTTCTAATTTTGCTTCTATATATGTAGTATCTTTTAATGTAAATCCTACGATAACGGCGCCAACCAGTATCCCTGCTGCCGCTGCGATCCATTTTGCTGCACTGCGAATCTGCATCCGTACCTCCGTTTCTTAACACTTCTGTAACAATTCCGTCATATATACTACAACTTTTTTCGTGTTTCGTCAAATCTGCGGGGGAGTTTTCACAAATATTTCATAAATGAGAGTTGGCAGCACAAGTAATTCCAGATAGAAGGATTGCCTGCGCAATGGGTGCAGATCCGATAAAAATTAATCTGTCCTGCTGTTTTTTATCAATCGAATGAAATCCTGGCAAATACTATGCCATATATTTCTTCTTCAGTGCTTCCACCTTCGCGGTATAAGCCTCCTGCTGCTTTTTCTGCATGATCTCACTCTTAATCTGCTCTTTTACATCATCAAGCTTCGCATCTTCGGCTTCTTTCTTATCTTCCACTTTGATCAGATGGTATCCAAACTGTGTCTTGACCGGTCCAACCACATGTCCGATTTCTGCTGCAAATGCGGCATCTTCGAATTCTTTGATCATCTGTCCTTTTCCGAATTCGCCAAGGTCTCCACCGTTTGCTCCTGACGGGCAGGTAGAAGATTCTTTTGCAACATCCTCAAATGCTTTCCCACCACTTACGATGGATTCAAGTAGTTTGTTACATTTGTCTTCGGAATCAACCAGAATATGTTTTGCATGAACAGATGCTCCTTTTGCAAATCTTGCTTTGTTTGCTTCAAAATATTCTCTGATCTCTTCATCTGAAATTGTGATTCCCTCAAAAATCTTGCCGATCGCCATCTGTGCAAGGATATCTTTTCTTGCATTTTCCAGAATTGCTTTAAACTTTTCTGTCTCGTCTAACTTTTCTTCTTCACCATATTTTGCAAGTGCATAAACTGCGATCAGCTGATCAACACACTGTTTGCGGAAATCCGGATGGGATGCGTATACCTGCTGTTCTCTCGGAAGGCTTGCGATAAATGCATCTACCTCTGCTGATGTAATTTCATGTCCGCAGATTACTGCTTCAACTGTTTTTTCCATAATTTCTTTGTACTCCTTTTTTCTCGTAGTGTTTCAATTGTACCATTTCATACGGTGTTAGTCAAAGTTGGTTTTATTTCTATGAAACTTCTCTTCATCTGATATCTTTTCTTCCGACTTCATGTTATACTTCGTTTAGGTATGTTTTTTTAGTTTTTTCATTGGAGGTTATTAACATGTCAAACGAAAGTACAAAAACCAATCAGATTACCGAAGGAGTTATCTGGAAGCAATTATTGATTTTTTTCTTTCCTATTGTAGTTGGAACTTTGTTTCAACAGCTTTATAACACCGTAGATGCTGTCATCGTCGGTCGTTTTGTCGGAAAGGGCGCACTTGCCGCAGTCGGGGGATCTTCTGCCGTTCTTTCCAATCTGATCATCGGATGTTTTACGGGACTTGCAAGCGGTGCATCTGTAATTGTTTCCCAGTTTTATGGTGCAAAGGATGAGCGGAATCTGCAAAAGAGTCTGCATACCGCCTATGCTTTTTCCGCTATTCTCAGTATTGTATTTACAATACTCGGATGGGCCTTAACACCATTTCTTTTGAAGCTCATCGATACACCTGCAGATACACTTGCGGATTCTATTCTTTATCTGCGGATTTACTTTTTAGGTATTTTCGGTACCTTGATCTTTAATATAGGCTCAGCCATCATGCGCTCCATCGGTGATTCCCGCAGACCACTATATTACCTGATCGTCTGTTGTTTTCTAAACATCATCCTCGATCTGGTACTGGTAATCGTATTTGATATGGGAATTGTCGGAGCCGCTATCGCAACCATTATTTCACAGGCAGTAAGTGCAATCCTTGTCACCAATGCACTGATGAAAAAATATGATGACTGCAAGCTTTATCTGAGCAAACTACACATAGACCTTTTGAAGCTGCGTATGGAATTCCGCATCGGTATTCCAAGTGCACTGCAGGCATTTATGTACAGTATTACCAATATCATTATTCAGGCAGCAATCAATGGTTTCGGAACCGATACTGCCGCTGCATGGGCTTCTTTTGGTAAACTGGATGCGCTTTTCTGGACAGTCAACGGAGCATTCGGAATTGCGATCACAACCTTTGCCGGACAAAATTATGGAGCAGGTAAAAAAGAACGTATTTTCAAAAGTGTCCGTATCTGCCTTGCCATGGCAGTGGCTGTGTGCGGAGGGATCGTGCTGTTTTTAGCCATCTTCTGCCGCCCACTGTTCTCAATTTTTACGACAGATCAAAATGTGATCAATATCGGTATTGATATGCTGCGTTTTATGGCACCGTGCTACACTATTTATGTATTTATTGAAGTTCTCTCCGGTGCACTTCGCGGAACCGGCGATGTCCTGCTGCCGACACTGATCACACTTGGCGGCGTATGTCTGATCCGTATTCCGTGGATTATGTTTGTCTTACCGGCACACCATACCACAACCTGTGTAATGCTTAGTTATCCGATTTCCTGGATCACTACCACAGCTTTGATCATACCGTACTACTTATATAGAAAAAAACATGCCTACGATTAAGGAGAATTGAACATGGCCAAATCCGAATCTACCAAATACCGGCTCGCCGAAGCAATGAAAACCTGCATGAAGACCACTTCTGTCGATGATATCACCATCCGCCAGATTGTGGAAGTCTGCGGCGTCACACGCCAGACCTTTTACCGCAATTTTCTTGATAAATACGATCTGATCAACTGGTATTTTGACAAACTTCTTCTAAAATCATTTGAACATATGGGAGAAGGTACCACTGTTTATGACGGACTGGTCAAAAAATTTGAATATTTAAAGGAAGAGCACCTGTTTTTCGCTGCAGCATTCCGCTCTGACGATCAGAACTCTTTAAAAGAACATGATTTTGAACTGATTCTGGAATTCTATTCAAACCTTATTTTCCAGAAAACCGGAAGACGCCCGGATGCAGAAACTTCATTTCTTTTAGAGATGTACTGCCGTGGCTCGATTTACATGACTGTCAAATGGCTGCTTGGCGGAATGAAATTTCCGCCTGCGCAGCTTGCAAAACAACTGGTACTTGGCATGCCGGAAAAACTTGTGCAACTCTTCACTGATTTGCATATTTTGTCTTAAGCTTTTGTATAAATGTTACACTTTTCATATTCTGTAACTTTTTTTACCGCCTTCTTATAGTTAAAATAGTATCAGAAACAAGTGATTTTACCATAAACGAAAAGGAGATATGTATCATGGCAAACAGAATTATGTTAAATCAGACATCTTATCACGGAGCAGGTGCAATCGCAGAGATTGCAACAGAAGCAAAAGCTCATGGTTTCAAAAAAGCTCTTGTATGTTCTGACCCGGATCTGATCAAATTCAATGTTACTTCCAAAGTAACAGATATCTTAGACAAAGAAGGACTTGCTTACGAAATCTACTCTGATATCAAAGCAAACCCGACTATCGAGAACGTACAGCACGGTGTACAGGCTTTCAAAAATTCAGGTGCTGATTACATTATCGCAATCGGCGGCGGATCTTCTATGGATACTTCCAAAGCAATCGGTATCATCATCGCAAACCCGGAATTTGAAGATGTAAGAAGCCTGGAAGGTGTAGCTCCGACAAAGAAACCTTGCGTTCCGATCATTGCCGTTCCGACAACAGCCGGTACTGCAGCAGAAGTTACGATCAACTATGTAGTAACAGATGTAGAAAAGAAACGTAAATTCGTCTGTGTAGACCCACATGATATGCCAATCATCGCTGTTGTAGACCCGGAAATGATGTCTTCTATGCCAAAAGGACTGACCGCTTCAACCGGTATGGATGCACTAACTCATGCGATCGAAGGCTACACCACAAAAGCCGCATGGGAAATGACAGATATGTTCCACTTAAAAGCAATCGAGATTATCTCCAAATCTCTCCGCGGTGCTGTTGAAAACACCAAAGAAGGAAGAGAAGGAATGGCTCTTGGACAGTACATTGCCGGAATGGGCTTCTCAAACGTAGGTCTTGGAATCGCTCACTCAATGGCTCATACCCTTGGAGCAGTCTATGACACACCACACGGTGTTGCATGCGCAATGATGCTTCCGATCGTAATGGAATACAATGCAAACTGCACAGGAGAAAAATACCGTGAAATCGCCCGCGCAATGGGAGTTGAAGGCGTAGATAATATGTCTCAGGAAGAATACAGAAAAACAGCTGTAGATGCAGTCCGCAAACTCTCTGAAGACGTAGGAATCCCATCCAAACTCGAAGCCCTCAAAGAAGAAGATCTCCAGTTCCTCGCAGAATCCGCCCACGCCGATGCCTGCGCACCTGGAAATCCAAAAGACGCATCCGTAGAAGATCTGAAAGATCTGTTTAGAAAACTGATGTAATCAAAAATTTATATAATCTGGCAAGAAATCTAAAATGATATCCACATTCTAAAAATTGGTATCCCACTTGCTTTTCTTGCCAACCAACTAGAAAAAGCGGCCCCCACAAATCCCGCCCAAAGTGGAATTTGTGGGGGTGAACTTTTTCTCCCCGTATCTTAGTTGATGCAACCCACTTGAGATATCAGCGCCCGAATCGCCATACATCTTGTTTGGATGCATTGAGGAAGCTGCTCGCATTCTGCATGGACGTCGGTCCACAATCATAATCCGAAAACTGATAATGCAATGGATTTTTCAAGGTTATTCCTCTGTTCCTTTTTCCAGGAATTCTGTGTCTACAAGATTCCAGACCTCATCCCGTCCCTGCTTTGTCTCTGCTGAGAAAGGAATCACAACAGTTCCCGGAAGCAGCTTCAGTCCGGTCTTAATTGCCTTTACCTGCTTCTGTACCTGACTTCTCTTCAGCTTATCAAGTTTTGTCGCGATAATGATCGGATTGAATCCCTGATCCACGATCCAGTCATACATCATCTTATCATTCGCAGATGGATCATGACGGATATCGATCAGAAGGAAGACAGCTCGCAGCTGTTTAGAGCCATGAAGATAACGCTCGATCAGCTTTCCCCACTGTGCCTTCTCCTGCTCGGAAACCTTTGCATAACCGTATCCCGGAAGGTCCACCAGATACATTTCTTCGTTGATATTGTAAAAGTTGATGGTCTGTGTTTTTCCAGGTTTTGCCGAAGTTCTGGCAAGCGCCTTCCGGTTCATCAGTGCATTGATCAGAGAGGATTTACCGACATTGGATTTTCCGGCAAATGCGATCTCCGGCAGGGTGTGATCCGGCAGTTTACTTGTAATTCCACAGACTGTTTCCAGATTTACATTCTTAATTACCATCTTTTTTCCTCCGTGTGCGCACAAGCGCGATCTTCAGAACCTCTTCCATCTGCGATACCGGAATAATCTCCAGTCCCTTTGTGATCTCAGAAGAAAGTTCATCCACATCTTTTTTGTTCTCCCTCGGTACAAGTACCGTCCTGATTCCGGCATTCTTTGCCGCCAGGAGCTTCTCTTTCAGTCCTCCGATCGGAAGTACTCTTCCCCGCAGCGTAATCTCACCCGTCATGGCAAGATCGGCACGCACTTTCTTGTCTGTAATTGCAGAGAGCATCGCAGTCGCCATCGTAATACCGGCTGAAGGTCCATCTTTCGGAACTGCCCCTTCCGGAATATGGATATGGATATCATGTTTTTCAAAGAAATCTTCAGCAACCTTATATTTACTGCTGATTGACCGGATATAACTGATTCCTGCCTGCGCAGATTCTTTCATCACATCGCCAAGCTGTCCCGTCAGAATAATCTCACCCTTTCCTGGCATTACATTCACTTCAATCTGCAGGGTATCTCCTCCTACACTGGTCCATGCCAGACCACGGACGATTCCCACCTCATCCTCGGCATTTGCCATCTGATAGGTGTACTTTTCTTTTCCAAGATACTTTTCAATATTCCGCTCTGTTACCTGAACTCTCTTTTTATCATGTTCATAGATCTCTCTGGCAGCTTTCCTGCAGATATTACCGATTTCACGCTCCATCTGACGCACACCGGCTTCCTTGGTGTAGTTCTGCGCAATTTTCCAGATCACGCCCTTACTGATCGTAAGCTGTTCTTTTGTTAGTCCATGTCTTTCCAACTGCTTTGGAATCAGATGTTCTGTCGCAATATGCAGCTTTTCATTCTCCGTATAACTGCTGACCTCAATTACTTCCATACGGTCAAGAAGTGGCCGGGGGATTGTCTGCAGCGAGTTAGCCGTCGTTACAAATGTCACCTCAGACAGATCGACCGGGACTTCCAGATAATGATCACGGAAACGGTTGTTCTGTTCACTGTCCAACACCTCCAGAAGCGCAGAAAAAGTATCTCCCTTATAGTCTGTGCTGACTTTATCAATCTCATCCAGAAGGAGCAGCGGGTTCTTTACCCCGGCGCTCTTAATACCATTTGCGATCCGTCCCGGCATTGCACCAACATAAGTTTTTCTGTGTCCACGGATTTCAGCCTCATCACGGACACCGCCAAGAGAAATTCTCACATACGGTTTTTTCAGTGCTTTTGCAAGTGATCTTGCAATGGATGTCTTTCCAGTTCCCGGAGGACCTACCAGACACAGGATCGGGCTGTCACCCTTTTTCGTAAGAGCACGTACTGCCAGAAACTCCAGCACACGTTCTTTCACCTCTTCCAGTCCGTAATGTTCTGCTTCCAGAAGCTCTTTCGCATATGCAATGTCTGTAAAATCCTCAGCCCGCTTATTCCATGGCATTTCCAGCATGGTTTCAATATATGTACGGATCACACCCGCTTCTGCCGGACTCTGCATGGAATTTTTAAATCTGCTGATCTCTTTTTTCAGCTTTTCTTTTACCTCATCCGGTGCATCCAGCGCTTCTGCCTTCTGTGCAAATTCCTCCGCATCGGAAATTGTAGTATCCTCACCAAGCTCTTCTCGGATCAGCTTCAACTGTTCGCGCAGGATATATTCTCTCTGATGCTTATCCACACGCTCTTTCACCTTCATCTGGATCTCATCGCGGATGTTCATGATCTGCATCTCATTGACCAACTTAAAGGAAATAAGCTCATAACGTCTGTCAAAATCAAGTTCTTCCAGGATTTCCTGCAATTCCCGGTAATCCAGAGGCATATTCGCTGCCACCTGATTCACCATCTTTTTCAATTCCGTGATCTCTTTGATCTGGTTTACCATATCTTTTGTGATCTTCGGCATTCTCGCCGCATAATCCAGATACAGATCCCGAAGTCCCCGCATCATCGCTTCCCGGTTGATCTCGCCTGCAATATCCGGATCACTCTCTTCTGGGATCGTAATATTTGCCCGAAGATACGGATCTGCAAATTCTATTGTATTTAAAACCGCCCGTTCTTCTGCTGATACAAGCACCCGCAGAATCTGTTTTGGCAGTTTGATGATCTGTTTTACTGTCGCAACTGTTCCCACACGGTAGAGATCTGCTTCTCCCGGATTTTCCACTTCCACATCTTTCTGTGTCAGCAAAAAAATCTTCTGGTCGCTTGCCATCGCTTCCTGAACCGCTTCAATCGAGCGTTCCCGACTGATGTCAAAATGTGCCACCATCTCCGGCAGAATTGTCATTCCCCGCAGGGCAACCATTGGCAGACTTTCTGTTCTGTTCATATAGTTTTTTCTCCTGTTAAATAAAAATGGATGCTTCTGGCCTTAACCGTCAGCACCCATTTCCATACGTCTGATTTTCTTATGCACTTTCCGGTCTTGCTTCGATCTTTTCTGTACTCGGTGCTTTCTCCCCAAGTACTGCCTCTTTTGTCACAAGACAGTATTTCAGATTCTCATCAGACGGTGCTTTATACATGATATCCATCATTACATTTTCCATGATCGCACGGAGTCCTCTGGCTCCTGTCTTACGCTTCAGGGAAGTCTCAGCAATCGCCTCCAGTGCCTCTTTGTCGAATTCCAGTTCCACATCATCCAGCTCCAGAAGCTTCTGGTACTGTTTTACAATCGCATTCTTTGGTTCCGTCAGAATGCGGATCAGATCTTCCTTATCCAGAAGTTCCAGGGATACAGTTACCGGCACACGTCCTACAAGTTCCGGGATCAGTCCGAACTTCACAAGATCCTGTGGAAGGATCTGCTGCAGAAGCCGGTCGATATCTTCCTCATGACGCTGCGCGATCTGTGCCTCAAATCCAATGGATTTCTTATCTATTCTGTTCTCTATGATCTTATCTATTCCCTCAAACGCTCCACCGCAGATAAATAAAATATTGGTGGTATCAATCTGGATCATCTCCTGCTGCGGATGCTTACGTCCACCCTGTGGCGGTACATTTGCGATTGTACCTTCCAGGATCTTCAGAAGTGCCTGCTGAACACCTTCTCCTGATACATCACGGGTAATCGACGGATTTTCAGATTTTCTTGTGATTTTGTCAATCTCATCGATATAAATGATTCCGTGCTCTGCACGTTCAATATCACCATCTGCTGCCTGAATGATCTTAAGAAGAATATTCTCTACATCTTCTCCGACATATCCTGCTTCTGTAAGCGCTGTCGCATCGGCAATTGCAAATGGTACTCCTAGAATCTTTGCCAGTGTCTGCGCTAAAAGAGTTTTTCCGCAGCCTGTCGGACCAAGCATAAGAATATTACTCTTTCCGAGTTCTACTCCCAGTTCTTTTCCTGACATCACACGTTTATAATGATTATAAACGGCTACGGATAACACTTTCTTAGCTTCATCCTGACCAATAACATATTCATCCAGGAATGCTTTAATCTCTTCCGGTTTTAAAAGATTGATATCCGAGAACGGATTCCATTCTCTTCCGTTCTCGTATTCAAATTCTTCTTCTATAATCTCTGCGCAGACATCTACACACTCATCACAGATATATGCCCCATTAGGGCCTGCAATCAGCTTTCTTACCTGATTCTGCGTCTTATTACAGAACGAGCATCTTACCTGATCATCGTTCTTTCCTACCATACTCTTCACCTCGTCTGAGGACGTCCTTAGCGGCTTTTAATGACTTCGTCAATCAGACCATATGCTTTGGCTTCTTCCGCAGTCATGAAATTATCTCTTTCAGTATCTGCATTGATCACCTCTAACGGCTGTCCTGTATTTTCTGCCAGAATCTGATTCAGTTTCTGACGGGTTTTTAAGATATGATCTGCTGCGATCTGAATCTCTGTTGCCTGTCCCTGAGCTCCACCAAGTGGCTGATGGATCATGATCTCAGAATTTGGAAGCGCAAGTCTTTTGCCCTTTGTTCCAC